>Ga0307511_10000162_pt1 | contig 65017 bp, 60 predicted proteins | sample 13_EM_MG_FD_200266 | JGI IMG/M metagenome (GOLD analysis project Ga0307511, IMG submission 200266) | Populus trichocarpa ectomycorrhiza microbial communities from riparian zone in the Pacific Northwest, United States - 13_EM | ecosystem: Host-associated > Plants > Roots > Unclassified | place... | reverse complement strand
CTGTCCGAAATGTGATGTACCGCACGGTTGTCCCCGCGGACATCGGCAACCCCAACTTGGGATGCTAACTTTCGAGACCTGCATCGCGGGGGGGTTGAGGCATGAGCGCGAGTTCCTGGTGGGTCAATCATTCGCACACCGTCCGCCAGGAAATCGAAGGCTCGTACCTGTGGTTTGCGAACAAGGCGCGCAAGAGCAAGGCGCGCAGCGAGTCCGACAAGAACATTCAGCGGCTCCTCCCCGGTGACATTGTCTATTCATTCGCGGATGGTGCGGTCGGCGCCATAGGTGTCGTGCTCGGGTCGGCCCGGGAGGCTGCCAAGCCGTTGGAATTTGATTCGATCGCGGAGTATGCGGACGCGCAGCAGGGTTGGCTGGTGCCGGTGCGTTTCATGACGCTCACCAACTCTCTGCGGACCGAGGAGTACGGCGCGGAGCTGACGCCGGTCCTGCCCCGCAAACACCCGCCCATCCTTGCGAGTGGCGCGAGCAATCAACATGTAGTGCTTGCGTCCGTGCCAGTCATGATGGCAACGACGCTCAGTCGTTTGCTCGGTGGCGAAGTCGAGCGCATAGCCGGAACGATCACAGAGTCCGTCGGACGGAGCCTGGCTGAGGACGCCGCCGAGGCGGCAATTCAACTGAGAACCGATATTGGTCCGGCACAGAAGTTGGACTTGCTCAAAGCACGTCACGGGCAAGGTGTTTTCCGTGTAAATCTCGAGCTCAACGAGCATTCATGTCGCATTACGGGTGTCCTCGACCGTCGCCATCTGCGGGCCACACACATCAAGCCCTGGGGTGAGTGTAACGATGCGCAGAAGCTGGACGGGTACAATGGTTTGCTGATGTCTCCGCACGTAGCTCATCTATTCGAGCGCGGATACATCTCCTTCGCGGACGATGGTGAGCTTCTGGTGTCGCAGGAACTCAATCCCGTGGTTCTGGAAAACTGGCGCATCCAACTTCCGCTCAGTGTCGGCGAGTTCCGCCCGGATCAGTGCTACTTCCTCGACTACCATCGACGCGAAGTGTTTCAGCAACACGGCGCCGGCAGACGCCAAAAATCAACCGAGAAATTCGAGCCAGTTGCTTTGGAGATTCCGGCGGCGGAACCCGCGATCGTTCAGCCAGCGTAGGCGTCAGAGCCGTGGAGAGCCGGCGTCGGCGCCACGCCACCACCGTCAGCGCGCACGGCCCCCCAGAATCCCCAGGCCTCCAAGCCACGAGCCCTCCAGAGGCCCCCCAAGTCCGCAAGCCCTCTAGGCATCCAAGCCCTCCAAGCCCCCAGGCCCCACAGGCCCCCAGGCGCCCTAGACCTCCGGGCATCTTGCCAATCTCCCTCAGAGCTGTATATTTGTACAGCTCCGCCCGGCCTTGGAGTTTCTTTCATGACCACCAGCCCACGACTGCTGCTCGACACCTCCATTGCCCAGCTTCAGACGCTGGCCTCGTTCCTTGCCGAGGAGATGGGTGAATACCGGCAGAAGACGGTCGTTGCGAGCCCTGAGGCTCGCGCCTGCAAGGAGATCCTACTGACCATCAGCGTGCTCATCCCCAAGCTGCAGGCCGCTCGCTACGTGGTAGCGGACGAGGGCGTGAGGCGGGCTCGCTGCGTGGACTGCGAAGAAGGGTAGAGGGCAGGGCACGCAACGGAGGGGCGATGTCCGGAAATAATGTTGGCTATCGTGCCATCGCCCAAAGGGCGCAGCGTAATCGCTTCGGCCTACAGAAGTTTGAAGTGACCGCATTGATCGGACTGGCGCCGCCCGAGCACAGCGAAGGGCTCGTGGGCACCCCGGCAGCCTCGTTCCACCCGGACCGTGTTGGCCGGGTAGAAGAGGCGGCGGTATTTCTCGCCTCCGACGACAGCAGCTTCGTCAAACGGAACTGGGCTGTTTGTCGATGGAGGCATCGCTCAGATTCCGAATCCAACCTGAATGACCACGAGCCATGCTAGCGGCCGTAGTAGTAGCGCGGCCCATAGTAGTAGCGTGGTCCGTAGTATCCCGGGTGCACGATTACGGCGGGCGCTGCAACATAGGCGCGCGGCCGAGGGCCGTAAGGGGCCACGACGCAGCCGGACAGCGTGGCGCCAAAACCCACAAGGATCAATAGCTTAGCAAGGGTCTGCATGGTCGGTTCCTCCGCATCTTCCTGCTACTGAAAACGCGCGCGGGCCCGATCGGCTGACATGTTTGAAAACTGTGACCGCTGCGGGTGGGTGGCGCGGTCCAGGGGTCAAATGCGAGCCACTCAAGAGATTCCATATTGTGCCGCTACACAGCCATGGCCGCTCGTCTGAGGATTATGGCAAAGTACCGCTCGATGGGCGTCGCAGCGTATGGGGGTATCGGTGGCAGCGATCTAGCTGCACTGACCGAGTGAACGAAATGCGCTATCTGGAAAACAAGGAGCGCAGCACTGAGATCCTGCGTCTCGCGCTGCCGCTGATGGCGCGCCAGCTCGCCGCGTTTCATCCATTGAGTTACGCGCTGTGGTACGAGCATTGCGCCGGGATGAATCCGGACCTGAGCCGGGTGCTCGATTCCCGCCTGACGTCCAACACAGCGCTCACGGAAGCGGACGTGTGGCGCCTGTACGCGCAACACATTGCGGCGCGCGACATGGAAGCGTTCGAGCGCCTGCAGCTGCAATTGCGCAATCTCCTGGAGGACACGGCACAGAGTGCCGCGACGGCCAGCACCCAAGCGGCGCAGTTTGGGCATTCGCTGGAGGGCCACGCCAAAGTACTGGCCAAACCGCAGGAGCCCGAGAAACTCCGCGAAGTGGTGGCCGACATGCTGGCCGGCACCCAGAAGATGCAGTCGTTCACACAGGATCTGTCCGCGAAGCTGCAGGCGCGCACCAGCGAGGTCAATGCGCTGACCGAAAGCCTGCGCCGCGCACAGAGCGAAGCATTGCTCGATTCCCTGACCGGCCTGAAAAATCGCCGCGGGTTGGAGCGTGCAGTGGAGGATCTGCTGCGCGAGGCGCCGGGACTGCATGGCTCGGCGCTGCTGCTCGCTGACATCGACCATTTCAAAGTCGTGAATGACACCTACGGTCACGTCCTGGGTGACAAGGTCATCAGGGCCGTTGCGCACGTTTTACGCTCGAGCATCAAGGGTCGTGACGTCGCTGCCAGACTGGGTGGTGAAGAGTTCGCCATACTGCTTCCACAAACCTCGCTCACGGGCGCCGCGGCAGTCGCCGAGCAGATCCGAGGCACAGTTGAGCAGGGGCGCATCTGTCGCCCGGACGGCAACGAATCCATTGGCCAGGTCACGTTGTCAGTCGGTGTTGCGATTGCAAGGCCAGGCGATACGCTCGAAGCGCTTCTGGAGCGCGCAGATGCCGCGATGTACGCCGCCAAGCGCGCAGGCCGCAACCGAATCAGCCTCGCCGGCGATACCGCCGTGACCGCGAGCGCCAAGTTCCAAAGCTAGCCGTAAAGCGCGCGGCCTCGAAGAACGCCCGGGCGAGATACGGATTACCGTCCTAAATCATTCCCCCATTGATCGAGATCACCTGCGCCGTTACATACCCAGCCTCGTCAGATGCCAGATACGCAACGAGGCCCGCAACCTCCTCAGGTAACCCGGCCCGTTTCATCGGCACGAGCCGGCCGATCGTCTCGTCATCGAACACACCCTTGCTCATCGGTGTGGCGATGATTCCGGGTGCGACCGCATTGACCGTGATCCCACGGCTGGCGACCTCGAGCGCGAGTGACTTCGTTGCGGCATTCAGCGCGCCCTTGGCCGCCGCATAGTTGACCTGCCCGCGATTGCCCGTCAGCGCAGTGACGGATGATGTGTTGATGATCCGGCCCCACCGGGTCCGAATCATGGGCATCATCAATGGCTGGGTCACGTTGAAGAAACCGTCGACGCAAGTGTCGATCACACGATGCCATTGATGGGCACTCATGCCGGGGAACACCGCGTCGTCGTGGATACCGGCATTGTTCACGAGGATCTGAATCGGTCCGTCGTTGAGGATTGTTTCCAACGCCCGCCGCGTCGCTTCGGCGTCAGTGACGTCAAAACTGACAGCCTGCGCGCGTCCGCCCGCTGCGAGTACCTCACTGACAACCGCGGAGGCTGCGTCAACTCCGCGATTGGCATGGACATACACGTGATTCCCATCCCGGGCCAAACGCTTCGCGATGGCAGCTCCAATTCCGCCGCTGCCACCGGTCACCAGAGATCTCCTCACGGTCGTCGTGCTCACAGCGGCTCCTGATTCCCGGGCGTCCGCCGCCCATCGCCGGCTCGCTGCGCGCCCACTCGATCCGCGCGCTGCTGCGACCCAATAACATCAAATGCAATTGCCACACGTCCCCTCAGCAATACAATCTCGCCCGCCGATACTGAAAAGTCATATAGCGCCGTACTTGTATCCCCGGCAATTCTTTCGACGGCGGCGACGAGGTCGTCATGGAGGTCATCCAGGCGATCGCAATGCAGCTGGACGGCTCTGGCGCTCGCCAGGAATCCAGGTGGGGCTGCGACGCCCGCGGCGGAGGCAACCAGCGCTCCATGAACCGCCATGGTTTGAGCAGCATATTCAATGCCGCATGCCGCGCCGAGCCGGCCGTGTGCGCGCAGCGGGTTTTCCGGTGACCGATGGGTCGAGCTGCGGCAACGCGCGTGCGTGGCATCCCAGCTCAACACCTCATCCAACAGGCACATCCCGTTCTGATGCGGAATGTGGTCCTGAATCCAACGCCGGTCTAAGCGCAAGGGTCAACCTCCACCGCGATGCACCGTCCATCGAGATAGTCGATGTTGACGACCGCCGGCTTCCGTACGGCGAGTTGGTACAACAATGGAAGGCTGCGCGCTGCCGGAATCGACGCCCGCAGGGATTCGAGCGCCGTGTCGCGCATCCGGTCCGCAGGCGAGTCCGAAAACGACAGTGTCAAGCGAGCCAGCGAGGCGTCGCTCGGGCCCGGCGCCAACACAAACGCCACCCCAAACGCGTCCGGAATCGGCCGCTTCACAAACAGCGGCGGCGGATATGGGACATCGTAGGCCACCAGCAAAACGCGAGTCTGTTCAACCGCCAGCTGCGTAACTGCTTCCAGCAACCCCGCGGCAAAACTCGCATCGAATGCACACACGGCATTCGATGCAGCCCGGGAGCCGGTCGCGATGCTCCAGTAACCGGCCGCCGCATTGTGAACCGAGTTGTGAAACCGTGTCGGGGAGATCAGCCGCTCATCGAGCGACAGCGCCTGGCAGATCTCATGGCAATTGTTGCCATCGGCGCCCGACGAGGCGAACACCGACGGGAGGGTCGCTGGGTCAACGCCCGCTTTGGAGGTGGCCTGCAGACCCACTCCCAGGGCCAGCTTGACGACTCGGCCGAGCCGGCGCCGCTCAGCGGGCGGCAGGCCATCGGGTGTCGGTAACACAGTGGGTTGGGAAATGTAGGGTGAGCGGCCGTCCAGGAGGGCGGTGGAGGCCGTCCAGCCATCCAGCCCGGGCCCAAGGAGGCCGATTCCCTCGACTTGCGCAACCAGTTTGACCATGGTTGCGCCTCAGCCCGCGCGTCCGAGGACGAGGCTGCAGTTAGTACCTCCGAATCCGAACGAGTTGCTCAGCACCCGAGCGATGCGGCCCGGCCGATTCTCGAGCAGGTACCCGATTCCCAACGCCGGATCCACGGTCCTGGTATTGATCCCGGCGGGCGCGAACCCATTTTGCAGCGCAATAGAACAGATCACCGCTTCGAGTGCCCCGGCGGCTCCAAGGGCGTGTCCAGTGGCTCCCTTGGTGGAGCTGCCCGCCGTTGCGTCCCCAAACACTGCAGCCACGGCACGGCTTTCCGCACTATCGTTGCTGATAGTGCCCGTCCCGTGCAGGTTGATATAGTCGATGTCGCCCGGGTCGAGATCAGCGGCATCCAAGGCAGCGAGCATCGCTGCACGCGCTCCCAGTCCCTCAGGTTGCGGTGACGACATGTGATACGCGTCGCTGGACTCTCCGACCCCGAGCAATCTGACCGCATCGGCATCCAGGGAATGGGGTACGCGCTCCAGCAACGCGAATGCCGCAGCCTCGCTGATTGAAATCCCATCGCGCGCGGCGTCAAACGGTTTGCATGGGCCGCACGAGGTGAGTTGCAGGGCATGAAATCCATACAATGTGGTAAGGCACAACGAGTCGACTCCGCCCACCACGGCTGCATCGATCAGGTCCGCATCCAGCATGCGCCGCGCGGAACCAAACACCTTGGCGCTCGAAGAGCACGCCGAGCAAACCACGATGGCCGGGCCCTCGAGCCCCAGCGTCCGACGCACGAAGTCAGCCACGGAAAATGAGTTCTGCGAGCCCGCGTAGTCAAAGTCAGCGGGCAGGGCGCCAGTGGCCGGATCACGGCGGCGGTAGGCCAACTCCGTCTGCAGGATCCCCGAGGTGCTGGTCCCGAGAAACACACCAATTCGCCGCCGCCCCCAGCGGCCTGCGCTCTGGGCGACTGCATCGGCAAATCCGTCCTGCCGCAAACCCAACTGCGCCAGGCGGTTGTTACGGCAATCGAACTGTTTCAACGCCGCGGGCAGCCGCTCGGAGTCGATGCCGCTGACTTCTCCCGTCCACGTGTCGATTGCGGCGGTTTCAAAAGTACAGGGAGCCAGCCCGCCGCGCTGGCCGCGCAACGCTTCCAGCGTTGCAGCCCGGCCGTGCCCGATGCAGCTCGTTGCGGTGTATTCCTTCAGCAGCAGTTCAGTCATTGCACGATCAGAGGATCAGTCATCGGCCGCGATGTGCGAGCCGTTTCCGTGGTGGGGGCGCGCGATCAACATGATGTTCGCAAAGGGCGTGCCCGCGCTCATTGGCAGGGTCGTACAGTGAAATCCGGCCACCGCGAGCAACTCGCGCCATTCGCGCGCCGCGCGGCAATAGATCCTGGGCGCCTTGTGGTAATGCGTGAGCATGACCGTCTGATCGATGTACTTGCCGATCGTGAACCTGATGCCGCTGCCGGCATCCGAAACGCGCAGTAGCAGGACTCCGCCGGGAGCCAACGCCGCCTGTGCCCGGTTGAGCACACAAAGCTGCGACTCGTAGTCGATGTAATGGAGCACGTCCAGGATGACAATCGCATCCACCACGCCGAATTCGGCTTCCGTGATGTCGCCGAGTTCAAATTCTGCGTTCTGACCCAGCGCGTCGCGGGCACGCTGTATATCGCGCCGTCGCACTTCGATGCCGCGGATCGACTTGGGGCGCGGAGCGGCGGGCCACTCGGACGGCCAGTTCTGCGGCCGCTCATCACTACGCGAGCGGGCCGCCAGCAGCCATGCGGCCAGCAGCCCTTGTCCACAGCCGAGATCCAGAATCCGCTCCGCTTCGCCCAGTAATCCCTCTGCGAGTATCCCGGTGTATGCCGGGTCCCCGCGCAACTTGCCGCGCGCCCGGTAGTACGCAAACAGATCCGTAGACCAGTACGGCGCACTCGCTGCATCGACGAGGGCGGAAGTTGTTGCGCGCGAGCTCATGTGAGTGCCGATCGCAGGGTGACGGGCGTAAGTCGAGCAGCGGAAACCGCCTGTAGCAGTTGTGGGAGTACCTCGAGAATGACGGGAGTTCCAGAGGCCGTGCATGCCGCATGGCCGTCGTGAAGCAACAGTATGTCGCCGCCACACAGTCCGCGCGTCAGCCGCTGGAATACGACACCCGCATTTGGATTGACCGTATCGAATCCGCGGCGCGTCCAGCTTGCGAGCCGCAATCCCAGGCGAGCCAACACCGGCTCGAGGAAGGGGCTGCGCAGGCCTGCGGGCGCGCGAAAGAATCGCGGACGCTGACCTGTTACCGCCTCGATAGTGTTCTGCGCACGCTCGATTTCAGCGGCAATGGCTCCCGGGCCCAGTATGGAAAATCTGTGCAGATGATGCTGACTGTGATTCTCGATCGAATGGCCGCGGCTGACAATCTCGCGCGCCAGCTGCGAATGCCGCTCGACACGCTCGCCAATGCAGAAAAACGTTGCTTTGGCGCGATGCTCATCCAACAAGTCGAGCACCCGCGGCGTGATTGCCGGATCCGGTCCATCGTCAATTGTAATCGCAACGGCCCCGGCAGCCGCCGCGGCCAGGGGCAAGTGCGTCCAGTTGGGTCCCAACAACCTGCTTCGCGGCCACAGACCCGCGGCAACCAGAGTCAGGTGATCCGCGACGACGGCCCCCAACACCCACGGCCACAGGTGCGGGCGCGCAACCAACGCAATGGCGGCCCCCGCATGCAGCGCCAGTGAGGCCTGGATCGCCAACGTCGGCTTCCAGCGGTTACCTGTTCGAGGCTGCGGCACTGGATTGCAGGTTCCTGTCCTGATGGATGAACTGGCTGTCGAGGAAGTCTCCCCACAGCTGGGTCCAGACCGGCCACTCGTGGCCACCGGGAATCACTTGGACATCCGCCGGGTTCAAGGCGGCGGCCATCATCCGGTGACTGTTAGCGAAGCGATCCTCACGGCCATATCCCAGCCGCAGTGAAACTGGATGATTGCCGTGCGACTTGATGAAGCGCCACACGCGGCGCTCATCATCATCGGCGGCCAGCTCACCGGGTTGCCAGGCGGCTACGCCATGGGCCCGTTCGATCTCCCCGGTGATCATGTGATTGCCGAGGTAGGGCGCCAACAAACACAACCCGTCGATCTCGGACGTGTAGGCTGCAGCGAAGGCCAGCCCGACAAAGCCGCCCAGCGAGATTCCACAGATCCAGATCGAGCGGCAGCCCAGGGCCCGTGCCGGCAGCACGAGCTCGTGGCGTATGCGGCGCAGTATGGTTCGGTCGGTCAAGTGCTGAAGATTGAGCTCTGCGAAGACCAGGTCGAGCGGCAGCTCCCGTTCGCGCACCGCGGTGACAAATCCCGCCTGAACGAAATCCTCCGGGCCCGTGTAGGCCGCGGGCAGGAAGAGTATCCGCGTGCTTGCGGTTACTCCGGACTGCGCGGGCTCATAGAGTGTACGCATATACTCAGGCCGCTGCCGGCCCGGCCGCGCAGCCTGGGCGCGCGCGAAAATCGTTGGTCAGCAATGCAGAGAACAGGAGCGCCAGAAACGCTCCGGGCGCGACCGTCGAGCCCAACGCGGCCAAAATCGGCACTGACGAGAAACCCAGCACGCCAAATCCAAGGACCGTAGCCGCATTGGCAAGACCCAACGATGCCAGGGTCAGAGGGACCGAGCCTGCCTGCGACCGGCGGTCGAAGAACAGGGCGTAGTTGGATCCCACTGCGACGATCAAGAGCATCCCGATCAGGTGCAGAAGGGTCAATTGTCGTCCCATCAACACCAGGCACGCTGCAACGCTCAGTACCGCCAGCACCAGTGGAGCTACGACCCGCAAAACGCGCAGCGGCGAGCGCAGGAAGATCAGGAGCAACAGGACGATGCCGGCAAATCCAGCCAGTGACAGCCGCACTACCTCCGACAGGTAGCTCGAATACAGCCGGTCTACTTCGCCCTTCACGTCCAGCACCACGGCCTCCACAGCCTCCCCGAGAGCAACCTTCGAGATGGCAGAATGCACACGGCCAACATCGATGGCAACAGTGGTCGGCGCGCGCAGCGGCAGGAGCGCACTCGACCGGGCCCCGTCATTGAGCAGCAGCGCGTCCACGCCGGTGGCCAGGGAGGTTCCCTCCAGTTCATTGCGCGTCAAGAGTGGCTGATTTCGAGCCGCTTCGACGTCGTGTAAAAACGGCTCGAGGCGCTCCAGCCGGATGGGCAGGCCGTCCAACGCCTTCCCCAGATTGCCTCTGAGATCGGCAGCTACCGGAAGGCTCTCCTGCCGCGCACGTTGCGCTGCCTTGCTGGGTAGATAGCGCGCTGGGCTTTCGAATCCGGCAATGACCCCCTTGTCGACGAGGTCATCCAGGGTGTGGGCAAGTGCCTCCGCCGCGCGCAGTACCGATTCCTGGTTTGGCCCGGAGATGACCACGAGATAGCTCACGTCGGGTGCACCGATGTCGGAGCGCAGCATTGCATCGAGCGCCTGGTCCGCCTTGGACACCGGACTCAGTGCGGACAACTCGGGATTCCAGACAGGCCCGCGGTGAGTGTACAGAGCGATTGCCGCGAGAATCGCAATGGCGACGAGCAGCGCTCGCGGGGTCTTCATCCGCTGAAGTGCTGCCGCCAGGCCAACCCCCACTGGGGTGAGATCGCGGATATGCAACTTCGGGGGCAGCAGGTTGGGCAGTACGTACCGGGTCACGAGAGCTGCCGCGACGAGGCCGCTGATGGAGAACAGGCCGAGTTGTGCCAGGCCCGGGAAGGCTGATGGTAACAGGGAAGCGAATCCCACTATCGAGGTCAGCACGCCGAGCCTTATGGTCGGCCAGAGGGTGGAGGTGCGTTGTTGCGATTGAATGAACAGGTATATCGAGTAGTCCACCGATTCGCCGATCAACGTCACACCGAACCCGAGTGTGATGCCATGTACCGCGCCAAACCCGAGCGCTACGGCGGCTATGCCGGCGAGGGCGCCCGAGGCAACCGGGATCAGCCCGAGCACCAGCGCACGGAACGATCGATAAACCCAAAGCAACAGCAGGCAGATGAGCGCTGTGCTCACGATGGACAGCCGCGTCACCTGTTGTTTGATAGTCGCGCGAGCTGCGACGGAAAACACCCCCGGTCCGCTCAATTCGAGCGAAGCGGGCGGTAACCCAACAGTGCGCGTCCCGGCGCCCGCCGTGCCGCCCGTGCCCGCAGCAGCCCCGGCGCCCGCAACCTCCGCCACCGCAGCAACAAACGCCCGCCGCACGGCCCCGATCGCGCGCTCCTGCCCATCCGTATCCGACCCGGCAGCGCGCGTCTGAACCACCATCAACGCCCGCTTCCCGTCCCGCGACGTCCACGCTCCATCAACCGTGGGCGGCTGCCTCTCGTTTCCCAACTGGTCGATGATCTGCAGCATCTGTCCAGTCGGATCGCGCGGAAGCAGGGTCTTGACCAACATGCTCGCAGGCGAAGCCAACAGGTCGAGCGTCTCCTGGATCGACTCCCGCAATCCCGTCGCGGTGAAGTGCGCAGGATTCACCGCCTCGCTCAACAGGTAGCGGTGATTGAACAACAGCTCCCGATCCCGGTCCAAACCCACGGGCTCGCCATTGTTGACGGACACGAATTGCGCGTCGCTGCGCAACCGTTTGCCCATGCTCGAGGAGATCCGAGCCCGTTCGGCCGGATCGGCGCCTTCGATTCCGATCAGAATCAAGCGTGACGCAATCCCTTCGCGAAGCTGGTCAACCAGCAGCCGCTGCGTCGCCGTGGGGCTGCGGGGCAGAAAAGCGGAAAGGTCCGTCGTGTACCGGGCAAAAATCACAATGATGAGAGCGATGAGGACGAGGGCCCCCCAGACCACCGTCGCCATCACACCGGCGCGGGTCATTGTGGTACGTCGGCGCCGATCGTCAGCAGCGAACGATCGCCGTCTGCCTCGCGTATCTCCACCAGGTGAATGAGATCCGTCTCGCCCTCGATATGGATCTCTTTGACCGTCCTGGCGAGCTTGGAATCCAGGGGCCGCAGTACTAGCGTCCACTCGTCGAAATTGCCCGCGAGCTCGACTTTGAAAACCCGTTCGAGCGCGGCGCGGTCACCCGCCAAGGTAGCCCTGATGCTCTCGATGAACGGCATGACCTGCGGGTACTGCTTCACATCCAACACGTAATGACGCCGGCCGCGCTGCGCGGAAATGACACCGCTCTCGATCACCAGGCTTTCGGATCTGGGTTTGAGCGTCTTCTTTTCCAGCCGGTCCGGCGCGTCATACAACAGCTCGCCCGAAGACTCGACCGGCCGATCGAGCATGGCGATGAACTTCTTCTCCACGAATGTCACGTGTCCATGCTTGCGCTGGGCAAGGGCACTCATGATCCGGTCCAGGTCCGAATCGCAGGCGAGCGCCCAGGGCGCCCCGACGAGCATCAGCAGGACACACAACGATAGAGCCCTAGTCATTGCCGCCACGCCAGAAGTCAAAGAAGTTGAACCAATTGTACGGATCGCTGCGGACGTATTTCTCCAACAATCCGGCGTACCGCTCGATCGCACCGCGCACCGCCGCATCCCGCTGCTTCGGCTGCACAGTCGAGAAGTCCGCGAGCGTCTCGAACACGACATGGTAGCGGTTCCCGCCCCGGTACAGGCCAATCATGAAAATCACAGGCCGCCGCATGATAGCCGCTGCCCGCATCGCCCCCATGGGAAAGCGCGCCGGCCGGTCCAGGAACCGGACTTCCAGGGTCGCCTCATTTCCGAGCGTCCTGTCGCCCAGCACGCCCACAAAGACACCCCGGTCGAGATGGTCCTGGATCTTCAACATCGCATCCATGTGTCCCAGCGCAATGACATCCGGTTTGGCGGTCGGGTTGATCGCGGCAAGCATTGCATTGACTCGCCGGGCGTTGTCCTCATACATGGCCATCGCGACCCGGAGCCCGGGTTGGCGTTCTCCAACCGTGCGAATGATGTCGAAGCTTCCAACATGCGCCCCCATCAGGAACGCACCGCTACCGGCTTCAAGGGCGGTCCAGACGAGGTTTTCGCCCTCTACCGTGATGTCGAACAGATCAAGCTGCTCCTTCATCAGGTACACACGGTCGTGAATCGTGGTCGCAAAAGTCAGCACGTGCTTAAAGCGGTCTGCCGCACTGGGTTCGCGTCCTAGAGCTTTGCGCAAATAGGCACGTGCGTGGCGCCGCGCGGTCGGTGCGAACGTGAAGAAGTAGGCCGCAATCAGGTAGAGGAAGACGCGCCCCCCGGAACGTCCCAGCCGTAACGACAGAAACGTCATGATCCGCAGCAGCGTCATGCTGCCACGCTCGGGATGCCTAACCCATTCAGCCGCGCTCGTCCGCGTGCGGGTTACGTCGTCAGCTTTGCTCGCCACGATCTCGTTCCGTGAGCGGTTGTGAGGGCACCAGGATGCCACTCGCAACTGCCCTGTCGGCCGTGCGGATCGCAAAGCGTACGGAGCCATTTGGCTGCGTCTCATGCTCGAGGGTCAACGCCTCTCCAGGGCGAACCGGGCTCTGGAACTTCGCGCTGTTGATATCCCATCCTGCCGTGGCTCCCCGCTCGGGGCACTGAAGCTCATGCACCACGGCATCCAGCAATACAACTGCGGGCAACACCGGCTGGCCCGGAAAATGTCCTGAGTACGCCGGGTGGTCTGCCGCTATTGGCAGGGGGACCCTGATCATGCGCGCTTCATCGCGTTGGTCGCGAGCGACAGCAGGGCTTCGTGTGGCAGTTTGCCCGTGTCGTTACGGGGCAAGGATTCAACGAACAGCAGCGGCCGCGGCAGAAATACCGGATCAATCCGCTTGCGTAGTTGTTCGCTCACCGCCGCAGCGTCGAGACTGGGAGCCACGACGAGCGCCGCAACGCGCGTGACACCGGTCGATGAGCTCTCGTCCTCCTCGCGTACGAAGAAAGCACCATCGAGCACGCCCGGAATGGCATTGAGTTGATGGTTCAAGTATGAAAGCGAGCTGCGTTTGCCGGCAATATTGACCAGGTCTGACAGTCGCCCGTGCAGCAGGAAGCGCTCGGGAGCGGTGACTTCGAGGACGTCGCACATCGGTGTCGGCTGCTCCACGTGGCCACCTTCAGCCCAGGTTTGTTCCGAGTCACTGACCAGGTGAACGCCACTGAAGAGCTGCCACTCGACGGTTTGCGCGGTCCGGCGGCTGGCAATCTGGCCGGTTTCGGTTGAGCCGTAGATCTCCAGCAGCCGGGTCTCGAAGCGTTCCTCCACCTCGCGGGCCAGGTTCTGGGAGAGCGGGGCAGTCGCCGACAGCACGAGATCGGCCGACGGTAAATGAACACCTGCCGCCAGCAGCGTGCGCAAATGAACCGGTGTCGAGACCAGCATCCGCGGCTGCGGCACGGAGGCGAGCTCGCTACACACATCCGCCGGATAGAAAGGTCTTGCGGCGCTGAATGCATTGCCACTGTGCAGGGCCAGCAGCACCGTCGACTCGAACCCATACATATGCTGCGGTGGAACCGTTCCGACAATCGCATGCGATCGCACGTCCAACAGGCCGAGCCGCTCCGCCTCGAGGCGCACGCAATTGACGAGCCGTCCCCAGGTCTTCTTGTACGGCAGGGGAGTACCCGTCGAGCCCGAAGTAAACACGTATGCAGCCAGGCGCTCCGGTTCGATCTGCACGGGCTGCCAGGGGACCGCATCCGCGCCGGCAGCCATACCCGGGCGAGCCTCGTCAGCCGCTGGCGGTTCAGTATCGGGAAAGCGGACCCGCGGAAGATCGATCTGACAACGTGAGTCGTCCGTCAGGCAAAACACATCGGGCGCAAATTCGGTCAACTGACGAATGACTTCCGGAGTATGCGTGGAGGGCAACAGGCTGACCTTGTTCGCCACCAGGCTGGCTGCAAAAGCGACCGTGAACCGATACCGGTCGGTGCAGGCGTTGAGAACGTGCCGCTGCGGCGGCAGGGCCGCCGCGACCCGCATGACGTCCGCCAGGAAGTTGCGGGCGTGTATCGGAACTCCCGCGCGGTAGGCAACAACCGCATCCGGAGAGTTGTGCGATATCAGCGGAAAGGTAGCCAGGACGCTACTTAGTCCTGTGTGCTGCGATGTAGTCCGCGAGGTATCGCAGGGAGCGGAAGATCTGCTCGTTCTCTTCGCTGTCGGCGCGGAGCTGAATGCCATATTGCTTGGAGACGACCAGCGCGATCTCGAGAATGTCTATGGAGTCCAGGCCCAGGCCATCTCCATAGAGCGGCGCCTGTGGATCGATGTCGGCGGCGGCCACATCGAGGTTCAGGGCGGCGACAACAAGCTCGGCAACTTCGCGTTGCAGAGCTGCGTTGTCAGCCGGCGGCGCCGGTTGTCGGAGAGGCGACGCTTTGTCGGACATATACCCTAAAGAAATTGGCTGAAACGGCCGCAGCCGTCATGATACATGGGGTTAGCTGGAGCGCAAACCAGACTCCCCGCAGCCTCCAAGACGCGTCACACAATGCGCGAGGCTTCAGCGCGCCAGTCGTGTCCGGCGCGCAACGAGCAGCGGCAGGCGCAGCAGGAAGCCGGCAAACAGCCGCATATGCATCGACGTCAGCAGGACGTTGTCGCGCAGATAGTTAAAATGCGACACACCGCCATCCTCGGGCCGGAAATACCGGACCGCCGCGGGCAGATTGGTGGCTTCCACGCCGCTCCAGCTCAACCTGACGGCGATCTCCACGTCGAAATCGAAGCGGCGCATCCACAAATGGCTGCTCATGATCCGCACCAGGGGCTCGGCGGGATAGACGCGAAAACCGAACAGCGAGTCGCGGATTCCCGCGCCCAAGGTCTCCACATTGGCCCAGTAATTGGAGATTTTGCGGCCTTTCACTCTGATGCTGGGCGCGCTGGCATCGAAGACGGGCTCACCGAGGACCATTGCTGCTGGCTTGGCCGCGGAGGCCGCCATAAAGGCCCTGATCCGATCAGGCGGATGCTGCCCATCCGAGTCCATGGTCAGCACGTGCGTATAGCCCTGGCGTAAGGCTTCCAGGGCGCCGTCCAGCACGGCAGTGCCTTTCCCGCCATTTTTGGGTCGGACCAGGACATGCAGCCCGGGATCGTCCTTGGCCATGGCCTGAAGTGCCTCGGCGGTGCCGTCATTACTCCCGTCGACCACGACCCACACAGGGTTCCACTGCTGCCGGGCCCCCTGAACGGTCTCGAATACCTTGACCCCGGGGTTATAGCTTGGAATGAGCACCAGGTGGGTCCCGGACCGCTCGAGCCCCGGCGCGGCTGGCGAGCTCATGCGCGGCCGATCCAGATCAATCATTGCCCCGAGGACTGGGATGACTGGCTATAGGTGCTCAGTTGCGAGGCGCCTGCCTCGCTGCCCAGCCATACGGATTGGGGTGCGCCGCTCAGCTGCTGGGTGTACTCGCGCTCCAGCGCAGTCATGAAGCTGTTGATATCGACAGGCGGGTCGAACCTGCGCCCGAGCCGGACGCGGTACGTGATGGGCAGGGTGGGGCGCCGGAACAACGGCCATCCCTTGCCGAGGTACGGCGAATCCGTTTCGATGATCGCCACCTGCACCGGTACACCGGCATGTTTTGCAATGACGCCGATGCTCGCTTTGAGCGGATTGACAGGCTCGCGCGTGCTGCGCGTACCTTCCGGGAAGAGCAGCAGCACGCCGCCCTCACGCAGGTCTGCGACTGCGTCCTTGATCATCTGGCGCGGCTGATCGCTCGGAATATATCTGGCCAGACGCGAGCCCGCGCCCAGGAACACATTTCTCATCAACTCGGCCTTCATCACGCACGCGATGTTCGGATGCCGGGTCAGGATCAGAAGCGCATCGATCAGCGACGGATGGTTGGGGGCCAGTATCACGGGAGGCCCCTCGCGCAATGAATCGATCGCACTCAAGTCGAGTCGGTAGGCGCCCGTGATCGTCAGTGCCCAGGAGAACACCCGAAACCCCGCCATGATTCCGAAGCGCCCCGCGGCCGTGCCCAGCCGCCGCGGCAGCAGCGGATGCATCAACAGCGCCCAGACGCAGAACAGCAGGCAGATCAGACCCAACAGCGTCAGCAGCGTGTAGGCGACGACGTGTTCGTGGATGATCCTGAGCGGCCGCAGTAGGCTCATCATGAGTCCGACAGTCCTCCTGCGGGCGTACCCGCCTAGTCGTCCGTATCGTTCACCAGCCGCTTCGACTGATGAATCATCCACGCGATGCCGGCGCCTGCCGCCCAGTAACTGTCGCGTTTCACGAGGGGGCTCGATTCGAAGGTGGCGCCCGCGAGCGTGTCATGGCGCACGTACGCCCCCACCCAGAATGAAGGATAACGTTTCGACAGCGCGACGAGAATCTCCGTCCCGGAATATCCGGCGCTCGCCTGGTAGGCCGGCCGTACCGGCGTCGCGAATTGCGGCGCAACTGTGTAGAAATAGTCATGGTAACGGTGGTCCCCAAACAACGGACCCGCGAGCGCGCCGAAGTACCAACCCTGGAAGCCGGCCACGTCCTTGATGTCTATACTGGCGTGCGGCGCGAACACCGAGCCTATGAAATGGGGCGGCGCCTGCACGGTGAATACGCCGCGCAGCGGCACCCGCACGTCGAATTTCACTCTCTCGTCCGCCGACTTCCACAGGTGAAGGCTGAGCGATGGGCCTATCTCCACGGTGGATCGCAGATCCGGCATGCCGGCCCGCGCTGCATTCCTGCGCACAGGTGTTGTGGCATTGGCGCTGATGTTCAGCTCTATCCAGTCCTGACTGAACAGCTTGCCACGGATGCCGTTGCGGTCCGACTTCAAAAACTTCCCACGGTAGTAGAAAACGGGCAGGGGCAAGACGTACACGTGCGTCGTATCGGCTCCCCGGTAGTCAGCAAAACTGACAGCGCCCACGCCGAGGCCGAAATCCCAGAGTGGTTTTTCTTCGGCGGCGGCAACCTGGATACCCGCAGCCACAGCTAAGGCTGCTCCCAATAGCTTCAAGCGCAATCGCGTTCCCTTCCAATGGCTTCGATCTCGACGAGCAGATCCTGGCGGCAGATGTCCGCCTGCAGATAGACCACTTGGGCCTCCCGGCCGAGCGCGGTATGAAGTTGGGATTCGATGAGCGGCAGGTCCGCGCTGTTGCGCACGTACACCTTGTAGGCCAGCGTGTCCAGACCGAACCGCGGCGCGCCCGACACGCGGTTGGCCTCGCCGAGCAGCGCTTCTATGTTGACGAGCGTCTCGCGTGTTTGAGCAGCTACGTCCCCTGCGTGAACCGTCTGGTGGCCGACGATGCTCGCAGTCCCCGAGATGAAGAGGATCGATCCGGCAGTCTCGCGCAGCACGCTGGCGCGGGAGAAAGCCGGCTTGGGGCCGTATTGGGGCGGGTATTCGTAGGCGCTGACCTGCCGCGGGTTCTCTATGGCGATGGGCGCTTTGCGGCTCGCCAGAAAATAGATGACCAGGGGGCTGCCGTCTACGGAGCCCAGGGCACAGGCCGCCGGCACATTGCCTGTCAAATCGCGCCCGGAGGCGACGAGCGCGCTGCGCCGGGCGCTGTTGAACTGCCGATAACGCTCCATCCCGTGCGTGTCTACGTTGATCTGCGGCAGGTAATTCCAGACACGCAGCAGATGCGGATAGCCCAACTCATCCAGGGTCGCAAAGATTTCCCGATAGGCCTCACTCGTCGCGGTATGCAACGACGAGGTCTCGTCCTGCGGGCGCCCGTTGGCTTCCCAACGCTTCCTGGTTTCGCCACGCTCGTCGGTCTGTCGCAGCTCGCTCTCCGCCACCGAGATGCATCCAAACAGCACCTCGCCGCCGAGCCTGAACCGCACCCGGCCGCGCTGGCCCGACTCCACTGACTGCCGTGTCCGCCAGATCTCGCAAACTTCGCCCGGCTGAGGCGCCCCCGGCTGACGCGCCCCGGGCTTAGGCGCCCCCGTCGATCCGAGCACGGGTGTTCTGATATCCACCACCGGAACATCGTTCGCCGGGAGCGGCGATGAGCGCGACACATCAAAGGTCGCAATGCCCAACACACCCTCCCACCGTGCCGAACCTGGTGCGGCAAGTGGAAGGTAATCGACCTGGAGGCTCGCTTCTAAAGCCATCAGCCCGCGGTCATCCGCTCGGGCTCGTCTGGCCGGATGTTCACGGCGCGCCGCCGCAAGGCGCGCAGCGAACGCTTCAGACTCAACGTCGAGAAAACGTAGTAGACGGCCTTGAAGGCGCGCAGAGATCTCCAGATCGGTGTGTCGCCGTAGATGTCCCCGGCGAGCAGGCCGAGCATGGCTTCCTTCATCCTGAAATCATTGCGCGGCGCCATGAACAGGTCGCGCATGGTTGGGTTGGTGATGCGGTAGATGAACCACGAGTACTCTTTCGGTCCGTGCCGCACCACGCGATCGAATTCCTTCATGGCCGCGGCGGACTTATCCGGCTGGCGCAGGCAGGTGTCCAGGGCTTCCGCTGCCGCGACGCCGCTGACCATCGCCATGAGCACGCCGGAAGAGAACATCGGATCGATGAATGTGAACGCATCGCCGGCGAGGACGAACCCGGGTCCGTACGACCGCTCGCACGAGTAGGAATAATTGCCGGTCGCCTCGACATCCGAGACGAGCTCGGCGTGCGCGAGCCGCGCCGCAAGGGGCGGGCACATGGCGATCGTATCCAGGAAGAAATTGCGAACCGGCACCTTCCGGCTCTTCATGTAGTAGGGCCATACGACGGCGCCGACGCTCGTGGCTCCGTCACTCAGCGGTATGAACCACAGCCAACCGTGCTCGAACCAATATATGGAAATGTTGCCCGCGCGCTTTTCATCCGGGTAGCGCTGCGCATCCCGGAAATGTCCGTACAGTGCCGCGCTGTTGTGTTTGCTGTTGCGATGTTTGTTCCGGAGCTGGTTGCCCAGGAGCGTATCGCGGCCCGATGCGTCGATGACATAGCGCGCGAGCCAGGACATGCTGCTGCCGTCATCGTTCTCGGCTGTGACGCGCACGCGCATGCCGTCCGGATGCCCTTCGGGCAGGAATTCCACCTCCCGCGCGCGGCATCCCTCCCGCACCTGCGCACCCTGTTGGGCTGAGCGGCGGATCAGGATCTCATCGAACTCGGAGCGGCGAACCTGGTACGCAAAGGGTAGCGACTTGTTCCAGCCTTCCGTGAAATTAAAGGTCTCGCCTCGTCCGCCATGCCACGGCGAGACGAATTCGGCGCCCCATTTCTGCATGCCAATGGCACGGACCTCCCCCGCGACCCCCAGACGCTCGAACAGCGGCAGGTTGGCCGGAAGCAGGGACTCGCCGATGTGAAAGCGCGGGTGGCGGGATTTCTCCAGTTGCACCACACGGTGGCCGCGCTCCGCCAACACGATGGTGGCGGAGGAGCCCGCCGGCCCGCCGCCAATGACGACGATATCTGTCGTTTCCGGGGCTGTCGCTTCGGGGGCTGCCTGCTCGGGGGCTGACTGTTCGGGTGGGACTTGCATTGCAGGCGCGGAATTTATCATGGCCGGCAGGCGAAAGCGGCCTGTCACCCAAGCTTCATTCCAGTGACCCTCAGGGAGGGTCCTTGGCCTCGTCCTTGCGCGTTACCGCTTCCTTGACCTTGGTAGCGTCCTGCTTGACGGTCGTACCGACCTTCCTGGCGCCCTCCTTGATGGAGGCGCCGGCGGCTTTGGATTCGCGCTTTACGGCTTGCCCGGTGGCTTTGGCGCCGCGCGCAATGGCCTGCCCGGCCTGCCGGCTATCCCGTTTGATGACGCTGGCGGCTTCCTTGGCATCACGCTTGACCTTGGCGCCGAATTCGCTCGCATCCTGCTTGATGGAATTGCCGCCGCTTCCGGGCTTGTCATCCTGGGCGAGCGCCGTCGTCGAGGCGATTGCCAGGCAGGCTGCCGAGGCCGCCAGCCATAGACTTACTTTCAAGCCGGTCTCCCCCGTCACGATGGCCCTCATTGCGGCTATCGTACCTGCGCCAGGCGTCCAAATCCTCCGGCTCGTCAATATCGAGAGCCAGTTCACCCGATTCGAAGATCCGCGCCTCGAGGCCATGTTCCTGGGCCGTACGCAGGTGCGCGGCAAAGCTTTTCGCACCGAAGCGCAGGCGGATCGCATCCGCCGGCGTGCACACCAGCGCGTTGGTTCCGACATGACGGCTGTCGGGGACTATCGTCACGCCCCGCTCCTGCAAGTGGGCAGCCTGTAGCAGGGCGGTAAGCGACTCGCTGGAAACCAGCGGCAGGTCGCCAGCGACTATGAGCGCGTTCGTGATGCCTACGGCGGAGGATGAGGCGATGGCGGCTTCACACGCGGAGTTGATCCCCTCGTCGCGCATCTGGTGCATCACCCGCACGCCCAGGTGGCCTGCGAAGATCTCGACCTCAGCGCTCGATGTCAAGATCACTGTATCGCGCACCAGGGGCACGTCCCGCAGTGCGGTGATGATCCGCCGGGCCAGCGTGAAATACATCGAATGCCGCTGCTTTGCCGTGAGCGCTTCCAGCAACCGGGGCTGCGCGCAGGCCGGATGTTTGAGCGGGACGAAGGCGCGGATGTATGACATAACCCAACGCTACCACTACCGCAGCCTCACAACAAACAGTTCATTTGTGCCCGTCGGCCGCGAACCGCTGCAGTGCGGATGAGTCCCGCCGGGCGAGAGCTTGGCGCTGGCGTACGCGTGCGGCGTCCATCAGCATGCGGCCCGCCCAGCGATACACGTTGTTTTCCTTGACGGTGCGGCGCATCAGCTGCATCCGCTCGCGCCGCTGATCGCGCGGCATCTCGATGGCGGTCTCGATCGCCGCTGCCGTTTCGGACACATCGAAGGGATTCACGAGCAGGGCCTCGAGCAGTTCCCGCGAGGCTCCCGCGAACGTGCTGAGTATCAACACTCCGTCCTCGTCGTCGCGGGACGCTGCGAATTCCTTCGCCACGAGATTCATGCCGTCGTGCAGGCTGTTGACGATGCAGAAGTCGGCGGCGCGATACAACTCCCATACGGCTTCGGGCGTCTGTTGTGTGTCCACCAGGACGATGGGTTGCCAGGAGTCGGTCCGGAACCTGGAGTTGATACGCTCCACTTCCGCCAGCGTCTGCTCCTGCAGACTCCGATAGGCCGGCAGCTTGCTGCGCGAGGGGGCCGCAATCTGCAGAAGTGTTACTCTGCCGCGCAGCTGCGGGCGCCTGTCCAGAAGAATCTCGACCGCCTGGAACCGTTCGACGATTCCCTTGGTGAAGTCCCATCTCTCAACACCAACACCAAGGGACACGTCGGCACGGATACCGTAACGGCGCCGCACATCGATGCGCGCGAGGTTGACAGGCGGCAGCTGGTCGAGCTGCCGTGGTGGCCACTCGATGGAAATCGGGTAGGGCACGACCTGGCATACGTGGCCCTGCAGCGTCACGGTCATGTGCTCGTGGTCGATCTGGCACTCCACGAAGCGGTCGACGGTGGCCAGGAAGTTCTGGCAATGATAGCGCGTGTGAAAGCCGAGAATATCCGCGCTCAACATGTGCAACAGCATCTCGTGCTTCCACGGGCATACTCCGAAAGTTTCGGCGTTTGGCCAGGGAATGTGCCAGAACAGCACGATGGTGGCGTTGGGTCTGCGCTCGCGGATGAAGCGCGGCAGCAGCGCGAAGTGATAGTCCTGGATCAGCACGACCGGGTTGCTCTCGCGCGCCTCGCGGGCGACGACCGCCGCAAACTTCTCGTTGACCGCGCGATAGGTCCGCCAGTCACTCTCGCGGAACGCCGGCCGCACATACGCAAGGTGGCACAGCGGCCACAGGCCTTCGTTCGAGAAGCCGTAGTAGTAGCCTTCCTCTTCCTCCTGGGTCAGCCAGACCCGGCGCAACACGTAGGCCGGATCGCTGGGCGGCACGCGAATCCGGTCATGGATGTCCACGACCTGCCGGTCCGCAGTGCCGCTGCCGTGGGCGATCCAGGTCCCCGCGCACGCGCGCACGATTGGCTCGAGCGCCGTCACCATCCCGCTGGCCGGCAAGTGCACGAGCGGCCTCCCGTCATCGCCGCGGTTATGTATGTAGGGCTCGCGGTTTGAGACTACGATCATCTGCGGCGATCTCAACTGGTCGCGCACGACCTGGTGCAACGCCTGGGCGGTCCAGTTTTCGCGATAGTCGATCTCGAGCCGCTGGCTCTCCTCGATCTCTCTCATCACCTGCCGTACTTGTGACAACACGGGCATCGACAGGGAGGAAGAGTGCGCGTCATCGAGGAATCGCCGGCTGCGAATGTCGCCGATGAGAATGGCCGCCCAGCGCCTGAGCATGAACCACGCTATCAGAACGACGAGCAGTCCGAGGACGACGACCGATACGGCCGTGAACGCGATCAGGTAACGCCGCGCCCGTGTCTGGCGCGTAGCCGCAAATCCAAGGTCGTGAGCGACATAGACGCTGAAGGACGGTTTGTCGGGACGGGCGATCAGAAAACCCGCCACGTGCATGGCGCCGGAGGGCAGGCGGATGATCTGGCTGGCGCCCGGGCTCGCAGCGGAGCTCAAGCCGCACGAGATCTCAGGCGGGGTCGGCGCCGTGCGATAGAACAACGTGCCATCCGCATCGCACACCAGGATGGCCGAGAGTCGCTTGTCCACGGCAACTCGTGACAGGTACTTGCGCACCCCGGTCTTGTCGTGACGGCTGACCAGGTCGGCGAGGCGCTCCTCCATGGAGCCTTCGATCAGGCTGGCGCGCAACTCGATATCGCCGCGAAACCATTCGGCGAGCATCTGGTCGATATGCGGCATCGCGAAATAGGCCACGACGGCCGAGGCAAGCGCGAGCGGCAGTACGAACCGAAGTATGATTGAGCGCAGCACCGCGCGACTTTACAGCCTGAGGGGTAACAGTATCCATCTCAGGCTGATAACGAACCGGTCTCGAGGCAGGTGAGATCAACGCAAGCGTTGCAGTGGTGGTTCGGCGAATATAACGGTAAAACGGCTGCCGCGCGCATCGCTTCCGGTGCTGACTTCAACTGTCGAGCTGTGCAGGCGGGCGATTTCCTCCACGATGGCCAAGCCCAGGCCGCATCCGTCACCATCCGACCCCGGCACGCGATAGAACCGCTCGAAGATCCTGACACGCTCGTCTTCGGGTATTCCCGGTCCATCGTCCTGCACGGCCAGCCTCGGCTGGGGGCCGCCCCCGACGATCACTGACACGCGGCCTGCCGGGCTGCTGTAACGCAGGGCATTGTCGATCAAGTTGGATAGAAGCTCACTGAGCAGCCGCTCATCACCCGTGATCCGCACCGGGGTATCCGGCGCAATCAGGCCGAAATCGATATCGCGCTTCAAGGCGCGAGGAATCCACTCTTCGCCAACGCGCCGCGCGAGCGCAACCAGATCCAACGGCTTGAGTTCGACTGCGTTGATGGCGTCCGGGTCGGTACGCGCGAGCGCGAGGAGCTGTTGGCTCATTCGTCCCGCTCGCTCGACCGAGCGATGTAACGCACGCAACGCCTCACGCTCCGTACCCCCATCAGGCGCCCGCTGGGCCCGCTCGGCGTGGAGCATCACCGCGGCGAGCGGCGTTCGCAGTTGATGAGCGGCGTCGGCGACGAATCGCTTCTGTGCACGGATTGCACTGTCGAGCCGCGCCAACAGCTCATTGATGCGCGCCGCGAGCACTCGGGCTTCGTGTGGCAATCCGGTCTGCGGGACCGGAGTCAGGTTGTTCTGGTCGCGCGCCTCGATCGCAGAGGCGAGGTCGGTCAGCGGCTTCAGCCCACGGGATATTCCCAACCATGCCAACAGCGAGGCTATGCCCACCAACGCCACCTGCGGCGCCACCATGGCCAACAGTATGTCGCGCGCGAGAGTCGTGCGTTTGATCAGCGTCTCGGCGATGCTGACTGTGACAGTGTCGTCCGTCTGAGGCGGCGCGATCCGCGTGGACACGGCGCGCACCTTCCTGCCCTGCAGATTTGCATCGGTCAGGCGGATGCCGTTGATCGGGACCCGCGCGTCATCGGGCAGCCGCCGGTCACCGGCGAGGAACCCGCGCCGGGCGGAGACGATCTTGAAATAAGTTTGATCCACTTCGTCGAACTGGAAGATCTGCTGCGCGACGCGCGGCAGGTCGAATTCGATCCGCCCCTGTTCGGAGCGCACGGCCTGCGCCAGCGAGCGCGTTGAATCGATCAGCCAGCGGTCGTACACCAGGTTTGCGAAATGCAGCGCGGTGAAGTAACAGGCTATCGCATCCAGCGCCAGCAGCAGAACCAACACGGAGCCGAGCCACGACAGCAGCCCGACCCGCAGGCTGCGGTCATTCACCGACCGTCGTCTCCAGCAGGTAGCCGAAACCGCGCAGCGTCCGGATCTTCAGTCCGAACGGCCCGATCCGCCGCCGCAGCCGGTGGACACAGATCTCGATGGCCGTGTCGGAAGGAGGATTGCCGCCGCGGCTCAACCGGTCGGCAATCGCCTCTTTGCTCACGACGCGGCCGAGCCGCAGGGCGAGGGTCTCCAGGAGGGCCATCTCACTCGCCGGCAGGTCGACGCTCGTTCCGCCGAGTGACACCCTGGGCTCGCCCGGCACCAGCACCAGCGGGCCGACCCGGATTTCCGCCTCGCGATCCGCGCGATGGCGGCGCAGAAGCGCGCGCACTCGCGCTTCGAGCTCGGGCATCTGAAAGGGCTTGACCAGGTAGTCATCCGCGCCGGCATCCAGGCCCGACACCCGGTCCTCCAGCGCGTCGCGTGCCGTCACGATGAGGATGGGCAATTCGGAGAGCTGGCGCCTCATGCTGCGCACCAGCGCAAGCCCGCTCATGCCGGGCACCATCAGATCGACGATCGCCAGGTCGTACTCTTTCGTCATCAGAGTGTTGAACGCCACGCGGCCGTCCGCGTGCGCGTCAACTTCATAGCCTGACTGCAGCAGCAGGGCCGTGAGCGCTTCGCGCAGCTCGTGATCATCTTCTACGATCAGCAGACGCATGGCGTGATTGTAATGGGATTGCGGTGCCAATGATCCACACTTCGGGCAAACTTCCGCGGCTATGCGCCTACCTGACTTCCCACCGCTGTCCATCATCAAGAACCGCCTCGTCCCCGGACAGTGGGATGTGCTGGCGTTCCTGCTCGTCATCGCTTTTTTCATCTATCTTGCCGAGGCGGCGCACGGCCTGACCCAACCGCTCGGCTTGCTCGAGGCGACCCCGATCTCGCTGGATCCGCGGGCGCTGGTCGGTTATTCCGCGCGCACCGGCCTGCGGATGCTGATCGCGATGGGTTGCTCCCTCGTCTTTACGTTCACATATGCGACGCTTGCCGCGAAGAGCCGCCGCGCGGAAATGGTGCTGGTACCGCTGCTCGACATTCTGCAGTCCGTGCCCATCCTCAGTTTCTCGATCCTGATCGTCTTCTTTCTGTCGCTCACGCCCGGCAGGGTGGCGGGCGCCGAGATGGCCGCCATCTTCCTGATCTTCACCAGCCAGGCTTGGAACATGGCGTTCAGCTTCTATCAGTCGCTGCGCAGTGTCCCGGATGAGTTGCAGGAGGTTTCACGAAGCTTTCATTTGAGCCCGTGGATGCGCTTCTGGCGCCTGGAGGTGCCCTTCGCCATGCCACCGCTCATCTGGAACATGATGATGTCGATGTCCGGAGGCTGGTTCTTCGTGGTGGTGTCCGAGGCCATCACGGTTGGCAACACGACAGTCACATTGCCGGGTGTCGGCTCGTACATTGCGGCGGCCATCGAGCAGCGCAATGTGAGTGCGATCGGCTATGCGATCGCCGCCATGTTCGTGGTCATCCTGATCTACGACCAGTTATTGTTCCGGCCTCTGATTGCCAGTGCCGACTGGTTCCGCCTCGAGCAGGAGTCGGGACTGACACCCTCACGCGCCTGGGCGCTGACGATGATGCGCCGCTCGCGATTTCTCGCCGTGCTGACCAAGCTGTTCGCAGCAATGCTGAAGGCCGGCGCCCGGCCGGGCCCGCGAGCTGTCACGGCGCGCCGTGCCCGTGCCCAATCCGATTCGAACAACCGGTGGGCCGATGGACTCTGGTACGTGCTGATCGCACTTGCGGGAATCGGAGCACTCTGGAAAACGACGTCCTTCGTTCTCGGCGGTGTCGCTCCCGCGGAGGTCGGTCACGTCGTGATCCTGGGAATGATTACCCTGCTGCGGGTTGTCGTTCTGATCGCCGCGGCCAGCCTCGTGTGGGTTCCCATCGGCGTCGCCATCGGTCTTCGACCCAGGGTGGCGCGGATTGCCCAGCCGGTTGCCCAGTTCCTGGCCGCGTTTCCGGCGGTTCTGTTTTTCCCGGTGGTCGTCTCGGTCATCGTCGCGATGCGGCTCAATCCGAACATCTGGCTGAGCCCGCTGATGATTCTCGGCACGCAGTGGTACATTCTTTTCAACGTGATCGTAGGCGCCACGGCGCTGCCTGCCGAGCTGCGCTATGTGGGCGAGAACCTGCGGGTGGGCGGCTGGCTGTGGTGGCGGCGGATCGGCCTGCCGGCCGTATTCCCTTATTATTTGACCGGGGCGATCACCGCTTCGGGGGGCTCGTGGAATGCGAGCATCGTTGCGGAGGTCGCAGTGTGGGGACATGAGAAGCTGACGGCGACGGGCCTCGGCTCCTATATCGCAACCGCCACCGAAGCCGCCGATTATCGCCGGATGGCGCTCGGCACGGTCATGATGAGCCTGTTCGTCGTGCTGATAAATCGCTTTTTCTGGCGGCCGCTGTACAACCGCTCCGAACGCAAGTTCCGGCTGAACTGATTTTTCCGGAAGACAAAACGTGAACACCGTCCCGCTTCTCGATGTACAGAGTGTCTCGCAGGCCTTCCGCAAGCCCGACGGAGACCAGCTCGTCGTTCTGGAGGGCGTGAACCTCGCCTTACAGGAAGGCGAGATCGTCGGCCTGCTGGGACGCTCGGGCTCGGGCAAGTCCACTTTGCTGCGTGTCATTGCCGGCTTGAACCTGCCGACCGGAGGCGAGGTGCGCTACCTTGGCCGGACAGTCGGAGCTCCGGCCGACGGTATCGCAATGGTCTTTCAAAGCTTCGCGCTCTTCCCCTGGCTCACCGTCCTCGAGAACGTGCAGCTGGGCCTGGAGGCGCTCGGTGTGCCGACGGCAGAGATCCGCCGCCGCTCGCTGCAGGCCATCGACCTCATTGGCCTGGACGGCTTCGAGTCTGCGTACCCGCGCGAGTTGTCGGGTGGCATGCGCCAGCGTGTGGGCTTTGCACGCGCGCTGGTCGTGCATCCCAACATCCTGCTCATGGATGAGCCCTTTTCCGCCCTCGATGTATTGACGGCGGAAACGCTGCGCAACGATTTTCTGGACCTGTGGTGCGAAGGGCAACTGCCCATCAAGGCTGTGCTGCTCGTCACTCACAACATCGATGAAGCTGTCCAGATGTGCGACCGCCTGCTCATCTTCTCCACGCATCCGGGGCGCGTGGTCAGCGAGATTCCCATCAGCCTGCCCAGGCCGCGCAACGCGCTGGATCCGCGCTATATCGCGCTCGTGGACCGGGTGTACGCCGAAATGACCACGCGCCGCGGGGGCGAGGCCCGCCCCGGCGGCCGGGTCGAGCGTTTTCCGGGCACCGGCATCGGGACGATTCTCACGCACGTCTCCTCGAACCTGCTGGCGGGATTGATGGAGGCTTTGAGTGACGATCCGTATCGGGGCAAAGCGGACCTGCCGGACATTGCCGAGACGCTGCACATGGAGGCAGGGGATCTGCTGCCTGTTGCGGAAGCGTTGCAGATGCTGCGGTTCGCGGAGATCGAGCGCGGCGACATCCGCTTGACGGATGCGGGGATGCAGTTTGTCAAGGAGGAGACGGACGAGCGCAAGCGGCTGTTCTCGCGGCACTTGTTGACATATGTGCCGCTGGCCGCTCATATCCGCCGGGTGTTGGATGAACGCAAGGGCAAGTCCGCCCCCAAGCGGCGCTTTGCCGATGAGTTGGAAGACTACATGGCCGAGGAGGCGGCGGAGGAGACTTTACGCACGGTCATCAGCTGGGGACGGTATGCCGAGGCGTTTGCGTATGATGACAATCAGCAGGCATTCAGCCTCGACAACCCCGCCTGAGCTTGGCGGCAAATATTAACAGTCGTTTAGACAGCCTTTGGCGGCCATTCCGGGCGCTATCATGTTGCTCCTACCCGGGAGCTTTTTGACCATGGCAGAACCCGCAACCAGCAGCGCGCCGCGTCCGAAACTACTGATCGTCGATGACGATCACGAGCTGTGCTCGATGCTCGCCGAATATCTGGGCCCCGAAGGTTTTCTGACCGAGGCGGTGGGAAGCGGTCCCGCGGCCCTGGAGCGGCTGGGTCGCGAGCCGGTCGATCTCGTAGTCCTCGACGTCATGCTTCCCGAGTTGTCGGGCTTCGAGGTCCTGCGAAGAATCCGTGCCCTGAATCGCGTCCCGGTCATCATGCTGACGGCGCGCGGCGAGGAGGTGGACCGGGTGGTCGGTCTGGAGATGGGCGCCGATGACTACCTGGCGAAACCCTTCAGTCCGCGCGAGCTGGTGGCGCGCATCCGGGCCGTACTGCGGCGCATGTCAGCCGAAAGTCATCCGACCAACGGCGCAATGCAATGGGGTCCGCTGCGGCTCGATCTGCGCGCGCGGCGGGCGGATGTCAACGACCAGGACCTCGAGCTGACGGCCGCCGAGTTGCGGATCCTCGAGCTGCTGGTTCGGGCCGATACTAAGACCGTGACACGCGACGAGTTGATGACCCAGGCGCTCGGGCGGCGACTTCTGCCGACGGATCGCAGTCTCGACACACACGTCAGCAACCTGCGGCGCAAGTTGGCGAAGGTGACCTCGCGTGTGAGTGTCCAGAGCGTCAGAGGGACGGGCTACGCATTGGCGCTTGCTGCCCGTGCCGACGACAACGAGCCCTAGTTACTTCGCCCGATGACTTCCCTCTATTGGCGCATCTTCCTCTCGTTCTGGCTGGCCCTGGCCCTGATTCTCGTGGGCACCGTCTCGGTGGTCGTCAATGGCGAGCAGCAACGCCGCTTCTCGCGGGCATGGGAGCAGCGCGCCGAACTGTATGCACAGGCGACCCAGACATTCGAAGCCGGCGGCGCCAACGCTCTGCACGAATGGCTGAAGGGGCTGCATCGGGACGATATTTCCGCTCCCATATTCATCACGGACAGTACGGGCAAGGAGATGTTCGGGCGTCCGATCCCGGACTACCTGCGCGAGACACCGGATCGCCTTAGCTCCAGCCGCGACTCGCTGCTGCATCCAACGCTCAAGGGAATCGGCGGTCCGCTGGTGCTCGTAGGCCCGGACAGCAAGGCATATCACGTCATCGTGGGTCCGCTGCGTTCCGGTCCCCATCTGTTCGGCGAGCTCGAAATGCCGGCCGTGTCGACGGCAACACTGATGATCGCATTGGTCGTGAGTGCGGTGGTGTGTTTCTTCCTGGCGCGCTACCTGGTCGCGCCCGTGGATCAGTTGCGACGCGCCACTCGGCAGATCGCATCAGGCGATCTGGATGTGCGCGTCTCACCAAAGCTGAAAGGCCGGCAGGATGAGCTCGGGCTGCTGGCCTCGGACCTCGATACCATGTCGGCGCGCGTTCGCAACCTGATCGAGTTGAAACAACAATTGTTGCGCGATGTCTCGCATGAGTTGCGCTCGCCGCTGGCGCGGCTGCAGCTGGCTCTCTCGCTTGCACGCCGGCACGAGGACAGTGGCGTCGAGCGCCATCTCGCACGAATCGGCTGTGAGGCGGACCGGCTCGAGGAGCTCATAGCCCGGACGCTGAAGCTTGCGCGTCTCGAGCGTCCCATGCAGGGAGTCGAGAGCACGCGGATGGATGTCGCCGAGCTGCTCACCAACATCGTTGCCGACGTTGGAATCGAGGCGGATGCGTATGGGTGCAGCGTCACCTTGGAGACCGATCGGCCGCTCGAGGTCAACGGCGATCGTGAGCTGCTGCGCAGTGCGATGGAGAATGTAATTCGCAACGCCGTGAGCTATGCGCCATCGGGCTCGAAGGTTGGTATTGACGCACGGCGCGCGGAGGGACAACGCATCGAAATCGTCGTTCAGGACCGCGGACCCGGCGTTCCGGAGAAGGACCTCGAGCTGATTTTCGAGCCGTTCTACCGTGTCGATGCGGCACGCAACCGTGCGGTAGGCGGTGACGGTCTTGGGTTAGCAATCGCGGCGCGCGCAATCGGGATCCACGGTGGGACGATCCACGCACGGAATCTGGGCACCGGAGGACTTGCTGTCCACCTGAGTCTTCCCGCCCTCGAGGCCACACCTGCGCCCCAGCTCGAACACGGTGCTGCCGCGTAATGGATATGATAGAGGTCTTCTTACCGGCGCGTAGCGCATGAGTACCATGACACTCAAAGGAATTATTCTGGCAGGAGGCGCGGGCACCCGGCTGCACCCGATGACATTGGCAGTGAGCAAACAGCTGCTGCCCGTCTACGACAAGCCGATGGTATATTACCCACTCTCCACGCTGATGTTGGCGGGGATCAGGGATATCCTCCTCATCTCCACCCCTGAGGATCTGCCGCTGTTCCGGCGCCTGCTCGCAGACGGCAGCCAGTGGGGAATCTCCCTCACCTACGCCGAACAGCCGCGGCCGGAAGGGCTGGCGCAGGCCTTCATCATCGGCCGGCGTTTCGTGGGCAAAGACAGGGTAGCGTTGGTGCTCGGCGACAATATTTTCTACGGCAACGGGTTGCCGGAAGCATTGCAGGGCGCCGCGCGGCGTGACTCGGGTGCGACCGTTTTCGCTTACCGCGTGCGCGATCCCGAGCGTTATGGTGTCGTGCACTTCAATCCGGATGGCCGCGCGCTCGGCATCGAGGAGAAGCCGCGGCAGCCCAAATCGCATCATGCCGTCACGGGCCTGTATTTCTATGACAACGACGTCCTCGAGTTCGCAGCGGCGCTCGAGCCCTCGGAGCGCGGCGAGCTGGAGATCACCGACTTGAACCGCGCGTATCTGGATCACGGCCGGCTGCAGGTCGAGCGGTTGGGCCGCGGCATTGCCTGGCTCGACACGGGCACGCACGAGTCGCTGCTCGAGGCGGCCATGTTCATCGAGGCCATCGAGAAGCGCCAGGGACTGAAAGTGTGCTGTCCCGAAGAGATCGCCTTCCGCGCCGGCTTCATCGATGCCGCGCGGCTCGAGGGGCTGGCAGCGAAGCTGGCGAAGTCCGGTTACGGTGCGTACCTGTTGGAAATACTGCGCGGCGAGGCATGACAGATGGAACTCGAGCCCACCGCCATACCCGCTGTGGTGTTGATCCGGCCGCGTGTGTTCGCGGATGCGCGCGGGCATTTCTTCGAGTCCTGGGAGGAGCGCAAGTTTGCCGCCGCGGGCCTCGAGCCGCGTTTCCGGCAGGACAATGAGAATCTCTCCGCCCGCCACGTGCTGCGTGGCATCCACTACCAGTTGCGCCGCCCGCAGGGCAAGTTGGTACGCGTGGTCACGGGAGCCGTGTTCGATGTTGCAGTGGATCTGCGGCGCAACTCGCCGACCTTCGGCCGCTGGGTGGGCGCCGAGCTGACCCAGGACAACCATCACATGTTGTGGGTTCCCCCCGGATTCGGGCACGGCTTCGTGGTGCTGAGCGAGTCAGCCCATTTCCTCTACAAGTGCACGGATTTCTATGCTCCCGAAGACGAGCACGCCATCGCCTGGAACGATGCCGAGCTGAAAATCGACTGGCGCTTGCCCGAGGGTGTGCAGCCCACTCTTTCGGGGCGCGACAAGGCAGCCAAACGCTTCTGCGACGCGGAATACTATCCGTGAAGCCACGGCCATGAAGGTCATGGTTACCGGAGCGAACGGGCAGGTAGGACGTGCCCTGCTGAAAAGCGTTCCTGCGCATGTGGAAGCAATCGGGCGATCGCGCGAAGAGCTGGATATTGGCGATATGCAGTCCGTCATGAGCGCGGTTCAGTCTCAGCGCCCCGACCTGATCATCAATGCAGGCGCTTACACTGCCGTAGACAAGGCCGAAAGCGAGCCGGGAGTTGCGGAACGGGTCAACACGACCGGTCCGCACAATCTCGCAGTAGCCGCAGCGGCGGCAGGTGCGCGTCTGTTGCACCTGTCCACGGACTTCGTGTTTGATGGAATGGCATCGAGGCCTTACGGGACGGATGCTCCCACCAATCCCCAGAGTACCTACGGCAGAACCAAGCGGGGAGGCGAGGATGCGGTCCGGCGGACACTTCCGGACAGATCCGTGGTTCTGCGAACTGCCTGGGTCTATGCCGCGGAAGGGAACAACTTCGTCCGCACCATGCTCCGGGTGATGGCAGCCAAGGGGGCCGTTCGGGTGGTTGCGGATCAGGTCGGCACGCCTACCGCCGCGCATTCACTGGCGGAGGTGATCTGGGCGCTCGCGGCTCGCCCGGATGTCAGTGGCATCTACCACTGGACCGATGCAGGTGTTGCAAGCTGGTATGACTTCGCGGTCGCGATAGCGGAAGAATCGCTCGTCATCGGACTCCTTCCCGCCGAGGTGCGCGTGGACGCGATCACAACGGAAGAGTACCCGACCCCCGCGAAGCGACCCAGCTACAGTGTTCTGGACAAGAGATCGCTGCTCGCGAGGTTGAGCGTGCCCGCGCGTCATTGGCGCAGCAACCTTCGCACGGTCCTCAGAGAGATATCGAATGCGTAGGTTGCTCGTAACCGGTGGCGCTGGTTTCATCGGGTCCAACTTCGTACATCATTGGATTCGCGGCCATGCGGGTGACCGTCTGGTCGTTCTCGATGCGCTCACCTACGCGGGCAACCGCATGAACCTCGCACCCGTCGAGAATCAACCCGGGTTCCGGTTCGTTCACGGCAACATCTGTGATGCGCCCCTGGTGAGCAGCCTGTTGCGCGAGGAACGTATCGATACCATCGTGCACTTCGCGGCCGAGACGCATGTTGACCGGTCGATCAGCGGACCCGCCGCGTTCATCGAAACGAACGTCATTGGCACCCATACGCTTCTCGAGTCAGCCCGCAAGGTGTGGCTCGACGAGCGCATGGTCGATCAGCATCGCTTCCACCACGTTTCGACGGACGAGGTGTACGGGTCACTGGGTTCGCAGGACCCGCCGTTCCGGGAAACCACCCCCTATGCGCCCAATTCGCCCTACTCGGCGAGCAAGGCCGCCTCGGACCACCTGGTCCGCGCCTATCATCACACCTATGGGCTGCAGGTCACCACGAGCAACTGCTCCAACAACTACGGGCCGTACCATTTTCCGGAGAAGCTGATCCCGCTGCTCATCGTCAACATACTGCACGGCCGGCCGCTGCCGATCTACGGCGACGGGCGCAACGTGCGCGACTGGCTGCATGTGAGCGACCATTGCCGCGCCATCGAGCTCGTTCTGCAGGCGGGCAAGGTGGGCGAGGTCTACAACATCGGCGGCCGCGCCGAAGTTGAGAACCTGCAGCTGGTCCGTTCGCTGTGTGAAATTGCGCAAGCCGAGTTCGCATCGCGGCAGGACCTGCGTGCCCGCTATCCGCAGTGCCCCGGAAATGCGATCACGGACCTGATCCGCTTCGTCACCGACCGGCCCGGTCATGACCGCCGCTACGCCATTGACTGCGCCAAGATCGAGCAGGAGCTGGGCTTCACACAGCAGGTATCCCTGCTCGAGGGGCTGCGCGATACGTTCGCGTGGTACGTGGACAACGAACCTTGGTGGCACAAACTTTAGTCGCGTCCGCAAAGAAAGGCCGCCCTTGCGGGCGGCTTCCAACGGTGCTCTTGCGGCCTGTGCGCCCCAGAGAAAAGGTGACAACGCCCGAGCCTCAGGGAGGGTGAATAACTCGGGCGCGATCGCCACACCGGGACAAAAAATCAAGACAACCGGTCTTGAGCCTTGGGTTTGACGCGACCACGGGCGAAAAGTTGACCCGGTTCAGTCTTCTTATGATTTATCGTCGGAAGGGTATCGAACTGTTACCGGAAGGGATGGCGCAGGAAGTCCGCCAGCAGCTTCTGCGACTCGATCACCTCGGTGCGCTGGCCGCTGCGCGTCTGCCACCAGGAGTCCGGGTCAAACTCGGAGTAGCGGGCATAGCGCACCATAACCGCGACACCGTGAGCGGCCAGCGTCCGATCCAACACGCGGCGGGTGCGACGCGAATGATCGGTGACACTGATAAATAGAATCGAATGGATGGAATTTGCGGCGCACCATTGCTGCAGGACTTTGCCTTCATCTGCTGTGCCCACCACCGGCGGGATCACGACTATGTCAGTGATGCCCAGCCCGTGCAGAAGCTGGAGCGAGACGCTCTGCAGATTCAGGGACTGCACGCCGCGGCGGGCGAACTCGCGTGATACGCGGGTGGCCGGACGATCGAAAACAGCAACACGGCTGGCGAACCCGGCGCGCGCCAGATCGGCGGCCTCGAGAATGCCGGCGCCCAACGCATCCGTGGAGATGACAATGATGTCAGCTTTGGCCGGCGGATCCTCGGCGACGAGCGCCCAGCCCGCGGATCTCAGGAGTGAGTGCCGTAGTCCGGGAATGCCCGCGGCAATAACAGTTGCGAGCACGACGATACTCAGCACGCCGATCGCCCAACGAGCGGCAGGTCTGAAGGTCACGCGGAGCGGCATCGAAATTCCGGCAAGCTTACTTGCGTGATCCCCAGGTGAAGCGGGCCGTGGCGAGATAATTCCACAACGTTCCCACGACTATGCCGGCGGCTGCGGACAGCGCCCACTCGATATTCGCCGAGAATGCGTAGGCTGCAATGCCGATGTTCGCCAACGCGCCCATGCCACAGACCGCATAGAAGCTGAGCAGTCCGCGTACGAGCTTCATGCCGCGCAGGCGCTGGTCGCGGTAGGTGAACAGGTTGTTGAGAAAGAAGTTGGATGTCATGGCGAGCACGGTGCCGGCGAGTTGGGCCACCGTGAACGGCACCTGCAGCGCCAGGTACAAGGTGCTGAGAACGAGATAGTGCAGCGCCACACCGGATCCACCCACCAGCAGGAAGAACAGCAGACGCGGCGCGATGATGTGGCCGATCCGCTTGTCCACCAGCAACATCAAGTATTCCCACGCGACGAGCGAATCGAGCTTGCTCTGCCCGTGCACGCGGGGCTTGAAAGTGTAGGGGACTTCCGCGAACTGCAACGGCCGCGCCGCCGAGACGAACAGGTCCAGCAGGATCTTGTAGCCGTAGCCGGATAACCGGCGTGCCGCATCCCGCAGCGTTTCGGTCCGCACGGCGAAAAAGCCGCTCATAGGGTCATGAAGGTCCTCGGGAACGAGGCCCTTGGCCATGCGGCTCGCAATCCGGCTGATGGTTTTGCGGCTCTCCTGCCAATCGCCCGTGCCACCGCCCGCCACATAGCGGCTGCCCACCACGATGTCCAGGTTTCGCGAGCGCAGCTCGTGGAGCATGGCCGGCAGAATCGCCTCATCATGCTGCAGATCAGCATCCATGACGGCCACATAGGGTGCGGAAGAGCTGAGTGCTCCCTCCACCACGGCAGTCGAGAGTCCGCGCCGGCCTATCCTCTGGATGCAGCGAACCCGCTGATCCCGGTTGGAGAGCGCGCGCACGAGATCGGCCGTGCCGTCCGGCGAGTCATCGTCGACAAAGATCAGCTCCCAGCTTTCTGAACCGAGCACGGCGCTCAAGCGGGCGTGCAGCTCAGCGATGTTTTCCGCCTCGGAAAACGTAGGCACGACAATAGAGATCTCAGGCATCGGCCCCTCCCTTCATCTCTATATTGTATTTGGGAGGAGAAGCGCGACGGGGGAAGAAATTCAGCTCGCGATGGGGGCCTTACGCAGGACCACTCTCGAGCGGCGCAGGTGCGCGAAAATGCGCGGGCCCCGGACGAGATAGCGGCGTGCGAGGCGTTTCGGATTCTTCAACAGCCTGAACAGCCACTCGAGCGCCATCTTCTGCATCCAAAGTGGCGCGCGCTTCTCGATGCCCGTGATGAAGTTCAGGGACGCACCGATACACAGGGCGAGGCCCCGGGCGGCTCCGCGCGCCCGCAGGGCCTGTGCAAGCGCTTCCTGCTGCGGAGATCCGACTGCAAGGAAACAGAACCGGAACGGGCTTGCGCTCTCGATGAAGTCCAGGCATTCGTCCACCGCGGCCGGGTGATTGATGAATCCCATGGGCGGATTGTGATGCCGCAGATTCGTCAGCCCGTACTTCGCAGTAATCTGCTGCGCCTGTTCGTTACTCCCACCGATCATCACGATACGGTCGGCGGGCTCCACGACCTTTGCGAGCAGTTGCGCCGTGAGGTCGGAACCCGTGCAGACCGGCAGGCGGACGCCCTTCAGAAGGCGTACGAGGCGGGCCGCGAACCGGCTGTCCATCAGGATGAAATCGGCGGCGCGGTATTGCGCGCGGAAGGTCGGATCTTCGTAGTAGCGAATGAGGTGATCGACGTTGGGAGTCACCACGTAACCGTAGCGCTCCGAGCCGAAGCTTGCGGCTACGGCTGTAAATTCAGGCAGCCCGAAGTCATCGATGACGTGTACGACTTCGCGCAGGATGACCGTGTCGGTGAGACCGAGCGATTGGGCGTACGCGCTGGTCGCGGCGGACTTCACTTTCGGAAGTCGCAACGCCGGTGCGAGCGAGTAGGTACTTTGACTCCCAGATACATTCTCGGCCATGACAGACCCTTTTATTGATTCCGGCCCCCCATTCCAACTCACTGCCAGCTGATCCGTTTCCGGGGCGACGCGCTGTTGAGACCTGCACGCCATGTGTAATTATTATCCGTTGCCTGTCGCCGAAATTCTACACGAGTTGTATGACCTGTGACCACCGTCAGTGCGCGGTTCACACTCTGACATAACAACCGGAACTGTCTCACACTTTGATACCACAGATTAAGCCACTTGGCATCCAATCCCGCTTGACAAGCACACGCAGACCGTCAGTAGGCGTTCCGGTCGCGAGCGATCACCCAGAGCGTCTTGCAGATGATCTTCACGTCCAGCCACGGCGACCAGTGGCTGAGGTATTCCAGGTCGCAGCGCACGCGCTCGCGCATTTTCTCCACGGTTTCGGTCTCGCCGCGCAGTCCATTCACCTGCGCAAGACCGGTGATTCCCGGGCGCACTTTGTGGCGGATCATGTAACCGTTGATGAGTTTGCGATACAGCTCGTTATGTGCCACGGCGTGCGGCCGCGGACCCACGACACTCATCTTGCCTTCGAGCACGTTCAACAGTTGCGGCAGCTCATCGAGTGAGGTCGAGCGCAGCATCCGCCCGAGAGGCGTGACCCTGCGATCCCGCTTGGTCGCCTGGTTCACGACGGCACCGTCCTCGCACACCTTCATGCTGCGAAACTTGTAGACCATGATCTCTTCGCCATTCAACCCATAGCGCCGCTGGCGAAACAGGATCGGGCCCGCGGAGGTCACCTTGACCGCAATCGCGATGAGCACCATCAGTGGTGCGAGCACCAGCAGCGCGAGGCTTGCGAGCACAACGTCGGTCGCACGCTTCATGACTGCATCCATGCCGTGGAAGGGCGTATCGCAGACCGAGATGGCAGGCATGCCGTTGATCTCGACCAGGCGTCCCTGGACCAGGTCGAAAGCAAACACATCGGGCACGAAGTAGATCGAAGCGGTGGTGTCGCGAAGCTCGCGCACCATCTCACCAATGCGCGGTACGTTGCTCAGCGGCAGGGCTATGTAGATCGAAGTCACACCGTGGGTCCGTGCAAACTCGGCGACGTCCTTGCAATGGCCCACGAGGTAGGCTGGATCGATGGTATCAGGCAACCGGTCGGCGCTGCGAAAATCGAAGAATCCCAGGAATCCCTTCGGCGGCAGGCGGCGGAACAGCTCGAAACCGACGCTGTTGGCGCCGACGATGAGATAGCTCGGAGCCAGATCGCTGTTCGAGATCAGCCACCGCGCCCGCAGGCGGGCGGCGTGCGCGCCATACAGTGCCAGCGGGGTCACCGAAAACCATGTGAGCATCATCAGCCGCGAGAACTGTGCGGTGACCTTGAGTGCAAAGCCCGCGAGCAACAGGACACAGATGACTGCCAGCCACTCGAGAAGGATGCGCGAGACGACCCCGGTGATTGGCTTACCGCTCAACTCCTCTTCACGGTGCAGGCGGCCGAAGACACGTCCTGAGATTACGAATGTCAATACCGCGACCGCGCCGATCGCCGCATTGAAAGGTATATGAAAGGACAGTGCGCACAGGGCGAAGGTGACTACCGCTGCGAGCGGCTCGAGTTGCTTGAGGATGGCGAAGAGGGCTGGCTCGACGCTTCCGAAACCGACGCGCTTCTGTGCGCTTGAGCCAGGGACCGCACCGCTGACTGACCCGATCACCGCAGCCACTTTGTTTTTCTCCCCGAGAATGCGAACCGAACGTTGCAACCGTTCAGGTGACTCTGTCGCTTCGCATAAGTTCGTCGCACGCTTTCTTAGTTGAGTACTGCGACGAAGCACTCCCAATTCTACACCACTTCGCAAGACCACCTGGGCATGAAGATCAGATGCAAATCGCGTGCCGCGTCACACTATCGCGCGGCTTGTACGTCCGGATTGCAGCGCTGTCCCGGTTGATCAGGTGCTTAGGCGGGACTTTGGCCCTGTTCGGTTACATGCGTTTTACAATTGTGCATGCAAATCGTGAACCAACGCTGTGCACAATCGCATCACCGTGCGCCGCGAGGGCGCACGTGGCAGCGGTTCATTTATGTCAAGTAATTTCTGCGCCTCAGTAGGCGTTTTGATCGCGCGCGATTACCCAGAGCGTCTTGCAGAGGATCTTCACGTCCAGCCACGGCGACCAATGGCTCAGATACTCCAGGTCGAATCGCACCCGCTCGCGCATTTTTTCGACCGTTTCGGTCTCGCCGCGCAGCCCGTTGACCTGCGCGAGACCGGTGATGCCAGGGCGCACCTTGTGGCGGATCATGTATCCGTTGATGAGCTTGCGATATAACTCGTTGTGCGCCACGGCGTGCGGTCGAGGCCCTACGACGCTCATGGTGCCTTCGAGCACGTTGAGGAGCTGCGGCAGCTCATCCAGCGAAGTGGAGCGCAGTATGCGGCCCAGGCGGGTTATACGGTTGTCCGCCTTCTTTGCCTGGGTCACCACCGGGCCGTCCTCGCAGACCGTCATGCTGCGAAACTTGTAGACAATGATCTCGTCGCCGTTGAGTCCGTAACGGCGCTGACGGAACAGGACCGGCCCGGAGGAGGTGAGCTTTACGGCGAGGGCGATCAGCGCCATGAGGGGCAATAGCAGCAGCAGCGCGGCGCTGGCGAGCACAACGTCGGTGACTCGCTTCGAGACCGCGTCCATCCCGTGGAACGGAGTATCGCAAACCGAGATTGCGGGCATGCCGTTGATTTCCACCAGGCGGCCCTGGATCAGGTCAAAGGCAAACACATCGGGTACGAAGTAGATGGAGGCAGTGGTGTCGCGAAGCTCACGCACCATCTCACCAATACGCGGTACGTTACTGAGCGGTAGAGCTATGTAGATGGAGGTCACTCCATGCTTGCGCGCAAACTCCGCCACGTCCTTACAGTGTCCCACCAGGTGCGCCGGATCGATGGTCTCGGGCAGCCGCTCGATGCCGCGGAAATCGAAGAAGCCCAGAAAACCCTTCGGTGGCAGGCGGCACAGCAGCTCGAACCCGACGTTATTCGCGCCGATGATGATGTAGCGCGGAGCGCCCGCGCCGTTGGCGATGATGGAGTGTGCCCGCAGGCGTAATTCATGTGCCGCCAAAAGCGCGATCGGCGTGGTGGTGAACCAGGTAATCATCACGAGCCGCGAAAACAGAGCGGTCAGCTTGAACGCGAATGCGAGGAACAGCAGGGCGGCAACTACTGCGCCCCACCGCAGCAGGATGCGCCAGAAGGTCCCGGACCGCCGCGTTCCGGGAATGCCGTCAGCTTCGCGTTCGCCGCGGCTCAAGAGCGGGCCGGAGACTATAAACGTGAGCAGCGCGACGCCGACCACATAGGGTGTGATCGTCTCGCCGTAGCCGAGGACGGAGGCGAACAGCGTCACGACCGCCACCAGCGGATCCAACTGCTTGAGGAGGGCGAGCAGGGCCGGCTCGACATTGCCGAATCGAATGCCCTTCCGCGCAGCGGTGCGCTCGACCACGCGTGGAACAACTGCGCTCACGGTAGGTTTCGATGCTCTTGAAACTGTTTGCGGTTGATTGCACCACTACAAAAGCCGCAGTGCTGGGCGCGCTGGCAAATTTGTGAACTGCTTCTGCTCCGGATTTGCGACGCAAGGCTCTTGCCTTTACTGATCAACGACTTATCCTGAACGCGGAACAGTCGGTGCACGTCGCAGTTACGGCGCCCTTATGTGAAATGTCCGTACCATGCGGCCTGTGCTCAAGAGGCAAAATGCCAAAGGTGCGCCGGTGTCAGACTTATCTGCGATCGATGTGGCGAATGCGCTGGCGCATCCTTGCCCGTAACGGCCTCCTTATCGTTCTGGCGCTCTGTGCGGTCTGTGCCTCGGTCGAGTACGCCCTCGAGCGCCGCGATGCGGCTCGCCTTACCGCGAACGACTCCTTTTATGCCGTAGGCGGCCGCCACATCCGGTACCACCTGACGAGCCAGGGTAGTCAGGGGCCGACGATAGTCCTGGTCAACGGTCTTACGGCGAGCCTCGAGCAATGGAGCTCGGTGCAGACTGCACTGGGCGCTACGTCGCCTGTCCTCACCTACGATCGCGGGGGAAGCGGCTTCAGTGACCCTGCGGATGCCCACGATGCTGTCGCGGACGCGGACGAGCTCAATCAAATCCTCCATTCGCCCGGAATCGTGACGCCGGTCGTGCTCGTCAGTTACTCGAGCAGCGCCATGATGGCAGTCGTTTTCGCAGCCCGGTATCCCGAGGCTGTCGAGGGGATGGTCTTCGTGGATCCGACCATGCGTTCTCAAGTGCCCGGCACGAAGACTTACCGGCGCATCTACCTGCGGCCCTCCCTGCTCAGCCCCCTCGAAGCCTTTTTCGGCTTTACCCGCCTGAAATTCGCCATTGCGCGCCGTGACGCACTGTCTCGTTCTGCGGCTGCGGAGCGCACCGACGCAATCCTGGTCAGCACGCACCACTGGCTCGCCAGCGCACACGAGGCAATGAACCTCGACAAGTCAGCCGATGAGGCGGATGCGGCCCAGGCCGCCCGGTCCTTGGCCGGCCTTCCGGTCGGCGTGGTCACGACCCTTGATCCTACCGAGAGCGAGGGTGCTCGCGACTTCCATGACCGGCAAACGGCGCTCGCGGCCAAGTCGAAGCGAGGCATCTTGCGCACACTGCACATCGATCACAGTGTGCTGCTGAAGGATCCTGTCGCGGTCGGTTCCATCGTCGATTTGATTCGCCTCATCACCAACGAAGCGCGTGCCTCATCAGTAACCGACTTGAATTGAAGTCGGATGCAGTCCCGAAGGGACTGACGTAGTGGCCATCGGGCTCAATGACCCGTCCGAGGCAATCGTGTACTGCGAAATGGTCGTGGTACCCCGATTGGTCGCGTAGAGGTATTTGCCGGTCGGATCGATGGTCACAGCGCTGACCTTGACGTCCGCGGCGATAGCTGCGGTGATCTGCGTAAGACTGCCGTCGGTGTTGATTTTGAATTGCGAGATCGTTCCGTCCGTCTGGTTCGGCACGTATACATGCTTTCCGGCCGGATCGACGATCACGCCTACTGGCCTGTGGCCGCAGGGGACGGTTGCCGCTGCCATTGCGGTGAGCGAGCCATCCGAATTGATCAGGTATTGCCCGATGTTGTCATCGCCCAAGTTTGCCACGTACAGGTACTTCCCGGTCGGATCAGTGGTCACTGCACTCGGTCCGCTGCCACTGGCGATCTGCGCGGTAGCCATTGCAGTAAGGGAGCCATCCGATCCAATCGTGTATTGGGAAATCGTGCCTGGTGTCGCTGGAGGATCGGGCAGGGTGGTGCCGAAGTTAGCGACGTACACAAAGCGGTTCGTGGGATCGACGGTTACTGCGGCAGGATTGGTTCCGCTCGTGACGGTGGGAGTGCTCATCGGCAAAAGCTGCCCGTCAAGGCCGATCTTGTATTGCGAAAGGGTGCTGTCCATCAGGTTGGCAACGTAGGCGAAATGATCGGCGTGATCAATGGTCACCGAGTTGGGACCGTTGCCGCTGCTCACGGTGCCCGAGCCGATGGGGCTCAACGTTCCGTCGCTGCCGATACGGTATTGCGATATCGAGTGTGATCCCCAGTTGGATACGTACACGTACTCGCCCGTCGGCTCGACAGAAATGCTGAATGGCTCGTGTCCAGCCGAGATCGACGCTGCAGTCAGTGGAGTCAGCGAGCCGCTGTTGGCGTCCAGCCGGTATTGCGAGACTGTATCGTCGTCGAAGTTCGTCGCATATGCGTAGAGGGTCGCGGCCACAGTCATCTGCACCGGTGTCGCGGAAATATTCCCGACTGACGTCACGCTGATTTCAGCGGTTCCAAGCGTGACGGCTGTCGCCATGCCCGTTGTGGCGCTGATCGTGGCTGTTGCGGTCTGAGATGAGCTCCACGTGACGGTTGAGGTCAAATCCTGGGTCTTACCGTCCGTGTAGCCACCTACAGCCGTGAATTGCAGTTGTTTGCCGACGGCGATCGTCGGCTTGTTCGGCGAGATGGTCAGCGACTTCAGCTGTGCCGCCGTAACCGTCAGTGCCTGGCTTCCCATTACACCGTTGACCGTCGCCGTGATGGAGCTCGTTCCGACAACGACACCCGTCGCCACGCCCGCTGAGGAGATGGTCGCGACATTGACGGCGGTCGATGCCCAGGTCGCCGTCGAGGACACATCCTTCTGAGAACCGTCGCTGTAGTTGGCGACCGCCGTAAGTTGCAGCGTGAGTCCCGCTGCCACCGTGGCACCGGACGGGCCCACGGAAATCGAAGACAAAGTCGGCGGCTGAGATCCGCCACCGCCACCACCACCGCCGCCGCCACCACCACAAGCTGCGACGATCGTCGCAAGCATCAAAAGGACGATTACCCTGGTCATGAATGAAAGGCCTGCTTTCCCTAGTCATCTAATGGTTGAATGCACCGGGGGTGCTGTGGAATGTGTACACGGGATGGTGCTGAAATTCTGAGAAGCCGGTCTCAGCCGAAGGCACCTTAAGTGATCTTAAAATGTGAGTGGACCTTCGTCTGGGCTGCGCCCGGCGCCGGAGGGCGGTATCGCACCCCTGTGCCGGGTGTGAATCCCCACGCACGAGCTGGACATATAAAAATGAACTCAACGGCCGCCGTGACGGAAGGGCGGGTCTTTCACACCCTCGATGCGTTGCGCGGTATCGCCGCCATCGGTGTGGTGGTATTTCATCTGCAGCAGGCATTTGCGCCGTTTCAGGTGCCCGGCGGCTATCTTGCCGTGGATCTGTTCTTCATGATGAGCGGCGTCGTGCTGAGCCATGCCTACGAGCCCCGGTTTCGAGCCGGCATGGGGACTGTCGGCTTCATGCGGGCGCGGCTCATCCGGCTGTATCCGCTGTACCTGTTGGGAACCTTGTTCGGCATCGCGGTGACGCTGGCGAGCCTGTTGGGTCGCAATATCCAGAGTTGGGATCCCCCCGGCCTGGTGTTGGCGGCGCTGCGCGCGCTCGTGTTCATTCCAAATTTTTCCACCACGCCGGTGGACCAGCTGTTTCCCCTGAACATTCCCTGCTGGTCGCTGTTTCTGGAGCTCCTGGTCAATCTTCTGTTCGTCGTTGCCTGGCCGCTGCTGACGGCGCGCCGCCTGATCGGGCTCACCGTGCTGACCGGAGCGGTAGTGGCGCTGGCGATCGTTCATCAGGGGAACATCGATCAGGGCTCGACGGGCGCGACGTTGGCCGTCGGCCTGGCGCGTACCGTCTTCGGATTTTCCGTGGGCGTCCTGATCGCACGCCGCATCCGGCCCGGCGACCGCAGTGAGAGCAACCTCAAGGTCCTGGGGATCGTTGCACTTGCTCTGATTGCGATCGCCGGATGCCCCCAGGGCGAATGGCGAGCCGTCTGGGATGCGTCGTGTGTGCTGGCGGTCTTTCCCGTGATGGTCTACTTCGGCACGCTCATCGACCCGGGATCGCGGCTGCAGAGAATCGCGAGTTTCCTCGGGGTGACCTCCTACGCGGTTTATGTCTTGCACAGTCCAATGGCATCCGTATTGAATTCCGCAACCCGGCATTTCGCGGGCGGCAGCGGGGAGGGCGCCGGCGCTCCGTTTCTGGGAATCGCGTGCCTCGCCGTCTTGTTGACGGGATGCTGGCTGGTCGACCAACATATCGACATGCCGATTCGCCGCCGGTTGAGCCGCATCATCCCCAGGGTCGCGGCGCTACGCGCGCAGTCGTGAGAACCATAACAATGCCCCTGAGCACGAAGAGCCAGCAACGAGGTCGCGACTCATGAATCCTGCGCTGAATCCCCAACCGAACCGGGACCCCCGGTTCATCGCAATCATTATCACCGTCGCCCTGGCCGCCGCGCTGCTCATGGTCTTCGCCGTGTTTCGCCAGCAAAGCCTGGTTGCCAACTCCGGCGACCCGTATCACTACGGCGAGATTGCGCGGGGGTTCGTCGAGCATGGGTTCACCACGCTGACCCGCCGGGCTGCATCGCTCTATCCGGAGGGGCTTGCCATCATCTATCGGCTGGGCGGCAACGACCTGGTGGTCGTGCTCCTGCAAAGTCTCCTGCACGTAGGAACGTGTTTACTCGTGTTTTCGCTGGGACGGCACCTCTACAACTCCCGAACCGGATTCCTCGCCGCGCTTCTGTGTGCCTTGCATCCGATGCTGCTGCGCTACGTGCCGGATCTGCACATGGAGACGTTTCTGACATTCCTGTGCATGCTGACAATCTGGCTGACTGTCCGCTTCTACGACCAGCCGACGTTGGCAAATGGCGTGCTGCTGGGCGTGGTGGGCATGGTGACGGTTTTGACGAAAGGCGTCATCCTTCCCTACCTGGCTTTGTTCGGCGGTATCAGTTTCCTGCTGGCTCTGCGCAAAGGCTCGGCAAAAGGTGTTGTCGCAGTCGTGGCCATGTTCGTGACCATGGCGATCGTTCTGGCGCCCTGGACCTACAGAAACTATCGGGTTACCGACGGCCGCTTCGTGCTCATCACCCCGGGAGCCAGCGACTCTTTCCTGCGCGGCTATATTTTCACGCGATGGGAATTTGCCACGCTGCAGAAACCGCCCTACACCGACGCCGAAAACGAGTCCAACGCGTGGTTCCGCAAGATTGCCCACGACAACGGGACCGAATGGGAAGCCGATGAAGTGGTCGATGAGGCGAACAATGCCCGCGTCGCGAAACAGCTGATTGTCACTCGCCCGCTGGATACCGCCCGCAAGGTTCTGGTCGGTCTGTTCACGTTCTGGTACGAAATGACGTCGCTGAAGAATTCGCTGATTCCAGCCTCGTTGGCCATCATCGGCTGGGCTTTTGCGTTTGTCGGCTTGAGGAGGGCACATCGTGAAGGGCGGCCGTCCTGGCTGATCTGGCTGCCGGTCGTGGTGATGAACGTTTTCGTGGCTACGTTGATCCCTCTGGGCCGTTATTCCGTGCCCATTCTCCCGTGCCTGATGATTCTGGCGGCCTTCGGCATCGACACGTTGTTGAGCCGGCGAGGCGCGGCTTGAATCCCGGCTCGTGCCGCGGCGCATGGCGGTTCATGGCCGGCGGGCCGCTGGTGTGCTGCGCGCTTGCCGCGCTGGCACTGCCGATTCGCGCGCGTGCGGAATTTCTCGGCAGGGCGGCTGCAACGGCGCAGTTCGAAAGCAATTCGAACGTGTTCGACCTGGACCCCAGCGGCAACACGGTGACGTCCCCAACCCGCTACTCGCGCCCGCCGTCGGACCAGTACTATGCGTATGGCGCCGAATTGACCGGTATCTACGTGTTCGGCCGCCAGAACATCTATGCCCGGGTGGTCGCCAAGGAATTCAACTATCAGCGCTTCACACAGTTGGACCACAACGAATACGAGATCGTTACCCGCTGGCTATATAAATTCGGGTCGGACCTGGAAGGCGTCGTGGGCGTGACCCGCACCCGTGGCATGGTGCCATTCCTGGATCTTGGGGGCTCGCAGCAGCTCACATTGTCCGTCGTGACCCAACAGAGGGAAAACGTCAACTTCGACTACAAGCTCAGCCCCCGGTGGACGCTTCAGGGCAAAACCGGCATCGGTACCTCCAGCGAGCCGGTTGCCAACTCGCCCGATCTGGAATTGAAGGAAAACACTTACTCCACGACTCTCAAGTACGTGGGCATCGGCAGGCTCACCAGCGGCGTCTCCGCCGGCTATGGGACCGGCCGATACAGCGGCTCGACCACCGCCAACAACCCGTCCTTCAGTCAATCTCAGGCCGGACTCGTGGCGAGCTTCGTGAGTCCGCGCACGATCTATGATGGCGAGCTTGGCTACTCCCGCAGGAGTTCCAGCGCCGGAACCGACAGCACCGCGGGGGTGACCGGTCTGATCGATTTCACGTACCGGCTGACACCGAAGACGGCCTACCGGCTGGCGGTTTCCCGCTCGATCAAGAGCTATGTGGTCAACAGTGCATCCGAGCTCGATACTGACTTCAGCGCAGGGCTTGGCTGGAAGGCAACGGTCAAGCTGTCACTGGCGCTCGACTATACGTTCAGTTACCGGCAATACCCGGGGCAGGGTGTCGAAGCGGGTACCAATCGAACCGATCATCGGCAACAGGCCAATCTGGGTATCGTCTACACGCCGCAGCCCTGGGTCCTGATCAGGCCCTACGCCAATATCCAGACGAGTCATTCGAATCTGACCACCCGTGACTCCAATTCGACCGTGTTCGGAATCTCTATCACGGTGATGACTTCCGATGAGGCCAACAAGGCCTCGGTGGGCATGGAAAGTCACTGGCGCTGATCCGGCCGGCTCGAGCCAAGGGGCTCCCGCGGGAGCGCTAGTAGATATCGACGGTGGTTACGCTGAGCGCCGGCAGGGTCAGGTTGAGTGAGGATCCGGAAACCGGCTGCACCCCGGCGGGGACGGGTTTGATGGTGGATTGCTTCGCCGCCGTTGCTGCCGTCATCTGGAACAAGTGTGCCGCACCCGACAGAGGTTGCCCGCTGACCGAGGTCACCTGGGGAGAGGGTGAGCGGTTGATCGCTACCATCACCACCCGACCCGGCCGGGTGCTGTCGGTGCTGACATAGACGGCGACATTGGCAACATTGCTCGAGGTCGCCGCGATTGAAGTATCGCCGAAGTGGTGGCCGGCCCCGTCGAAGTTGCGATAAGCACGAAATCCCGCCAGCGTATATGGTTCCTTGGGCGTGAGGGGCCACAGCGTCGCGGCGAACAAGCCGTGTGCACCGAACACCCCGAGATTGTCGGCCTGCGCGATTGTCCCCGCGATGTGCTGTCCACCCCCGTTGTCGTATTCGGTGATGGCGAGCTTCATGCCCGGATTCTCGGCGTCGATGCGACTCTGCAGCCGCTCCAGGATTGCGATGGGCTGACGGATGACGTTCATGATCCAGGAGCTTTCTTTGTAGGTCTTGTCCCAAAGACTCCGCGGGCTTTGAACTATCGCCTGTATCTGATCGTCGGTGAGGTTGGGTTTCAGCAGCGTCGTGACACGTGTCCCGGCGCCGTCCGTCGCCTCCGGGTACCAGTGAAAATCATAGACATCGACCAGTGGTTTGCCGAACGACGTTGCGGCAGCCTGCAGGGCGGTCAGGTATCTGTCGGCGAACCAGCTGCTGGCCGAGGCCGTGGTGCTCAGCTCGCCGTTCCAGTTATAAACTCCCAAAAAACCATAGTTTCCCGGGCCGAAGATCACCAGGTCGGGAAATTGCTTCTTCAGCGCCGTGGCGAGCGCGATGCTCCTGGCGATATAGTCATCCGCGGAGACTGAGTTTGGCCCCTGGACCTCCAGATGGGTGATCTTCCAGAGCTCCGGCTCGTTGTCCAGGCCGGCGAAAACATGTTGGCTCGAGGGCTGCTTGCCAAAGATGTTCTGGCCTGCGAATTTCCGGTCGAGTGCCCATATGAACTCATCCATGTAGACGTAGTCGTCCGAGCTGGACGGAGTGCGGGTGAAGGGCTCCTCGGTAACGGTTTTTTTCTCGTAGCAGACCTTCTTGAAACGTGTCTTGTCGGGAGGGTTCGTTACTGCGACCGGCCCCTTCGTATCACCGGCGACCAGACCCTGGAGCTGGAAGGTGACCAGGCTCGCCATGCCACTCTTCTGGTCTTCGGCAATGAGTGATGACACGCCCGCCCCGGCTTCCGAGCTGCTGCCAAGGGAGTTATCGTTCTGGTAAAGGTAGTCGCTGCCGGCATTGGACGCATTGGTTTCCCAGTTGTAGGCGGTCCAGCGGTTGCCTCCCGAGCGATCCAGGGTCAGGCCCGCCGGTACGCCATCCACTTTTGAAGCGAAATTGATTCCGTAAATGTAAGGTGAGACGAGAAGCCGGCTCGACGGGTTGACCGTGACAGTCACGCCGGCGCCATCGGCTGCCGTACTGACGCCGCACGCACACATCAGGAGACAGAGTGTCACGCAACAGACGAGGAATGTGAGGCGTTGCAACCGCATTGACCCAGGCTCCCGCTCGATCTCTCGAATTGCGCGGCACAATGAATACCCAGCAGAATACCGGCCCGTGTGGGCAGGCGCCAGTAATGAGGCGGCCGCGGATGCCCTGGTGCCGACACGGCGAGGGTTGCTGCGCCCCACGTGGGGGCAGGTCCCGCTTTACGTCACAAATCGCGGCGCTGTTTTACAAACCGTCCAAGCCGCTTGGGTACAATCGCGGCACGATCGGGCGAATTGCAGTGTTGCCAGGCTGTCATGCATCAGTACATTTTCTCGCCCCGGAGCCCCTTTTGCGCTGGCGGAAGCCATGAAACTGTTCGCTAATCGAGTGGCGTTCGCGCGGATTTTCGGGGGCGCCGTCATCAGTCAGGGACTGCTCTCCGTCATCAACCTATTGACCGGGCTCATTTTGATCCGTCGCGCGTCGCAAGCCCAGTACGGCTACTACGTGCTCATAGCTGCCACCGCTCCGCTGCTGGTTCAACTTCAGAACCAACTGATCTCTCCGCTCCTGACATCCCGCGTTACTCATGCCGGCGATGAGGAGCGTAGGAGCTACGTCGGAGGACTGCTGCGTGAACAGCGCGTACTGCTGGCGATAGTTGCGGCGGCAGGACTGCTGCTGTGCGGCCTCGTGTGGCTTGACGGTGCCGTGCAACCCGAGACTGCCGTGATTCTGCTGGCTGGTCTGATTGCCGCCGTGGGAGCGCTGTTTCGCGATTTCCTGCGGATGATATTGGTCACCTACAGACGGCCCTACGACATACTCCGGGCGGATGTGGTGTACGCGATCCTGTTCGTCGGCGGGGTGTGGCTCTCGACGCTGACCAGCGTCCCCGCTGCGTTGTCCGCTGTCGCCATGGCCGGTGCCGCGGTAGTAGGGGGATCGCTGCTGTCACGGGCACTATGGCGCCATGATCCGTGGATTGCGCCAGGGGTGCCGAAGGCGTTCGCCACCTCGGTGCTCGTTGGAATCTGGTCAGCGACCGGGGCGGTCATTCATTGGGTATTCAACCAGGGTTACACCTATATCGTCGCAGTACGCCTGGACGTGTCGGCGGTTGCTGCGATCGCCGCAACTCGATTGCTGCTGAGTCCGCTCGGCGTATTTTCCCTTGGCATCAACAGCCTGATGTTTTCCACGTCGACCCTCTGGTTGAAGCACCATGGGCCGCGGGGCCTTTTGCGCCGTGTGCTGGTCTTTGCGCTGGGAATGTCATGCCTGAGCATCGCCTACATCGCCGTCATGTGGTGGATGCGCGACTGGATCTTCCTGCATATTCTGAAGCGCGATTACCCACAGCGGGATCTGCTCCTGGGCATATGGTCGCTGGTGTTTCTCTGTACGGTCATCCGCGATCAGGTGATCTTTCTGCTGATGGCGCATGGGCATTTCAAGCGTCTGGCCGGCTTGACGCTGTTCTGCGCGGCGCTCGGGCTTTCGGTGACCTTTCTGGCCATCGGCCGTTTCGGTGCGGCTGGCGGTCTCCTCGGACTGCTTGCCGGTGAGATCGCCCATGTCGTTGGCGTGATGGTGCTGACTGTTCGCGACTTGCGGGCCGGTGCCTCCACAGGGAACGACCTGCCCGTGCCTTCCTGAGGTCTGTCAGGTCTTCCGCCAGGAAAGCCCTTAGGCTACCTGGGAGCGGCGCAGAGCCTCGTATTCCTCAGGCTTCAGCGGCGAAGCCGGAACGTAACGCAGATTGCCGCGAAGTTGGCTTTCCAGCCGCATTCCGAGCAACGTGACGCTGACCGCCGGAGTGCCCCGGCAGAACTGGAGTGCGAGATCCAGGACGGAGCGGCCTGTAGACTTACTGAGCGCACGCAAGGCCAGGATACGTTCCCACTTGGGGGTGGCCGCCTTGAGTTGCGCCTCATCGAGGCCGTCTTTCAACAGGCCGCCGCCAAAGCAGCCGCGCGCAACGATCGCCAGGCCCCGTGCCTGCGCGGACGCGAGCGTCCCCTGGTCGAGAGCTTCGAGGTCGAGCAGTCCGAAACCCACCTGCACTGAAGAAATGCCGGGTGCGGACAAACAGAACGGCGCGTCTTGCGGTACCTCGGTCGCAACTCCATAGAAGCGCACCTTGCCCTGTCCCTTGAGCTTCTCGAGGGTTTCCAGCGCTTCGCCGAACGCGTTGCTCTGCAGGAATGGCGCTCGCGGACTGTGCAGCTGATACAAATCCACGTAATCCGTTCGCAGACGCCGCAAGCTCGATTCCAGGGCTTTGGTCAGATAGGAGGCGGAGAAGTCCTGCGACAAGGACCCGGAAATTCCGGCCGGCAGCCGGGCTCGCTTCAAGCCCAGTGCCTGCACGATCGGCCGGACCAGGGGCTTGATCCGTTTGATCATGTTCCGCCGTGCAGGCAGGCAGTATCCGCCCTTGGTTGCGAGGATCACCTGCTCGCGCCGGCCGCGAAATGCCGTTCCGATCAGCGATTCACTTTCTCCCTGCGCATACATATCCGCGGTGTCATAAAAAGTGATGCCGGCATCCAGCGCCTGGTGCAGGAGCTTCAGGGCCTCATTGCCGCTGTGTGTGTCCGCGAAGACGCCGCCGATCCTCGAGCCGCCAAAGCCGATCTCGGAGACGGTCATGCCGGTCGTTCCGAATTTATTGAATTTCATGGGAGATGATCAGGCGTGTCTCAGATCGTGAGCAAGGCGGCTTGCAGCGCGTGTTGCAATCGCCATCACTGTGAGCGTCGGATTTTTCTCAGCGGCGGTGGTAAAGCAGGAAGCATCGCAAACGAGTACATTCGGCGCCTCATACACACGATTCCAGGCGTCCACCACACCGAATTCGGGTTTCGCATGCATCCGCGCCGTTCCCCCATAGTGAGCGATCGTTCCGGGAAACAAGGTCGGGACAATCTCCCCAAGAGTTGAGCGGGAATTGGCATCCGCCATCAGGCTCATCAGATGCTCGCGGGCACGAACGACGTTCTGCACTTCGTCATCACTGTAATGGATGCACACATCAAGAGCGGGAAGCCCGAATTCATCTTTTCGGGTCGCGGACGGTCTGGCAAAGCAGGCCGCGGACGGAATCATGGTGCCAATCATCTGTACACCCACGGCAGTTCCTTTGAGACCGAAACGGCTTCGCACACGGTCTGCGGTGCGGGCTGTTCCCAATGTCCATGACGTCGCCATGAGCGGTGGGGAAGTGTCGTACGGCAGGCGTGTCAGGTAAGCGGACGGCGAGAGGAAGCTGCGGGGGCGATCCATCTCGAAGCTCCACCATTCGCGGGGATGATCGTGGAGGAAACGCCCCACCAGGTCGTGCGAATTGCCCAATCCATGCGGGAAGTCGTTGGAGACGGAGTTATGAAGCAGCTTCGCCGACCCAAGAGGACCGCAGGCGACCACGACGGCGCTGGCCGCGATTCGCTCTGTGCTACCTGTGTGCCGGTTGTGGTAGATGACTGCGTCCACTTTTCCTTTCGTGGGCGACCATTGCAGCTGCAAGACGTGCGCGCCGGTCAGAAGCCGGAAGCCAGGCGAACGCAGCAGGGGGCGGACCACGTTGGTGTAGCTGTTGAAGGCCGTCCCCCGGCGGACAAACAGGTTCGGCGGACCATCGGCCAGCGGGTAGCTGGTGAAACCCTGGCCATATTGGTTCGCTGCACGCTCCACGTCGCGCCAGTCCTGCGGAATGTGGTTTCGATAGGAAACATGCCCGCCGGGCATTTGGGGCACGTCGCGAGGATCGGCGGTGATGTCGAGATATTTCTCGACCTTTTCGTAGTAGGGCGCCAGATCCGGGTATGTGATGGGCCATATGAAGCGTTCGTGCAGCCTTTCACCCTCGGTAAAGTCCTGCGACGCAAAGCGCGGCACGGCGCCGGTCCAGTTGTTGGATAGCCCTCCGGGCGCCAACTTCGCGTAGCACAGGGTCCGCGGATCACCCGAGACTGAATGCCCGCCTTCCTCGCCGAGCGTGGGAGTCCGCCGGTAAAAGTTCTTACCGCCCAGGCGCACGAGCACGCCGCGCGGCGCCACGGTCCCGGCCTCCAACATGGTTACACAGATCCCGCTCTGCGAAAGCTCGCGTGCGGCCGCCGCACCGGCCGGACCGCTGCCGATGACTACAACCTGGCGATCGTCCTGCATGTCCAGCTCAATATTCGCTGTCCAGGAGCGAACGGCAAAAGCGCAGCGCAGCGTAGGTGATGGGAACTTTCACAAATAAATGTTCGCGCAGTCGTCCGATTCGAGTCGGTTTGAACCAGTTCGGCAGGAAACGGATCCTGCCCCCGCCGGCGCTGAACGGATCCGGGTCGTTGCTGCCACCGTCTTCCCATGTCATCGCGAGCATCGGACGGGGAGCGGAAGTCCGGTTCGTCATTCCGCGATGCCATACATTCGAGCTGCGAATGAGCACGTCTCCCTGGTTCAATGGCACGCGCAAGCTATCGCGGTGGCGTCGCTCCAGAACGAACCGCGTGTATTTGTAGAATCGTTTGTGGGTCCCGGGGATTACGTCGATTGCTCCGTTCTCAATGACCGTGTCGACCACCGCAACGTTGGCGATCATGAAGCTGCGCGTAAACGGCCGGTCAATGTGGTAGTGCTGAGTATGGCTTCCAGGGAGATTGAAGTTACAGCCGACGTGGGGCATCCGGATGACCTGTGGATGCAGCTCCTTCATCAGGTCGATGATGCCACGTTCCTGCAGGGTGTCGTAGGCAAACCGCGCACCCGCACCCGGGAAACAGTTGAGATGTCCGCTCATCAGGCCGCCGCCGGAAAACAAGGCCCCGGACCGGGAGGCAGTGTCGAATTCCTGGGACAGTTGCCGGTGCAGCTCGCTCAGGCTCTGCGGTGAAACGACATTGCGCAGGACGAAGTAGCCGTCGTTCGCAAACGCCTGTTTGGATTTTTTTATCTCACTGTCCGTGAGCTTATCCGTGGTCAACACCTGTGTAGGCCTCTTATTCGTGTCAATGTTGGATGTCGATTCGATTTGCATTGGACGCTCAGGCTGCAGCGATCAGGCTCGCATACCGCCGCGCAACGGCGGCGCACTGTTGGCGGGGTGAAAAGCGGTTGCGCACCGTTTCCCGGGCGCGCGCGCCCAATTCCCGGCTCAGCTCGCCGTTGTCCAGCAATGTGGTCATTGCGGTTGCAACCGCCTCCGCCGAGCGCTCCGGAACGAGCAAGCCGTCCCTGCCGTGAGTAATGATTTCAGGAACACCGCCCGTGTTACTGGCGATGACCGGCTTGCGCATCGCCATCGCCTCTGCGATCGCGAGTCCGAAGGGCTCCCCGTAGGAGGGATGTACGAACAGCTCGAACTCCCGCAGAAACGGCCGGACATCCTGCTGGTAGCCGCCGAAATGAACCCGCTCGGCGATGCCGCCCTCACGTGCTCTCTTTTCAAGCTCCACACGGAACTCAGGCACGTCGGCGCCGAGTATCATCACGTGCAGATCGGGAAACCTCGCGCGCAGCAGGCAGACTGCGCCAATCAGCTCGTGCTGGCCTTTCCAGGGATTCATGCGCGCGGCGATGCCCGCGATCCGCGCGCGCGCAGGAATGCCGAACTGCTCGCGAATGGACGCGCGACCATCGAGCTTCCTGTCAGGGTCGAAGTAATCGGCATCGACTGAGTTGTGTATGGTGTAAATCTTGTCCGCACCGAGCCCCTGGCCGATCAGATCGCCCCGTACCGAGTCGGAGACCGCGAATATCGCGCGGGCATGGCGCAAACCCCACAGTGTCGGACGAGCGAGATCGCTGACCGGCGCATGCATGTGCACCACGGAGACCGCGCCGGTCAGATACCCTAGCAGACTCACGTAACTGGCATCACGTGGGCGGTCGGTGGCGTGAATGACTTGTATGCGGTGTTGCCGCACGAACGCCGCAGCCTTCACCAAAGATGCAGCGCTCGGTCCATAGGCAAGCGCCTTGCCCAACTTGCTCCTGCCCGTCAGCGCCCCGGCAGGCTTCCCGAGTGGCAGAAACGTGCACTTGACATGGGGCAGTCCGGCAAGGCGGGTGCGCATGTCCTGCGCGTCTGCGGCCTCGCTGTTGGACACAACAAAGATCTCGACTTCGTCCGGGGCGAAATTCGTCATCAGCGACAGATGTACGGCAACATCCGCCCCACACTGATCGCGGGTATTCAGGAACAGCAGCCGGATGGGCGCAGGTACGCTCGCCGCTCGAGGAATGGGTGATGTAGCACCGTTATCGTGCATTTGACCTTCAAGCCGTCCAAACCAGTTACGATCGCGTCGCTCGAGAACGCACTTGCATGCGCGGCCCGGTGACTAGAGTGGAAAGAATCGCTTTCAGAAACCTTTCGCTGCGGGCTGCGCGCCCCATTGGAATCGTGCACACTGCCTGTATGGTGCAAATCAAAGTGCTTGCCGATTTGCGCGACTGTGCGATCCAGCCGGTAGTAGCTGCATCGACCTTTCTTTTCATCCTTATAGCCCACAGCCTGAAGAACGGGCGTGATCCACGTCGGATTGGACTGTATCTGATGCGCCGGCAGGGGCACATCGCCCGCGCGCAGCCGGAGCCTAGTTCACGCATTAGGTTAAATCAAGCCGAACAGCTGCTTCCCGGTCTGGATGCCCGCATTTCCAAGGCCGATGGCTGGCAGCCATAGAGAACGTCCGGTGGAGAGCGGGTCGATGCACAAGATTGTACTGGCAGTTGCAAGGGGTCCCAATGCGGGGCAATCCGGATTGCGCGATCCAAGCGGCGCAACGGTCCCCCGCACTTATCTGTTTGACGACGCGTTCAGTGCAAGCTGGGACGAATCGATCCTGAACGGAACCGATTCATCGGGCAGGCTGCCCGGTTGGTGGCGGTTGGCGAGGGAGGCTCAACAGCGCCATGCCCAGTATGACGCGATTGTGACGTGGGGCGAAAAGCTGTCGCTGGCTATGCTGCTGCAGCAGCAGGTGGCGCGCGCGAGCAAGCCGCATATTGCCATGATGTATCAATTCGAAAAATCCAACATCCGGGTGCCCCTGAAGATCCTGAAAAAAAATCTTCACGCCGTTGTAACGTGGAGCTCCGTGCAGCGGCGCGCGCTGATTGAGAGGATAGGATTTCCGTCCGAGCGGGTGTATCTGATCCGGCACTACGTCGACCAGGTTTTCTACAGCCCGCGTCCAGCCGAGGAAGACATGATCTGCGCAGTCGGGGCGGAGATGCGCGACTACGCGACGCTGTTGGAGGCTCTGCGGGGAACCGGGCTGCGGTGTCATGTTGCGGCCGATCACGTGCGCATTCCCGGCCGTTTTCGCCTCCTCAACGACCGCCGTGTACCCATCAGCGCTCTGAGTACGCGGGCTGACATACAGACCACCCTGGGGCGAAAGTCGTTGACCGAGCTGCGCGACCTCTATGCCCGTTCGAGGTTTGTGGTCGTCCCGCTGTTTCCTTCGGATACCGACAACGGCGTAACCGTCATTCTCGAGGCGATGGCCATGGGGAAAGCGGTCATTTGCTCGCGGACCCGTGGACAGGTGGATGTAATTGAGGAGGGTGTTACGGGGCACTACGTGCCGGTTGGTGATGCGGCGGCGATGCGGACGGCGATCCTGTCACTTTGGAACGAGCCGCAGCGCGCGCGGCAGATGGGGCGCAACGCGCGCGCCCTGGTCGAGAAGCATCACACGTTGGAGAAGTTTACATCCACGGCCAGGTCGGCCGCGGAGGCGGCTGTGGACGGCCGTCCCGCACCGGATACGTGGTGGGAGTAACAGTCGGTTCGCGGCCGCTTTGTCCGCTGGGCCGGTCGCGAATGCAAAGCAGGTCACAGCCGGGCATCATGCGGCTGGCAACCGACAGCCACTGCTGCTATGGTGAGACAATCCCTGGCCGGTACCGAGCGCCCCGCAAGCTTTCCGCTCCTGCGGGCGATGCGGCCTGCAACGTGAGCACGTTGCGAAAAACGGGATTGATGGCCAATAACATAACACGCAACGCCAGGAGATTTGCATGAATCTCGGTTCCGCCGACATCCTCGACTCAACAGCGGCCAAACCGGTCGGCACGCTGCGTGATTATCTCGCCCTGGCGCGCTTCGATCATTTCACCAAGCACATCTTCATCGTACCCGGGATCGTGCTCGCCTACCTGCTGCGGGGCGGGCCTGCGCATTTTCCGCTCGTGTCCGCGCTCCTCGGCTTGATCACCGCGATTTGTATCGCCTCCGCCAACTATGTGATCAACGAGTACCTGGACCGTGAATTCGACAAACATCACCCCACCAAGTCACGCCGCCGGGCCGTGGAGCGGGCGCTGCGCGGCGGCTTCGTCAAGTTGGAGTGGGTGGCTTTCATGCTGGTGGGTCTGAGCTGCGCCTGGTTGGCCAGCCTGACCATGTTCGTGATCGCGTGTGTCTTCGCCCTGCAGGGGATCGTCTACAACGTTCGTCCCCTGCGCACCAAGGAGAAACCCTACCTGGATGTTATTTCCGAATCCGTAAACAATCCACTGCGGCTGGCGATCGGCTGGGCCATGGTCGATCCGACGACATTGCCGCCATCGTCCATCATTCTTGCCTACTGGTCCGGCGGCGCATTTCTGATGGCCGCGAAACGCTACTCCGAATATCGCGAGATCGTCGGGTCGCACGGTGCCGAGTTGCTCATCCGCTACCGGGCCAGCTTTGCCGGTTATTCGGAGGTATCGCTGAACATTTCGTGTTTCGTCTACGGACTGCTGTCGACCTTCTTTCTCGCTATATTTCTGATCAAGTACCGGGTCGAGTACCTGGTGCTCGTACCGCCCGTCATTTCACTGTTCGGTTATTACCTGTTGCTCTCCACCAGGCCGGCGTCGTCGGCGCAGAACCCGGAGAAACTGTTCCGCGAGCCCAAGCTGATCGCCTTGGTCGTCATACTCGCCGGTTTGTTCATTGTCGCCACGTATGTCGACATGCCGCTGCTGACCGTGTTTACCGGCCAGCGATACATCACGCTGCAGTGAGCTCGCCCGCGGTAAATCGCGATCTGAGCTGGGACGAGATTCAGCTGGTCGTGTTTGACGTCGATGGCACGCTGTATGATCAGCGCGGTTTGCGTTTGCGCATGCTGCGGGAAATGCTGCTTGCCTCGATTCGCGGTCGTGATATTGATTTCGTCCGCATATTGCGCGCCTATCGGCGCATCCGGGAGCACCTTGGCGAGGCCCTCCATGAGGACTTCGAGCGGGAGCTCACCTCCCGAACCGCTGTGTTGGCCGGCTGCAGCGAGCAACGAGTGCGGGCTACGGCCGGGGAGTGGCTCGAGCGACGACCGCTTCGCCATCTCATCCATTACCGGTATCCCCATTTGCCTGAACTTTTCCAACGCCTGCGCCAGCAGGGCAAAAAGATTGGGATATTTTCCGACTATCCGGCACGCGACAAGCTCGCGGCACTGGGCCTCGATGCGGACGTCATGGTCTGCGCCGGTGACGCAGACGTCGGAGTGCTGAAGCCTCACCCAAGAGGTCTGCACGTCCTGATGTCGCGCGCGGCAATGAAACCCGAGCAGACAATCATGATAGGCGACCGACCGGAGCGGGATGGACAGGTAGCGCACGCCGCAAATGTCCACCCTCTGATTCTGTCTCGCAAATCGATAGAGGGCTGGCAGACTTTCAGTCGCTACGACGATCCGCTGTTTTCAGCCCTTCGGTCCGTTTGAGTGAGCAGCACTCGAGGCAAGCTGCTGCGGTATTTCTTCACAGCCGGCACGGCCGCCATTGTGGACGTTGGCGGCTTCACGCTGCTGTGTCTACTGCGGGCTCCTATCGCAGCCTCTGCTGTCACGAGCTTCTGCCTGGCCGCGGCCGTCAATTACCTGTTGTCCAGTCGCTGGGTGTTCCATCGAGCCCCCAGCCTGCGGGGGTTCGGCCTGTTCTTTGTAGCGGCGCTGGGCGGCCTGATAGTCAATGTCGCAGTGACCTTGGTCGGCAGCCTCTATCTCGGGCTCGCACCGGTGCTTGCCAAGACAGTGGGCGTTGGGACGGCATTCCTGCTCAATTTCTGGCTCAATCTGCGCGTTGTATTCCGCCCGCCCGCCGGCGGCCGTATTCAATGAGCGCTTTGCCTGATCAAGGCTCGATGTAGCGCCATACGCCCGCGCTGCCCATCGCGCCCACCAACACATTGTGAGTGCCGTCGTTGACCGCGCGGATTTCATGAGCGCCCTGGGTCAAGGCGGCGACAGTGCCCGGCGCCGTCCAAGTGCCGGTCCCCGGTTGGGCTGCAAGCTGGAACGCCGGATCCATGACGCCGCCGGCGCCAATCGACCAGCCAAACAGCGTATAGATATTCTTTGAGGTACCGACCACTACGGTCTCATTCTTGACCAGACCGACGTGCGTCCACGTCTGCCCGTAGTCCTGGCTGCGCAACAGGCCCCAGCCGGAGTCCGAGTACATTCCGGCCATGTAGACCACGCCTTTGTCATCAGGCTGATAAATCTGTGAAGCGCCGTGAGGATGCTCGTTTTTATCCACTTGCACCCAAGCCGCGCCGCTGTTCGCCGTCCGCCAGGTGCCGTAAAGCCCGCCGCTGACCTGGGCCATCCACAGCCAGGTGCCACGCGTGCTGGCGGCATCGCCGGTGTTGATGAAAAAGATCGCGCCGGTGCCGCCATTTTCCAACATGCCGCTGGCGATGTGAACGTTGGTCCAGTTCTGACCCCCATCGAGGCTTTCGACGAGATAATCCATTTCGTGACCCGCCATCAGCAGGTGTTTCTCGTCATAGGGATCAATGACCGGCGGATAGTAGTCCTGGCGACTCGTGCCGCTGGGAGCGACGAAATAGCGGGTCCAATTCACGCCGCCATCGACGGATTTCCAGAAGCCGAAGCGACTGCCGCGAATGCATGATTCATAGATGGTGGGGGCACTTGCCGTACTGACCGGCGGGATCGCAATTCCGCCGGCGCAGTCGCTCACCGCAGCGCCGTTGGCTCCGGTATTGATCGGCCCGGTCCAGGTCGCCCCATAGTCGGTGGATTTCCAGATTCCCTGGCAGTGAAACTCGACATACAGATTGGAGGGATGCGCCGGGTCTACCTGCACACTCTCGGCTCCATAGTTCCCACAAGGCAAGTCATTGGCGAGATCCACACCGGCAGGCGTGACATTGATCCAGGTCCCGAAAGTCGTGGGAGCGGGATTCGAGGTTGCGGCAGCAGGAAGCGCGCTGACCTGCGCCGAGTTCGCGCTTTCAGCAGTCGAATTGACCGCCGAGATGACGTAGTAATAGGTCGTCCCGTTGGTGAGCGAGGAATCGCTATACGAAGCCGAAGTTGGTGCGCCGACCTGTGAGTAGGGTCCGCCGCTGGTGGTGGCGCGCTTCACATGGTAGCTCGTCGCGCCGCTGCTCGACGACCATCTCAGGTTCACCAGGCCGTTACCCGGGTTCGCCGTCACGGCGGTGGGCACCGACGGTGTTGGCGTTGGGGTCGGGAGAGCCGCGCTGACTTGTGCTGAATTCGCGCTTTCGCCGACCGTGTTGGACGCCGAGACGACGTAGTAGTACGTCTTGCCGTTGGTCAGCGACGTGTCGCTGTAAGAGGTCGAGGTGGGCGCCGCGACCTGTGTGTACGGTCCGCCGCTGGTGGTGGCGCGCTTGACAGTGTAGCTCGCCGCGCCAGTACTCGTGGACCAGGTCAGGGCTGCCTGCGCATTGCCGGGAGTTGCCATGAGATTGGCCGGAGCCGCAGGAGCCGCGATCGCCGTTCCGGTCGTCGGCGCCCCGGCGTTGGCCACGGCCGGTGCGGAATCAGCGCTGCCACCTGTTCCTCCACAGCCGGACAGCATTGCCAGACAGGCTGCCAGCATCGAGTTACGGACGGCGAACAGGCCGCGGCGGTCATCACACATCAGACATGCTCCGGGACACGAAATTGCAAGGCCGCGCGATCATAAGGCACATACAGCCTGTATAAAATATGTCGCGAATCATCTACAAATGGTGGAGATCGAGGCGCGGACGATGGGCATCAGTTCTCTCATCGTGCGGTTGAACTGTGAAACAAGTCCTGGCGGTTACCTGTTGGATCGAGCCTGTCTGAGCGGTTGCAACTTCTCAGCGCGGATCCGATGGCCATGATTCCACTGACGGTTCGTGACAAATCGCCTGTTGCCGGCGGTAACACGAACGGCGAGCGGTGCAGCATCCTCGAGTCCTACATGCCCCGGCGGCCGCACCCCGTTAAACTGCGATCCATTATGGCACTTGCCGATCGGCGACGTGCCGGTTTGTGGTAGCGGCGCTCGCAGGGCCCGGCGGCGTCACGGCCTGCGACGCCGGCGGCCTGATCCCGCGATGCCGGCATCCCGTATGATTTACTATGGCCAGCGTGCTTCCCAGACTCGCTTGCATTGTCGCCGTAGCCGCCGCATGGCCCCTGAGCTGCGCGTCGGCCGCAGAGACCGCCAAGCATCCGACGTTTAACGCCGAGATCGCACCGATCCTCGACCGGCACTGCGTCCACTGTCACAGCGAAGGCGGCAGCATGCCCCGCCTGCCCCTGAATTCCTACGACGCCGCCAGAACGGCGGCCCCCGCTCTGCGCGATCAGGTCGCGAACCACAAAATGCCACCCTGGTACGCGGATCCTGATCAGAGTGTTGCTTTCCGCAATGACGCCAGGCTCTGCGCCGCGGACCTCAATAGCCTGCTGGCGTGGGTCGACAGCGGAGCCTCTCGGGGTCAAGGCGCCGACCCGCACTGGCTCAGCCTGTCCAGCAGGGGCTGGGCCCACCCGGAAGGTCGCCAGCCCGATGCGATCGTCAGCCTGCCGCGCGTGAAGCTCCCAGCCACCGGTGAGATCCCTTATGTCCGCCTGCTGGTCAAGGTGAGCGTGCCGCAGGATCGATGGATCGAGGGACTGCAGCCTTTGCCCGGCAATGCCGGGGTCGTTCACCACATGGGTATCACCGAAGTTACGCTCGCGAGCGGCGTGACCCCAGCCAACATGGCTCAGCTCGATGCCGTGGCACGCCAGCTCGGAATGCCGAATGGTTCCCTGACGCGGCCACAGGCCTCAGTCACGGATCCTTACGACTCGAACGTGTACGACATGCTCTCGGTGTACACACCGGGCACCACCTTCGAGTCCTTTGGCGCCCATGCGGGCAAGCTGCTCCGGGCAGGCCCCGAGCAGTACATCAACTTCAACATTCACTACACGACCACCGGTAAGCCCGAGACCGACCAATCCAATCTGGGTCTGTGGTTCGCCTCGAAACCGCCTGCGCATCAGCTGTATCGCGCGCCGATGCCGGGTCGCACCATCATCGCCAATCAGCGCGAGCTCCTGACCGACGATCCTGGCACCAAGGCCGAAGGCACGGACGTCGCGATACCCCCGATTTCGCCGGGTGAGGAGCACTATGAGCTGATCGGTGTGACCGCGCTGCTCAATCCCATGACCGTGTACGCGTTGCAGCCTCACGCTCATCTGCGCGGCAAACGCTTTCATTACACCGTGTTTCTCCCGGACGGGCGCGAGCTGAGTCTGCTCAGCGTCCCGCAGTATGATTTTCACTGGCAATTGCGCTATGAGCTCAAGGAGCCCCTGCTGTTGCCTGCCGGCAGCAAGCTTGTCATCACGGGCGAATACGATAACTCGGACCACAATGCACACCTGCTGGCCGCTGCCGCTCAGGACCCCTCGGGTCGGTGCGGCCCGGACAAGATCGTGCACTTTCGTGATCAGAACCAGACATGGGATGAAATGTTCAGCCCGATCCTGGAATATGCAGTGGAGCGAGGCGCCCACCGGGCGATGCCTGGGACAGTGACCGGTTCAGCCAGGGTAAGTGAGACCGATCCTCTGGCAGCCGTGGGGCAGGGTGACGTGCGGCTCGTGGCTACGACCGGATGTCTGGTTCGGGAAGCCAGTGGCGCCTGGCTGTTGACCCGAATCGGCCAATTCGCAAACACCACAGCGCAGTCAACTTCGACTGCCGAGCGTGCCTCGCTCGCGAACCTGCCGCGCGGTAATCTGTCAGTCCGATTGATTGGCGAGCGTTCATTCAATCCCGCCGGCCGCATCGGTCAACGGGTGGCCGCGAAGGGTGCTCTCATCAAGAATAGCAGCGGTATCCGTCTCAACGTCACCTCACTGCAATCGGTGAATCAAGCCTGTGAACGCTGATCCTGCGCAGGATAAGCTCGTGCGTCGCTACGGGCCTCTGCTTGCGGCACAGCGCTCGCGGTGGCCGCTGCGAGTCGTGAACCTGTTTCTGGCCATGCTGTTCGTCGGGGGCGGCGTCGCCAGCGAAAACGAACCGTCCTTCAGGCTTGCGCCTTGGCCACGCGAAGTAGCAACACCGCGATTCGAGCTCCAGGACGTCGATGGACACTCTCGCAACCTGGCGAGCTTCGCGGGCTCCGTCGTGGTCGTCTATTTCGGGTTCCTCTCCTGCCCGGACCTATGTCCGGCGACGCTGCTCAAACTATCCCGCGTGATGAAAGAGTTGGGGCAGACGCGCCGACCCGTCACTGTGCTGTTTGTCACTTTGGATCCGGAGCAGGATTCGCCGCAGGCGCTCAAGGCGTATGTCAAAGCGTTCGACCCACGCTTCATTGCGCTCACCGGCAGCAGCGCCGCGGTGAATGCGGCGGCAGCAGCCTTCTTCGTACAACACGCACGCATCAAGAGCGCTGGCCACGAGACGATCGATCACTCAACGGGACTGTTTCTGTTGGATGCCGGTGGCCGACTGCGAGCCGTCGGATCCACACAGTCGCAGATCGAGGATCTCGTGCACGATCTGCGACTGCTGGTGGCGCGTTAGGCTCAGTTCACCAAGTAGGTCCAGGTCAGGATCCTCTGAGTGGCACTGTACCCACCGGTTCCGCCGGTGAAGCCGACGTAGGCGGTGTTACCACCCACGGTGGCAGGAATGTTGATCGCGGTAGAGGCCGTGAAGGTGGCACTGGTCACCTGATCGGTGATCGTCAGGGTCAGCGTCGTACCGTCGTACACCAGATGCGCGCTCATGGTGTCCCCGCTGTGCAGGTTCACGCCCGAGGCGGTCATATCGGAGGCCGGCTGAGTTGGCGAGGCGCCGTTGGTGTAGAAACCGGTCGAGTCCGGACCCTCTCCGGTACTGTTGAAGAGATCAAATTTGACCGCCACGCTGGAGCCGATTCCGCCGTAGCCTAGTGAGCTGCCGCTATCTCCCAGGGCCGAGAGTCCCACGTTCTGGATGGCGAACGTGAAGCCGTCAGCGCTGGCTGCGGTCAGTTGGAAGGTGAAATCGGTAGTGAACTTCTGCACGTTCACCGGCGTTGAGTACCAGGCTGACCGTCGCTCTACGAGGCCCCCATCGGTCACCACCAACGCTGTGCCTGAGACTGATGCCCCATTGTTGAAGGTCAGGCCTGAGGCGGTAAATCCGCTCGGATAGTTCACGGCCGGGGTTATGCCGTTGTTGATTGTGTAAGCGGCGGTGCCTACGGCGCTGGTGGCATAGCCGCTGGCGGTGGCGATCGCCTTGATGGTCCGGGTCGCATTCACCGGGATCGGCGCGCTGTAGACCGTCGAGGCGGTGGTGGGGGTAGACCCGTCGGTCGTGTAGTAAATCGTCGACCCGGAGATCGTATCGCTCAACGTAACACTCTGCGCCGCACTGTAGGTGCCTGCCGCCGGCGTGAACGAGGGGGTCGCGGCCGCTGGCAGAGTAATGGTGTAGACGGCACTTCCCACTGCACTCGCCGTGTAGCCGCTGGCGGTGGCGATCGCCTTGATCGTCTGGGTTGCACTCACCGAGATGGGCGCGCTGTAGACCGTCGAGGCGGTGGTCGGAGTGGAGCCGTTGGTGGTGTAGTAGATCGTCGCGCCGGCG
>Ga0307511_10000161_pt1 | contig 65039 bp, 62 predicted proteins | sample 13_EM_MG_FD_200266 | JGI IMG/M metagenome (GOLD analysis project Ga0307511, IMG submission 200266) | Populus trichocarpa ectomycorrhiza microbial communities from riparian zone in the Pacific Northwest, United States - 13_EM | ecosystem: Host-associated > Plants > Roots > Unclassified | place... | reverse complement strand
TCGGGGTTCTGGGTTCGACCCTGATGTGGTCCGCCGACGGGGAGCAGGTGCCCGTCGGCGGACCCCGCGTCCGCACCCTGCTGACCCTGCTGGCACTGGACGCCGGCCAGATCGTCACCACCGAGCGGCTCATCGACGGCCTGTACGGGGAGGAGCCGCCGGCCAACGCGCTGAACGCCTTGCAGGCACAGGTGTCCCGGCTGCGCCGGGTCGTGCCCGGCGGCGAGATCGAGGCCCATCCCACCGGTTACCGGCTGGCCGTCGATTCGGCCTCTGTGGACGCCCACGTGTTCGCGCGGCTGGCCGCCGACGGCCGACATGCCCTCGCCGGCGGCGACCACCAGCGCGCGGCCAAGCTCCTGCGGGAGGCCCTGGACCTGTGGCGTGGTCCGGCGCTGGCCGACGCGCCGTCGGATGAGGGCGCCCGGCTCGACGAGCTGCGGATGACCGCCACCGAAGACCTGCTCGAAGCTTCGTTGGACGACGTCAATGTCGTCCCCGAACTGCGGCAGCTCATCGCCCGGCACCCGCTGCGGGAGCGGCCGCGGGCGCTGCTCATGCGGGCCCTGCACGCCGCCGGTCGGTCGGCCGAGGCGTTGGAGGTGTTCGAGGACGCCCGCACGCTGCTGGCCGATGAGCTCGGCGCCGATCCGTCACCGGAGCTGGCCGCGACGCACCTGGCGGTGCTGCGCGCCGAACCCGCCTGGCAGCGTCGCCGCCTGCCCGCCCAGCTGACCAGCTTCGTCGGCCGCGCCTCCGAACGGGACCACGTCGCCACCATGCTCGATGCCGGCCGGCTCGTGACGCTGCTCGGACCCGGCGGCGCCGGCAAGACCCGGCTGGCCGTGGAGGCCGCAGGGATCGTCGATGGCGAGGTCTGCTTCGTCGACCTGGCCGCTTCGGCGGTGGACGACAAGATCGCGCACGCCGTCGTCGCCGCGCTCGGGCTGCGCGACGCCGGCCTGACTTCCGCCGTTCCCGGCGGCGACATCGTCGACCGTCTCGTCACCGCGCTGGAGGACCGGCCGCTGCTGCTGGTCGTGGACAACTGCGAGCACGTCATCGCCGACGTCGCGCCGCTTCTGCACACGTTGCTGGCCTCGTGCCCGCGACTGCGGGTGCTGGCCACCAGCCGGGAGGCGCTGGGCATCACCGGCGAGGCCATCCACCCCGTCACCCGGCTCAGCGCCTCGGCCGCCCGTGAGCTGTTCGTCGACCGGGCTCGGGCCGTGCGCTCTGATTTCGTGCCGGATAACGAGCTCGTCGACCGGATCTGCGCCGGGCTGGACGGGTTGCCGCTGGCCATCGAACTGGCCGCCGCGCGGCTGCGCACCCTGTCCCTGGCCGACATCGACGCGCGGCTCGACGACCGGTTCCGACTGCTGTCGCGTGGGGACCGCACCAAGGCGCAACGGCACCAGACCCTGCACGCCGTCGTCGGCTGGAGCTGGGACCTGCTCAGCGCCGACGAGCAGGCCGTCGCGCGGCGGCTGACCGTCTTTGTCGGCGGCGCGAGCCTCGCCGCCGCCGAACGCGTCTGCGCGCTGCCGGACACCATCGACCTGCTGGCCGACCTCGTCGACAAGTCCCTGGTCGAGGTGGCCGACGGGCGGTACCGGATGCTCGACACCATCCGGGCCTTCTGCGCCGGGAACCTGGACGCCTTGGAAGAAGAGTCGGCTCGGGACGCGCACCTCGCGTACTTCCTGGAGCTCGCCCAGACCGCCGAGCCGCACCTTCGCGGCGCCGAGCAGCTGGGGTGGCTCTCGCTGCTCAACACCGAGCACCCCAACCTGCTCGCCGCCCTGCGCCGCGCCGTGCAGACCGCGCCTTCTACGGCCCTGCTGCTCGCCGGCGAGCTCGCCTCGTACTGGTACCTGCGTGGACTTCGAGCCGAGGTCGCCCCCATCGCCACCGAGCTGCTCGGCAAGATCGGCACCACGCCGCCTCCGGAGCTGTCCGAGGAGTACGTGTTGTGCGTGCTCAACGCCGCCCTCGTGCACGGTGCCTCGGCCGAGTGGCTACAGCCGCACATGGCCGCCGCGCGGGGCATCGTCTCCGCACAGACCACGCCGCCCCGACTGCCCGCCATCCTCGTGCTGTGGGCCCTGACCGTCGGGCCCCTCGACCTGCGTCCGCCCGAGAGCTACTTTGCCGATTCCGGCTGGCTGCGGTCCCTTCGGCAGTTCGCCCTCGGCTGGAACGGCCTGTTCTCGGGTGACGTGTCCGTGGCCCGGCAGGCCTTCGAGGAGTCCCTGTCCGGCTATCGCGCCGTCGGCGACCGGTGGGGCATCTCCAACGCCGTCGACGCCCTGGCCATGCTCGCCCAGTGGCGGGGCTCGTTTGCCGAGGCCCTCGAGTTGACCGACGAGGCCATCGCGCTCGTCTCCGAGCTGGAGGCCATGGAGGACATGGCCGACCTCACCTGCCGGCGGGCCTCCCGTCGGCTGCGCTCCGGCGACCTTTCCGGGGCTTTGGCCGACTACTCACGGGCCGAGGCGCTCGCTCGCCGTACCGGCATTCCCGAGACCATCGCCAACGTCCAGCGGGGCCTCGGCGACATCGCCCGGCTCCAGGGCCGGCTCTCCGACGCCCGTCGCCACTACGAGCTCGCTCTCTCCGGCTCCCTCGCCCACACCGTCGGCGCTGCCGGCGTCCACTCCGCCGTGCTCGTCGGGCTCGCCCACCTCGACCCTGCTCGCATCCCCTCGCTGCGGGCCCAGATCCTCGCCGGCGCCGTTGGCCTTTTCCTCGCCGCCGCCGACATCGCCGAAGGCCTGGCCGGCTTGGCCGCCTTGGAGGGCGACGGCCCCCAAGCCGCCCTCATGCTCGCCGCCTCCGACGTCATCCGCGGCACCCCCCTCGTCGACGACACCGAAGTCGCCCGCATCCAGGCCCTCGTCGGCCCCGCCTTCGACTCCCAGTACCGCCGTGGCTTGTCCTTGTCCCGCGCCGAGGCCCTCTCCCTGGCAGGAATCCAGTCCGACGCCCTCGCCACCGCCGGCCTCACCCTGCACTCCCTGCTCACCCGCTCGGACCTCGACTCCGCCTGAGCCGGCTATTCGGCCGGCGCTGGACAAGATCCTGACCGGGCTGTCCGATGCCGGCGACAACTTCCTGGTGGCCTGCCGCATCTGAGGGCCAGAGGGGCCCATGTCGCTGGCGAGGTGCCAGGCGTCGACCACGGGGACACGGGACATGAGGTGATGATGCCGCCGGGTCAGATCCGGGAGAAAGGCTCGGCGTAGGCGAAAGTGCCCGAAAGGGCGGGGGTGTACGCGGTGAGGGGGCGGACCTGGAAGTGGGGCTGCCAGGCGGGGTCGGGCGGCAGGATGCCGTGGACGTCGCTGAGGACGAAGCCGAAGCGGTGGTAGTAGGCGGGATTGCCGAGCAGGGCGACGAGGGGCTCGGAAAGGGCGTCGGCGGCGCCGAGGACGGTGTGCACGAGGGCGCTGCCGACACCACGGGCGTGGTGGTCGGGATGGACGCTGAGGGGGCCGAGGCCCAGCACCGGTGCGGAGCCGACGTGGGCGCGGGTGCACAGGACGTGGCCGATGACGGTGTCGGAGGAGTCGACGGCCACCAGAGAAAGGGCTGGTAGCCAGCCTGCGGAGGCCCGGAGCTCGTCGACGAGCGGAGCCTCGGCGGGCGAGGGGGCGAAGGCGGCGGCGGTGACGGCGCGGATGGCGTCGACGTCGGCAGGGGTCTCGCGGCGGATCAGCACAACGGCTACGTCTAACCGGCCAGCGCGGGCGGGGCAACCGAATACCGGCCTTGACAAAAAATATTGTCAAGGGTTGGCTGGCTTGGTGCGGGACATCGAGGTGATCGAGGAGCCGGCGGCCGCGGTGGTGGCGCTGGACCCGATGCGGGCGAGGCTGCTCAGCGAGCTAAGGGAGCCGGCCTCGGCGGCGGCGCTGGCGGCGAAGGTGGGGCTGACCAGGCAGAAGGTGAACTACCACCTCCGTCAGCTGGAGGCGCACGGCCTGGTGGAGGTGGCGGAGACGCGCACCTGGGGCGGCCTCACGGAGCGGCTGCTGAGGGCGACGGCGGCGGGCTTTGTGGTGGCGCCGGAGCCGGTGGGCGCGCCGATGCGACCGAACCCGCGGTCGGCGGACTTCCTGATCGCGCTGGCGGCCCGCATGGTCCGGGAGGTGGGCCGGCTGGCTAAGCGGGCGGCGGAGGGCGGCCGGGCGGTGCCGGTGTTCGCGTTGGACACGGAGATCCGGTTCGCCACGCCGGCCGACCGGGCGGCCTTCGCCGACGAGCTGACGGCCGCGGTGTCGAGGGTGGCGGCGAAGTACCACGACGAGCAGACGCCCGACGGCCGCTGGCAGCGGGTCGTCATCGGCGTGCACCCCAGGCCCAAGGAAAACGAGGCATGAACGAGGAGAGCATCGAGATCCCGGCCAGCCCCGAGCAGGTCTGGGACGCGATCACGACCGACAGCGGGGCCTGGTCGTTCCAAGTGGACGTCGACGGCGACACCGCGAACTTCCACCGCGAGCCGTTCGCGCCGGACGCCACGGCCACGGTGACGGCCTGGGAGCCGCCGCACCGGTTCGACTACGAGGACCCGACCTTCGCCACGGAGATCCTCGTGACGGCCCGCGACCAGGACAGCTGCGTCGTACGGGTGGTCAGCAGCCTGCGCGTCGAGGGCGAGGGCTGGGACGACATCGCCGAAGAGGCCCGCAAGGGCTGGGGAATGACCCTCCACGTGCTGCGCTGCTACGTCACGCACTTCGCGGGGCTGCCATCGGCCCGCGTCGACCTCACGATGCCCGTCGACAAGCCGCCGTCGGCCCGTGCCGAGGTGGGCGCCCGCATCGCCGCGAGCCTGGGCCCGGGCGTGGTCGACCACCAAGGCCCGTACTTCACACTGCTGCGCACCACCGAACCGTGCCCGGGGATGTTCGCCGTCTCCGCCTTCCCCATGGACGCGGTCACGCTCTCGGTCAACGTGACCGGACGCCTGTACGGCCCCGACGCCCACACCCTCGCCGAGCGGGAACGCCCGCGCTGGCACGACTGGCTCACCCGGCTGGTCGACCAAGCCTGAAAGGAGCAACAACCATGCTGCTGACCGGTAAGAACGCCATCGTCTACGGCGCCGCCGGGCGCATCGGCGCCGCGATGTCCACCGCCTTCGCCCGCGAGGGCGCGAAGGTCCATCTCACCGGCCGCACCGCCAAGACCCTCGACGCGCTGGCCGACAAGATCCGCGCAAACGGCGGCCGGGCCGAGACTGCCGTGGTGGACGCCCTGGACGAGGACGCTGTCAACGCGCACGCCGACACCGTCGCCGAAAACGACGGCAGCGTCGACATCTCCGTCTGCGTGATCGACATCGCCGACCACCAGGGCACTCCCCTGGCCGAGATGGCCCTGGAGGCCTTCGAACGGCCCATCAGCCTGGCGGTCCGCTCCACCTTCGTCACCGCCCGCGCCGCCGCCCGGCACATGATCCGACAACGCTCTGGAGTCATCCTCACGTTCGGCGGCGACGGTGGCGGCGAACCGATGCGGGACTACTCCATCGGTGGCCTCCAGGTCGCCCTCAACGCCGTCGACTTCCTCCGCCGCCAGCTCGCCGCCGAACTCGGCCAGCACGGCATCCGCGTGCTCGGCCTGCACAGCGGCGGCATCGCCGAGGGCCTGCCCGCCGACCTCAAGGCCGCCCCGGTCATCACCGACATGCTCGTGGCCAAGACGATGCTCAAGCGCACCGCCACCTTCGCCGACGTCGGCAACGTCGCCGTGTTCGCCGCCTCCGACCTGGCCGCCTCGATGACCTCGGCCTCGCTCAACATCACCTGCGGCGCGGTCAGTGATTGACCGGGCAGGTCTCCCCCCGCCGGATGATGGTCAGCGTCACCGTGTCAGGGGTCTTCACGCCGGGTGCGGGGTCCTGCTTGCAGATCTTCCAGTTGGTCGGAATGATCATTCCGACGACCTTCGCCTTGTGGTTGAGATACACGTACCGGGTGGAGTTCGGGAGACTGAAATGGGCCTGGTTGACCGTCTTGCCGACGAGTGCGGGCATCTTCATGCCGAGTAGCTCCAATGGTGGCGCGCACGGCGGACCGCGGCACCGCTGTGTCCGGGTTGGGGATGAAGAAGCCATCCTGCTCTGCTCCAATCAGGTGTCCTATCGCGTGAACAGCCCAAGCCGTTAGGGCATGCGACCTACAACCCGGGTGCGCTCAGCACTTCTCCTGGAGCTTCACGACAGTCAGGGTGACGGCGGTGGTGGACGTGAGCGGTGCGCCGGCGGCGGGGTCCTGCTTGCACACCTGCCAGTTGGTGGGCCACACGACCTTGCGGTGCTGGCCGGTGCCGTCGACGAAGGTCAGGTGGGTGCCGAACGGCACGGTGCCCTCGGCCTCCCACAGCGTCTTGCCGACAACGGAGGGCATCAGGCCGTCGCGATGGGAGACGGGGGCAGCGGCGGCCGGGACCGCGGTGAAGGCCATGAAGGCCAGGGCGGTGGCGGCGACAAAACGAGTCTTCCTCATGCATCCGGCGTACCAGGGAGCAGGCCTGGCCGGGAAGGAGCGCCACCCTACAGATTGACGCCGCAGGTGACGTCGAGGGCACGCCAAGCAGATGCCACATGTGCGCCATATTCGCGTTCCTGGGCCACATATGGACCACATGTGGCACAAGGTCAGGCGAGTTTGAAGGCGAGCTCGGTCTCCCACTTGGACATGTCCGGCTGCACGCGGGGATCGGTCTTGTAGATCTCCAGCCGGCTGGCGAAGCGGTCGCCGTCCGGAGTCTGCTCGACGTCCCAGCGCAGGCCCTGGGCGTCGGCCCAGGCGTTCAGCTCGGCGGTCACACCCATCAGCTCACTGGGGTGCCCGACGTGGGTGACCGACACGTAGCGGCCGGCCGGCAGCACGTCGTAGAACACCTCGCCGTCGCCCTCGACCGGCGCGGCCACCGGGAAGCCGGCCTCCACCACGAGCTCCCGGTCCATGTCGATCACCAGGTAGCGGAAGAACGGCGGGCCGGCCGGCTCGAGGCCGCGTTCGGCCAGCCAGCCGTAGATGCCGGCCATCCGGTCGGCGATCTCCGGGAAGGTCTGCATGGTCACGGCGCGTCTGATGCCGACATAGGGCTGCTCGTCCCGGTCGATCACGCTGGGCTGCATGGCCCGTCCTCTCGTCTCGTCGACTCGTCTGGTCAGGAAGCGGCGGTCGGCCTCGGCGGTAGCCAACCCGAGCGCCTGCTCGTACGCCACCGCCGCCTCGGCGTGTCGGCCCAGCCGCCGCAGGAAGTCGGCGCGGGTCGCGGGGAGCAGGTGGTAGCCGGGGATCTCGAGGCCGTCCAGCAGCCGAAGCCCGGCCGCCGGACCCTCGGCCATGGCGACCGCCGCCGCGTGGTTGAGCCGCACCACCGGCGACGGCACGAGCTCGGCCAGCTGCTCGTACAGGCCGGCGATCAGTGGCCAGTCCGAGCCGGCGGCGTGACTGTCGGCGATGGCCGCCTGGAGTTGGTACGGCCCGAGCCGGCCCAACCGCGACGCCCGAGCCAGCGCCTGCCGGCCCTCGGCGATTTGTGTCGCGTCCCAACGGCTTCGGTCCTGGTCGGCCAGCAACACGACGTCACCCTGGTCGTCGAGGCGGGTGGCGCGGCGGGCGTCGTGCAGCAGCGTCAACGCCAGCAGCCCGGCGGCCTCCGGCTCGTCCGGCATCAGCTCGGCCACCAGCCGGGCCAGCCGGATCGCCTCGTCGCACAGCGCCCGGCGCTCGGGCGTGCTGTACCCCTCGTTGAACATCAGATACAGCACACCCAACACCGCGGTCGTGCGCTCCGGCAGCAGATGGGCCGGCGGCACCCGGTAGGGGATGCCGGCGTTGCGGATCTTGGCCTTGGCCCGGCCCAGCCGCCGCGCCATGGTCGTCTCCGGCACCAGGAACGCGCGGGCGATCTCGGCCATGCTCAGCCCGGCCAGCGTGCGCAGGGCCAGCGTCACCTGGGCCTCGAAGGCCAGCGCCGGGTGACAGCAGGTGAAGATCAGCCGCAGCCGGTCGTCCTCGATGCCCGCGTCGTCAGCGGGTTCCGAGTCGTGCCCAAACTCAATTGGCGCTGTCACCGCGACCTCCTGCAGCTTGGCCGCGCCGACGGCCGCCCGGCGGAGCCGGTCGGTGGCGCGGTGCCGGGCGATCGTGGTCAGCCACGCCCCCGGCTTGCGCGGCACGCCCTCGACCGGCCACTGCCGGACCGCGGCCGCGAACGCCTCCTGGGCGCACTCCTCGGCCAGGTCCCAGTCGCCGGTGACCCGGATCAGCGTCGCCACGACCCGGCCCCACTCCTCGCGGAACGCCGCCGCGACCGGGTCCGTCACGGCTGGAACAGCGGCCGGATCTCGATCATCCCGTAGCCGGCGGCCGGGTGCTTGGCCGCGATCTCCACGGCCTCGTCCAGGTCGGCGCACTCGATCAGGACCAGGCCGCCGATCTGCTCCTTGGTGTCGGCGAACGGCCCGTCGGTGAGCAGCATCTGTCCGTCCCGCACCCGCACGGTGGTCGACTCGGCCGGCGGCCGCAGCCCAGCCCCGCCGCGCACCACGCCGCGGGCCGCCATCTCCTCCGACCAGCCGCCGCAGCCCATCGCCATCTCCTCGGGCGTGGGCTCGCGGTCGCCGGCGATCAGCAACGCGTACTGCATGGGTCCCTCCTCGGATCGGTGGTTCTCACCGACACGTCGAATGGAACCACCCGGGTCGGACACTTTCCCGTCGAGGACTCCGCTCACACCGCGAGCGTGTCGTCGAGCCAGTCGCAGACGCGGGCGAACGCCAGCCGCTGCGCCCCGACGTGGCAGTGCGCGTCGGCGCCCTCCGCCGCGGTGAACTCCAGCATCGTCTTCGCACAGGTCAGGTGCTCGTAGAGGGCCTCGGGCTGGCAGGTGAAGAACAGGTCGTCGGCGGCCTTGCAGACCAGGGTGGGGCACTGGATCAGCTCGGCCACGCCGTCGCCGAGGTGGTAGTCGACCATGCTGGCCAGGAACGCCCGCGGCGTGGCCGTGCCGGTGACGAACATGCCGTGGTTGAGCGCCCACCGCATGGTTTCGCTGGCGGCCATGCCGTTGGCCAGGAACTGGTCGAGCTCGGGGTCGTCGTCGGTACGCAGCCGCCGCAGGGTCTCGTCGTCGGTCTGGCCGGCCATCAGCGCCACCCGCGCGTCGTAGACGCCGTCGACCGCGACCAGCGCGGCCAGGCGGTGCTCGAAGGCGGCCGCCCGCGGCGCGAGCTCGCCGCCGAGGCTGACGCCGACCAGCGCGATCTTGTCGTTGTCGACCTCGGGCCGCGTCTGGGCGTAGTCGACGACCGGGCCGACGACGTTCTCCCAGTCGGGCCGGAACGGCAGGCCCTTGCCGTGCGTGGCCGATGGCATGCCGGGGCCGTCGAAGACCAGCACGTTGTAGCCGCGTTCGACCGCCGCGGCCACGCCGCCGAAGTGCATCTCCTCGGCCGAGCCGTCGAACCCGCTGTGCATGATCAGGGTCGGCCGGGCCGCGCCGGAGTTGTCGACCCGGTAGAAGTAGCCGGACAGCGTCGTGCCCCCGTACGGGATCTCGACCGGCTGGATGGCCGGCTCGAACAGCCCGGCCGCGGCCCGGAAGCACTCCACGCTGCGGGCGTAGGCGTGCTCGTGGCGCGGGTCCGGCGTGTGGCTGTGCAGGAAGAACTCCGCCGACCGGTAGTAGTTCGAGGCCCGCAGGAACGCGTCCCGGGCGCTGACCCGATGGCCGCCCTTGAGCGCCTTCTCCCCCTCGGCGGCGACCCAGTCGGCGGTGGCCGTCCACTCGGCGTACCAGCTCTCGTAGTCGCCCTCGGCGATGCGGTCGGAGGTGGTCAGCACCTCGCCGAAGTCCGCGCCGCCGTAGGCGATGGCGCCGAACATCCGGAGCGTCTCGAACCAGAACTGGGCGTTGTCCGGGAACAGCAGCTGTCGCACGATGACCTCCACTAAGGCAAATCCGTTGCTTTAAGGCGACGGTAGCGTGCGGCCGACGGTAAAAGCAACAGCGTTGCTTTAGGCTGTCGAGGTGTCGAACGAGGAACCGGTGCGGCGGACCGGCGGGCGCAGCGCGCGGGTCGTGGCCGCGGTGCACCAGGCGGTGTCGGAGCTGATGGCCGATCCGGAGGTCGAAGTGACGATCCCGGCCGTGGCCAAGCTGGCCGGGGTCAACCCGGTCAGCGTCTACCGGCGGTGGGGCACCCGCGAGGGCCTGCTGGCCGACGTGGCCATCACGCGCCTGGAACGGGACTCGCCGCCGCCCGACACCGGCACCCTGCGTGGCGACCTCATCGCCTGGGCCACCGCCGCCGTTGAGGACATGGCCACGCCGCTGGGCCGGGCCTTCATCCAGGCGCTGGCCACGTCCATGCCGTCGACGCCGGAGGCCGACGCTGAGCGGAGCGGGCATCTGCTCCGCCGCATCCTCACCATGCAGGAGCGGATGTTCGACCGAGCCGCCGCCCGTGGCGAGCACGTGCCCGATCCCGTCGACATATTCGACATCGTGCTGGCGCCGCTGTATCTGCGGGCGCTGTGGGGCCGTCCGCCGGTCGATCCGGTCGTGCTGGTCGACCGTCTTTTTGCGCTGAATGTCCGCTGAAGGATGCCGGACCTTGCTGCGGATGCCCGTCGTGGCGGGCAGTGTCCGCAGCCATCCGTCGTGAGACGACCGGCCCACCCCCTTGATCCTGGTGGCGACGGCCGACAGCGGCCGGGCGGCCCGCGCCGTTCGTAGGGTCGAATGACGTCGGTGTTTTCCGCACCCGGCGTCCGATCGAGGGAATTCCGACGCCTGGGCCGGACGGTCGAGCCCGTTGTTTGCCGCCCGACAAAGACCCTTGCCGCGTTCGGCGCGGGCAACGCGCTCAATAGTCCCCTGCACCCGAACAGGGGTGTTTCTTTCCGTGAAAACCTGACTATCTTTGGCGACGCAAATTCCGAGCGTGTGTCCTTCAATGAAAACGGGAAGGGATTCATGAAACTCGGCAAACAATTCACCGCATTCGGCGCCGTCGCGGCGACCGCCTTGCTCGCCGCGGCACTGACCACCGCCACCGCCACCGCCGGGACCGGCTCCGACGTGGTGTCCGGGCCGGCCGGGCTGAGCCCGGACGTGGCCGCCACCGCGCAGGGCTCCGGCGTCGACGCCCACGAGCAGGCCCTGGCCGCGTACTGGACGCCCGAACGCATGAAAACGGCCAGACCCGAGAGCGAGATCCCGGCGCTGAAGAACCAGAAGGGAGCGGCGCCGGCGGCGCAGAGCGTCCCCGCCGGCCCGTCCGGCCAGGTCGCGGCGGCGGCGCCCAAGGCCGAGCCGAAGGCGTCGACCACCGCCGGCGGCTCGCCGGACGTGGCGCCGGCGGCGTACCTGCCGGGCTACCCGGTCGGGCACCCGGTGGCCCGCACCTCCGGCAAGGTGTTCTTCACCAGCTTCGGCCTCAACTACGTCTGCTCGGCCACCGTGGTCAACTCCGAGGGCAAGTCCGAGGTCTGGACGGCCGGCCACTGCGTGTCCGACGGCGGCGCGTGGAACACCAACTGGACGTTCGTGCCCAACTACGCCAGCGGCTCCGCGCCCTACGGCTACTGGTACGCCTACCAGCTGTGGACCACCACGGCCTGGTTCAACAACAACAGCGACTTCGCCAACGACGTCGGCTCGGCCGTGATCTACCGCAACAACGGCTGGCGGATCACCGACTACCTGGGCGGGCAGGGCATCGCCTGGAACTACCCGATCGGCCAGTACGTGTACGCCTTCGGCTACCCGCAGGCCGCGCCGTTCAACGGCTGCTGCCTGTACGCCGAGAACGGCTACACCTACGACGGCGGCGGCGGGACCATCTACATGGTCAACTACATGACCGGCGGCTCCTCCGGTGGCGCCTGGCTGATGGCGTTCGACGGCAACTGGGGATACATCAACGGCCACAACGACTTCAAGTACACGTCGTTGCCGCAGTACATGTACTCGCCGTATTACGGCAACCAGGTGCTGAGCCTGTACAACACCGTTCGCAACATTTCCACCTGATTTAGCCCGACCGGGCGTCGGCCGGCTTCTCGTGCAACCGAAAAGCCGGCCGACGCCGTCCCGGAGCCATGATGCGAAGAATTCCCGCCGCCGTGGGCCTGCTGCTGCTCGCCACCGCCTGCGGCGCCGCCCGCCCAGGTGCGAACACCCTCCCCGAAACACAGGTGGTGTCCACGGTCATGCCGCCCCCAAGTTCAGTGCCCACCGGGCCCGCGGGAATGAACCACGCCACTCCCGACCCCGCCGCCGTCGATCTGAAGAAGACCCGGTTCGACCAGGCCACCGCCGGCGCCGGCAGCGAGCTCATCGTCCAGTACACCGCCGCCGGCCGCGCCGAGTGCGCCAAGCTGGGCCGGGTCGACGTCGTCGAGTCCACCGACGCCGTCACCGTGACCGTGCTGCTGGGCCGGGCCCCCGGAGCCGACTGCACCGGCCCCCAGCCCATGATCGCCGCCATCTTCCAGACCACCGTGACCCTCAAGGCCCCGCTCGGCACCCGCCCGGTCCATGACGGCGCGAGCTAGCCGTCTTGATGGTCGCGGAACTCGTCGAGGGCCGCGGCGCGCTCGTGATAGGGCCGGCGGGACAGCCTCACGACCATCCGCCACATCCGCCGTTCCTCGGCCAAGGTGTCCGGCAGGCGGTAGCCGAGGGACTCGGCCAGCGGCTTGCGGCCGACGTTGACCAGTGCCTGCACCGCGGCGGCCCACTCGTCGGTGCTGACGACGGCCATCCGGTACCAGAGCCGGGTCAGGGCCAGCAGCCCGACAACGAGGGCGAGGCCCGGCCAAGCGGCCATCGCATGGGCCGACACCAGGCCGACCACCAGCGCGCACACGACGAGGTGCCCCCACAGCAGCGCGACGAAGAAGTCGACGCCGGTCCGGGCCGTGTCGACGTTGCGCCGGACGGTGTCGTTGACGACGGCGTTGAGCTCGTACCAGAGCGTCTGCGAGTCGAGCTGGTACCGGTCGAAGCCGAAGACCTCGAACCGTCGGATGGCGTTGCCCAGCCGGGTGGCGACGACCTGTTCCTCGTCGGGGTAGCGGGACAGCTGCTCGCTGAGTAGCGCCCGCTGCGTCGATGTCCGCTGGTCGTCCATGTCGGAACGCCCTTCCAGCGACTGGCGGCGGCGCAGCTGTCGGTCACGCGACCGCCGGAACAGCCACTCCGGCCAGCCGAGGTAGCCCTCCAGCACGCGGTAGAGCGGGATCTGCACCGCGCTGAGCGCGAGGCCGATGGCTGCCACCGCCAGCACGAACGCGATCGAGTTCTCCACCGCGCCGGTGTGGGCCAGCTGTTCCAGCTCCGGCAGGCCGTGCAGCCACGGCAGCACGAGGAACACGAGAATGAAGCCGTTGACGGCGGTGGGCAGGAGCCAGCCGGCGACCAACGACCAGCCGCCGCCGAGAATGCCTTTGACGAGCTCGGTCACCAGTCGCCCACGTCGCCGGTGGGCGGACCGGGCGGACGTCCGTAAGCGACGTCGGGCAGGCCCCCATCGGAGGTCTCCGCGTGGGGAACGCCTCGGTTACCGGGGACCACCTCTCCGTGGGGAACGCCCGGGTCAACGGAGACCACTTCCCCGTCGGGAACGCCCGGACCACGACCGAACGACTCCAGTCGTGCGCGCCACGTGATCCAGCGGGCCGCCAATGCCTCGCCCAGCTCCAGGTCCGCGGCGATCAAGTCGTCGAGGAAGGCCCGTAGCTCGTCCCCGCCTTGACGGACGGTGGCCGGGGATCGCGCGCCGAGCAGATCCCGTATGGACGCCAGGCGCTCCACGACCCACTGGCTCGATGCCGCCGGTAGGCGGGCGAGCTCGTCCAGGACCGCGCGGTAGGCATCGTCGCCGGCGACCGCGTTCTCGACCATGGCCGCCGCCAGCTGCTTGGAGCGGAACTCCGTCATCGGCAACACCTTCTCGGGGATGTGCTCCCTGAGTCGCGGCGCCGTCGCGGTCCGTTACCCGGCGGCCGGGCAACGGACCGCCGCTGTCAGCGGCCGGCGCGCTCCAGCTCGATGACCGGGATGACCCGGTCGGTGTTGTTCGCGTAGTCCCCGAACTGCGGCTGGGCGGCGATCTGCTTGGCGTACACCTCGTCCCGCTCGGCCCCGGACAGCACGCGCGCCACCACCGGGAAGCGGTCCGTGCCGTACTCGACCTCGGTGTCCGGGTTGGCCACCAGGTTGTGGAACCAGGCCGGGTTCTCCGGGCTGCCGCCCTTGCTGGCGAAGATGAAGATCCGGTCGCCCTCGACGTAGGGCACCAGCGGAGTCACGCGGGCGGTGCCGGACTTGGCGCCGACGTGGTGCACGAGAACCAGCGGATACCCCTCGGCGGGCCCGCCGGCCTTGCCCCCGTTCTCGCGGAACTCGGCGATGACCTGCCGGTTCATCTCGTTGAAGTCGATCGAGTCAGTCATGGGTTCAACCCTATGGGGCGCGGTGTGAAGTGATCGATAGCTAGAGCGTGCAGATCCATATCCGATTGGCGCACTACCATGCCCGGCATGGACTTACTGGCGGACGTGCTGGCGGTCGGCGGCGTGCGCGGCACGGTCGGCGCGCGCATCGAGGCCGGCGGGGAATGGGGCCTGTCGTGGCACCTGGTCAGCGGCGCGTCCTTCTACGCCGTCACCTCGGGCATGGCCTGGCTGAGCCGTCCCGGCCAGCAACCGCGGCAGCTCATGCCCGGCGACGTCGTGCTGCTGCCGAGCGGCACCCCGCACGGGATCAGCAGCGTCCCGGGCGTGCCACTCATCCCGTGCCACGGCTGCGCCCCCGACAAGGTCATGGCCAACGGCAACGTGGTGCGCCTGGGCACGGGCGAGGTGCAGACCCATATCCTCGGCGCCACCTACGAGTACGACCCTACGGTGAGCACGCAGGTCATGGCGTCGCTGCCCGAGGTCCTGCACATCCGGGCCGACAACGGCGGCACCTGCCTGGACGACACCGTCCGGCTGCTGTCGCGGGAGCTGGCGTACCCGCAGGTCGCGACCCCGTATGTGCTCAATCGGATCGTCGACATCCTGCTCGTGCAGCTGCTGCGGGTCTGGCTGGCCGAGCGGCCGGACGAGGTGCGCGGCACCTGGCTCAGCGCGCTGAGCGACCCGGTCGTCGGCCCCGCGCTGGCCCAGCTGCACCAGGAGCCGGCCCGGCCCTGGACCACCGAGTCGCTGGCGTCCACGCTGACGATCTCCCGCAGCACGCTGACCCGCCGCTTCCGCGCCGTGACCGGCGCCGCCCCGGCCGACTACCTGACCCGCTGGCGGATGGATCTGGCCGCGACCCGGCTGCGGGACACCGACGACACCCTCGACGCCATCGCCCGCTCGGTCGGCTACACCTCGGTGTACGCGTTCAGCCGCGCCTTCCGCCGGTCGCGGTCCCAGGCCCCGGGCCAGTTCCGCGCCGCTGTGCGCACCCCCTGATGTCATGAAGGGCCCCATCCTGACGTCTCAACGCTCAGGATGGGGCCCTTCATGACACAAAAACGGGGATCAGAACGCGGGCCAGGGGATGGCGGGCCACTCGCCGGAGGGCTCCGGGTAGGCGCCGGCGGCCAGCAGCAGGTCGGTGCGGGTGATCAGGGCCGACACCTCGCGCCGGGTCAGGTGCTCGGACAGCTGCTCGGCGACGTCGCCGTCCAGCCCGGCTCGCAGCTTGCGCAGCGCCTCCACGGCCTCGGCCGGCAGCGGCTCGCCGAGCCAGCCCCACAGCACGGTCCGCAGCTTGTTCTCGGCGTGCATGCAGATGCCGTGGTCGACGCCGTACACCGCGTCGGTCGCGGTGTGCAGCACGTGCCCGCCCTTGCGGTCGGCGTTGTTGACGACGACGTCCATCGCCGCCATCAGCCGCATCCGGGGGTGGTCGGCGTGGGCCAGCACGGCGGGGTCGCCGTACCGGTCGGTGGCGTGCAGCACGGCCTTCCAGCCGTCGGGCACCTCGTCGGTCGACACGATGTCGATCAGGTCGGCGTCCTCGTCGGTGTCCACCCACAGCTGCACCATGCCGGGCCCGAACGGGCCCGGCCGTAACACCGTGGGCGGCACGAGGTCGAAGCCCGCGGCCTTGGACACCAGGTAGGTGGCGACCTCGCGGCCGGCCAGCGTGCCGTCGGGGAAGTCCCACAGCGGCCGCTCGCCGTTGATCGGCTTGTACACGCAGTTGGCCTGCGCGCCGTGCCGGCTGATGGTGCCGAACAGCGTCGCGTTGGACGCGTCCACCAGCCGGCCGGTCACCTCGATCCGGCCGCGCTCGACCAGCTCCAGCGCCTCGGGGTCCGTGGGCAGCACCGCAGGCTCAGCTGTCCTCGGAGCGACGGTAGCCGTTCTGCCTCGGGCAGACGTGACCACTGGGGTCGAGCGGCTCCTCGCACAGCGGGCAGGGTCTGCGGCCGGCGTTGACGACCCGGTCGGCCCGCGCGGCGAAGGCGCGGGCGGCCGGCGGCGTGAGGAACACCCGGACGGCGTCCGGGCCCTCCTCGGTGTCGTCGAGCACGACCGCCTCGTCCACCTCGTCCTCGGTGACGGCGAGCAGCTCGACCACCACCGCGGTGGACTCGGCGTCCCAGCCCAGCCCCATCGTGCCGACCCGGAACTCCTCCTCCACCGGCACCGCGAGCGGCTCGGTGTCGACGAGGTCGTCGGGCGCGCTGTCGGGCACCTCGGCGCCGAACCGCCGCTGCACCTCCTCCAGCAGCGAGCCGATCCGGTCGGCGAGCACGGACAACTGCGTTTTCTCCAGCACCACACTCACCAGCCGGCCGTCCTCGGCCGCCTGGAGGTAGAAGGTGCGGTCACCAGGTTCCCCGACGGTTCCCGCTACGAACCGGTCGGGCTGGCGGAATACATGAATGACACGAGCCATGGCAGATACGACCCTAAGGCACGCCGCCCGCCACGGCCGCACGTCCCCTCCCGTTCACAGCCATGATCGCTGTGAGCGGACGGCACCGGCGAGAACCGGCCCCCGTTGGCTAGGGTCGTGCCGTGGTGAAGATCGTGTCGTACGGAGCGTGGACCTCCCCGTTGGCCGCGCGGGACGTGGCCAAGGCGGGCGGGTCGGTGCAGTGGGTCGACCTGCACGACGGGGAGACCTGGTGGGCGGAGAGCCGGCCCGAGGAGGGCGGCCGCGTGGTGCTGATGCGCTCCGGCGCTCCGGGCGGGCAGCCCCGACAGGTGCTGGCCGCGCCGTGGAACGCCCGTAACCGCGTGCACGAGTACGGCGGCCGGCCGTGGGCCTTCGTCGGCGGCAAGATCGCATTCACCCATTGGGTCGACCAGCGGGTGTACCTGGTGGACCCGGACGACGCGACCGCGACGCCGGAGCCGATCAGCCCGGTGCCGGCCCGCGAGCACGGCGACCGCTACGCGGACCTCACCGCCAGCCCGGACGGCGCCGAGGTGTGGTGCGTGCGGGAGACGCAGTTCGGCGACGCCCCCGTGGACGTCCGCCGCGACCTGGTGGCGCTGCCGGTGGACGGCTCGCAGCAGGTGCGGGTGCTGGCCGCCAGCCACCACTTCATGTCCGCGCCGAAGCCGTCGCCGGACGGCCGGCACGTGGCCTGGCTGGGCTGGGACCACCCGGCGATGCCGTGGGACGGCACGGAGCTGTGCGTGGCCGAGCTGACCGAGGACGGCAAGGTCGGCGAGCACCGGGTGATCACCGGCGGCCCGACCGAGGCGGTGTGCCAGTTCCGCTGGGAGACCCCGGATTCGCTGCTGGCGCTGACCGATCCGCGGGGCTGGTGGAACCTGCACCGGATCACCCTGGACGGCACGGCCACCAATCTCGCTCCGTGCGAGGAGGAGCTCGGCGGCCCGCTGTGGCGGCTGGGCAGCAGCTGGTTCGCGCCGCTGGGCGGCGGCCGGCACGTCGTGCTGCGCGGCAGCGCGCTGGCCGTGCTGGACGAGCGCAGCGGCACCGTCACCGACGTCGAGACCGACCTGCCGGTCTGGCTGGGGCAGATCGCCGCCGAGAACGGCGTGGTCGTCGGCATCGCGGCCGGCCCGCGCCGGGAGGCCGCGGCGGTGCGGCTGGACCTGTCCACCGGCGAGATCACCGAGCTGACCGCCGGCGAGCCGCTGCCGCTGGACGAGGCCTACCTGCCGCTGCCGCAGGAGCGGATCTTCACCAGCCCGGACGGGGAGCGGATCCCGGCGTTCGTGTACCCGCCGACCAACCCGGACTTCGCCGCCCCCGAGGGCGAGCTGCCGCCATACGTGATCCACGTGCACGGCGGCCCTACCGGCGACGTGGTCGGCACGCTGAGCCTGAACTTCGCCTACCTCACCAGCCGCGGCATCGGCGTGGTCGCGGTCAACTACGGCGGTTCCACCGGCTACGGCCGGGAGTTCCGGGAGCGGCTGCGCGGCCAGTGGGGCGTGGTCGACGTGCAGGACTGCGCCGCCGTGGCGCAGGCCCTGGCCGACGAGGGCACCGCCGACCCGGCGCGGCTGGCCATCCGCGGCGGCAGCGCCGGCGGCTTCACCACCGCGGCGGCGATGACCATGCCGTCGCCGTTCGCCTGCGGCAACGCGATGTTCCCGGCCGTCGACATGGTCGCCTTCGCCAGCGGCGAGACCCACGACTTCGAGTCCCGGTACCTGGACGGGCTGATCGGTCCGCTGGCGACGTCCCGCGAGCTGTACGTGGAGCGGTCCCCCAGCGCGCGGGCGGACCAGCTGACCGGGCCGATCCTGCTGTTGCAGGGCCTGGAGGACGAGGTCTGCCCGCCGGCGCACACCGAGGCCTTCGCGCGCGCTGTCGCCGGCCGCGGCATCCGGCACGCCTACATCGGCTTCGCCGGCGAGCAGCACGGCTTCCGCCGGGCCGAGACGATCACGACGGCGCTGGAGGCGGAGCTGTCGTTCTACGGACAGGTGCTGGAGTTCGAGCCGGTCGACGTGCCAGTGCTGGCGCTGGACACGTGACCGAGGACCGGGTCCGCCCCGACCGGCTGCGGCCCGGAGACCTGGTCGCACTGGTCGCGCCGGCCGGGCCGATGCCGCCCGAGCTGCTCGAAGCCGGCATCGAGATCGTGCGGTCGTGGGGCTTGCGGGTGCAGGTCGGCAAGCACGTGCTGGACCGGCATCCCACGCTGAACTACCTGGCCGGCACGGACGAGGACCGGGCCGCCGATCTCCAGGAAGCCTGGTGCGACCCAGAGGTGGCGGCGGTGTTCTGCGTCCGCGGCGGCTACGGCTGCCTGCGGATGGTCGACCTGGTCGACTGGGCGGCGATGGCCGCGGCCGGGCCGAAGCTGTTCGCCGGCTCCAGCGACGTGACCGTCCTGCACGAGCAGGTCGGCGCCCGGCTGGGCCTGGTCACGCTGTTCGCGCCGATGCTGGCCACCCAGGCGTTCGTCGAGGACGAGGCGGCCCAGGGGCACTTTCACTCAACGGTGTTCGATCCTGCCGCCGTTCGGGTGTTGACCCGGCCGGGCGCGGGGCCGCTGGTTGCGGGCCGGGCCTCGGGTGTGGTTGTGGGCGGCAACCTCAGCCTGCTGGGCGCCGGGCTGGCCGCGCCGAACTCCGCGCGCCCGCCGGACGGCGCCGTCGTCGTGCTCGAGGACGTCAACGAGGATCCGTACCGGCTGGACGTGATCGTCACAAAACTGCTGCGTGCGGGCTGGTTCGACGGCGTCGCCGGCATCGCGCTGGGCTCCTGGACTGGCTGCGGCGACCTCGCGCACGTGCGCGCCACGATGCTGGACCGGCTGGGCGGGCTGGGCGTGCCGATCGCGTGGGAACTGGGCTTCGGACACCGGCCGGCGGCGCTGACGGTGCCGCTGGGCCTGGTAGGCGACCTGGACGCGTTGGCCGGAACTCTCACGATGAGGTCACCCGCGTTGCGCTGACCGGGTGGTTTCTTTCGGAGATCGTCGAATGCCCGTGCTCGCAGCCCGGTCGAGGCCATTATCGGAACTCGCCGCAACGTCACAGCATCGACGTCGAAGGGATCACCATGGCTCTGCCCGCACTCACGGCCCAGCAGCGTGCCGACGCGCTGGCCAAGGCTCAGCGAGCCCGCAAGGCTCGTGCTGATCTGCTGGCCGGCCTCAAGGCGGGGACCGTGCAGCTGCCGGAAGTGTTCGAACGCGCCGAGACCGACGAGGTGGTGCGCAAGACGCGGATCATCGCCGTCATCAAGGCGTTACCGGGAGTCGGCCCGGTGCGGGCCGCCGAGCTCATGCGCGGCTGCGAGATCGCCGAGTCGCGCCGCGTGGGCGGGGTCGGCTCCGCCCAACGCAGCGCCCTGCTGGCGGCCGTCAGCTGACCACCTATCAGCCCAGCACATTGTCGATCGACCACATCATCGAGAGATCGCCGCCCCAGCACCGGGCCAGCCGGTCGCGGTGTCCGGCCAGCGCGGCGGCGTAGTCCAGATCGCCGTCGACCAGGAGCGTCGCGGCGTCGAGCAGTTCCGGCAGGTCCGCCCGGATCCGGGCGGCCGACATGCTCGGCGCGCGTGGCCCCTCGTCGTCGACGTCCGCCGGATCCGGACCGAACTGGGTGTAACTGGGGAAACGGGCTCGGTCCGGCAGCACGGAGTAGAACGGCACGCCGTCGTTGAAGTAGAACTCCGGCCAGCGGTTGCCCGACAGGCACAGCCACGGGGTGCCGGCGGCCAGGGCGGCCATGCCGAACCCGGTGTGTGGCGACAGGAAGGCTTTCGACGCGCGAACCAGCGTCAGCTGGTCCCGTAGCGGGAGGTCCAACGCCAGCCGCGCACCGGGAACGGCGGCGGCCAGCCGCTCGTACTCCTCGCGGTCGTAGGTCGTTCGGGTCCGGCCGTCCTTGGACAGCTTGCCCAGCAAGTGGAATTCCGTGTTCGGCAGGCGATCCGCCAGCGCGGTGAGGATCAGTTCCCACGACGTGATCGACGGATACATGCTGCGCTTCGCGCTGCCGCCGAGCAGCACCGTGAACCCGGCATTTGTTTCCGGCTCGGGCAGTTCCAGCCTCAATGGCTGCCGGGGCGTGTATGACGGACCCTTCTTGGTGCCGGCCCAGCCCTTCTCACCGGTGAAGTAGGCATCGGCCTGGTCGTAATAGGCGGCCAGGCCCGGGAAGAACTCCCGCTGCGCCGGCTGGGTCATCCGGGCGTCGCTGACGACGTGGTCCCAGTCCTTGCCGATCTTCTCCAGCTGGTCGCGGGCATCGGTGGCCGGGTCGAAAAGGTCGAGCCGGATCGTGTGCACCTCGTCGATGAACGGGCACCAGGTCGCCATCTCCGCCGGCGTGTCCGCGTTGAGCACCACGCCGATGCGGCGGCTCGGATCGGCCGCGTGATAACCGAGGCTGTAGTGCAGCGCCTCGACCGCGTGGCCCACCGGGTGGGCGTAGACGAAATTGACCAGAACCGACTCCATGGCGTCGATTCTGTCGACCCCGTCGAGTGAATTACGCCTGGAGCTGCTCGATCGCCGTGGCCCAGTTCTCCACGTGATAGCACTGGGCCAGCTGGCCGTCCCGGACGGTGAAGATGTCGATGGCCATGGTGTCGAAGCTCTTTCCGGTGGGCTCGACGCCGAAGAGCGGGGCGACAGGTGTGCCGGTCGCCTTGCCGCGAATGATGATCCGGTCGCCGGTGACGACGAGGTCCTCGATTCCCCAGGCCAGGTCCGGCACGGCGGCGCCCATCGCGCTGAACAGGTCGGCCAGCTCCTCCCGGCCGATCCAGTTCTCGTTGGTGCCGTAGGACTTGTAGTCGGGGGCGGCGGCCCGGGCGAGCAGGGCGTGGGTGTCCTTCTCGGCCGGGTGGTTCAGCGCGTCGTAGAACGGCGCGACGATCCGGCGGGCTTCCTCGACGGTCAGCGTGCTCATGATCGTGGACTCCTGGGACTCTCACGGATACCTGGTAACTAATGTAGACCAGGGGTGCGGGAGAGTCCAGTGATGCGCGCCTCCCCCGGACACACGTGAGTGGCTCACTTGGTCGCGGGAACCAAGTGAGCCACTCACGTACGGGAAGACGCCGGGGGTTGGTCAGGCCTTGCGGGCGGCCATGAACAGGTCGAGCTCCGGAGTCGCGGTCATGTGATTGGGCTGGAACTCGACCATGCGCTCCCGCACGACGTCGAGGCCGAGGTCGGTGAGGTGGCGCCGGAACACGTCCTGCGGGTAGCTGCTCACGCCGGCCGCGGCGTGGCCCAGAAACTCCACCTCCACGTCCTCGACGTCGACCGGCACTGTGGCCAGCAGGAAGAACCCGCCGGGTTTGAGCCAGTCCGCGAACTTGGCCAGGGCGGCGTCGATCTCGGCCCGGGTCATCTGCAGCAGCGGGTAGAACGCGATCACCGCGTCCCAGCTCGCCGCGGGCCGCGTGAGCGTGCGCAGGTCGGCGACCTCGAACCGGCCCGCCGGAACCTGCGCACGGGCGATCTCGACCATGCGCGGCGACACGTCGTAGCCAGTGACCTCGTGGCCGGCCGCGGACAGCAGCTCGGCGGTCGGGCGGCCGGTGCCGCAGCCGACGTCCAACACCTTCGCCTTCCTGGGCAGCTCGTCGAGCAGCCAGCCGATTTCCTCGCGCTGGACGGCCAGCCCGGCGAAGGCCGTCTCGTAGTCCTTGCCCAGTTCGTCGAACAGTTCTGCCGCAGAAAGCCCCATGGGCTCACGCTAGCGAGTCGGCCGCCCGTTTCGTGTCGAATTCGGCCCGGGCGGCGTACACGTCGTCGGCGCGTCGCTGGGTCCAGTTGCATAGCGCCCGGGTCTCCTCGGCGATCTCCGTGCCCAGCGGCGTGAGTCCGTAGATCACCAGCGGCGGCGTGGCGTTCTGGTGCACGGTGCGGTTGAGCAGGCCGTCCCGCTCCAGGGTCCGCAGCGTCTGCGACAGCATCTTGCGGCTGATGCCGCCGACCGACCGCTGCAACTGGGAGAACCGCTGGTCGCCCAGCTCGCGGAAGCTCATCAGGAGCAGTAGCGACCACTTGTCGGCCAGGTCCACGAACACGTCCCGGCTCGGGCACGCCACATCCAGGATGTCCATCGGACGGGTCATGACCGCATTCTATCTTCGAAACCTGGTTTACGACGGAGACTGCGTGTGCACCGCTTCGACCGTGTACAGGTGCGGCTCGTAGGACTCGGCGAGCTCGGCGGCGGCCGCCATGTGCGGCTGCGCGACGGGGTTGGCCAGCATGGCTCGCATCGCGTCGGCCGAGGTCCACTGGGCGTAGTTGACCACCCTTGTGCCGTCGGTGCTGGCGTGGAGGTTGGCCGAGACGAAGCCCGGCAGCCCGGACATGACCTCCTCGGTGGCCTTGGACAGCAGCGCGACCAGCTCGGCCTGGCGTTCGGGCCGCACCGTGAAGACGTTGATCAGGGTCGTCACCGGCTGGGCCGGGTCGATGGTGGCGGGCACGGCGTTCCACTCCTTGGATGTCAGGTTCCTTACGAGGGCGATTCTGTGTCAGGATCCTGACGTGAGTCAAGCCCGAAACACCGAGCTCCGCCCCGGCTACCTGGTCAAGCGGGTGCAGCAGCTGATCCGGCACGCCTCCGACGTCGAGCTGCGCAACATCGGGCTGTCGATGGCCCAGTACGCGGTGCTCAACGCCTTATTCGAGCACCCGGGGGCATCCTCGGCGGAGCTGGCCCGGCGCTGCTTCGTGACCAGGCAGTCGCTCCAGGACGTGCTGTCGGGCCTGCGCAGCGGCGGCCTGGTGGTGGTCGCGGAGAAGGCGGTGATCGGGCGGGCCCGGCCGGCCAGCCTGACCGACCTGGGCCGGCAGCGGCTGGAGCAGGGCGAGAAGGTGGTGTCGACCGTCGAGGGCCGGATGCTGGCCGGCCTGAGCCCGGACGACCGGGGCCGGCTCACAATGTTGCTGATCCGGTGCGCGGAGAACCTGACCGACATAGGTTGACGGATGTGGAGCCCGCCCCCGGGCCATGGGATCGAGTTGGGGTCCCTTGTCCGGATCCGGCCGACGCCATCGGCACAGATCGATACGCTTCGCCGGTGACCGAGTCCACCAACCGGTTCGACGGCAACGCCGACAACGTGATCCAGGTCGGCGACGTGCACGGCGATGTGCACAACTACGCGCCACCACCACCGAGACGGCCCAAGCTGTTGTGGGCGGCGATCGGTGGTGTGCTGCTGTTGGTGGTCGCCGGCGGGCTGGTGGTGCTGCTCAATCAGACCGGTGACAGCAAGCAGCCACTCGCGGTGCAGTCCAAGGTGAACCTGCCCAAGGACTGCAGCGGCGGGTGGGTGGTCCCGGACACCGGCGACACGCCGATCAAGGGGGACTTCACGGCGAGGCCTCCCAACGCCGAGCTGAGCGACGGCGGACAGGTCACGCTGACCTTGCAGGGCCTGCGGTCCTCGGCGGTGGTGCTGGATTCGATGCGCGTGGATGTGGTCAGCCGCAAGCCGGCGGCCAAGGGAGTGCTGCTGCCGGCGTACTGCGGCAGCAACATCGTGCCGAGGTCGTTCCGCGTCGACCTGGGTCAGCCGATGCCCACCGCCAAGCCACAGGACGGCCATGACGGCGGCGATGTGGTCAAGGCGGGCGACTTCCCGTTCAAGATCAGCGACACCGACCCCGAGCAGTTCATCGTGACGGCCCTGTCCCCCACCGAGGACGTGGAGTGGCGGCTGGTGCTGGCCTGGAGCTCGGGCAGCCAGCACGGCGAGTTGGTGGTGGACGACAACGGCAAGCCGTTCCGTAGCACCGCGACCACCAACACCCGGTTCTTCTGCCCCGATCCGAACAACTCGACGTGGCACCTCCCGAACGAAGACGCCCCGTGCGGCATGATGGTCACGCCCTCCTACGCCCGCTACCTCACTCCTCTTCACCACACCGGGTCAGCCGACACGCTGAGCATCGGTTACTCCGGGTTGGCCGATATGACCTACAACTCGCACCAGATCTCGCTCGCCGCTGTGTCGGTCAGTGCCGCCCAACTGGTGCTCAAGGTGAGTTGGAGCAAGGACCACGCGATTCCCGTGGGCAGCACCTTCACGTTCCGTCCCGACGGGGACAAGCTGACCCTCACCGACCCGAACGGGATCAGCACCACCTGGAACTAGGGTGCCGATCCGGCTCGCGACGCCTATTTTGGCTGGTGTGAGTGATCTGGTCGCCCGGGCCCGGGCCATCGCGGACGAGGTGCTGTTCCCGGCGGCGGCCGAGGTCGACCGCACCGGCGAGGTGCCCCGCAGCCACTTCGACCTGCTGGCCGACGAGGGCTTCTACGGCATCGCCGTGGACGAGGCACTCGGCCTGCCGGAGACAGTGGCGATCCTGGAGGCCTTCGCCGGCGGCTGCCTCGCCACGATGTTCACCTGGATCCAGCACCACGGCCTGACCCGTGGCATCTACGGCTCGACGAACGAGGCGCTGCGCGAGCGGTACCTGGACGAGCTGGCGGCGGGCCGGCTGCGCGGGGGTGTGGCCTACGCGGCGGTGATCCCACCGACGCCGCGGGTGCGGGCGAAGCGGGTGGATGGCGGCTACGTGTTCGACGGCGAGGCGCCGTTCGTCAGCGGCTGGGGCATCATCGACCTGCTCCAGGTGGCCGGCCGCGACGGCGACACGATCGTGAGCGCGGTGATCGACGCGGTCGACGCCCCGGGCCTGACCCACGAGCCGCTGACGTTGGTCGCGGCCCAGGGAACAGCGACGGTGCACCTGAGGTTGGACGGCTTTTTTGTGCCGGACGAGCGGATCTACGCCACCGTGTCATACGAGGACTTCGTCGGCGGCAGCGCTGCGTTCGCGTCCCGGCTCAACGGCTGCGCCCCGCTGGGCGTGGCCGACCGCGCGGCCCGGCTGATCGAGGAGGCCGGCCATGGCGAGGTCACCGACCGGCTGCGCAAGGAGATCGGCGACGCCCGCGACCGGCTGGACGGCGGCCTGATCGACCAGGCCTCGATGCCGGCCGCCCGGGTCGCGGCCGCCGAGCTGACCTTCCGCTCGGCCGGCGCGCTCGTGGCGGCGACCGGCAGCCGAGGCATCCTGGCCGGCGACCACGCCCAGCGCATGGTCCGCGAGGCCACGTTCCTGCTGGTCGCGGCCAGTCGGCCGGAGATCAGGACCGGTCTGCTCAAGGCGTTCGGAAAAATCTCCTGAAAAAGTTCCGGCGGCATGTCGATCCGGGTCGGGTCTCATCCGACGCAGTGGTGAGAGCGCGAGAGACCACCTAGATCGGAGCCCCGAGATGACCGCGATCGCCAGCACCGCCACCTTCACCACCGCCGCTGCCGCCAAGGCCAGGACCCCGCTCGCCACCAAGATCGGCCGCGGCATCACCGGCTTCGTCGTGCTGTTCCTGCTGTTCGACGCCACGATGCACCTGGCGAATCCCGACTTCGTGGCGCAGTCCTTTCAGCAGCAGGGTTTCCCGGTCTACGCCGCCCTGGTGACCGGCCTGCTGGAGGTCGGCTGCCTGGTGCTGTACGTCATCCCGCGGACCGCGGTGCTGGGCGCGCTGTTCCAGACCGCTTACCTGGGCGGCGCGTTCTGCGCCAACCTGCGGATCGACGCCCCGCTGTTCTCCTCCATGCTGTTCCCGGTCTACATCGGCATCCTGGTCTGGGCCGGCCTCTACCTGCGCAACGCCGCCGTCCGCACCGCGCTGGGCGTCGACATCCTGGCCAAGCGCCGCTGACCCTCCCGCCTTCAAGCCCTGGCCGCCGCGGTCAGGGCTTTTCGGCCGTCCACTTCAGCCGCACCTCGAAGTGCCCCTGCAGCCCGGTCCTCGCGATCACCGCCCCGGCCTGCGCGTCCAGCTTCAGCCCGAACTTCAGCTCGATCTCGTCCGGCCGGCTCGGCATCTGCACGAACTGCGTCACCGCCGCCGCGGCCGCGTCCCGCACCTGCGCCAGGGCCTGCTCCAGCGACTGCGACGCCTCCCGCACCATGTCCCCGACGCGCCCGGCCCGCTCCAGGCCCGGCACCGGCTCCGCCTCGACCAGCACCGATCCCCCGCCGTCCAGCGGAATCCGCATCACCTCGGTCATCAACTCTCCTTCTGCTCAGCCGCACGCGGACAGGGTGGGCGGGTTGGCCAGTCCTCGGCGGACGTTGTCCAGGCCGTCGAGGATGGTGTCGAGTCGGCTGGGGTCGCCGAGGTATTCCAGCACGGCACGGGAGAAGGCGTCGGCCATCTCGGCCGGCATGACGTCGGAGGCGTCCAGGCAGAGCACGTTGGCTGTGGTCAGGGCGTTGCCGATGGCTTTGCTGACGGAGTCCTTGTACACGCCGGCGTCGAGCACGGTGCGGTTGACGGAGTAGGCGCGGCTGCCCTGTTGGGCGGGCCACACGGCCTGGGCGGGGCCGCTGGCCAGATAGGTCATGAAGTCGCGGGCCAGGGGGTTGTCGGTGAACAGACCGGCCAGGTTGACCGAGACCTCGAAGGTTTTCGGCCCCACGGCGGGATTCAGGCTGGGGAAGGGGAAGAAGTCGTAGCTGGCGGACGGCGGATAGGAGCCGGGGGCGAAGGAGCCCTGGTGCTCCAGCAGACAGCGGTTTCGCGGGGCGAACATCTGCTTGCTGGCGTCGCCGAAGTAGGTGAGCAGCGCGGCCGAGCGCACGGCCTGCTGGCCCTGGGCGGCCAGGAGTTGGCCCCAGGCGTGCCAGGCGGCCTCGACCTCGGTCGACTTCCACGACAGGCCGCCGTCGGCCCACAGGTTGTAGGCCGTGGGGCCGGACTGGTGCAGCAGGAGGTCCTCGATCCAGTCGGTGCCGGGCCAGCCTGAGGTGGAGTACGCCTCCATGCCCAGGCACCACGTGTTGGGCGCGCCCTTGGCGGTGTAGTCCAGGAGCTCGGACCAGTTGGACAGCCGAAGCCCCGGAGAAGTCTTGGCGTTGAACCACACGATGCTCTTGAGGTCGGCCTTCACCGGCACCGCGTAGGTGTTGTCGTGGGAGCCGAGGTTGAGCAGGGTGCGCCACTGCTGGCTGTACGCGGAGGCGTCCAGCCCGGAGATCGTGCGGAGCTGGCCGGCGGCGGCGTAGCGGGCCAGCTCCCCCGGGCTGGCCACGATCGCCACGTCCGGCGGCTGTCCCTTTTGGACGTCGGCTTGCAGAACCTCGTTCACCGCGGGCGTTCCGGTGTAGTTGATGGTGATGTGGTTGGACGTCTCGAAATCGTGGAACACGGCCCGGAACGTCTGCTCCTCGGCCCCGGTCCACGGCCCGAGCACGGTGAGTTCCGCGGTCGAGGGCCCGCAGCCGGTGAGCGCGCTGGCCAAGACCACCGCGGCGAGGAGGATCGTCGGAAGCTTCATGAGCGGTACCGGTATTCGTCGATGCGGGGTTGCAGGCCGACCAGCGCGAGCGCGGCGATCCCGAGCGCCAGCACGGGAATCACGACGAGCAGCCAGTCGAGGTCGGTGGCGGCGTCGAACTCGGCGCTGGCGGCCGCCGCGGCGGCAGGCGACGGGGCGGCCGTGGTCAAAGCCTCCGACGGCGGGGTCTTGGGCACCGTCGCGCCGCAGCCCCCGGAGCAGCCCAGGTTCACGAGCTCGATCAGATCGTGCTGGGCGTTGGCCGAGACGGCGTCGGACTGGCGGTCGGAGCTGGTGACGTAGGTGGTCAGGGCGGCGGTCGCGGCGTGGGCCCGGCCGGCGAGCACGAGTCCGGTCGAGGTGGCGGCCATCAGCGCCAGCAGCAAGACGGTGGCCCCGAGCAGCCCGGGGTTGAAGCGCCGGCCGAATTTTCGCCACAGGTACCGCTGGGTGTACCCGAGCAGGGCCAGCAACGCGAGCGACGGCAGCGCCCAGGTCAGCACGGTCAGCGGATTGAGCCAGCCCTCGCTCAGCTGCCGGTCCAGCTCCTGCCGCTGGCTGTCGGCCAGGGTGTTGAGGTGCGCCAGGGTCTGGTCGTCGCCGTACAGCGATCGCGCCGCGTACCAGAGATCGGTCTGGTACAAGGGATCGGGATAGTGCGCGCCGGCCTGGCTCATCCAGTCGCTGTAGGTGGCGAGCAGGCCGGCGATCAGCTGGAGCTCGGCGCTGCCGGTCGGGCCGGCGGCGTTGTCCCCGGCGGCCCGGGCCAGGTCCTGCTGGGCCACGGCCAGGTCGGTCGTGTACTGCTCCCCCGGGCCGACGAGTTGGGCGCCCTGGTGGACGAAGCTGCTGACGGCGGCCGAATGGGCCTGCATCAGGGCGGCTCGGGCCGAGGCCACGTCGAGGACCGCGGGCGCCGTCTGGTTCCGCACGGTGCCCAGCACGGACTGGGTGGCCGCGAACGACCAGACCGACAGCGCCAGCACCACCACAGTCAGCCCGAGCAGGCCGAGGCGTAGCCGGACCAGGTCGCGGCGGGTCGCACTGACTCGCTCCGTCACGGCGCGACCTCGAAGTGATGCCCGCAGTGCATGCAGAACTGGGCGTCGGGCGGCGACAGCTCCGGGCAGTTCGGGCACTCGCGCGGCGGCCCGCCGGGGACGGCGTCCGGCGTGACCGGGACGTCGGAGGTCGCCGAGCTGGCCAGGCTCAGCACTGCGGCGAAGCCGTCCCGCGGCCGGATGTTGCCCTTGAGCGTGACGTCGCCGCTGTCCGGATCGATGTCGACCAGCCTGCCCAGGCGGCGCAGGATCTCGGTGTTGCCGAGCTGGGTGGCCAGCCGCACCGCCTCGCCCCACTCGGCCACCGCGCCCTGGTGGTCGTCCTCGCCGAACCGGACCCAGCCGGCCTTGAGCCGCTGCCCGAGCTCGGCCTGCACGGTGTACCGCTCGACGTCCTCGTCGATTCGGGTGGACAGCCGCACGTCCTCGGTGAGGTGCCCGAGGATCGCGGTGGGCGTGGCCGGCACCCGCACCGACGCGTCCGGCGGCACCAGCTCCACCCGGCCCAGCTGGAGGTCCTCGAACCGGGGCCGGCCGCGCATGTCGACGGCCAGGGTCAGGAAGAACTCCCGGGCCTCCTCGCCCCACGCCCCGGTGGACACCTCGACCGTGCCGGGCTTTACCGCCACCGCACGGTCGGTCAGGTCGATCTCGGCCGGCACCACCTGCCGGATCGACTCGAGCCGGGCGAACGCCGGCGTCACCAGCCGCAGCCGCAGGTCCGGCACCGCCTTGCCGGTGGCCGAGCGGATCAGCCGGCGGAACTCGGCCGGCAGGTCGGCGTCCTCGACCACGGCGTCGGCCGTTCCCCGCAGCACACCGGCGATGCGGCGCAGCTCCTCCGGCTCCCAGTCGTCGCCGATTCCCCTTGCGTCGCAAGTGAACCGGCCCTCGCACTCGTCCAGCACGCGGTGCAGGGCCGAGGCCGGTTCGCTCTCGTTGCGGCCGTCGGTGAGCAGCAGCGCGTGCCGGACCGCCTCGGGGCGGGTGTCGAGCAGGTCGCGGGCCAGGCTGAGCCAGGTGCTCATGGCGGTCGCCCCGATGGCCACCAGATGCGCGGCGGCGGCCTTCGCGCGCTGCCGGGTCCTGGCGTCGGCCGGCACGAGGCGAGGCGTGTCCGGGTAGCGCATGGTCGCCTCGCCGGTGCCCTCCACCAGCGCGAACCACGTGCCGTCGGGCAGCGCGTCGACCGCCGCGGCGGCGGCCTTGCGGGCGTTGGCGATCTTCGTCGGCGGCCAGTCCATGGAGCTGGAGCAGTCCACCACCAGCACCTCGGCCGACGGCCGCGCCGCCGGGCCGTCGACGTCCTGGGCCCGCACCTTCAGCACCGCGTGCATGTGGGTGTCCGAACGGGACAGAAACCGGTTCTGGCCCAGCTCAAGGGAGAATTCGCTCACCGTCACGTCCTCGTCCGTCGCCGTACGGTGTTCGCCGCGTCGATCAGCACGTGGCTGCGGCGGGTGTCCTCGGCGTGATCGGCCAGCACGCGCAGCGCCGCCTCCTGCCGGTCCCGCAGCCCGTCCTCGGTGACCGGGGCGCCCAGCAGCGGACCGCCCCGCCAATCCGTGGTCTCGGCCGGCGTCGACTCGAACTTGTCCAGCGCGACGTCCAACAACGTGCTGGTCAGTCGCTGCCGGGTCTCGCCGTTCTCCTCACCGCCGTCGAGATAGAGCCACGGCAGCCGGTCCTCGGCGGCGTTGATGTCGGTCACCGACGGCGGCTCGCCGTCCAGCCGGGCCAACAGCACTCGCACGGCGGCGATCTGCGCCGCGTCGTAGTGGCGGGACAGCCTGGGCAGCCAGTCCAGCACCGCCACGGCCTCGGCCCGGTTGTGCTGCCGCAGCGCGATGCGGGCCAGCCCGAACAGGGCGCTGGCCTGCTCGTCGTCCCGGCTCCACACCACCGTGTAGTGCTGCCGGGCCTCGTCGAGTTCTCCTTGCCGCTCAAGGCAGAACCCGATGGCGAGCTTCGGGGCCACCTCGCCCGGCACGTCCGCGTAGACGGTGCGGAACGCCGCCAGCGCGCCGGCCACGTCGTCCTCGGCCAGCGCCAGCAGCCCGAGGTGCCAGGCGATCCGCCAGTCGTGCTCGGCCCAGCCGCCGAGCATCGTGACGGCCCGGTCGATGCGCCGCCGGGCCTCGGCCGGCTCGCCGAGCTCGATGTGCGCGCGGGCGGAGGCCAGGTCCAGTTCCACCGACTCGGCCGGGAACTGCTCGTACTCACGCAGCAGCTGCCGGGGCGCGGCCGCCGAGCGGGTGGCGAGGAACTCGGCTACCGGATCGGAGTCGGCCGGCTTGGGCACCGGCAGCCGCGCGGCCGCCACCGGCGCGGGCGGGCAGCCGTCGTCGATCGCGCCGGTGGGCCGGTCGACCAGCATCCACCGATCCAACCCCGGCACCGCGCCCAGACCGGTGTCCAGCAGCTCATGGGTGTTGGCGAAGCGGGTCGCGGGCATCCGGCGGGGCTTGCCGTCCCGCAGCGACAACAGCTCCCGGTGCACGCCGTCGAGCTGCTCGGACATCTCCGCGGCCGAGGCGAACCGCCGCTCGTACGGCGCGAGCGCCCGGTCGATCAGCAGCCCCAGCGACTCGATGGCGAACGCCACCTGGTCCGGCCGGGGCTCCTGGTCCTCGGCGGCGTCGAACAGCCAGCGCAGCGTCTCGCCGACCGTGTGCACGTCGGACCGCACGGTCAGGCCGTGTTCGGCGATCTCGTCCCGGCTGACCTGGAACGGCTCCGCGCCGACGATCGCGCTGTCCCGGTCGCCGATGGCCCGCGTGCCGCCCAGGTCGATCACCTTGAGCCGGCTGCCGGTGCGCATCACGTTGTTGGGCTTCATGTCGCAGTAGAGCAGGCCCTCGCCGTGCAGATAGTCCAAAGCGGACAGGATGTGCCGGCCGTAGGTGGTCACGTCCTCCAGCCGCAGCGGGTCGCGGCCGTCGAGGATCTCCTGCAGGGACGGGCCGTCCACGAACTCCATGACGATGTACTCGTCGCTGCGGCCGGTGCGCGGGTCGGCGTGCACGACGTAGGTGATGATCCGCACGACGTTGGGGTGGTCCAGCCGGGTCAGCGTGTCCCGTTCCTTGCGGGCCAGCTGCATGGCCAGCGCGTCGGTCGGGTTGATCACGCCCTTGAGCACGACCCGGGTGTCCGGCAGGAACCGGTCGCCGGCCAGGTAGAGCCAGCCCAGGCCGCCGACCGCCAGCCAGCCGATCACCTCGTACCGGTCGGCCACCACGTCGCCGGGTTCGAGCTTGGGCACGAAGGAGAACCGGGTGCCGCAGTGCGGGCAGAAGCCGGTCACCACCGGCGGCTGCGTGCCGATGCGCCGGCCGACCGGCCGCCGGCAGGAGCCGCAGTACTGGCGGTCCTCGGGATAGGCGGGGTCGGTGAGCAGGCTCGGCTCGCGGGCCGGGATCGACGTCAGCTGGTAGACGTCGGTGCCGCCCCAGGAGCTGGTGGTCGCAGGCCGGACCGGGCGCGGCGGCTCGGGGCCCGCGGCCGGCGGCTTGGCGATCTTGCGCCGGCCGCAGACGTCGCAGAACCCGGTCGGCCCGACGGGCCGGCCGCAGCACACCGTCTCGGCGCTCATGTCCGCCGCCGCACCTCCGCGACGTAGGCCCGGACCAGCGTCCGGGTGACGGCCAGGTACTCGCAGGGGCGGGTGTCGAGCGCGGCCCGGGCCTCCCGGTACAGCGCGACCAGCCGCTCGTCCTCGGCCAGGCCGTGCTCGACGGCGATGGCGTTGTAGGTGGCCAGCATTCCCCGCAGCCGCTCGAATTCCCTTATGAGTCCGTCGTTCTCCTGCTCGGCGCCGGTGATCACGGTCAGGTGCTTCACCAGTTGGCGCTCGTAGTGGTGCAGGGCCCGGGCCAGTTTGGTCGGCTCCTGGTCGCGGACGCTGGCCCGCAGAATCACCTTCGGCAGTTCGAGTTCGGCGGCCAGCGCGGGGATCTCGGGCACGCCCTTGAACCGGGCCCGCTTCCGGCGGGCGTGGCGCTCCCGGTCGGCCAGCTCGGCGATGCCCACGGCCAGCGCGTCGACCCGGTCCTGGAGGGCGTCCCGCTGCCACTGGCGGGCCAGCTCCGCCGCCGGCGAGGACTCGTCCTCGAACTGGAGCACCACCGTCGCGCCGCGGCGGACCAGCGGGCCGACCACGTCGTCGAGCACCCGCTCCGGCTCCTGGGCCTGCTCGATGCCGGCCACGCCGAGCGACATCCGTTCCGTCGGCGGCGGCAGGGATCGCTCCACCTCGTCGGTCGACTTGCCGGCGGCGTCCACCACCCGGCCGGCGTCGATCGGACCGGACCCGGTGATCACGATCTGGATCAGGCCGATCCACGGCCGCCAGTCCTCGCGCGGCACGTCCGGGCCGAGCCACCGGCCGATCGCCGGCACGTGCCGGATCAGCGTCTCGACCGGGATCAGCCAGGCCAGCTTGTCCTCGTCGTCCCGATAGGACGTGACGACCATGCCGACCACGGCGCCGCTGCGGTCGTCGACCACGCCCGCGCCGCTGAACCCGGGGCGGATGCGGCCGCGTTCGGTGCGGTCGAGCTGGATCCACTCGTTGTCCGGGCCGCTGCGCCCGGCCAGCATCGCCGTCGCGACGACGCCGAATTCGTGCGGCTCCGGGAAACCCAAGGCGTGCACCATGCGGTTGCGCGTGGCGGGCAGGCGGCTGAGCAGCGCACCGGGCAGGTCGCACGGCTCGGTGGTCTTGAACAGGGCGATGTCCCCGCCGCCGCCCGGCAGCGTCGGCGCCCAGCCGCTGGGCGCGAGGCGGGCCGTCCGCGTTCCGGCGTCCGGGAGGTCGACCCACTCCGCGGTGATCTCCGCGTCGGGTTTTTCGACCACGTGTGCGCACGTCAGGACGGCACCCCCGGCCAGGGCGATGCCCGCGCCCAGGATGGCGCCGTCACGGTCGCGCAGCAGCAGCCGCCACGGCTCAGCGTCGGGAGATCGCCTGAATGCGGATTCAGCTTCGATGCTCACCGAGTCCGCACCTTACGGCGCGTCACTTAGGTCCCGTCGGGGATCGGGTGCGTGATCACCCGGACGGCGGCACCGACCAGGCGAGGGTGCCTCCGGCGAGGTCGGCGACAACTCCCTGTACCCAAGCCAACTCCGCGGACGTCAGGTCGTGCATGTACTCGTGCTCCAGCAAGTGCAGCCGTGGCACGTGCGCCTGGCGGGAGGCCTCGAGCACGGCCCGCGTCGCGCCGAGGGTCCGCTCCAGCGCCTCGGCCCGCCGCTCCAGCTGTGTTCGAGCGTCCTGCGGATCGAGCAGGTGCAGGAACGAGACCACCGCCGGGAACAGCGGAAACTCCTCGGCCGGCGCGGCGACGCTGTCCCGCAGGCCGGCCAGCAGCTGCTGCCGGCCGGCCTCGGTCAGGGCGTACACCGTGCGCTCCGGGTGCCGGGAGTCGCGCTCCACCGCGTGCACGCGGATCAGCTCATCCCGGGCCAGCCGGTCGATCGCGGCGTGCAGGCCGGACCGGTTGCGGACGTTGACCACCAGCTGCACGCCGCGCTCCTTCATCAGCTGCTGCATCCGGTAGGCGTGCATCGGCGCCTCGGCCAGCAGCGCGAGGACGGCGATGGTCAGGGGCGTGAGCTGTCCACGGGTCGGCACGGTGTTGTACTGTACTAGTCCGCCACGTCCTATCTCTCGTTCAACGTCATGAAGGGCCCTTCATGACGTTGAACGAGAGGTTTGATCCCTTGATCTTGAAACTCAGGACGGCAGAATCCACCGCTGCTGGGCCTGGCCGTTGCAGTCCCAGATCTGCAGCTGCGTGCTGATCGTCGTGGTGCCGGACGGATCGTCCAGGCAGCGGCCGGAGCTCGGGTTCAGCAGCGCGCCATTGGCCTGCGGCTGCCACTGCTGGGCTCCGGTGCCGTTGCAGTCGTACAGCTGGATCTTGGTGCCGTTGGCCGTGCCGGCGCTGGTGATGTCCATGCACTTGCCCAGCGCCTGCACGGTGCCGTCCGAGCCGACCGTCCAGGTCTGCGCGGTGGTGCCGTTGCATGTGTAGATCTGGATCGGGGTGCCGTTGGTGGTGCTGGCCGAGCGGATGTCCAGGCAGAGGTTGGCGCCGACCCCGGCGGTGATCGCCCCGGTGTGCCCGGTGCCGCCGCCGTTGCCGGTGGTGGCTGTCCACACGAACGTGGTGGAGCCGGCGGCGCCGGTGCCGTCGGTCGCCGTGACGGTCACGGTGCTGGTGCCGCCGGCGGTCGCGGTGCCGGAGATCGTGCCGTTGGCGGCGATCGCCAGCCCGGCCGGCAGGCCGGTCGCGCTGAACGTGAGGGTCTGGCCGGCGGCCGAATCGGTGGCCTGAACGGGCAGACTGACCACGGTTCCGACCGGGCTGCTCATGCCCTGGGGATTCGTCACGGTGACGGTGTTGCCGGCATTGGTGCTGGCGACCGTCAGCGTGCCGGACAGCTGCGGGGCGGCGGAGGTGTCGCCGACGGCGATCCGGTACGAGCCGAGCGCGGTGGTCCAGGCGTTGTTGTTCCAGTACGCCAGGTCGTGCAGGGTCACCGGGAAGCTGACCGTGGTGGCGGCCCCGGGTTGCAGGGTGACGCGGGTGAATCCCTTGAGCTGCAAGGGAGGTTCGCCGGTGGTGGCCGGATCGCCCACGTACAGCTGCGCGACCTCGGAGCCGGCGCGGCTGCCCGTGTTGGTCACGGTCGCCGTCACCGTAGCCTGGCCGTGCGCGTCGAGGGCGCCGACTTGCAGGTTGCTGAAGGCGAAGCTGGTGTACGACAGGCCGAAGCCGAACGGGAACAGTGGGGCGATGTTCTGCGCCTGGTACCAGCGGTAGCCGATCTTCACGCCTTCCGAGTACTGCACCTGGCCGTTGCTGCCGGGCCACTGCGCCTGGGTGTGCGCCGGCACGTCGGCCAGGCTCTTGGGGAAGCTGACCGGCAGCTTGCCGGACGGGTTGGTGTCGCCGAACAGCACCGAAGCGATGGCGTTGCCATCCTCCTGGCCCGGGTACCAGGCCTCGAGGATGCTGGCGACGTTGTTGACCCACGGCATCGTCACGGCCGAACCGGTGTTGAGCACCACGATGGTGTTCGGGTTGGCCGCGGCCACCTGGGTGATCAGCTGGTTCTGCACGCCCGGCAGGTCGATGCTGCCGAGGTCGCTGCCCTCGGACTCGTTGTAGCTGGCGAACACGATGGCCACGCTCGAGTTCTGGGCCAGCGTCACGGCCTGGCCGATGTTGCCGGAGGTGTCGCCGGGCGCGTACTGCACGCTGACGCCGGCGCCGGCGCGGCTGGTGATGCCCTGCAGCGGCGTGACCGTGCCGGAGGAGTTGACCTTCGCGCTGCCGCCGCCCGCGGTCTGCGGCGAGTTGCTGGCGTCCGCCCCGAGCACCGCGATCGAGTGCGCCGTCGAGGTGTTCAGCGGCAGGACATTGTTGTTACGCAACAGAACCGTGCCCTCGGCGGCGATCTGCCGGGCCGCCGTCTTGTGCGCGGTGGAGGTGACGGTCGCGCCGGTGTTGCCGGTGTGCGGGTTGTCGAACAGGCCGAAGGCGAACATCTCCGTCAGGATGCGGCTGACCATGGTGTCCAGCGTCGCCTGCGACACCTGGCCGTTCTGCACGGCGGTTTGCAGTGCGCTGCCGAAGAAGTCGCCGCCCGGCATCTCCTGGTCCATGCCGGCGTTGGCCGAGGCGGCCGTCGAGTGCGTCGCTCCCCAGTCGGAGGTCACAAAGCCCGGGAAGCCGAACTGGGTGCGCAGCGGGCCGTTCATCAGCGCCGAGTTCTGGCAGGCGTAGGTGCCGTTCACCGTGCTGTACGAGCACATCGCCGAGGACGCCGCGCCCTGCTGCACGCCCGCGCCGAACTGCGGCAGGTAGATCTCCTGCATGGTGCGGCTGTCGATGATGGCGTTGTCGGACGGCGTGTTCCGGTTGGTTTCCTGGTTGTAGACGCCGATGTGCTTGATCTGGGCCAGCACCCCGGTCCCCTGCACGCCGCGGATCTCGGCCGAGCCGAGCTGCCCGGCCAGGTACGGGTCCTCGGTCAGCGACTCGAACGCCCGTCCCCAGCGGGGATCGCGGACGATGTTGACCGTCGGGCCGAGGTTGACGTTGGCGCCCTTGCCGGCCTCCTCGCCGCCGACCAGCTGGCCGTACTGGTTCTCGGCGCCGACGTCCCAGGTCGCCGCGGCGGCCACCGGGGCCGGCAGCTGGGTGACGCCGCCGAGGTTCTCGCCGACCCCAGCCGGGCCGTCCTCCAGGCCCAGCGCCGGGATGCACAGCGCCGGGATCGCCGGCGTGTTGCCGACATAGCCGCCGCCGGTTCCGTGCAGCAGGCTGATCTTCTGGTCCTGGGTCATCTGGGCCAGGACCTGGGCGACTCTCTGTGGGATGGGAGCGGTCGAGCCGACCCAGGCGCAGGCGGCCTGGGGTGCGGCGGACACGGTCGGCGGGGCCAGCGCCGTGACGGCCATACTCACGGCTGCGGCTACGCCCAGCCAGCGTCGTGCGGACACGGTGGTCTCCTCACTGAGCACACACGGGACAGGCGCGCAGTGGCGGCTGGAAGCGCTCTCATACGGTGGCATAGGGTGTCGGGCACAGTGGTCACGTATCGATAAAGATGGCGGAGGACGGGACCAGATGCCCCACGTGCCGGACGCCGCGGCCCGACTGGCCGCGCTGCACTGCTGCCGCTTCGCCCCCGGCCTCACCGACGCCGAGTTCGCCCAGGTCGAGGCCGCGTACGGCTTCACCTTCGCCGACGATCACCGCGCCTTCCTGGCCGCCGCGCTGCCGGTCGACGACGACCGCGGCCACGGCTGGCCCGACTGGCGGGACGGCGATCCCGCCGACCTGCGGCGCATGCTCGACTGGCCGGTCGAAGGGGTCCTGTTCGACGTCGAGCACAACGTCATGTGGGATCCCGCCTGGGGCTCTCGCCCCCACACCGTCGACCAGCGCCTCACCGTCGCCCGCCAGCACCTCGCCGACGTGCCCCAGCTCGTCCCGGTCTACGCCCACCGCTACCTGCCCGCCGGCCGCGGCTCCTCCGGCCACCCCGTGTTGTCGGTGTACCAGACCGACATCATCTACTACGGCGTCGACCTGGCCGACTACATCCACCGCGAGTTCGGCGGCCCCACCTCGACGTCACAGCCGGTGGCCACCGTCCCGTTCTGGCGTGACTTCCTCTAGCACCGATCAGTAAAGGAACCATTACTCTGCCCGGGGCGTTGTCCCGGGCATGAGGGAGCGCATCACCATCGAACTGGGCCGGCGCGATCTCCTGGTCGTGGCCGGACTGCCCGGCGCGGGCAAGAGCACGATGCTCGCCCACGCGGGCGACGGGTTGACCGTGCTGGACTCCGACCAGGTGCGCGCCCGGCTGTCGGCACTGCTGCCGGCCGGCGCGCCGTACCGCTACTACCGGCCGATTGTCCATGTGTGGCACCGGATTCGGGTGATCCGGGCGGCGCTCGGCCGGGGCCCGGTCGTCGTGCACGATCCGTCGACCCGGGCCACCACCCGGGCCTGGCTCGTGTCGCTGGGACTGGCGACCCGCCGGCCCGTCCGAATGCTGTGGCTGGACGTCACCGTCGAGCAGGCCATCCGCGGACAGCGCAGCCGCGGCCGGGTGCTGCATCCGCGGACGTTCCGGCGGCATGTGCGCCGGGCTGCCCGGATCCGGGAGGCCCTGCTCGCCGACCAGGTCCCGACCGGGTGGCACAGCGCCCAGGTGATCACCCGCTCCGCCGCCGACACCGCCGCCCTGGCCGCCGCCTAGACCGCTCAAAGCCCGTAGTGGTCGCCGACCTCGTCGGCGACGGCCTCGGCGTCGCGGGAGCCGTCGACCTCGATGACCCGGATCCCCAACCGACGGGCCGAGGCCACGGCGTCGGCGGCGACCAGGCGGTCGCGTTCGAGCCGGTTGCGCTGCGCCAGTTCGGGATCGCTGACGTCGTGGTGGAAGGTCGAGGCGCGAGGCATCCGGGACAGCTGCCGGAGCCGGAACTCCTCGGTCGGGACCAAGACGACCATGCGCCGGAGGTTGTCCAGCAGCGGGGCGACGAGTTCCGGGCGCAGACCCCAGCCCTCGGCGAGGATGAGCTGGGGCGACGCGTGGCCGATGGTACCGAAGGGATCCCAGGCCATCAGCCGAAGGCCTTCGTGGGATTGGCGACGAAGATCCGTTCGGCGAGCTCCGGGTCCAGGCGCGGGCGCAGGTGCGTCAGCAGGTACGACATGCCGGGCACTCCCCTCGCCGCCGCGGTCGTGGTGTCGCCGCCCAACAACAGCCGCGCGGCGAAGCCGGCGTCGGCGAGATCGGCCAGCAGGCCGGGCATCATCCAGTCGGTGGCGTGGTGGGCGCGGGACGGGCCGTCGAACGCGAGGAAGGCGCCCGCCTCGGCGGCTCGGCGGTGCACCCAGCGGTCCGGGAACCGGTTGAGGTGGCCGAGGATCATCCGGTGCGGCGGGACTTCCAGCTTGCCGCACAACAGGTCCAGCACGTCCAGGGCCGCCGTGCCCAGTTCCAGGTGGACACTCACCGGCACGCCCGTCGCGTGATGGGCCCGGGCCGCGGCCGTCATCGTGTGCACCGCGTGCGCGTCCAGGCCGTGGAACCCGCCCGCCACCTTGATCAGCCCGCATCGGCGTTCGGTGACGTCCGCGACGAACAGCTCTTCCAGCCGTGGCAACGACTTCTCGAGGAACTCCGGCTCATAGTGCTGCGCCTGATGCAACCCTGTCGCCGCGACGATGTCCACGCCGCTCCGCCGGGACAACTCCGCCAGCCCGTCCAGCCGCTGGTTCATGCCATGCGGCGTCCATTGCACCACCGCCCGCCCACCCGCGTCGTAAAACCGTTGCAGCTCGCCGAATGCCGCCTCGACGTCGTCCAGCTCCTGCCCCGGCAGCACCCGGCTGGCCAGGAACAGGTGGTCATGCGAATTGGTGACGCCGAGCCGATCGACGTCCCCCAGGACGGTGTGGATCATGCCGCCACTGTAGATAAATGGCGCCACCTGCGCGGTCTCGGCCCACGGGCTCAGGCGAGGGCGGCGGCCAGCAGGGCGAAGGCGGCGATGAGGACGGCGACGCGGGCGTAGTGGTAGCGGTCCCAGCGGTTCATCTGCTCCTTCCAGTCCGCGGGCCGGTTCTCGGCGGTCCACGTCTTGCCCCGGTTGTTGATCGGGACGAGCAGCAGGACCGACATGAGCACGCTCACGATCAGCAGCGCGGCGGCGATGACGACGAGGCCGCTGCCGGGGTGCTGCCATCCGGCGACGGCCCAGACCGCGCTCAGCACGAGCGAGCCGATGTACCAGAACGGCATGAGGGCGCCGAGCATCCGGCCCCCGTGGGCGCGGCCGAGCTGGTTGCTGTCGTCGGGGAGTCCGTTGAGGATCGGGTTGATGACGAAGGCGACGGCGAACTCCACCCCGACCATCAGGCCGACGATCACGATGGTGAGGACCTCGAGTGTGCTGAGCATGATGACCTTCCCGAAATCTAGCGTTGCTAGCTTGTGAGTCAACGCTAGTACTAGCGCCGCTCCGTTGTCTAGCGGTGCTAGGATCGAGCCATGTCGGCACAGGAACGCAGGCAGCGCGAGCAGGCGGACCGCGAGCGGCTCATCGTGGCGACGGCCCGCGAACTCGCCGAGCAGCAGGGCTGGGACGCGGTCACCACCCGTCGGCTCGCCGAGCGCATCGAGTACAGCCAGCCGGTCCTCTACAGCCATTTCCGCGGCAAGCGCGAGATCATCGGCGCCGTCGCCCTCGATGGGGCCGCCGAGATGGCCGCGGCGCTGCGGGCCGCGACCTTCGCCGCGGACGGCCCACGCACCCGGGTCACCGCCCTCGCCCGCGCCTACCTCGACTTCGCGGAGCGCAACCCGGCGGTCTACGACGCCATGTTCCAGCTCGACGGCGGCCTGACGTTCGCCCATGAGGACACTCCGGAGCCGCTGAAGGAGGCCTTCGCGGCCCTGCTGGAAAACCTCGGCGAGGTCGCCGGAGACGGCGTTCACCCCGGACTGTTCACCGAGGTGTTCTGGGCGGCCCTGCACGGACTGGCCACCTTGACCAGGGCGGGACGGCTGCCGCAGGGGGACGCCGAGCGGAGGGTGGAGCTGCTGGTGGACCGGCTCGCCGTGGTCTGACCCGCCGTCCAGTGACGCTGGCCCCGCTCACGGGGGTGGATCGCCGGGCTTGAAGTGTACGAAACCGTTTCGTACACTTCTCTCATGGTGCGGGGCAAGGAACGTGAGGACGCAATCCTGGCGGCGGTGATCGAGCTGCTGGTGGAGGGGGGATACGCCAGCCTGACGATGGACGGGGTGGCGGCGCGGGCGCAGGCGAGCAAGGCGACGATCTACCGGCGGTGGCGGAACAAGGCACAACTGGTGAAGGCGGCGCTGGACGCCTATGACACGAAGCAGAACGAGGGGATCCCGGACACGGGTGAGCTGCGCTCGGATCTGTACGCGGTGATGAGGGCCCTGAAGGACCGGGCCAACGAGCGGCACATGGCGTTGATCAGCGGCCTGATCGCGGCGGCCCAGCACGACGCGGAGCTGGACGCGGCGCTCAAGGAGCACGTGGCCGACGAGGAGCTGTCGCCGTTCCTGGTGAGCCTGCAGCGGGCGGTGGACCGGGGCGAGCTACCGGCGGACGCGGACAGCGAACTGGTGCACGACGTGGCCGAGGCGATGATCCTGCGGCAGGTCACCGCCGGCGAATTCGACGAAGCCTTCATCAGCAGGGTCGTGGACGACGTACTGCTGGTGCTGTTGAAGAACGGGGAGAAGAAGTGACCGTGGTGATCGCGGGCGCCGGCCCGACCGGACTGACGCTCGGCATCGAACTGGCCCGGCGCGGCATCCCGTGCCGGCTGCTGGACAAGGAGTCTGGGCTGTTCCCCGGCTCCAGAGGCAAGGGCCTGCAACCCCGCACCCTGGAGGTGTTCGACGACCTGGGCGTGCTCGACGCCGTCCGCGCCGAAGGCATGCCCTTCCCGAACTTCCGCCTCTACTCGGGCACGGAGATCGTCTGGGAGCGGCCATTGCACGAGATGCTGGGCGTCGAGGAGCCGCGGGTCTCCCCCGGCGTCCCGTACCCGAAGGCCTGGCTGATCCCGCAGTGGCGGACCGACCGGATCCTGCACGACCGGTTCGTCCAGCTGGGCGGCAAGGTGGAGTTCGACACGGAGGTCACGGGCCTCGAACAGCGGCCCGATGGAGTCACGGTCTCCGTGCTGCGCAACGGGATTCCGGAACGGATCGAGGCCGACTACCTGGTCGGCACGGACGGCGGCCGCAGCACGGTGCGCAAGCTGCTGGGAGTGGGCTTCGCCGGCGAGACCTACGAGACGGAGCGGACCCTGGTCGGCGACGTGCGGGCCGAGGGCCTCGACGGCGTGGCGTGCCACATGATCACGCACGCCGGCGACGTCACGAAGCGGTTCTCCCTGTGGAACCTGCCCAACACCGATTACTACCAGTTCGTCGCGGCCGTGACGCCCGAGGATGAGCCGACCCTGGACACTCTGCGGCGCATCATGCTCGAGCGCACCGGCCGCACCGACATCGAGTTGCGCGACCTGCGGTGGATCTCGGTGTACCGGATCAACGTGCGCATGGTGGACCGGTTCCGGGTCGACCGGGTGCTGCTGGCCGGCGACGCCGCCCACGTGCACTCCTCGGCCAGCGGCCAGGGCCTGAACACCAGCGTGCAGGACGCGTACAACCTCGGCTGGAAACTCGCCGCGGTCATGGGCGGCGCCCCGGACGACCTTCTGGACAGCTACGAGGCGGAGCGGATGCCGGTGGCGGCGCAGGTGTTGGGCCTGTCCACCGAGATGCACCGCCGGAACTTCCGGCCGACGACCGGCTCGGCCCCGGCGATCCACCAGCTCGACATCACCTACCGCGGCGGCCCGCTCGCGCGGGACGACCGGGCCACGAAGGGACAGCTCCAGGCCGGCGACCGCGCCCCGGACGGCATGCTGCCCGACGGCACCAGGCTGTTCGACCTGTTCCGGGGCACGCACGTGACGGTGTTGACCTTCGGCGGCGCGATCGAAGGCTACGACCTCGCCGCCGGCGCCAAGGTGCTGGTCCGCCCCGACGGCCACATCGGGGCCATCGGGGCGGCGGTGGAGAACTGGCTACGCCTGGTCGAAGGCGGTGGCCCGGGAGACCTTCTCCCACGCCTCGATGTCCGCTCGTACGCTCTCGAGGTGGCCGGCGACCGCGTCCACCGCGTCACCGCCGAGCACCAGCCGTAGCGGCGTCACCGAAGCGTCCAGCGCGGCCAGGATCGCGGCGGCCGCCTTGTCCGGGTCGCCGGGCTGCGACCCGTTGACGTCCGCGGTCATCCGGCGGGTGGCGCCGACCGAGTCCTCGTAGTCCGAAATGGCCTCGCTGAACCGCTTGTTGTCCATCAGCCCGGTCCGGAACGCGCCCGGCTCCACGATCAGCACCTTGACGCCGAGCCGGTTGACCTCGTCGGCCAGCGCCTCGGACAAGCCTTCCAGGGCGAACTTGGTCGCGCTGTACGCCCCGAAGCCGGCGAACGACATCTGGCCGCCCATGCTGCTCAGCTGCACGATCGCGCCGCTGCGGCGGGACCGCATGTGCGGCAGCGCGGCCCGGATCAGCGCCGCCGGCCCGAAGAAGTGCACGTCGAACAGCGCCCGCAGCTCGGCGTCGGTGGTCTCCTCGGCCGCGCCGACATGGGTGCGGCCGGCGTTGTTGACCAGCACGTCGATCCGGCCGTGCCGGGCCACCACCCCGGCCACGGCCGCCTCGGCGGCGGCGATGTCGGTGACGTCCAGCTGGATCGCCTCGACCTGGTCCGGGTGGGCCGCCACCAGGTCGTCCAGCGTGCCGGTCCGCCGGGCCGCCGCGACCACGACGTCCCCGGCGGCCACCGCCGCGGTGGCGATGGCCCGGCCGAAGCCGCTGTTCGCGCCGGTGACCAACCAAACCCTGCTCATCGTCTTCTCCCCTGTTCGGTGTGATCACCACTGTGCCGCCGGGACCGCTGGTCGGTCCAAGACCTTTCGTGATAACCGTTGGTTATGGACGTCCACGGCCGCGATCTGCGGTACTTCGTCGAGGTGGCCCGGGACCTGCACTTCACCCGGGCCGCGGAGCGGCTGTTCGTGTCGCAGCCGGCGCTGAGCAAGCAGATCCGGGCGCTGGAGCGGCAGCTCGGTGTCCCGCTGTTCGTCCGAGACCGCCGTGAGGTGCGGCTGACGCCGGCGGGCGAGGCCCTGTTGCCGCACGCGCGGCGCATGCTGGCCGAATGGGACGAGGCGCGGGCCACGGTCGAACGGGCTCGGTCGACCCTGGTGATCGGGATGAGCACCAGCCCGGGCCGTGGCGGCATGCTGCCGGCGATCCGGTCCCGCTTCACCACGGCGTTTCCCGAGGCCCGGCTGTCGCTGCGCCAGGTCGGCTGGGAGGACTCCACCGCCGGCCTGGCCGATGGCTCAGCCGACCTCGCGTACGTCTGGCTGCCGGTGCCGGACGCGGACCGCTTCGCCTGGGTCGTGGTCGCCGAGGAGCCGCGGCACGTGGCCCTGCCGCAGGCGCATCCGTTGGCGGGCAAGGAATCCGTGGACTTCGAGGAGCTGCTGGGCGAGCCGTTCCTGGCGCTGCCGGCCAGTGCCGGGCCGCTGCGGGACTACTGGCTGGCGCCGGAGGCCAGGGGCGGGCGGCCGCCGGTGATCGGGGCGGAGATCACCAGCCCGGACGAGACCTACGAGGCCCTGGTCGACGGTCGCGGCGTCTGCCTGATCGCCGCCGGCAACGCCCCCTTGCTGACGCGCGGCGATGTGGTCACGCGGCCGGTGCGCGGGCTGTCGCCGAGCCGGCTGGCGCTGGCCTGGCGGCGAGATGACCGGAGGCCGCTGGTGCACGGCTACGTCCAGGCCTGCCGTGACTTCATGCAACCCGAACGGTGATCGGCTCCGTCTTCGGGACATGATCGCACTCACGCGTCCGATAGTCATCGCAGGTGTGCTGCTGGCGGCCGCTGCCTGCGCCGCGCCTACGGTCACTACGGGCGTGGCCGCGCAGCCGGTGAGCACCCCGGTGTGCACGGAGAACCTGTCGCCGCATCCTGCGACCGGGCCCGCGAAGCCGCTGGTGCCCGGAGACCCGGCGGCCGCGGTGGTCTGCGCCTACAGCGCCGTGCATCCGCAGCTGGTGAAGTCGACACAGGTCAAGGACGTCAAGGGATTGCAGACGGCGCTCAACGCCGCGGACACCACGCCGCCGCCGCGCGGCACGATGTGCCCGATGGACAACGGCACCAGCGACGTCGTGATCTTCGCGTACGCCAAGGGAGATCCGGAGTACGTGACGGTGAAGCCGACCGGCTGCGCGACGGCCACCAACGGCAAGGCCACCGCCTACCGGCTCAGCGACGCGGTGTTGAACAAGCTCTGAGGCGAGATGGGCGCCCACCCCGGCATCGGGGTGAGCGCCCGTCGACTCAGCGGGCCGGGCGGTAGGGCCGCAGTTCCCGCCGGGCCAGCGACATCTTGTGCACCTCGTCGGGGCCGTCGGCCAGGCGCAGCATGCGAGCCGAGGCCCACAGCGTGGTCAGGATGAAGTCCTGGCTCACGCCGCCGCCGCCGTGCGACTGGATGGCCCGGTCGATGATCTTCTCGGCCATCGTCGGGGTGGCGATCTTGATGGACTGGATCTCGGTGTGCGCGCCCTTGTTGCCGACGGTGTCCATCAGCCACGCGGTCTTGAGCACCAGCAGCCGGGCCTGCTCGATGGCCACCCGCGCCTCGGCGATCCACTCCTGGATCACGCCCTGGTCGGCGATGGGCTTGCCGAACGCCACCCGGCTCACGGTCCGCTGGCACATGGCCTGCACGGCCCGCTCGGCCATGCCGATCAACCGCATGCAGTGGTGGATGCGGCCGGGGCCGAGCCGGGCCTGCGCGATGGCGAAGCCCTCGCCCTCGCCGGAGATGACATTGGAGACCGGGACCCGCACGTCCTTGAACTCGATCTCGGCGTGGCCGCCGTGGGCGCCGTCGGTGAAGCCGAAGACGTGCATGCCCCGCTTGACGTTCACGCCGGGCGTGTCCCGGGGCACCAGCACCTGGCTCTGCCGGCGGTGCCGGTCCGGGTTGTCCGGGGCGGTCTGCCCCATCACGATGAAGATCTTGGCCCGCGGGCTCATCGCGCCGGAGGCGAACCACTTCCGCCCGTTGATCACGTACTCGTCGCCGTCCCGCTCGATCCGGGTGGCGATGTTGGTGGCGTCCGAGGAGGCCACGTCCGGCTCGGTCATGCAGAACGCCGAGCGGATCTCGCCGGCCAGCAGCGGCCTGAGCCACTGCTCCTGCTGCTGGGCCGTGCCAAAGCCGGCCAGCACCTCCATGTTGCCGGTGTCGGGCGCGGCGCAGTTGGTGGCCTCCGGGGCGAGCGCCGGGCTGCGGCCGGTGATCTCGGCCAGCGGCGCGTACTGGAGGTTGGTCAGGCCGGCGCCGTGCTCCTTGTCCGGCAGGAACAGGTTCCACAGGCCCCGCTTCTGGGCCTCGGCCTTGAGCTCCTCGATGACCGGCGGCGCGTCCCACGAGGTGGGGTTGTCGAGCACCCAGTCCCTGTGCGCGGCCTCGGCCGGGTACACGTGCGACTCCATGAACCCGGTCAGCTGACCGATCAGCTCCTGGGTGCGCTGGTCGTACTCGAACTCCATCAGTCCTCCTTGACTGCGGCGGCCGCGGCGGCGCCGTGCTCGACGAGCGGGCCGACGAGGGCGCCGATCCGCTCGAATCCGGCGCCGACCGTGCCGCCCTGCACGAACCGGTAGTGAATGCCCTCCAAGATCACCGCGAGCTTGAAGTAGGCGAAGGCGACGTACCAGCCGAGGCCGGACACGTCCAGGCCGGTGCGCCGCGCGTAGCGCTCGACCAGCGCGTCGATGGCGGGGAAGCCGGGGGTGGCGTTGACCCCGTTGGTGATCGGGTCGTCCTCGGCCCGGCCGACGCCGGCCCAGTAGACGACAAACAGGCCCAGGTCGGACAGCGGGTCGCCGAGGGTGGACATCTCCCAGTCCAGCACCGCGCTGATCGTCAGCGGCTCGGTCGTCACGAGCGCGTTGTCCAGCCGGTAGTCGCCGTGCACGATGGTGGCCCGCTGCGCGGCCGGCACGGTCGCGGCCAGCTTGGCGTGCAGCTCGTCGATGCCGGGCAGGTCGCGGCTGCGGGAGGCGTCCAGCTGCTTGCGCCAGCGGGCGACCTGGCGGGTCATGAAGCCCTCGGGACGGCCGAAGTCGCCCAGTCCGACCTCCTGCGGCGCCACCTCGTGCAGCTCGGCCAGCACGTCGATCAGCTCGTCGGCGATCTGGGCGGCCTGCCGCGGGGACAGCCCGGCGGTGTCGGCGCGGGACCGCATCGGCGTGCCCTCGACCCGTTCCATCAGGTAGAACGGCGCGCCGATGACCGAGTCGTCCTCGCAGAACAGCTCGGTCCTGGGCACCGGCACCTTGGTCGGGGCCAGCGCCGAGATCACCCGGAACTCGCGGCCCATGTCGTGCGCGGTGGCCAGCACGTGGCCCAGCGGCGGCCGGCGCAGCACCCAGTCGTGGGTGCCGTCGCTCACCCGGTAGGTGAGGTTGGACCGGCCGCCCGTGATCAACGAGGCGGTCAGCGGGCCGGCCAGCACACCGGCCGCGTCCAGGTGCTTGGCCAGGGCCTCGACGTCCAGGCCCGGCAGCGCGTTCGTCACAGCGCCTCCCCCAGCAGGTCGGCCAGCGCCGCGCGGGTGCTGGCGGGATCGACGTGTTTGATGCCGTGCATACCGATCTTCTGCGCGGCCCGCACGTTGGCCGTGAAGTCGTCGACGAAGACGACCCGCTCGGCCGGCAGCGCCAGCCGTTCCAGCAGCAGCCGGTAGATCGGCTCGTCCGGCTTGCGCAGGCCGACCTCGCCGCTGATCACGACCACGTCGCACAGCTCGGCCAGCGTGTCGTGCGGGTAGTCGTTGCCCCAGCTGTTGGACAGCAGCCCGGTGCGCAGGCCCAGCTTCCGCAGGTCGCGGACCAGGTCCAGCATCTCGTCGCTGGGCTTCATGGCGGCGAACAGCCTGGTCAGCACGCCTTCGGCCTCGACCGGCCGGCCGTCGGCGGCGACCAGCCGGGCCGCGAACCGCCGCTCGAACTCCGGCACGTCCAGCTCGCCGGTCTCCAGCAGGTGGATCGGGTTGCCGGGCTCGGCGTCGCGGCCCAGCCAGCTCCGCATCAGGGCGGCGAAGCCGTCCGGGTCGATGCCGTCGGCGCGCAGCCAGCTGCCGGTGGTGGAGCTCAGGGGCGTGGTCAGCACGCCGCCGTAGTCGAACACGACGGCGTCCACGGCACGGGTTTGCGGCACGCCGCGATAGTACCGACCAGTCGGTATGTCGACAACACGGCGGGCCGACGTCTTCCCTCTAGGAGGCCGGCCTGGACGGCGCGAGCGCCAGGTAGGTGAGCACCGCGCCGAGCGTGGACAGGACGGCGAGAATGACGCCGAGGGTGTGGATGGCGCTGGTGAAACCCGCCGCCAGCACGGCCCGATGGGCCTCGGCCACATGTCCTTGGACGGCCTGGGCCGCCTCGATGGACGGCGGTCCGCCGGCGACCAGGGTGCTCAGCAGGGCGGCCGCGCCGGAGACGGCCACCGACTCTCCCGTGATGCGCATCGTGTTGAACATGCCGGCGGCAGCCCCGGCCTTCTCTACGGGAACGGTGCTGACGGCCGCGTTGTCCATGACCCCGAACGCCAGCCCGACTCCCGCGCCGAACGGCAACAACGGCAGCGCCAACTCCAGCCACGATCCGTCGCTGTGCACCGTCGTCAGCAGCAGTGCGCCGACCACGATCAGCGCGGAAGCACCGGTCAGCACCGCCCGGATGGAGGTGCGTGCGGCCAGGCGGCTGGCCAGCAGGGGCAGCAGTAGGACCGGCGTGGTCATCGGCAGCAGGAGCAGGCCACTGTCCAGCACGGTCCGCTCGCCCACGCCTTGCAGGTAGGCCGGGAGGTAGACCAGCAGCACGACAAAGCCGAGCGTGACGGTGAAGGGCTGGCAGACCACGGCCAGGAATTCGGGCCGGCGGTACAGCCGGACGTCGAACATCGCGCGCTCGGCCCGGCGGACTTCCACCACCGCGAACAGGGCGACCAGTATGACCGCGATGCCCAGCGGCACCAGCGTGCCGGGTGCGGTCCAGCCGGCGGTGGTGGCCTCGACGAGCGAGAACGACAAGGCGGCGAGTCCGGCCGTGAAGCAGATCAGCCCGGCCAGGTCGATCCCGGGATGGTCGGGGTTGCGGGATTCCGGGGCCTGGGTCGCGCACAGCCACGCCGGCACGGACATGACGGCGACAAGGAGGAAGACCGCTCGCCAACCCGCGGCCTCCACCAGCGCGCCGGCGGCGAGCGGCCCGATGGCCAGGCCCGTGCCGAAGCACGTGCCCAAGATCCCGAAGGCCAGTTGCCGACGCCGTCCGGAAGTCGAGTGGGCCAGGATCGCCGCGCCCGAGGCCAGCACCGCCGCGGCCCCGCAGCCCTGGACCGCCCGGGCCACGTCGACCAGCGCCATCGACAGCGCGAGCGCGATCAGCAGCGAGAGCACGCCGACCAGCCCGATGCCGGTCAGCAGCACGCGACGCCGGCCGAGCCGGTCGGCTAGGCCGCCGGCCGCGAGCGGCAGCGCCGCGAAGGTGATGTTGAAGGCGTTGAGCATCCACTGGGCAGCGCCGACCGAGGAACCGAGCTGCACGGCCATGCTCGGCAGGGCCACCGCGGCGCCGGTCACCGAGAACGGCAGCGTCATGCTGGCGCAGCCGACGGCGATGACCGTGGCCCAGTAGCCCGACTTCACGGGAGTGGGGGCGAGAACTGTCATGCCCCAGATCGTTTGGCCGCCGCGTTCTGGGATGAAGAGACTGCGGTTCCCTGAGACTGGCAGGGCTACCCTCCGGCGGCGGTGTCCCGCCCATACTGGGTTCATGGCCGACCCGATCACGATCGCCAACAGCCTCGGCGACTACCTGCGGGCCCGACGGGCGTTGGTGTCCCCCGCCGACGTCGGCCTGCCACCGACCGGGCGGCGTCGCGTTCCCGGCCTGCGCCGCGAAGAGGTCGCCGAGCTGGCCGCGCTGAGCACCGACTACTACATGCGACTGGAGCAGGGCCGCGCCGACCGCCCCTCCGACGAGGTGCTCGAAGCCCTGAGCCGCGCGCTGCGGCTCGGTTCCGCCGAACGAGCCCACCTGCGCGACCTGGCCCGCCCCCGAACGACGGTTCCCCGACGCGACGATCGCCTGCGTCCCGCGCTGTGGCACGTCGTCGGGGCCATGACGACCACACCGGCCGTGATCATGAACCAGCGCAACGACGTCCTGGCCTGGAACCGGCTGGCGGCCGCCCTGCTCGCCGACTTCCCCAACCTCCCGCCCCGCGAGCGCAACATGGCCCGCCGGATCTTCCTGGACCCGGACGCGCGCTCGATCCACCTCGATTGGGACGAGGCCGCGCGGACCACCGTCGGCATCCTGCGCATGGCCGCCGGGCGGCAGCCCCACGACCCCGAACTGGTGCGCCTGATCGGCGAGCTCTCCCTGGGCAGCGCCGAGTTCCGCACGCTGTGGGCCAGCCACCACGTGCACGAGAAGACCCACGGCCCCAAGCGGTTCCGGCATCCGGCCATCGGCGAGGTGACGCTGAACTACGAGACCTTCCAGGCTCCCGGCGCCGCCCACCACCTGCTCGTCGTCTACACCGCCACACCCGGCAGCCCGGCCGAGGAAGCCCTGAACTTCCTCGCCAGCTTCGCCGCCGTGACCTAGTGCCAGGTCACCCGCGGTGTCGGAGATCGCCGTACACTCGCAGACCGTCATCCGGATGGGCGAATGGGGGGCCGCGGTGAGCGGGAACAGGGTGTTGGTGGCGGGGGCAAGCATCGCCGGACCCGCGCTGGCCCATTGGTTGCGCCGGCGGGGAGCCGATGTGACCGTGGTGGAGCGGGCTCCCGGGCTGCGTCCCGGCGGTCAGGCGGTGGACGCGCGCGGCGTGACCAAAGAGGTCATCCGGCGGATGGGGCTGGACGCGGCAGTGCGCGCGGCCTGCACCGAGACCGCCGGCGCGCACACCGTGGACGTCGACGGGACCGTGCTGGAGACCTACCGCGCCGACGACGACGGCGGCAACGGGTTCATCGCGGACATCGAGATCCTGCGTGGAGACCTGTCCCAGGTGCTCTACGACGACACCCGCGACGGTGTCGAGTACCTCTTCGGCGACCGGATCGCCGAGCTCACCCAGGACGCGGACGGGGTCGACGTGACCTTCGCGAGCGGCGACCGGCGGCGCTTCGACCTGGTGGTCGGGGCCGACGGGCTGCACTCGGCGCTGCGCGCGATGGTCTTCGGGCCGCGCGAGCGGTTCATCCGCCACCTCGGGCTCGTGCTGGCCTTCTACAGCGTGCCCAACGAATTCGGGCTCGACCGCTGGTTCATCGAGTACCAGGACCAGGAGTCCGGACGGTCCGCCGCCCTGCGACCCATCCAGGACGCCACGCGGGCGATGGCCATGTTCTCCTTCCCCTCGGCCGACTTCGACGTCGACCACCGCGACGTCGAGGGTCAGAAGCGCTTGCTGCGCGAGCAGGTGGCCGGCCTGGGCTGGTTGACGCCGCGCATCCTCGCGCACCTGGACGACACCCCGGACTTCTACCTCGACCAGGTCGCCCAGGTGGTGATGGACCGCTGGTCGACCGGACGGGTGGGGCTGATCGGCGACGCGGCGTTCAGCTCGTCGCCGATGTCCGGTGGGGGCACCGGGCTGGCCCTGGTCGGCGCCTACCTGCTGGCCGGAGAACTGGCCGCCGCAGACTGGAACCCTGAGGCCGGGTTCGCCGGCTACGAGGCGCGGATGCGCTCGTTCGTCGAGGCCAACCAGGAGATCGGCCGGATGCACGTGGACAGCCGCGTCCCCCAGCCGGACGCCGAGCCGGGCCCGGAGCCCGACATGGAGGCGTTCACCGCACTGATTGAGCGCGCGATCAACGGCGTCGCACTGCCCGACTACGCCGGGGCGCCGGACTCCAGGGCCTCGGCGTAGTCAGCCAGGCCATAGCGCGGCGAGCCAGCGGTGAGCCTCGAACTGCCGTTGCAGTGCTAGGCCCCCACGTACGACGCCAGGTGCTGGCCGGTCAGCGTCGACTTGGCGACGACCAGCTCGGCCGGCGTGCCCTCGAAGACGATCTGACCGCCGTCATGGCCGGCCCCCGGGCCCAGGTCGATGATCCAGTCGGCGTGGGCCATCACGGCCTGGTGGTGCTCGACGACGATCACCGACTTGCCCGCGTCGACCAGCCGGTCCAGCAGGCCCAGCAGCTGCTCGACGTCGGCGAGGTGCAGGCCGGTGGTGGGTTCGTCGAGGACGTAGACGCCGCCCTTCTCCCCCATGTGCGTGGCCAGCTTGAGCCGCTGCATCTCGCCGCCGGACAACGTGGTCAGCGGCTGGCCCAGGCTCAGGTAGCCGAGGCCGACGTCGGCCAGCCGGTCCAGGACGGCGTGCGCGGCCGGCGTCGCGGCCTCGCCGGTGGCGAAGAACGCCTCGGCCTCGGTCACCGACATCCCCAGCACTTCGCTGATGTTGCGGCCGCCCAGCGTGTACTCCAGCACCGAGGCCTGGAATCGGCGGCCCTCGCACTCCTCGCACACCGTGGAGACGGTGGCCATCATGCCCAGGTCGGTGAAGACCAGGCCGACGCCGTTGCAGACCGGGCAGGCGCCCTCGGAGTTGGCGCTGAACAGCGCCGGCTTCACGTTGTTGGCCTTGGCGAACGCCTTGCGGATCGGCTCCAGCAGGCCGGTGTAGGTGGCCGGGTTGCTGCGGCGGGAACCGCGGATCGGGGTCTGGTCCACCGACACCACGCCCAGGTCGGCCGGGATGGAGCCGTGCACCAGCGAGCTCTTGCCGGAGCCGGCCACGCCGGTGATCACCGTGAGCACGCCCAGCGGGATGTCGACGTCGACCTTGCGGAGGTTGTGGGTGGTCGCGCCGCGGATCTCCAGCGCGCCCTTGGGCGTGCGGACGGTGTCCTTGAGGGATGCTCGGTCGTCGAAGTGACGGCCGGTGACCGTGCCGCTCTTGCGCAGCGCCGCGACGGTGCCCTCGAAGCAGACGGTGCCGCCGGCCGCGCCGGCTCCCGGGCCGAGGTCGACGACGTGGTCGGCGATGGCGATAGTGTTCGGCTTGTGTTCCACGACAAGCACCGTGTTTCCCTTGTCGCGCAGGCGGAGCAGCAGTTCGTTCATGCGCTGGATGTCGTGCGGGTGCAGGCCGATCGTCGGCTCGTCGAAGACGTAGGTGACGTCGGTGAGCGAGGAGCCGAGGTGGCGGATCATCTTCACCCGCTGGGCCTCGCCGCCGGACAGCGTGGCCGCCGGCCGGTCCAGTGCCAGGTAGCCCAGGCCGATCTCCACGAACGAGTCCAGGGTGTGGCCCAGCTTCTCCAGCAGCGGGGCCACCGAGGGCTCCTTCAGGTCCCGCACCCACTGGGCGAGGTCGCTGATCTGCATGGCGCAGGCGTCCGCGATACCGATCTTCTTGATCTTCGACGAGCGCGCGCCCTCGTTGAGGCGGGTGCCGCCGCAGTCGGGGCAGACCGTGAACGTGACCGCGCGGTCCACGAACGCCCGGATGTGCGGCTGCATGCCCTCCTTGTCCTTGGACAGGTAGGACTTCTGGATACGAGGGATCAGTCCCTCGTACGTCATGTTGATGCCCTCGATCTTCATCCGCACCGGCTCCTTGTGCAGGAAGTCGGCCAGCTCCTTCTTGGTGTACTTGCGGATGGGCTTGTCCGGATCGACGAAGCCGGAGGACGCGTACAGGCGGTAGTTCCAGCCGCCGGGGGTGTAGCCGGGGATGGTGAGCGCGCCCTCGGACAGCGACTTGCCGTCGTCGTAGAGCTGGGCCAGGTCGATGTCGGTGACCGCGCCGCGGCCCTCGCACCGCGGGCACATGCCGCCGGTGATGCTGAAGGTGCGCTTCTCCTTGACCTGCCGGCCGCCCTTCTCCAGGGTGACCGCGCCGGCGCCGCTGACGCTCGCCACGTTGAAGGAGAAGGCCTGCGGCGAGCCGATGTGCGGCTTGCCCAGCCGACTGAACAGGATGCGCAGCATCGCGTTGGCGTCGGTGGCCGTGCCGACCGTGGAGCGCGGGTCCGCGCCCAGCCGCTGCTGGTCCACGATGATCGCGGTGGTCAGGCCCTCCAGCACGTCCACGTCCGGCCGGGAGAGGTTGGGCATGAAGCCCTGGACGAAGGCGCTGTAGGTCTCGTTGATCATCCGCTGCGACTCGGCGGCGATCGTGCCGAACACCAGCGAGCTCTTGCCCGAGCCGGACACCCCGGTGAACACCGTCAGCCGCCGCTTGGGGATCTCGACGCTGATGTCCTTGAGGTTGTTCTCCCGCGCGCCCACCACCTGGATCAGGTCATGGCTGTCGGCGGCGTGCTCCTTCTTGCTCATCGGTGTCTCCGTCGGTCCGGTGGGCGCGGGCAACTGCCCACTGTCTACCTGACGGATGAACCCCCGACGATGTGACGCGCCCTGCCACTTAACGTCATGAAGGGCCCCATCCTCACGTTGAACGTCAGGATGGGGCCCTTCATGACGAAAAAGAGGTCAGCGGACTACGAGGACCGGGCAGAGGGCGTGGTGGAGGGCGTCGCGGGTGACACCGCCGAGGCGGCCGGGGCCGCCCGAGCCGACCACGATGAGGTCGGTGTGGGTGCGGGTGGCGACCAGCTCGTACGGCTGCGCCCGGACCGCCTCGAAGTTGGCCGACAGCTGGCGGTTCACCGTGGCCAGGTAGTCCTTGGCGTGGTCGAGCACCTGGCCGTGGGCGTCGCCGGACGGGCCGGCGGTGCGGCCGGACGGGGTCGGCCACGCGTGGGCGACGTGCAGCTTGGCGTGGAAGGTCTCGGCCAGCGCGGCGGCGCGGCGCAGCACCGGACGGTCCTCGGGACCGCCGCTGACCAGCGCGGTGATCACCGAGTGCATGCCGTGCACGGCGGCGTCCAGGCCGCGCACCACGAGGGTGTCGCAGTGCGCGGCGGCCACCACCGGCAACACCCAGCGGCCCAGCCCGATGGTCACGTGCTGACGGCCGCGGCAGCCCAGCACCACCAGCTCGGCGTGCTCGCTGGCCGGCACCAGCGTGCGCAGCGGGTCGTCGGAGCTTTCCACGATGCTCACCGGCAACGGCTGCATCGTGGCCAATTGGTCTGCCGCCGAAGGTTCACCCGGACGGGGCGCGTCGGCGTACACGGTGAGCGCCTCGCCGCGCAGCCAGGCGTACCTGGCCGCCCAGCCGAGCGCGGCCGAGCCCCACGGCGAACCGTCGGCGCCGACCACGACGCTCGGGTCGAACCCTTCCGGGGAAAGGTGATGGGGACGAGTCGACGTCGCGCTCGGCAGCACTCTCGCCATGCGAACCCTCCTGGCGGCACAGGGATTCTCGCGCTGACTGGTTTCCGTGTGACACTCTGCACCCCGGTCGCGTTGATCGCCAGAGGCCGAGCGGGATTGGTTCAGTGACGGACTACCAGCACAGGCGATCGGGAATGATATACAGCCGCCTTGGTCATCGGGTCGATGTGGGTCCGGTCCCCGCGCGCGGCCTCGCCGAGCACGAGCAGATCGGAATCGGCGCAGGCGACCGCGGCCTCCGGCGGCTGGCACGCGAACGACCGCAGCTCCGGGATCAGCTTCGGGGCCAGCGTGGACAACTGCGACTCGGCCCGCTCCAGCACCGTGGCCGAGCTCAGCTGCTCCGGCAGCCAGCGCGGACCGGGCGGCGGGGTGACGTGCACGATGCGCAGCTTGGACTGCAGCGAGGTGACCAGCTTCGCCGCCCGCGCCAGCACGGCGACGTCCTCCAGGGTGCCGCGGACCATGGCGGTGATCCAGCGGGTGCGGCCGTTCAGTGAGGACGGCAGGCCGCGCACGACAACCGTGTCGCACTGGGCGCGGGCCACCACCGGCACCACGCTGCGGCCAACGCCGAGCGTGCCGTGGTGGTAGCCGCGGCAGCCGAGCACCACCAGGTCGGCGTGCTTGCTGGCGGCGACCAGCGTGCCGACCGGGTCGGGGCCGCTGCGCCGGATGCGGACCGGCAGCATCGGCATCGAGCGCAGGGTGGCGCCGATGCCGGCGTCGTTGGGGATGTCGTCGGGGATGTCCACGAAGCGCGGGTCGGCCTGGTGCACGTCCAGCTCCGCGCCGACGACGCAGGCGTGCCGCGCGGCCCAGCCCAGTGCGGCGTCACCCCAGTAGGACCCGTCCGTGCCGACCGCTATTCGCTTGGTGACCACGGGGGCGGCGACCGTGGTGACGAGTGTGGTGGTCCTCGGGGTGACGACTGGTGCGTTGAGCGTGGCGGCGGCGTGCGCTTGCGCCATGACCATCCTCCTGGCGCCGATGACTGAGATCCTTGGGGGATGCCTCTACCTTGGCCGCTTCTCATGACCAATTCCAGTGGCCAGACGTTACGGGTCATTTAACTCTGGCGTGCCGTTGACCACATCAGTCCACTGTGGACGGACTGGAACGGTCGGTCCGGCCACGGGATTCACCCCTGGCGGTCGGGCCGGCGCGGCCGGTCCGACCTGGGCCGACCGGGCGGGAACATCACCCGTTTGATGGCGGCGCGGCGCTCGTAGCGACCGGAAAGTACTCGTCCCACCAGCGGATCGCCCCCCGGCGCGGGCACGGAGTGGGCGAGGCGTGACGGGGCGTGGCCATCCACTGTGGACGCGGCGTCGGGGATTCCATCCGACGCCGCTCCGGCCAGAATTGACCGGAAGCGCTGACAACGCTGTCAGAAAACAATTGCTTCCGGTCGGAAAACAGTGACCCGGCGCACACCGTGAACGATTCAGTCACGGCATTTTGCAATGTGCACGGCCTCAGCTCTCGCCCAGACGCCGCGCCGAGTGGACGGTCCGGGCGTTGAGCATATACACGTCCGGCCGCCACAGGAGGCTCGCCCGGTCGTCGTCGTGCACCAGCCGGTCGATCACCGCGTGGTCCTCGGCGTCGATCCGGTCGCCCAGCATCTCCCGCTGCCGCACCAGCATGTCCCGCAGCAGCAGCCGCGGCTCGGTGTCCAGCGGGGCCGGCAGGTCGACCAGGAACGTGCGGCTGGCGCTGGGCATCAGGCCGGCGCGGCCCAGCATCGCCGGCCAGTCCTCCACCGTCTGGACCGCGCCCGGCAGGCCCGCGCGCATGGCCGTGAACCAGTCCTCCTGGGCCGTGTCCAGCCGGGCCTGCAAGCCCGGCCGGCCGATGCCGATGTCCCGGGGAAGGAACCGCATCGGCAGTCCGCCCTCCACCACCGCCAGCACGCCGCCCGGCCGCAGCAGACCGCCGAGCTGGTTCAGCGCCTCCTGCTGGTCGCCGATGTGGTGCATCACGCCGCTGGTCCAGATCAGGTCGGCCGGGCCCAGATCCCCGAACGCCGCCGGCAGGTCGGCCTCCAGTGTCGTGACCCGCACGCCCAGTCTCGCCGCCCGCTTGCGGGCCAGCTCCAGCAGTTCCGGCGACCGGTCGGCCGCCACCACCTCGGCGTCCCCGAACGTCTCGGCCAGCGCGCACGCCGCGACCCCCGGGCCGCTGCCCACGTCGATGATCCGCGCCGGCTCGTCGGCCTGGCCGCGCAGCCAGTCCGTCACCTGGTCCAGGAAGTCCCGGTGCACCTCGGCATTGCGCTCCAGGTGCTCCCCCAGCGCCGACCAGTCGTAGTCTTCGTCGCTGTGCCCATGGCCGTGTCCGTGACCGTGTCCGTGCCCCATGGCGTCCCTCCTCGATGTCCTCTGTCGTACACCCTGCGCCAAGGCCGCGGTCGCCGGCAAACTATGTTGCCGGTTTGGCAAATACGACCGGCACGGGCGCGTCGGCGAAGGCGACGAGGCGGTGGGCCTCGGCTTCGACCCCGTCCCGGTCGGCGACGGGGACAAGGGGCGTCACGGTGAGGGCGGTCGGGGCGAGCTTCCAGGTGGCGGCGACGAAGCCGTCGACGAGGACGGTGCCGCGGATCAGGCCGTTGACGGTGAAGACGTGGGGTCGGTGCTCGGGGGCGATGATGCGGCGGCGGTCGGCGTGGGAGAGCAGGGAGTTGTCGAACTCGGGCAGGAAGCGGACGGGGGCGGGGGTGTCGGGATGGGGACGGCGAGCGGTGGGGACGTCGAACAGTTCGACGCCGGCTTCGTCGGTGAAGGTTCGAAGCTGAAGACGGTCGAAGACCTCGCGCAGGCGCGTGAGGCCGGACCAGGTCTGCGCGTCCTGGACGGACGCGGGACCGAAGGCGGCGAGATAGCGCAGCACGAGATCGTCGACACTGATCGGGGCGAAAGGCCGGCCGAGCCAGGTTTCGGCGGTGGTGCCGGTGGGCTGACCGCCGACGCCCCAGACGCCGCGCGGCGGGAGTTGCACGATGGCGAGCCGGGCGCGGACGGCCTGGAGCAGCGCGGTGGCGTCCCGAGTGGGCCAGCGCGAGGCGAGGGCGCGGCTGAGGTCGGTGTTGGTCAGCGGCTCGGCCTCGATGAGCTCCCGGGCGAGTTTGGCGATCTCGTCCAGGTCGAGGCCCTGCGTCGCCCGGCCGTGCACGGAGCGGGCGAAGGCCTGCTCCTGCACGGGTTGCAGCACGGGGCGCAGCGCAAGGCAGTCGTCCGCGGTGACGAGGTGCAGGGTCGACCGCATCAGGGCCAGCCGGACGACACGGCGGCTGGTGAGCAGCTGGGTCAGCTGGTCACGCCGAAAGCCGTCGAGTCGGGTCCACAGCGCGAGGTACGGCGGATTGGTCGCCTGCGCCTGGAGTCCGACGAGCCGCTCGATCGCCTTGGCGGGCGTCAGACTCCAGCGCCGCAGCAGCAGTTGCCGGTGCAGCAGCGCCCGGTTGAGGGCTCGACGGGTCAGCACGGTCATGCCGACAGGCTAGGCGGAGTCGCGGACAGAGGCTGTCCTCAATGAATGGCAGACTGGGCCGCGTGTTGGAGACCTCCGCGCGGCTGCTGCGCCTGCTGTCGCTGCTGCAAGCCCGTCAGGACTGGTCCGGCGCCGAACTGGCGAGCCGGCTGGAGGTGGACGTCCGGACCGTCCGCCGGGACGTGGACCGGCTGCGCAATCTCGGCTACCCGGTGGACGCGTCGCCAGGGGTGGCCGGCGGCTACCGGCTCGGCGTCGGGGCCTCGCTGCCGCCGCTGCTGCTGGACGACGAGGAGGCGGTCGCGGTGGCCATCAGCCTGCGGACCGCGGCGGCGGGCAGCGTGGCCGGCATCGAGGAGACGTCGATCCGGGCGCTGACCAAGCTGGAGCACATGCTGCCGTCCCGGCTGCGGCACCGGGTCTCAGCGTTGCAGGCGGTGGTCGTGCACACGCCGTCGTACGGGCCGATCGTGGACGCCGACGTGCTGGCCACGGTGGCCGGCGCGTGCCGCGAGCACATGCGGCTGCGGTTCGATTACCAGGCCCACGACGGCTCGGCCAGCCGCCGCCAGGTCGAGCCGCACAGCCTGGTCAACATCGGCCGCCGCTGGTACGTGCTGGCCTGGGACCTGGACCGGGCCGACTGGCGCACGTTCCGGCTGGACCGGCTGGAGCTCAAGACGCCGACGGGTCCTCGGTTCCAGCCCCGCACGCCGCCGGCCGACGCGGCGACCTTCGTGTCCAGGGGCGTGACCGGCCGGGCCTACCGGTTCGAGGGCAAGTTCCTCATGCACGCCCCGATCGACAAGGTCGCCGAGAAGGTCACGCCCACCTCCGGCCGGCTGGAGCCGGTCGACGACACCAGCTGCGTCCTGCACGCCGGGGCCGACTCGCTGCTCGGCATGGCCGTGTTCATCAGCATGTACGGCTTCGAGTTCGAGGTGCTGGAGCCGGTCGAGATGGTCGGCTACCTGCGCGACCACATCGCCCGGCTCCAGCGGGCGGTCGCCCGGCACGACCCGGCGTGAGGCTCAGCGGCCGGCGGGAAAAGGCGGTTGATCAGGCCGCCTGGGCCGGCCGAAGAGTCGGAAGCCTCGGACGGCGCGGATCTGTTGATCTAGTCTGGCCGAAATCGGACCACATGGGGGTGGCACGTCATGTCCGCGGTGAACAGGCGGGAATTCCTGGCCGGCGTGGCCGGCGCAGTCGCACTGTCCGGCGTCGAGCTGACCAACGCGCCGGTCGCTTCGGCGCAGCCGGACCGGGCCGGCACGCCGCTGTCGATCCGGCAGGGCACCAACATCGCCGGCCAGCTCTCGCCCGACGGCCGCACGGTGGCCATGGACCTGCTCGGCGTGCTGTGGCTGGTGCCGGCGGCCGGCGGGGCGGCCAAGCGGATCACCGACGACCTGATGGACATCGCTCAGCCGGACTGGTCGCCGGACGGCTCGACGCTGGCGTTCCAGTCCTATCGGGACGGCAACTTCAACGTCTGGACGATCCGGGCCGACGGCAGCGGCCTCCAGCAGCTCACCGAGGGCCCGTTCGACCACCGGGAGCCGCGGTTCTCACCGGACGGCCGGACGCTCGTGTTCTCCGCGGACCTGACCGGCAGCTACGGCATCCACCTGCTGGACGTGGCCACCGGCAAGATCACGCAGCTGACCGACACCCCGGTCGAGGAGTTCGAGCCGGCCTGGTCGCCGGATGGCACCAAGGTCGCCTTCGTCGCGGCGAGCACCCGCATCGACGTCGTCACGGTGGCCGACGGCAGCCGGACCACCGCGTTCACCGCGGCCACCGGGCAGCAGTTCCACGCCCCGGCCTGGACCCCGGACGGCAAGGACCTCGTCTACAACGTGGTCACCGGGCCGCCACCGCCGGCCGCGGCGGCCACCTCCGAGCTCTACCTCTCAGGTAAGCCGCTGGTGACCGGCGAGGAGGTGTTCCCGTTCCGGGCTTCCTTGCGTGGCAACGACTTCCTCTACACCTCGGACGGCGCGCTGCGCCGCCGGCCGCTGTCCGGCGGGCCGGCCACCGAGGTCGCCTTCACCGCGCCGGTGGACGTCCAGCCGGCCAGGTACACCAAGCGCCGCCGGGACTTCGACTCGCCGAAGCCCAAGCCGGTCGTCGGCATCGGCAGCCCGGTGCTGTCGCCGGACGGGACGAAGGTCGCCTTCCGTGCGCTCAACGACATCTACACCATGACCGTCGGCCAGCCGCCCAAGCCGCTGACCAACGACGACCGGTGGAAGTCCGACCCGGCCTGGTCGCCGGACGGCCGCTTCCTGTCGTACTCCACCGATCGCGCCGGCAAGCTGGACATCTGGCTGCGTGAGCTGTCCACCGGGCAGGACCGGCAGCTGACCAACCTGCCCAACGCCGCCGCCGTCTCGGGCTCGTGGTCACGGGATGGGAAGTTCCTGGCGTTCCTGGACCACAGCGGCGCGGTGTACACCGTCGAGGTCGCCACCGGCGCGGTGCAGAAGGTGTTCAACGCGACCTTCGAGCCGGGCCGGCCCACATGGTCCCCGGACGGCAGCGTGATCGCGCTGGCCGCGATCGTGCCGTACTCGGCCCGCTACCGCGAGGGCCTGAGCAAGATCCTGCTGGTCAACCGGGTCACCGGCGCCGCGCGCTACGTCGACCCGCTGCCGCAGCGCTCGCTCCAGACCCGCGGCGACGACGGGCCCGTGTGGTCGCCCGACGGCGCCAAGATGGCTTTTGTCCTCGGCAGCCTGCTACACGTCGTCGACGTCAATCCGGATGGCACGTTCGCCGGCACGCCCAAGCCCGTCAACGCCGAGGTCACCGACGCGATCAGCTGGCAGGGCGACTCCCAGCACCTGCTGTACCTGAACAACGGCCGCCTCCGCCTGATCGGCCTCGACGGCGGCGCGCCGCGGACCGTCCCGGTCGGCCTGAGCTGGACCAACACCCAGCCCCGGGGCCGGATCGTCATCCGGGCCGGCAAGCTCTGGGACGGCCAGAGCCCGAACCTCCAGTCCACTGTGGACGTCATCGTCGAGGGCCACCGGATCAAGGCGATCCGCCCCAGCGCTCCCGGTGTCGACGGTCAGCTGGTCGACGCCCGCGACGGCGTCGTGATGCCCGGCCTGGTCGACATCCACAACCACCGGGAGATGCAGGGCTACAGCTACGGCGACCGGCAGGGCCGGCTGTGGCTGTCCCTGGGCATCACCACGACCCGTTCGCCTGGCAGCCCCGCGTACCACATGGTCGAGGAGCGGGAGTCGTTCCAGTCCGGCAAGCGGGTCGGGCCGCGCTACTTCGCCACCGGCGAGGCCATCGACGGCTCCCGCATCTTCTACAACTTCATGCGCCCCACCTACGACACCGCGCAGCTGGGGCGTGAGCTCGAACGGGCCGCCGCCCTCGACTACGACCTGATGAAGTGCTACGTGCGGCTTCGGCCCGAGTGGCAGCAGCAGGTCATCAAGTGGGCCCACGACCGGGGCGTGCTGGCCACCTCCCACTACCACTATCCGGCGCTGGCCTTCGGCGGCGACGGCATGGAGCACATGGGGGCCACCAACCGGTTCGGCTACTCGCGCACCATCACCGCCCTGGGGGCCGGCTACCAGGACGTCATCGACCTGTTCAACCGCTCCGGCGCCGGCCGCACCCCCACCCTGTTCGTGGCCCAGGCCCTGTTCCGCGACGACACCAGCCTCGTGACCGACCGCCGTGTCACCACCCTGTACCCGTCGTGGGAGTACGCCACCCTCCAGGCCAGCGTGCAGAGCGCCGCCACCACCGACCAGACCGCCAACCTCGCGAACCTGGCCCGGCAGGTCGCCCAGATCGCCGCCACCGTGCGCGGCGGCGGCTTGATCGTCACCGGCACCGACTCCCCCATCGACCACACCGCCGTCAGCACCCACATGAACCTTCGGGCCATGGTCCGCTTCGGCCTCAGCCCGTACGAGGCTCTCCTGACCGCCACCCGCAACTCCGGCGAGCTGCTCGGCGAGCCCCTCGGCCGCATCGCCCCCGGCGCCTACGCCGACCTCTCCATCCTCGGCGGCGACCCCCTCGCCGACATCACCCAGGCCGCCAACGTCCGCAGCGTCGTCAGCAACGGCCGCCTGTTCACCGTCGACGACCTCCTCAAGCCCTACGCCGCCCCCACCGCCGGCATCGCCGCCAACCGCATGGTCGCCGCCGTACCCGACCACCCGTCCAACGCCGAGTTCTGGTGGCACGACCCGCACTACGTCGCCCACAGCCGCCACTCCTGCTGCTCCGGCTGATCGGCCGGCCTCGGCGCGGGCTCCAGGTGTTCCTGGAGCCCGCGCCGGCATTCGGGCAAGATGGTTCTTGACCGATACACCCCACTGGAGGAGCGAGATGACCGCCATCGTGCGCGTCGTGGGACGGCAGATCCTGGACAGCCGGGGCAACCCGACCGTCGAAGTCGATGTCCAGCTCGAGGATGGCTCGTTCGGCCGCGCGGCGGTGCCGTCCGGCGCGTCAACCGGCACCAACGAGGCTGTCGAGCTTCGTGACGGCGACAAGTCCAGGTACCACGGCAAGGGCGTGCGCAAGGCGGTCGACGCGGTGAACGGCGAGATCGCCGACGCCGTGCGCGGTCTCGACGCCGAGGACCAGGCCGTCGTCGACCGGACCATGATCGAGCTGGACGGCACGCCGAACAAGGGGCGACTGGGGGCCAACGCCACCCTCGGCGTCTCCCTGACCGTGGCCAAGGCGGCCGCCGCCGCGCACCGGCAGCCGCTGTACCGCTATGTCGGCGGCGTGTTCGCGCACGTGCTGCCGATGCCGATGATGAACATCATCAACGGCGGCGCCCACGCCGACAACGCCATCGACTTCCAGGAGTTCATGATCGCGCCGGTCGGCGCGGAGAACTTCGAGGAGGCCGTGCGGGTCGGCTCCGAGGTCTTCCACACCCTGCGCAAGACGCTGCACGACGCCGGCCACAACACCAACGTCGGCGACGAGGGCGGCTTCGCGCCCAACCTGAACTCGGCCGACGAGGCGCTGGAGTTCGTCGTGGGCGCGATCGAGAAGGCCGGCTACACCCCGGGCGAGGACGTCGCGCTGCTGCTGGACCCGGCCGCGTCGGAGTTCTACGTCGACGGCGTGTACGACTACAAAGGCGAGGGCCGCAAGCGCTCCGTCGAGGAGCATGTCGCCTACCTGACCGAGCTGGTCGGCCGGTTCCCTATCGTGTCCATCGAGGATGGGATGGCGCAGGATGACTTCGACGGCTGGAGGCAGATCACCGACGCCGTCGGCGACCGCTGCCAGCTGGTGGGCGACGATCTGTTCTGCACCAACGTCGAGCTGCTGCGCAAGGGCATCGATCTGGGCATCGCCAACTCGATCCTGGTCAAGGTCAACCAGATCGGCACGCTCACCGAGACGTTGCTGACCGTGAACACGGCCTTTAAGGCCGGCTACTCGGTGGTCATGTCGCACCGCTCGGGCGAGACCGAGGACTCCACCATCGCCGACCTCGCGGTGGCGGTGAACTGCGGCCAGATCAAGACCGGCTCGCTGTCCCGGTCCGACCGGACCGCCAAGTACAACCAGCTCATCCGCATCGAGCAGGAGCTGGGCTCGCAGGCCGAGTACGCGGGCCGCGCCGCGCTCGC
>Ga0307511_10000160_pt1 | contig 65095 bp, 90 predicted proteins | sample 13_EM_MG_FD_200266 | JGI IMG/M metagenome (GOLD analysis project Ga0307511, IMG submission 200266) | Populus trichocarpa ectomycorrhiza microbial communities from riparian zone in the Pacific Northwest, United States - 13_EM | ecosystem: Host-associated > Plants > Roots > Unclassified | place... | reverse complement strand
GCTCTCCTTCCAAGAGTCACCGTGGTAAGCATGTCGCGTGTCACTCATGATCTCTTCCGCAGATCTCCTATCAGCAGGGGCAAATGGCTGATTCCAAGTGGTGAAGACGTAATCGTCGGGGACAAGCGGACCAGGGTGCTGCGAGGCGCGGTTACAACGAGGAAACTCGGCTTGGGACCAGTAAAAAGGCTTACCGCGGTGATCTGGTGCAGATCGCGTTGAAGCATGAGGCAGAAACCATCAAGATCCAAATCGTTGAGATCATAGTTAAATGGATTCTCGCTGTGGCTATCGTCAACATCGATGAGAATGGTCGAGTAAATGTGAACACATACATCTCATGTCCGATCTCCAAGAACCCAAGCAACAAGAATGAGGCGAAGGCCGTGGCCCTGGCAAACGTTCGTTAAGTCCATCCTACGCGCGATCGAAGCCAAGAAAACTTACGGGATGGTCAGCCACTCCATCGCCTTGTAGATCTGGAAGGGCAAGAAGAACAGATACAACCTGGGGACAATGGGTCACCACTGCACCGACGCAAAATCTCGAACGACTTACCACAATGACATCCTCAAATGTGCCTGGTACGCGAATGGAAGCGGAGTGGTACGAATACGGTCAAGGCCAGAGATTGCGTCATGGAGACCGGCGAGAGCGTTGGTAAGAGCAGTCGCAGCGGCGGGGGGGAGGAAGCCGTTCTTCAACAAGAATGCGTTGTAAGCGTTGAGATACATGACAATCTCGAGGGGGACGTTGGAGTCCGCTGCCTCCCTGTTCTTCCTCTTCCTCTCAGCCGCGTCGAGCTCGGAGTCACCTTCGTCGTCGTAGCTCTCACGGTTACGAGAGAAGAGTTTTCCAAGACGCTTGAACGGGCGGAAGATAGGGAAGTAGTCGAGGAAGCCGTGGGAGGGCGGGTTGCGGGAAGGTCGCAGTGGAATGTCACTGTACACCGTTGGCAGAACTTTCTCCGGATCGAACCCAGCTTTGAACCTAGACGTGCTGTGCCAGCCCTGTTTCTCGACCTCATCCAGGGGAACGCTGACGGAGAGGGTTGTCGATGACTTCTTGAGCGTGGGAGGCTTCCAATCCGAATGTTTCCCAGTCAACGACGCTTGCCACATGGGAAGAAGGTCGCTGGGCTTCGATCCATCGGTGAGGTACGCGTATCGAGGAAGGAGGCAGACAAGAGGGTACAGATCCTCATAATAAACACCGGGTTCGGCACGAAGCATGTGCTGTTGAGGGAATGAGTAGGAGTCAGTCACGAGAGGCGGGAGCCGAACCTTCAACGAAACAGCAATTCCTTGGAGCTGATACAGAGTCAGTCTAGCTACCACGACGGACGGACAGTACGACTTACAAGGTTAATCATCGATTTCTTTTCAACAATGCCATGCAACGCAGGCTTAGAGAGCTCTGGGTCAGTTTTATGCGGGCGTTCGTTAGGGACGTGAAGCCAGATCTGAGAATGGTGGTCAGTTAGGCAAGGTCTACCACTGAATACCCCACATACCGTTTGCGCAGCGTTGCGACACATCACGAGAACGCTGGCCCAGAATCTGCGACCCTCGGAGAACCTGGGCTGGTATTTAGAGCGTGTCCGTGGGATCGGGGGAAGGAAGGTCACCTCTCGTAGGCGGACGAAGTTCGGAAAGAGATGACCAAACCCAACACGGTACCCAACACGGTCAACAGCTGGTTTGAGATACTCAGATCAGTGGTGGTCAACTTTCCAACAGCAGAAACCACTAAGGAGAGTGTCAACAGAACTCGAGAATGGGTATGCATCCTTACTCAGCGCAACGAGGGAGAAGAAGAGAACCTCAGGCCAGATGTCGTTGACGACGGTAGCCTGGAGTTTCTTCCACGAGAGAGAGCCCTGGAAGAGAGGATTTTCGGCCACCATGACGCTCGCACTAGGTGTTGGGACGTGGGGGTGTAAAAGAGAAGCGTGCGTTGGAAAGAGCGGTGTGAACCAGCTTTTATGCCAGCTTCGAAACCCGTCATGCCAGTTTGTCACCTCCTTACTTGCGGGAAGCCGCCTTGGGCGGCGGCTCCTTGGCGCCTGTGACAAGATCCCACCTTCGAGCAACCGAATCCGCGCACACGTTAGGGATGGTGTCTCATCGCAGAGTCTACAGAAGACGAAAGAAAACCATTGCTTCCTATGCTCGGGTTATACAGGAAGTGGCGGGCTGCAGCTTTCCCGCCTTGCGAGGTGAGACGCAGGCGAGACAGGACCTTACAGCTGGGTTCTGTGTGGCGTGTGGAAGACTTCGAAATTAAGCGGGCACATTGATGGTCGCGGGAGATGAAAGGGCTGGCAGCGGGGATCATGGGCGGTTTTTCCACGGAGAGATTCCGCATCCCGAACAGCGTGTCGGACGAAAAACGTAATCCTGGGTGCCAGACGACGCATCTCGCGAAGGCCTTTGCGATGGTTATTTTGTGGGTAGCCCGCAGCGAGGAAATGGCTGAGGCGCAGTCCGTTGGTGCAGGGGCCTAGCATAATGACGACTGTGATCGACGCAGTTTGGCTGTGCTTGAAATTGCGGAGGGATATATAAGCGACGACCCGCTCACCGCTGACCCCAACAGCCCCGAATCACCGCCCTTCTCCTCCCCGTCCGCACACATTTCACGCAAATGCAAGCGATCCGGTTACAGAAAAAGTACCCTGAAATATCTCAGGATGAGATGTTTGATCTCATTAATCGCTTCAAGTGAGTCGAAGGGGTGGCACTACTAGATCTCCTGTATCAAGTGTCAACCGACATGCCTCTCCAGCGCGATTGACACGAATGAGCCCGGCCGCGTGGATAAGGCCAAGGTCCTCCGATCTCTTCAATCCAGCGGGGCAAACTACGATCTCGCCCGGGAGACCCTAAAGCACGTCAGCGTTGATGCAAGCGGGAAGGTCGAGCTCGAGGATTGGGTCGAGGTACCGCCCACCGGGTTGAGCAGTATCTAACTGGATACTCACGAATAATCCGCAGCTCCATGCCAAAATGAAGACATCCTCCAGTGGCCTGGCGACCAAGGCAGGAAAGGTCACCGTTCAGGGTTCCAACGCCAACGTCAGCCATACGATTAACGAGGACGAGCGGTCCGAGTTCACTAATCACATAAACTCTATGCTCGAAGGCGATACGGACATCGGCCACAGACTTCCTATCCCCACAAACACCATGCAGCTGTTCGACGAATGTCGTGATGGGTTGATCCTTTGTAAACTCATCAACGACTCGGTCCCGGATACGATTGATATGCGTGTTTTGAACAAGCCTGGCCCGCGCAAACAAATCAATGCTTTCCAGATGACGGAGAATAACAACATCGTTATCTCTTCCGCGAAAGCTATCGGATGCTCTGTGGTCAACATTGGTTCCCAAGATCTTCAGGAAGGCCGAGAACACCTTATCCTCGGTCTCATCTGGCAGATCATCCGACGTGGATTGCTCAGCCAGGTCGACATAAAGCTTCATCCCGAACTGTATCGTCTCTGTGAAGAGGGAGAGACTATCGAGGATTTGTTGCGGCTCACCCCGGATCAGATCCTCCTGCGGTGGTTCAACTATCATCTAAAGGCCGCAGGATGGAAACGGAGGTATTTAACCCTGTAGCAAGAGGTTTTGCATTCCTCTGAACCACGCGTCATCTAGGGTTAATAACTTCAGCAAGGACGTGAAGGACGGAGAGAACTACACTGTTCTTCTCAATCAACTCAAACCCGATCAGTGCTCTATCGCCCCACTCAAGACCACGGATCTTCGCACGCGCGCTGAACAGGTGCTTACGAACGCTGGGAATATTGGCTGTCGGAAGTACCTCACCCCAGCCTCATTGCTTGCCGGAAACCCGCGTCTCAACCTCGCTTTTGTCGCCAACTTATTCAACACCCACCCAGGACTCGAGCCTTTGGACGAGCAAGAAGCCAAGGACTATGGTGTCGTCGAGGACTTCGATGCCGAAGGCGAACGTGAAGCTCGTGTATTCACTCTCTGGCTCAACTCCCTTGGCGTCGAGCCTGCGGTATTCAACTTGTTCAACGACTTGAGGGATGGCCTGGCCATTCTCCAGGCGTTCGACAAGATTGCTCCCGGATCCGTAGTGTGGAGGAGAGTCGCTAAGCCCAAGGAGGGTGGAGTCAAGCCTTATGTCGAACCAGTCGAGGGAGAGGAAGGAGAAGAGGATATTGGTGTCACCCCCAACCAGTCCACACTCTCCAGGTTTAAGATGGTCGAGAACTGCAATTACTCCGTCGAGCTCGCCAAACAAAACGGCATGCATTTGGTTGGTATTCAAGGGGCTGACATCGTGGACGGCAACAAGACACTGGTTCTCGGCCTCGTATGGCAGTTGATGAGGATGAGCATCACCAGAACCCTTCAATCTCTGTCCAAGGGTGGCCAAGGCCGACCCATCAGCGACCAAGAGATCCTGAAGTGGGCAAACACCACCGTTCAGAAGGCCAAACCCACGGCGAGGGCTATCCGGTCCTTCAAGGATTCGTCACTCACGACTGGAATGTTCTTCCTCGACTTGTTGGAGGCGTTGCGACCTGGCATTGTTGACCCTTCGTTGATTATCAGCGTCAACGAGATAGGAGATTACGAGTCGCGGCGACAGAATGGTACGTTCCTCAACTCACCATAACGCTTCTGAGGGTCTCAATGTTCCTTTCCAGCAAAATTGGCAATTTCCATCGCTAGGAAGCTCAACGCCGTCATTTTCCTCGTCCCAGAAGACATAGTTGATATTCGTCCTCGTCTAGTGAGTGTTACCCATACCATTCTAGTGGATCACCTTGCTGACAGGGCGCGCAGATCATGACCTTCGTCGGCAGCTTGATGGCCATCCAGTAGTCTGATCATCTCTCGTCTCCCGCTTCGCGCTCTTGAATTATGTCTTCATTAATGTTGTACTTTGGACAGGAAGGACAGGAGTGAACTGGATAGGTCCCTTCCGCGTCAGAAATAGGATAGAAGAATTTGTAGTTGTATCTTCTGGCTAGTCTTTTATCGAAGCTTTAGGACCAATGTTTCTGAAGTGACCGGACGGGTGCTTACATCTGCACGAGGTTTCGCCAAGCCTACTGAGCTCTGCACACTACCTCCCCATCCAACTTCATCTGCAGCGCCTCTCTCGCCTCCAACCACTCATGCTCTTTGCTATTCGTCTTTACGACAGCAATCTCTCCCAGGCCCAAAGGTTTTATGGTTTGCGCTCGCCGCCCCGAGCAAATTCGCCTGATTTCAGAAACGTCCATAAACACCCTCCGACTTGGTTTCGAAATGAGCGACATGGAACCGAGGACTGGTCGGTCTTCGCGGTACTTCAACTCGGCCCATATCCGTTTCTGCGCCTCTCCTGCAGTATGGAATGCCTCCGGGGAAGGTCCGTCGATGGTTCCGCGTGTAAGGGAACTAATGAAACCGGTTCGGAGGAGGATGGAAAGGATGCCGAGGTTTTGGGTGGTGTGGTCCACAGCAATACGTCTGTGACGCGCACGGAAGGAGTTTTGGAGAAGCGAGCAGAGGTCGTGCGGCAATGGCATTGTTTAGGCCGTTATGCGAGCGCGGGTGACGGGAACGAGGGGGCGGAAGTGGGTGCCTGCTGGGGGTTTGGACGCGACGTGTTCAAGATGTTGCTCCGATCACTAGGGTATAGAAGGGTACGGGCGCTCGCCGCATGGGTACTGTAATCCTAAGTCGCCTTATAAGTAAGTAGTATACAGGTGTTACACTGAGGAGGAGGAATGAATAGAGAAAACAGACTAAAGCATAAAGAAAGCGAACATAAGGTCGTCATAACCCAATACAAACTCAGTACACCTCTTCCTCCTCCCTCAGGACTGTATTCGTTCTCCATCGTCCGGCAGCACCAGCCCAATCCCCATCTACACTTGGTCTTGGCCTGAAACTCTCCCGTCTTACCCTACCCCCACCCCTCGAAGAATATAGCGAAGAACTGGTTGACCGTGTTGACGAGCCAAGTCTAGATGGCGGTGCCTGATGTTGAGTTGAAGGGACGCGTCCGTGACCAAGTGCATGGTGTTGAGTTCCGGGTTTGGGCGCGTGTACCGGGCGTGGCAGTGATGATACCGGGGTCTTACTTCGGGTCGCTGTTCGGGGATTGGAAGGGGGCGGCCCCTTGCTCGTCGAGCGTGTCGCGGTCATCGGAGGCGCTGCAACGGGGTCTCCAAGCCGTTGCCGCTTGTTCGGTGCTGAATGAGTCATTGAGGAAGGGGCAGGTCGTACAGCGGGTGTAACGACCCCCTTACCATTGACGGATGAAGTGGGCACGTAGTTGTGGTGGTTGGCGTTTTCCGAGAAGGGGGTGGTTGCCCGTTGCTTGGGCTGAGCGGATCCCGCGCGACCCTTCCTGCTACCTTGGTTCTCCTTGTCCGCTACTTCGGGTAAGATTCCCCTCAGAGTTTGAAGAATACTCGCTCCATCCACAAGGAACACCCTGTCATGTTCGGCCTCCCATTTCGGGATTGAAATCATCAGGTCTTGTTCCAGCTGTTGAGGGTTGGGTCAGGTGAATGAAAGGGAGTAGCAAAAACGTGTACTTGCCCGTGGTTTCTCCTTGGTCACGCGTTTCCTCATCTTCTCCTCTCGCAGAAGACGACCAGGATCGCGGGGACCCCTCCCCAGCAGTCTGGTCTGGTCAGACGCGGCGGCGGCAAGTTCCCTCTCGTCTTCCAGAATGTCAAAGTACTTTCTGATGCTGAGCAGGAGAGAACCCTTCATCTTTCTTTCATCCTTCAGCCGCACGATTTCATCTTCGTGCAGCGCGAGGAGCTCTTCCGTGTGTTCGTCTGGAAAGCTTCCGTCAGGCTCATGTAAACACTTGCAATGGGGAACACAAACCGTCAGCGAATGGCGCAAAATCTTCTCGTTCCTCCTCTCCAACCAGGAGGTCGTCCCAGAGCTTGATGATTTCATTTCGGGCGTTTTCAATGAAAGTGCCCATCCTTTCTCGTTTCAGCTCGAGCATCCTTTCCAGCTCTTCCTCGTATGCGCCAACCGTGTCCTCAGTGCTGCCACGGTGTTCATCCACAAACTCGTCCATAGCCTCTTCTGGAACTCCCAACCGTTTCCATAACGCTTCCAATTGGTCATACATGGCCTGAATTTGTGCCTCGCGGCGCCTCTTGACCTCCTCTAATTCAACCTTGGTTCCCTCCGCCCACGCAAGAAGTGCGGGGGTCGGATCAACCCCTTCGAGACCTATGTGCGTTCCTTCGATGGATTCGCCATCCCGTTCAGCTTCCTCTAGCCGAGCAACGAACCTGGCAAACACGGCTTTGTGGTCTGATTCCGATGGGATAGTCGGAAGATCGTGAGTGAAGAGGGACGGAAGCTGTGGCTTGGTTCGGCCGGCAGGTGTGGGGGTGGAGGAGACAAAAGGATCGGAGTTCATGCTGGGGTAATTACTGCACGAGGAGGAAGGGCGAGAGATCGCGGAGGGAATACCGAGGTACGAAGATGAAGAAAACTCGTCAAGCGCAGGAGGCGAGATACCGAGTTCCGTGTGCAGCCAGTCGATGTGAACGAACGAGGCGGAAAGTTGAGTTAATCGTTTGTTCTGGGCGAAACGCAATAATTAGACAGTGGAAAGAGCGGGCTGACGATAACTACGACATACAATTTCAGCTTTCCCTCGAACGAGCTCTTTCTCGAGCTTGGAGAACCTCTCAACCGTCACATCCCGGAATGGGTTCGAGTCCCCCGGACTTAACCCTGGTGCTGGGGCCGCCTCAGTGATATCCCGCGAGTAAAAGTCGTTTCCGAGGGTTCGCGAGATGGCGTTGATCCGGTTCGTGAGGGTTTGTAACTGTTCAAGCTTTGAATGGTATAGCTACGGTGGGGATCCGCTAGCGGTCAGTTCTGCTGCGATCTGATAGAGGTAGACCGTCATACTCACTTGTCGTAGTCTTTCTTGATGTTCAGTCAGAGCGTCGTAACGTTTCGGGAGGATGTGTTCCTTCCTCAGCTCTCCTATTCCGCTGCCAGCGACCTTGATGTGCCCGCCGAGCGCTTTAGAGTACCTCGTACAGTCATTCTCGACCACGACACACTTCTCCATCCATTCGTCAACCTGTTTGCGCCGGAGATCGATCTGTCTTTCTACGCACGCCGTCAACTCTGCTTCAAGCGCTGAGAGTTCATCGGCAAGGCTTGTGTGTGGGAGTCCGAGCTGGGAATGGAGAGCGGGCAGGAGTTGTGTTTGTTGTTGAAGATGAGAGTGTAGAGCGTTTAGCAGCGAGGTCAGCGACACTGGAGCCGTCGACTCCATATTCTGCGTTTTTCAAGCTGGTGGTTGATGACAAGGGGTTGCTATCGCGTCGCGAACCAACCCTCACGTGATCGAGGTTCAACTTTCCGACGCGTTGATTTCACGTGCCCGCACAGACGCGTCTTGACCAGCACCCAGCGCAAACCACCCATATCGGGTTCTGAAGTGGCGCAAAGAATAGATTTCCTAAAGTCCATGACGTACAAACGTTATCTGGGTACTGCGTACGATTACAAATATCCAGATATCAAAGGGAACACGAGCGAAAGAGCCCTTGGGGGCATACTGAACGAAAGGGATGAAATAGATGAGGATCATAGAAAGGCCGCCTAAGGAGTCCGATGTGAGCGCAAATACAAGAAGGTGCCCAAATCGATGTCCGATTCCATGTCATTTGTAGACTCGTGGGGTCAAGCAGCTTCCGCCTCCACTTCTCTTCTGGCCATGGACCGCTTCTTGACGAATTGCGGGAGATTTACGGAGCGTGGGTCTTCGAGTTGTCCCTGTTCTTGTTTCATTTCTTGTTGGCCGTTCTTCGTACCAGAACAATCGAATGCTGCCTGCTCGTCACATTGTGAAGGGGAATAACTTGACAGTAATTCCCCGGTGTTCTGGAATCGGAGTGGGAGGTTAGCGTCTCGAGGAGATATGGTTCCCTGCAACGGAAACTTGCCCTATTATACGTGCAAAACGTCTTATCGTCCACCCCTTCGACGTCGTACTTGCAGTACAACCGTCCGGAATCCCCGTACGATTTGCTCAGCCCCTCCCCCACCACGTTTTCATCGGGGCAGTGGAAGTAACAGAGACCTCTAGCCACAAGGCCTCTGGGCTTGGGAGAAGGTTCGCTCCTCTTCGAAAAAGTGGGGGTACATTGAATCGCGCAGATAAGGGATATGATGGAAAGGCAAAGAAGGAATAGCCTCGACATCTTGGCGGATTGGAGACGTTAGGCAAAGGGGGCGAAAGGGGCGACAGCAGCTAGCCTTGGGGGTCGAGAGTTTCTATGGCGGTATCCTGGCTGGCTGCAGGCAGAATGAAACGCCAATGTGGTTTGGTTGAGTCTAGTGTTATATACCTATGAGGGGATCACCGTAAAGTTTCGCAGGTTTCCCCATTTAACCTGCGGTCTGCATGACTGTGCCGGTCCGATCGTCCCTGGATCTTCGATGCCGCCCCCAAGGCTGTACTTCTTGTCAGCTTATCGGGGAACGTACACCTCATCTGACCGTAAAATAACTTAACAGCGCTCACCCAGGGCCCACCAACTAGCGCCGCAGGCATGAAACCACGAGTGCTGAGCGCTGAGCGGCGACCAGAAGCCCCAATTCTCTACTAGTCCCAGATTGAGCGAGAGCATGAAGCACAGGCCGGAGCCCGGTAGAACTAGCGGAGAGTGGTGGAACTCCGTGGAGTGAGACGTTTCACCCATTCGCCAGGGATATCGGATCGTCCTCGCCTCCAGAAAATACCCCTAATAACGTATCTGTGGTGAAGTTTTTCTTACGTGCAAGGGCGCACGGAAGAACCTGGGTTCAGGGGGTGGGTGATATCGCGAGAAGGGATTCAAAGGTTGATGATCGTGATTGTCGATGGACTCGTCTCGGCCCCGGCAACACCTGTGCCGCCCGCCCCGAGGGTACTCGACAGATGCTGATATGATGATTGTAATGATAGTCGTTCGATCTGCACTCGGGTGAGTTAGGCTCATCCTCGGCAATTGAAACCTCGGTGTCGAACTCGTCAGTAGTGCCTCATGGATGACCTCATAGTCCGCGACCGGCGAGCCCTCGGGTTTCACAGAGAAACCCTGAAACCTTTGTAATATTTACCCACGCCAACGTGCAAACGACGACAATATCGGGCTGAGAATTGATGGAGGGATATCGTCCGGTGCTAAGCACATTAATCGGTACTAACACCAAGTCCCAGTTTATATCGTAAAACTGGTGGAGGAGGTGAAACGTAACGCAAGTCCGTGAGAGAAACCGAGGCCCATCGAATGTTCAATGCTCGTGGTGGTTGTTGTACAGCAACTTGTTGGGCGTGCCAGCCTCGAGAGCTGCAACAGGCGATATTGAGCTCCTCTCGTGGAGAGCGGTGATAAAGTGGACACTAACCTGGCGCGGACAACGTGATGGCGTCTTTGGTGGAATAGCAGTCGATGATGGCATCGATGGCTTCAACGCTCAGACTGGGGTCCATCCCCAAGAGATAGGCGATGAAGCCAGCAACGTGTGGAGTAGCCATGGACGTTCCAGATATGATGTTGGTGGTCGAACCAGTCCTACAAAGGTAAGCGTGTTATCAGTCACAACACTGACAGTACCAGCGTCTCAATGAGCACAGACCAGGTTGACCATACATCAACGCCTGCGGAGAAGATATTTCAGCGTTGGGAATCGCCAAAGGTGGCGGGCTGAAGAGGACTAACCGGGAGCGATAATGTCAATATGAGTGCCGTAGTTCGAGAAGGAGGCGAGAGTATCGAATATATCTGAGGCAGCGACGGTAATGGCACTAGGAGTGCGAGCGGGGGAGAAGAATTCTGCATCCTCAGCCCAATTCCCAGCTCGAATCGTCGTCAGGGTTCAATGCACAGGTTGCTCCTGGACATAACGACTAACCAGCAACGGCGGTGGGAACGCCGGAAGCAACCAACTGCGCCGTGTGTTAGCGGAAGAATTTACCAACGAGGAGAAAACCCGTTACATTAGCGACAGCGAGATCCACTGGTTCAAAGGTGCTACCTCCCAGGCTCATCGAAGCAACACTGGGGCGCCCAGATGATCCTGCGGTGGTTGCGACCCAATCGACACCGGAGATGCTAAAAGTCGACATCAAGACCCTGACCTAGGTCGATATGAGATGACACTCACACATCAGACCACCAACCGAAGCCATCATCTCCGAGAACCTTCACCGCAATCACGTTGGCAGCCTTGCTTACACCACTGAGAACCTGTCAGTCGTCAACAGGTAATCGGATGTTATCAATACACTCACTAAGGCCCAGACGCAACGGTACCGGCACAATGCGTCCCGTGTCTAAACGCTGGTTAGAATTACCGCCACTGTTTGAGGAACCATTCGTACCCGTAGACATCATTGTCCTGGATGTGGCGTCAGAGGGAACAGGATTGTAATTGGATGTTAAGCCAAACTCACCCCATAGCCACCTTGGAACGGAGGAAGGATGGGTTAGAATACGAAGCAAATAAACCGCGAGCGCCGTGAGCATACCGCTGTAACGTTGTTTGTGTCAGTACCGAGGCTCAGGTGTGTATTTGACGGACTAACAAAGTTATACCCCAGCGAGCACGACCACCGAACGCAGGCTGGCGGCTGGGGTTAGTTCAACGTGCCATCCAAAATGCATAAGTACCTACATGATCGATCTGAATGCCAGTATCGATGATATAGACGTCAACACCACCTCCAGCGCTATCGTCATAAATGTACTTGTACGACAAAGCGAAGGAATCTTTAGGGGTCACGGGTTCACGGTGACTGATCCTTTGCAGGCCCCATGGCGCGTCGGTCCTAATTCGGACGGGAACGTTAATTCTAGTTGATCGGGCTAGGAAAATGAAGAGAGATCTCACTGAGTCGCCGTATTCTTAACGGCACCGTTCTCAGAAACGGACAAGACGTCGTTCCGAGCCCTGAGCTTCTTGAGGTCCTCATCGGTCAAGGTGGCAGCAAATCCATGCACAACGGACCACCGGTGGGTGATCTCCGACTCGGGAATTGAGTTCGCGATGCTGTCCATACTCGCGACGCTGGGTCCATCTTTTAAGAGGACAACGTAGCTGTCCTTGAGAACCTCACCATCTGCGCGCTTAATGGGCAAGAGATCCTCGGAAGCGAGGACGGGGAGGACAAAAAGAGCGAGATGAATGAACGTGTTGATGGATCTCATCGTGAGAGATAGAAATCCTTCTCCTTCTCTGAACGGGGGGAAAGGTGGGAGGGGGCGAGACTCGAAGAGAGTTCGGAGCCAAATGCACCAATGACCGTTTTATGCCAACCGGGCGCCTCCTCCCAAGACCCGCCTGATCCAGAGACGGTCGCGTTCCGGTTACCCCATCACGAGGGACGTGAGGGTTGTGTCATCGCGTTCGCCGATATCATTGAGCACATCAGAAGGATCCAGGTTGATTCTCTTGGGGAACTGGTTCCGTGAAATGAAACCTGTGGAGAAGCGAAAGGGAGTCTCCTGAATTGAATAAGGTCCGTAACCCTAGGAGTGTGGGCAGGGGGTGGGGGAGCATCGTTACAGATGTGACAACAAGGCAGGCCGCCGATGCCCCATGGGTACCCGGTGCGACCGTATAAGAAGGAGATTATGTCCGACAACCAGGGAAATCAGAATACGCAGCACATGTCCCGAACGAAGCAGCTGTCGCGACCTGTAGCGGATATCTTCGAAAGCACCTCCGCGACCAACCAAACAAAAAACAGTACTGAATGCAGGCTCTTCGTACCTATCTTGGCGATCACGAGTTCATTACACGAACGGTTTCGAAGAGCTTTCCCACTTGGCTCCGAACCACATGCCTCGCAGCAGAAGGCGCGGCGCAGGCTGGAGTTGAATTTGAGCTGTGGGGATCTGCCAATCAACCCCTATTCTCCCCATGATTGAATCCCCAATAGTGTAAGGCGTCCATCATAATCCTTTGAGCCGGCTGGGGAAGAAGCGAGGTGGACGCTTTCGGCTGTCTGGGGACGGGCTTGGTCGTGACGATCAGGCTCTCGGGCGCTCAGTGGGAGGCTTTTGAATCAGAGTCATGTGATCGACTTCGGGACGGAAGTCAGACTGCCTGAGACTGGAATCAGAGTGGAGATCGACCTGGCGCGGGATCAGTTATCATTGCAACTGTTTGGCGACCGAACTTGGAGATCACCTTGTTCACACACGCAAGGGTTTCCAGAGGAATAGGAGAGCGCAGCCGAACACGCCCGTTCATTACATTCCAGCACAGGGCACTACGCGTACTATGTGAACTGTCCGCAGAAGATAGGGTGAGCTAACAGCGACGATCCGTAGCCATTGTCCATTACAGGGGCTGCTACAGTCATACTGGCGCTTATAATTCCCCCCTCTTGGCCTTGTTGTTCCTTCCAAGCTTGGTGCGTGCTTGGAAGTACTTGGGAACCGGGGAACGGCCGCTCAAGTTGCTGCGCTTCTTGTCATTGACCAAGCCCGTCCGAGGGCAGTAGAAGAGGGCGGACCCGGGGCACCTTGAGTTACCACCGTTGTTCAACAGTTCGCCGGTATACTGTGGCAATGAGATTAGCTGAGGATGCTTCCGGAAAGATCGGGTCTCAAACCTTGTTGTACACGCAAGCGGCTTGGATTCCGGCCGTGTTGCTGGTAGTATACCTGCAGTTCAAGCGAGCGGAATCGTGGATGGAGCTCGAGAGATCGTTTCCTTCCACGTTACTCTCGGGGCACTTGAAGACACAGATCGATCCGCGAGCAGTGAGCGAGCTCGGGTGAGGTCCGCCTGTGTCGGTAGGGCAGGCAGGGACGCCACCACATTGAACCGCGACGATAAACGAGAAGACGGCGAGGGCGAAGGAGAACAACTTCAACATCGTTGGTGGTGGTGGGGACTTTGGTAGTCAACGAGATCGAGTTAAAGTGCCTCACGGATGAATGACCTCGGGGTGGGGTGTGAGAAAAGTGAGACCAACGGTATTTATCAATTCGCAAATGATGAGACAGACTCTGACGAGGGATCTCGTTCTGATCCCCCCCAGAAAGAATCACCTGGAGTCCGGTCGGGATTAATGAGCAGGCGCCCCACCTAGCGGCGAAAGGTGCCGTGGTTAGATAACCATGAGATCTGGAAACGCACATCAGAATTGAGGGTGCCCGCCGAAAAGTGGGTTCAATGGAGCCTGAAGAAGTCGGGTTACAGGGGAGAGGTGGCGTTTTGGTGATGGTAGTGAGTGCCAGGATACCAATACAGCCGGTCACGCGATCCAAGAATGCTTATTGAGGCGAATTGGAGTCCTGGCGAGTTTGTAAGATAAAAGCGGCAAGAGGTACCTTGGCATACCCAACATTGACCATCACACCTGGTTCATATCAACCAAAGACGTGAGTGGGTGGGCGACTGAGTGGCGAAGCTCGCATTCCAACTGCAAACCTATGTGTAAGTGGTAACCACCCTTTTTGTGAAGTTTCAGGTCCGCTGGCGGTGTGGGCTGAGGGCGAAACGTTCATGGGTGCGAGTACGTCATGGCCGGCGCTGTCGATCGAGCTTTCGCCCGGGCCAACCCGCACTGCCACTTCTGTCCCCCTTCCCCGCCTCTCTCTTTCTTCGAGGCTTTGATGCTGACGCGCTCCTAGATCGAGTCACACCTCCGCTGTATCAGTCGGTCCCAGCGTATCAATCTGTGGGTTCGGACGCCCACATCGCTATGTTGTGGATAAAACGCCAGCAACAGTAGACTCCGTGCTTGGGGGATCCACCTGGAGGGTGCTTTGCTACGGGCGAGACGCCGGTCTGCAGGTAAGATAACTTGTCATCTCCACGGCCGACAGCTCACGAGCGGCAATCGATCCCAACGGAGGAAGACACTTTCCGGGATGTGCAATGTAATCTACCCAACTAGGTTCAGACGTCCCACGGTGGAATGGATTTGGAACGTGTATTGCCATTAAAGTCCGCTGAAAGAGAGAGTGAGTTACAAAACCGACGTTCTCGCTTGTTTCTGTGACAAGAAAAATTCTCTGGAATGGTGGGCGAATCTGTGAGGGAGGGAAGAGCGAGAGTTGGGAACTGCCTCGCGAGGAGACGGAAGGGAACGCGGGAATCATGGACTTCACAAACGCAGACCCCGCCGGAGAAAGAGGGGGCCAGCACGATTTTCTGGACCACGGGTCAGTCGGGGTTTCCGCAAAAATTACGGGAGAAGTGACCGATCGTGGTAGCGCTCACGATGGCTGGGAAGAGACCGGCAAACGGAGATCTTCAACTTGAACTTTGCCGTGTCGGTGGCGTTCCAACTGGGTCCCCGACGTTCTCGAGTGGGATCTTCCCTTGCTCTTATGTGTTTCTCAGCACGAGAAGTCTTGTTGCCTTGCTCTGCCTCCGATCCAACCTCCGATATATTGCGCCCTCTTCACACGGCTCTCAAACAGCGATCTCGAACTTCCTCATCCGCCGAGACCTCTTTCTTTATAACCCGCGACAACCGACCTCGTTCTCTCAGGCTCTCAATTCGCTCCCCTCTTCTCCTCCGCTCTCTCAGTCACTCACTCGCTGTCGTCCACCATGCACAGCCTCAGTTCACTCATTGTCATCGCACTCTCCTTTGTCTCACTCGCCGTCGCCGGTCCCTTGACCCCCACCGCTCCCTCTTCTCCCGCCAAAAATCCCATCTCCAGTCGCCAGTACCGTTATCCGAGAACCCTCCTCGACATCTGTGCCCCCATCAACCTGGATGTACAAGTCCAAGACCTCCTTGGGTTGGATCTCGGAGTCTTGGGTGACATTTGTCTCTGCCTCTCCGCGTTCCCTCTCAACTTGGACCTGTACGTCAACCTCCAGGTGCTCACCAACCTGCTTGGTGATACCAAGGTCAACGTGCTCCTCCAGGCACTTGTACGTCATGACCCCCTTCTGCTCACCTCTCAAATTCTTACCGTATCTTCCAAAGGTCGACGAAAACGGTTCCCAGTGCACTATCCCCGATCACGCCCACCCCATCTGCACCACTGCAGACCCCTGCGGCTTCACGTGTACGGACGGTTTTGTTCATGTTGGAAATACTTGCGTCTGCCCCCCACCAAGCACTGTCTGCAATGGAAAATGCGGCTCATACGGGAATGTTGGTACTCCCCTGCTCACCTGCCGTGTTCCGAGGGCTGACGTTTTTTCAGGGTTGCACTTCTGCCGTTCCAAAAGCTCCAAAAATGGCGCGAAGAAGCATTGCCTCCTACGACAGGAGGGGATCCCCCGATGCCGCCGGTCTTAAGCTTGGTGGCTCGAAACCTTCCTCTGTCCCCGACCTCAACGGACTGGTCACCGACCTGGTGAAATCCAGCGGTATCAGCTCGGGAGGAAACCGGGCCGACGGTTTGGATCTCAACGTCCCAATTTACGTGTCCGTCGACCTGAGCAATCTCCTCAGCGGCACCGATGGATTGATCCCTTCGCTTCTCGCCCTCGTCGAGCAGATCCTGAACTCATTGTTGGGTAAAGACGTCACCACCAAACTCAGCCCGAACCCAACCTCGGTGCCAACTACCCCTGGCCTGGCAGACGTGGTTATCGACATCGACCTCACCGCCCTTCTGGGTCCCGAGCTTTCCAACATAGTGGAGGAGCTTTTGGCAGCAGTATCCAAACTCTTGACCGACCTCCTGCGTGCCCTGGGCCTGGACCTGGACCTTATCGTCCTGGTCAACCTCAGCAGCGGACCTGACCTCAAATGGTCCAGGACGATCGGCGTGAAGGCTTGAATGGTTCCCATCTGTAATTTAGCATATAATCGATGCCGCACGGACGTCTGTTGTGTTGTTGTTCTTGTTGATTCTTGATATCATACGTTCCTTTGTGTTTTTTCCTCTGTAGTCGTATGATCAAGAATTCTTGTCTGTGTATAGATGACGAACGTCCATGTTGCCAATTAACTTGGAGCGCTAGAGAAAACGTCGGCAGAAACCTTGCTCGCCGTCTCGTTACGCATTCTACTTATTAGACCCCATCCCCCATTCCTCTTTCGTCCATTCGTGAGGTGGAAATTGCGTCTGTTTGGGCGCTGGACACTACACAAGGTAGGATGGTTGCGAAATTTTAATCTTCCTATTTCGAGGAAAACTTGATGTCAGGCGAAAGTGCAGGCCAGCGTGATTCCAGCGCCGTCGAAATCAAGGGAGTCCCTGACGTGGTGAACGCATCAGCAAACCCTCCGTTCGCTAAGCGAGTTGATCTTGGCGTTTGTAGCCTGGATGGTTTGCTGATGCGTCGTACAAGTTGAGCGCAAAAAAATATAAGAGGGATCGAAAAAATAGCGAAAAACCCGCCGCGCCACCTCTATCTCTATCTGTTGTACTTGAAGGGTGCTGCTAGCCGAGGTTTATTCCTCGATAGCCACTGCCCCCCTAGCCCTCCATATAGCGTAGGTCAGCGAAATTGAGAGTTGAAGCTTAGAGATAGCGCTGGATTTGGTGAGCTCGAAGGGGGTGGAGTTGCCGTCCCTCCTGGGCACCGAGGCCGATCGAGTTTAGAGCGAAATGGCCCCGCCTTTGCGATTGAAGATGAGCGGCTCGGAGCAAATATTCGCGACCGGGCATGGCAGCGGGCGGGGTCCTCAGGCAAGGGGGTAGATAGATATTCGTGCGTACGCGTTGTAGCCTTACGACGGACAGTCGCTTTGAATCATTGCACACCATGCTATCGGGTAAGCGCATGAAACTAGACACGTTAATCTCGAAATAATAACCGACTCGCATCCCCAGTTTATGGAGGATAGGCGCCCAACTGACAAATAGGGAATGTTTGCCACGCAACTCACCTCTTGTGATTGGACCGCCACCGTGAAGTTCACTTGTTCAACCTTCCGCTCGCTCATTGCCGCAGTCGCGGCACGGGTATTCACTCCCCTCATTCTGCGCTATCGCCTGCGATCTTCGTGAGGAGGTAATCCCGTCTGAATCAATCTTGGGCGAATTTGGTTTGGACCTGTGACTCCTCGGTACCACGCGTCTGAGCCTGATAGTTGGTAAATACCGCTATATACCTGCAGGTGAGCCTGACGCCCTCACCCTAACGAACTCACCTCCTGATCATGGCCACCAGGCTATTTCATTCGAGCCCTCCCAGGCCGACCGCTCGGGGGTTTAACCCGTACAATGCCAAACCCACACCGCTCGCCGAGGCGCGCAACTGGGCCCATGGATTCTTTCACGCCTGTTAACCCCTCAAGCCTTGGCTGATTCCCCGGTGAGCTCGACTTCAGCCCGATGTACGATCCATTTGTAAGGCCCTTTCTCCTTATCCAACACCAACACGCACACTAACACGCACTGGGCCACACAGATTAAGATCGCAAACGCCATCTGCGCTAACTTCATGATGGAGTTCACCGGCGACCGGGCAGACTCCGGCACTTTGCTCAAACTCGACATCACACTCTCCTCCAACAACAACCCAGCAGCCCTCCGTGAAGACTTCGACAGAGCATCTCCGACTCCCTCGTTCCAAAACATGGAATTGTTTATCGAGCTTAAACACGACACACATTGTGACCCGTTCTGGGACGAGACAGTTGATGCGGACTCCACGATAGAACGGAAGTCGATCGATGGGGAAAATACTAGGGGCCAGTGCGCTTTATATGCAGCGAATCAGCTCGCATATCAGCACAGACTCTTCGCCTTCAGCCTGGTCATCTGTGGGAGGCGGGTTTGGTTCATCCGTTGGGATCGAGAGGGTGCTGTCGTCTCTGCGGGGTCGACTGTTCAACGAATCCCGGCCCCGTTATCGAATTCCTTCAACGGATGACCACCGAACAACGAGATCTAGACCCAGCTGCGATCCCCGCCACGCCAGAGGAGCTCGAGGCTTTCAAGTCTGCGGCTGCGAGAGTCGAAATTGAGTCACCGAGGCGTTCCGTTGGCGCCCATGCAGCCTACCCACGCTTCCGACTCGAAATCCGCGACGCCGACGACGAGATGTCTCAGTGCACCGTTGGGAAAGGCCTTGACTACAACCTGGGAATCATTTGTCAGCGCACTCGGGGCTACCTCGCACTTGATTGGTCCGAGCTCTGCCAACCGCTCTGGGAGTTCACAAACTCAAACGACCTTGTCCCTGCTGTTTTGCACTCACTGAAAGGTCAGAGTACACTGGGTCCTGATTTAGTTTCCTTGCTGATATACTGGGCTACGCAGCGTGCAAGTCCACATTTGTAGACACTAGTCTCTTCCACAGAGACATGAGCCTCGGGAATGGTCAACCAAAGCGACCACTGTAGCTGTGCAATGCATTTGCTTGAGATCCTCCTGACATCTTGACCGTACAGAGGTGCAGTAATATGCGAGTTAAGGCGCCATGATATTGGGGGTCAGGGGAACTTGCAAACAAGTAACTTGGCTGGGTAACACCCACCTCCATCTCCACAACCATGGCTCCCCTCCTTCAGGCGTACAAGCGTCACACCTGAAGCTAAGGACCGGCGGAATAACACGTCCAATTTTGGCAGTGCTGCGCTTATCAGACGACCGATGCTGGCGCAATGTGCAATGGGTGGCTTCTTGTTTGGTTTCGGGGATGTAATAGCGCAACAACTGGTTGGAGGAAGGGGGGAGGATCACGGCGTAAGCCACCGCGTCCACCATCTTTTCCGTTATGCGTGCGTCTAGTTTACACGGGCTGTTCGGCTAGGATTCTATGGGGGTGAGTCTGTGGTCAATGGTCTGCGCGCCCGACCTTTTGTCCGTTCGCTGAGCTGGACGGTGCGCCTAGGGATAATGCTCGCCCCGATTATGACCAAATGGTATCAACTCCTCGACAGGCTACAGTTCAGCACGCCGACGAAAACGCTGGTTTGCCGAGTGCGTCCTTTCTGCGTCGTGGGCCAAGTAGACTACGTATTGACGGTTGACGGTTATATCCTTTCTTTCAGGTGTACCTGAATCAATCGATGTTTAGTCCGGTAGTCGTCGCGTATTTTTTGGGCGTATGAGCGTGTTGGAAGGGAGGGGATTGGGCGAGGCAGGGAACAGGATTAACTATGTAAGTCAACAGGGTTTCACTACACTCAGTCTGACTGGTCGCTCACCGCCCACATCCCCCATACTACTCTTTCCGTCGGATAGGCATACGTTCCGACAATACTGCGGAATCGGTACGTTGTGTCTGGGGGGGGGGGCTCTTTCGCATCCTCATAGGGTCGTGTACACATCTACTCAAGTCGTCAACTTCACCGTTATTCCTGCGCACCTCCGGTTCGTACCAGTTGGCGTTGTTAGTTTGTTCTGGAGTACGTTTCTCGCACGTTCCCTCCTTCCCCTCCAGGAGGGTGCTGAGCTTTTGGTTTTTGGTTCACTAGATACATACTTGAGCGCTGTGAACGCCAGGGAACGGCAGTTCCCCAACGTTGAACGTGCAGCCGAGAAGCCTATCGGACCATAAACACTAATACATTCATTCACTCCAACAACCCTTCCATAAGCTCAAGTTAATCGCTGCGCTTGGGTGTATCGAAGGTGGTAGTTCCAAAATTCGTGTTTCAATAGAATAGCTTACAGAGGTGTCTACGAGCGGGAAGGGATCGAATGCAAAAACAGATAGAGTGGTATGCGTGGGAAACGGTCCTGGGGTGACGCAGCCATCTCGCCTGCCGTAGACGCTGGTATGCAGATAAGATGGCCTGTCATCTCAGCTCACGAGCGGCAATCGATCCCGACGAAGGAAGACACTTTCCGGGATGTCTACACAGCTAGGTTCAGGCGTCCCACGGTGGAATGTAAATCTGACTTGGAGCGTGTATTTCCAGAAGTTTGATGGAGAGGTGCGCAAGTTACAAAACCGACTTTCCCATTTGTTTCTATGACAGGAAAAATTCGCTGGTGAGGGAGCGGGGGTGGAAATGTTGGGTGGTGGGCCGAGGACGAAGGGAACTCCCGGGGGAATGGTGAGCGAACCTGTGAAGAGGGAAGAGCGAGGTCGAGAAGTGCCTCGCGAGGACACGGAAGGGAACTCTGGAATCACGGACCCTACAAGCGCAGACCCCGGCGCGATGTTCTGTACTGCGGATCGGCCGGGGTTTCGTCAAAATTACTGGAGAAGGAGAGCTTCAACTTAAACTTGGCTGTCCCGGTGGCGTTCCAACTGGGTTCTCGATGTCCTCGAATGGGACCTTCCTTTGCTTTGATATGCTCTACCCATTCTTCACGAGCACGAGAAGCCGTGTTGACTAGGACTTATTGCTTCCTCTTCACACAATCCCCAAACTGGGAGTTCGAGCTCCCTCGTCGACATCTGTCGAGACTCCTTATAAGTCGCAACAATCGACCTCATTCTCTCAAGCGTTCAAACTCGCTTACCTCCTCTCCTCTGCTCTCTTACTCCTCTACTCACCATGCGCAGCCTCATTTCACTTATTGCCATCGCATTCTCCTTCGTCCCCCTGGCCGTCGCCGGTCCCTTCGGTCCCACCACTCGCTCTTCTCGCGTCGCCAGAAATCCCATCTCCAGTCGCCAGTTCCAGCATTCGAGAGCCCTCGTTGACGTTTGCGCCAACATCGACCTGTCTTTAAAATTCGAAGACGTCCCTGGAGCGGATCCCGGAAACTTGGGTGACATTTGTCTCTGCCTCTCCGCATTCCCTCTCGACCTGGGGTTGTACACCAGCCTCCAGGGGCTCACCAGCCTGCTTGGTGGGACCGGGCTCGACACGCTCCTCCAGTCATTTGTACGTCATGACGCCCTTCTGCTCACCTCTCAGATCCTTACCGTATCTTCCAAAGGTCAACGAACTCGGTACCCAGTGCACTTACCCCGATAACGCTTCCCCCGTCTGCACCTCTGCAAACCCCTGCGGCTTCACGTGCGCAGACGGCTTTACTCTAGTTGGAGGTGCATGTGTCTGCCCCCCACCAAGCACTGTCTGCAATGGAAAATGCGGCTCATACGGGAATGTTGGTACTCCCCTGCTCACCTGTCGTGTTCCAAGGGCTGACGTTTTACCAGGGTTGCACTTCTCCCCTTCCGGGGGCTCCAAAACGGGGGCGAAGAAGCATTTCCTCCTATAATAGGAGGGGATCCAACGGTATCGACGGACCAATCTCGGGAGGAAAGCGATCCAGCGGTTCAGATGCCAGCTCCCCAGTTGGCGTGTCCGTCAGTCTGAATGGTGCCCTCAGCGGCATCGATGGACTCGTCAACTCGATTCTCGGACTTGTAAATCAGATCTTGAGCTCAATATTTGGTCCCGGCGTCACCACTAAACTCACCTCAAACCCAACTTCATCTCCCAAGGCCGACACCCCCGGCCAGGCAGATGTGGTTATCGACATCGACCTCAGCGGCATTCTGGGTCCCAATCTCTCCAGCAAAATAGACCAGCTTTTGGCACAAGTATCCAATGCCTTGACCGGCCTCCTGCGCACCCTGGGCCTGGACCTGGACATTAGCCTCGTGGTCCACGTAAACGGCGGACCTAGCCTCGAGAGGTCCATGAAGGTTAACGTGAAGGGCTGAATGGTTCGCATCTGTAATCTAGCATATTTTTTATGCCGCACGAACGCCTGTCGTATTGTTTTTCTTGATGTCATACGTACTTTGGTATTTTTTGTATCTTGTCCCCGTGGTCGTATGATCAAATTCTTGGCCTACCGATGTCCTGACGATCGTCCGCGTTGCCGATCGACTTAAGCAGTGGGCCGGGCAGCACCCACCTCCACAACCACAACCATGGCCTCGCTCCTTCGGGCGTACAAGTAAGCCGACACGCCTATAGCTGAAGACCTGGGCGAAATAACGCGTTCAATTTTGGCAGTGCTGCGCTTATCAGACGACCGATGCTGGCGCAATGTGCAACGGGCGGCTTCTTGTTTGGTTTCGGGGATGTAATAGCGCAGCAACTGGTTGAAGGAAGGGGGAAGGATCACGACGTAAGCCATCGCGTCCTTCCTTTCCTCGTTCACCCTCTTTTCCGTTCTGCCTGCGTCTAGTTTACACGGACCGTTCGGCTAGGGTTCTATGGGGGTGAGTCTGTGGTCAATGGTCTGCGCGCCTGACCTTTCGTCCGTTCACTGAGCTGGACGGTGTGCCTAGGGATAATGTTCGCCCCGATTATGACCAAATGGTATCAACTCCTCAACAGGCTACAGTTCAGTACGCCGACGAAAACGCTGGTTTACCGAGTGCGCCCTTTCTGCGTCGTGTGCTAGAATGAATACGCGTTGACGGTTGTGCCGCCTCTTTCAAGGTGTACATGGATCAATCGATTTTCAGTCCGGTAGCCGTCGCGTACTTTTTTGGGTGTATGAGCGTGTTGGAAGGGAAGGGGTTGGGTGAGGCGGGAAACAGGATCAGCCACGTACGCCAACAGTGTTTCGCTGCACCCCCGCCTGACTGGTCGCTCACCGCCCGTATCCCCCCATACCGCCCCTTCCGTCGGATAGGCATACGTTCCGACGTTACTGCGTAATTGGTACGTTGTGGCTGGCGGGGGGACTCTTTCACGTCCTCATATCTTCTTTTCGTAATTTCAGGGTCGTGTACATACCCACTCAAGTCATCAACTTCGCCGTTATTCCCCCGCACCTCCGGTTCGTATTCGTTGGCGTTGTCAGTTTGTTCTGGAGTACGTTTCTCTCGCGTTCCGTCCTTTCCAGAAGAGTGCTGAGCTTTTTTTCTTCGACTCGCTAGATACATACTTGAGCGCAGTGAACGCCAAGGAACAGCAGCTCTCCGACGTTGAACGTGGAGCCGAGAAACCTATCGGACCGTAAACACCATATTCATTCGGTCCAGCAACCCTTCCATAAGCTCAAGTCAATCGCTGCGCCCCGGGTGCATCGAAGATGGTAATTCCAAAATTCGTATTCGTATTGCAATAGAATAGTTTACAGGGGTGTCTACGAGCGGGGGCGTGGAAGGGTGACTATAAACGACATTGGGTGAATCGAATGTAAAAACGGATGGAGTGGGAAATGTAGGTGAATAGACAAAAGGTCGTAGAGTAGGGGGGAGTGGGTCATTCGAGAGTTTATTGTTTCACAGCTGGTCCCAGTTGACGTGAGGTCGGGGTTTAATTTCGAATTGGAATTCGCTCGGGATCCTGCGTGGAGTGGAACGTCAGAACCAAACAGACAATATAAAAAAGGCATAGAGGGAAACCCTAAGTGAAAGGGAAGCTCACCTCAGGAACGCGTTGTCGTACGAAACCTCTGGTTCCACTTCTACGCCGTTCACAACCTTCTTTCTGATATCGAGAGTGGCCACAATTCTGGCGATGACGAGCCACAACCCCCAGTCGATGAGGTGGGTTCCAGGGCACCTCCGTCGGCCCGCACCAAACACGTAGTTTCGTGGGTCCAGACGTTTCTTGATCTCAGCGTCGACGGGTTCGAGGAATCGTTCGGGCTTGAACGAATTTGGATCAGGGTAGACAGTTTCGTCCCTTGAGATTGCCCTACGCATCGACCACGGTTAGTTCGCGTGCTTGGAATGACAGATCGAATGGGAAACAGACCAGATGTTTCCAATGACCCAAGACCCTTTGGGCAAGAAGTATCCGTTATATTCGTCGTCTTGCATCAGGCGATGGGGCAGGTCTGCGTGACGAACGCGGTTAGCATCCGCTGTGGCGGGTTGTTCAAGTCTGTGGGACGTACTGAGCGGCGCGGGCGTAGCATATCTCAAACACTCGCTCAACATGGCCTCAATATAAGGCATCGAAGGACGATCACCAAAGTCCGGTAGCCTCGAGCGTCCGACGACAGAGTCGACCTCCGCCTGAGCCTTCGCGAAAACCTCGGGATGCCGAACCATGGCAAGAACAAAGTTGGCAATAGCGGAACCGGTCTAGAACAGAGTTGAGTGCCGAAGATGTAGGGGAAATGAGTTCTGGAACGAGAACGAACCGTGTCAATACTTGCGGTGTACATTGAATTGGTCGTCCACCTGAGATCAAAGTCTTCCTGCTCATTCATGCTCTCATTCTTTTCAAACGCGAGCGAGGTGAATGACGGGGTCGCCGTTCCATTTTTCTGTATCGTCCGAAGAGATGTCAGGACGCAAACGGGAGAATTGGATACACAACTGACGATTTTCCGCTTGCAGTCTTCATATGGTTCATTCACGAAATCCTCGATCAGCTTTTTCCACTCAACGGCAGATCGTTTGAACCCGGCGCCAGGGAACCAGGACGGAATGTATCTCACTGCAACGTTGCGGGTGTGAGAAATCAAAACCCCATTCTTTCCAGCGTGAGGCGAACGCACGGAATGGGAAAATGTCAACCGCCCAAACGCCTCCGCCGGTGACCAGCTTGTTCGACAAGACTTCGGTCGACTCCTCGGCAAGCTTCATGAACTGGTCATCGGCCGAAGTCACTTTGTACCCGTACAACACCATTAGCGTAAGGCCAGCGTTATACCTAAAAATCGCCCGTTAACCTCCCGCCCACCTGGGGGACGCAAGCAATGCACTGACCGGAGTAGGGTCTTTCGGAAGTCCATTCCGGGTTTAGCCAAATTCTGAACAAAATCTCTCGACTCTCCATCCAGGATTGGTTCGTACGTCTTGATGGTCCCAGCTCCCATAGCCTTGGTCAGAATTCTCCTCTGGCGTCTCATTCTATCTCCCGCACCCGTAAATGGGACCTGCGCAGGCGGTAAGGAAACCTGCCATATGCGTTGATCCGGTGATGGGATAACAGACGGACCATATATTCAGCCCCGCAGAGTTCACCGGTCATGACCATCCTCGGCTTGTCCGAGTAAATGTCTCCACGGGCGTACAGCAAATCGTTATACGTCTTGTGGTCGTTGAGGAAAATCATGGGGATGCCAGCGGCGCTGATGTGCACGATCTCGCCTGTCGGAAAGCACGAAACGAAATTAGCCCGCGGGAGGAATAGAATTTCGACTGCAAGGTACCGCTTACCGTATTGCCTGCTCCATTCCGTGACCCGGAGCCAGAGTTCTTTGGTGGTCAGATTGAGTGCGTTCCCAATCAATGGCAGAGGTCTGGGTCCAGGAGGGAGTTTCTTTGCAGAAGCTCTCTGGGTAAGAGCGAGCACAGAGAGGGTGGCGACAGCTCCGGCAAGGGTTATGATAAGAAAATCGACCGTCATAGTGAACAGAGGACGGGTGCGGAAGGTAAGTTCAGGGATGGTAAGGGCGAGAGTTATATAACCCATCGGGTTGTGAAACGAGTAGGAGAAACACCACTAGTGAGGTCCCCGACTGAATTGGTTCGACGGGTAACATTGTTTCGAGGTCTCCGGACTGCGAGGAGATTGACAGAAGCGAGACAATAGGGGGGCTGGGAGACAATAGCAACTCCGTCCAGCTTTCGGTCTCAGTGGGTCTCGGAGGTGATGCAACAATTGAGAGTGATCGGCAGGCTGCAAGTTTATCACTGCACAACAATTATTCCTCCGGCGGCTATTTACCTCACGTAAAAAAGACAACAAAAAACAGACGGACAGATGATCTCACTATGGCAAAGAGCGCAAATGGAACTACTCCCCATGAGTAAGTGCATCGATTATCCCAACCGCTCGCTCTGATCGAGGCTTTATATTCATCTGGAATTTCGAGGGCAACCTTGCTCAACGAATCAGCAGCGAACCAAACGCGCTAAATATGATTCTCACCTGAAGATGGAATTATCGTACTTGATATCTGGTTCGATCTGTTTCCCGTTCGCGTCGACTGCCTTGGTGACTTCCATTGTTGCAAGAAACGATGCCATCAAGATCCAAGCTGACGAGTGCACAAGGTGCCTCCCGGGACAGATCTGCGAGGTAAGTGTTATGTATCGCGAGACTCAAACAGAAGAGGTAAACAAGACGTACTCGGCGACCAAACCCAAAACAGTAGTTCTTCGGGTCAAGGCGCTTTGCTGTCTCTTCATCTACAGGAACAAGATACCTCTCAGGGTCGAAGGTGTTGGGGTCTTTGAACATGTCTTCGCCTCGCATGATGTTCCTGTTTGCCGCAGAAAGTTTAGAGGACATCGATACGAGCCGCGGTCGTATACGTACCAGGTGTTGGCAAAGACGAGGGTTCCTTTCGGAATGAACATTCCCTCGTAGACATCGTCTTCCATCAACCGGTGGGGCAGAGCTAACCGAGAACGGTAAGCGGATGACTGAGATGCCCAAGTTGGAGAGAGGACATACACAACGGGACCGCGACACCGTATCGGAGACATTCGTTGAATAGGGCCTCGACGTAAGGAAGGTTCTCTCTGTCAGCGAACGTTGGGAGACGATCATTTCCAACAACCGAATCAATCTCCTTCTGAGCCTTTGCCATCACCTCGGGATGTTCGATCATTGCCAGGAAGAATTGCAGGACCACTGTCATCGTCTGTGGACCGGTGAGCTATCCCAAACGCATCCAATCAGGGGAACCAAGGTACCGTGTCAATGCTAGCTGCGAGTGTCATGGGGGACTACAAGTCAATACTGCGGTCCGTCGCGTCCAACGGGCCGGTCCACGTACCGGAATACATCGAGTTTGCCGTCCATCGCAAATCAAAGTCCTCCTGCGCGTCTCGCACCTCGTTCTCTTTAAGGAGCGTAGAGCAAAACGATGGCAACGCGGTTCCTTTAGCCTGCAAGCCAAATTAGCCTTTGAAACAGAGCGACGAGGGTGCGCGGTCATCTCCATACCACAGAGTCCTTGACGAATTCGTAAGGTTTATCCACGAACTCTATCATCTTCGCCCGCCACATCCTCGCCTTTTTCAGGAACCCTGCGCCTGGCGCCCATTCCGGAAGGTGTCGCACTACAGTCGAAATTAAGTAGATCGGGGGGTGAGCGGAGATGTGGGTAAAATACGTGACCACCAGAAATGAAACGTACACGCAGGGAAGATGTCGACCGGCCAAATCCCGCCACCGGAGGCAATCTTATTGGCGAGCAAGTCTACGCAGTGGTCGGCGAGCAGCAAGAAAGGGTCGGTGTCCGATTTGACCTGGTAGCCGTACACCACCAGCAACGTCAGTCCTCCAGCGTACCGTTTGATCGGCGAGATGTAGTCTTCTGGGTTTTCCAACAGACGTTTCAGGAACCAGGGCGTCTCCATCTCAAGTAGCGGGTGGTATTTCGAAATCATGGTGGAGCCCAGCGCGCGCTGCATCAACTTCCGTTGCCGTCTCATCTGGTCACCATACCTCGTGAAGGCAACCATATTCTCGCATCCACACCTAAATGCCGCAGGAAGAAATGTTAACGAGGGGCAAAGGGTGATTGAGCGGCACTCACAGTTCCCCACACATAACGAAATTGGGCTTATCTGAATATATTGTCCCGCGTTTCTCCAAGAGATCGTTGCAAGCCTCTGCGGTGTTCAAGAAAACAAGACCCTGTCCGAACACGTGGACGTAGACGACCTTGCCTACACGCAGCGCGTCAGGCGCACCGAATAGAAAACCCAAGTAGCCGGTAACTCACCGTATGTCTTGGACCAATCGGTGACTCTGAGCCATAGTTGGTGGGCCGTCAGATTAAAAATGTTGCCTACGAGTGGGAGCGGATTTGGACCAGGCGGTGTAGGCAGCCTTGAGCTACGCTTTCTGGCCAAATAGACGTAGGCAGAGATGATGCCGACGAGAGGAATTAAGGCATTGGTGACGGTCATCTGTTAGAAGGAGCGGAAGGGGAGGAGAACGAAGGAGAGGAGAAAGGGTGGAATGCGTAAGAGTGACGTCCTGAGCGACATTGACCTTAAGACCATCATCGTTGGGCTCCATATGTGGTTGAACAGCGCGTCTTTCTCCCACCGCCGGATGGAGAAGCGGAAGATTCATTTCGGCTGGAGGGAAGACATTCATACCCAAACCCGGGAATTGCCTTATCCAAATAAATCCACGTGATACCCCTGAAACGGTTCAATACGATGTGCCCACGCTCGATAAGCTGCGAGTACCGAGTTCAGCATTCAACATACGGTTCCGGGGCTCCGACGACGGACGGCAATATGGGAGTTCACAACCAAAGCGCTCCTGTGGGAATTGGAAACTGTATTGATCGATACGTCAGACATTGATCGATGATCCCGAGCCCAAAAACATCCCGAACAGAATATTACAAGTACACTCCGACAATGGAAACACACATCCCCAACATCATATCACGACTTGGATGGTTCTACGGGCTTCGTGAACTTTCCACTTCCGGGCGAAAAGATATCCTACACGTCACGCGGGAAAAAAAAAAAAGTTCAGCGGCGCTGCCACAAAGGGGCTCAAGCGGAACACCGACCTTGATAATTCCACTGGAAATTTGAGTGAGAGCCACCCTGGATTCCCAAAGCGGATACAAGACCACGATAAATGCGGAGCAGAACGTCCAGATCATTCCGATTATCACCCAAGCTGCAAAAAAAGGGGTTTGAATGGAGCGCGGAGCTGTGATTATTGCCGGCTCACCTGAAAGTCCTGCCACGCCGTAGACGGTTGAAGAGAAGAATAGCGGAAGCGGAATAAGGATAATCATAACAACCGTCTGAATTCGTGTCGGTGTCAGGAAGAACGCGCCGAGATGGGGAATGGACTAACCAATGCAACGGAACTCCAGGCTGCGAACCGGAACGCCTTCTGCAACCCAACAGGATCGAGTTCATTGTCTGTTTCGTCGTTCTCTACCTCAGCAGCGTCGATCGCCTCCTTGCTCTTCTTTTCATCCAGGTCACCCTCAGTGGAATCCCGTTCGTGGTGTCGTGTGCTGGGCGCGTTGATGGCCCGGGTGACGTCAAAGTTGAAATCTTCCGGCCACTGTTCAACAACGACCGCTGAGTATTACAAATCGAATTTCGTGTGAAAGGGATGCAACCCACGATGTAAGAAACCGCAGTGGCGATGATACCTCCCACGCCGATGGACGCGAGGTTCCCGGCGAGCATCTCATAATCTCCTCCGCTGGTCTGGGACCGAACTTCAGCACTGGAATCGCACGTATCGAAGATAGGCAACGCGGCTCACCGTAACGTTGATAACGTCGTCATTGAGGGTGGCAGTTGTCACCAACCAGGCGATGATGCCCACAACGAACCCTATGATAGCACCCCCGATGCATCCCCACTTGTTCGCCTTCTTCCATGTGATCGCCAGAGCAATCGGTACGACTGCGCTTCCCAAGAAGACTCCCATAAACGTCTGCGGTCAAAGATGAACCAAACTCCTCGGAGATCAACAAAAAACACTGACATAAAGCCAACCCATTGATATCCCGATATAGAAGAAGATCAACCCGAGCAAACCCATAACTAACGCGAACAGCGCGACCTGTGAACACACCATGAACAAGATTGCACCCCAGAATCAATATATAGGATTTGCATTACCGAAGCGTGGGAGATCTTGAGAACCTGAGACTCGGTGGCCGCGGGGTTGATATATTTCTAAAAGAGCGCGTCAGGAGTGCGAGTATGTCATCACAACGAGATGATTACCTTGTAAATATCGTATGTCAGGATGGATGAGACCGCAATGAGTTCAGCGGATGTCGCAGAAGTCACGGCCAAGAACAAGACGATGAGAACAGCAGCGGCACCAGACTTTCCCAACAAGGCGGCAGCGGCGGAGGGAGCTGGTAAGCCCGCGCTCACATCCTTTGGAAGGAGAACTCGCATGGCGGGATCATCATGGAGCGCAACAGCAGCAAGGCCGAGAGTTGTGGAGAACATGAACGGAATTGCGAACCTGTTACCAACTCTCGTAAGCAAATGGTAGTGTACCTTGGGATCTAGCCTACCATGCGAGGCCGCCAAGGAGATAAGCCTTGACACATGACGCAGGACGAGAAGCGATGGCTCTCTGCCAATAAGCCTGATCCTGGAAGACAGTCGCGACTGGAGGAGGCAATTCAACACTGGGGCGGGTACAAAATCGACATCGACACTCACAGTTTCCAATAACGTTAATCACACCAAAGATCAATCCGTTCTTGGACCTCATCGTAATGTAGCTTCCATGGGCGTTTCCGCGAACTGGGTTCTTCGCGGCGGCGGCCGTCAGAAGTTCGTGCATTTTGCTGATGCTTCCGATCTTGTCGCTCGTGGCGTAGACGGTGAAGATGAAGACAAAGATGATCGCGAAGAGCACGGTAGTGTGGGTGCTGTTTACAAAAAGGTTAGGTCGCTTTGTCTGCCATCTTGGAAAATATGGGACCGTACTAGTCGCAAAGGAGGGTGGCACGCATGCCACCGACAACGACGTAGATGGCCACACCGATCGGGATCAAGAAACATGCTGCGATCGTGTTCATCCCCGTGAGATCGGTAACGGTCGCGGAACCGCCCAAGATAAGCATGGAAGACACAATAATGTTCGTGGCCAACCTGTCATAGACAAAAAACACCCGTTGAAGGTTGAGCTCGAAGAGACTCCGTTTTCCGAGCGTAACTCACCCAAAGAAGAGGAAAACGAGGTGGGCAAGTTTTCCCCAACGAGCGCCAATGATCTCGAGCCAGGTGTATGCGTGTGGGGCATTGAGCTTTAGCTTGGCGGAAAGCTGATGGGATCATCACAAGTTCAAGTTAGCCTCCGCGCTTTGTCGTATCCGGAAGCACAATACTGACCTGGGCGAATAGCAGGACTTGAACCGTCGCGCCAGCGCCGTACCACCACGGACCGGAGATCCCGTATTTATAAGCTACTGCACTTGATTGCAACTATGATGCAGAACCAACAAAGGCCAAATAAGATAGACGTCAGATGGGGATAAAGTGAACGGAAGGTGGAGAGATAAGCGAACCAGAGTAGCGGCCCATGTCCATGCAGAGACGATACCCGCGGCAATGAGGCCAGGTTTGACGCTCCTGGACGCGCTGTTGAATTCATCTGCGCTTTTCGGGGAGAAGCCAGTGTAGCGCGATTGGAGTGCGGTCAATCCCACCATAAAGGCGCTGAAGAAAAGACCGATGCCTGCGCCCACACACACTCAGCGAACCGCACGAACGACGCGGTAGAGGTATACGCACCCACGACTGCTCACACGACACACATTGAGTCAATGAATGGGATCAAACGGAGAAGGAAGCAACGCACCGACACCATAACCGGCTCCTTGGGGTAAGGTTGGCTCAGACATCTCTCAAAGAAGAACGAGAGAGGGAGAAGAGGGAGGCAGAAAGCGCAACGAGGAGAGCTTCTGGAAGTCCGGCGTTCTTTATAGTTCTAAGCGGATGATGGGGCGGGGATTCAAAGGGTTGGACGGTGCTTATCTCTCCACCCTTGACATGTGAATCCCGTCATCAGAACGCGAGAATCGCGTTAAAACTGAATGGTAGGCACTCGAGATAAGGGCGGCGGAAGCACGGCAGGGAGGGAGGAGTCAATCCGCGCGGTGGCTGGCATTAATATTGACGGGTGGCCCCCCACTTGTCATTTGTCCATCTTGCGGCCATCTCTTGTTCTGGCAGACGGTCTCGTAAATGGGGCTGAGGTGTGGGAAATATTCCCATTCCCCGAGCCAAACTAGCCTATTGCCGGACACGCTAGGTGAGATTACGGCTAGGCATGCGACTGGTGGGGTGTTGCCAAGTGAGCGACTTCAAAGGTCTAACAGCATCTCCCGTAAGATGAAGGGAGACCGACATCGTGTGGGAATTCCTTGGATCGATCACTCGCAAAATTCATCAGGACCGATCCAGGCATGGCCCCTACCGAAGAGACCGCGAAAAGCACTCCAGAATCAACGCTGGGGAAACGAAAGCACAGAGAGGTCGTAGAAGAAACAAATGGTACGCGTTCATGTCATTTGAAATGGGGGCTTATCTCCTGATTTTCAAAGACTCAAGGTCGTCAACCCTCTTCGTTTCAAACCTCCCGTACACCGCGACCTCTACCGATTTGAAAACCCTCTTCTCCGATATCGCACCGGTCCGAAACGCATTCATCGTTCTCGAACATGGCACTGGTGTCTCGAAGGGGGTCGGCTATGTCTCTTTTGCCATTAAGGAGGACGTCCAACTTGCCCTAGACAAAATATCCTCGGAAGGTCTCACGATCGACGGGCGAGGCATTCGCGCCCAACTAGCGGAGACGAGGCACAAAGATAAGGATAGCGCTTCGGCATCTGGGAACGTGGACCAGGCAGCTAAGCCTGCTAGGGTCGGAAAATCGAAGAACCCCAAGGGAGCCGTAACTACTCCGAAGGATCCACTTGCTATTCGGACGATCGTCCTTTCGGGTCTACCCTCCTCGATCGACGCCAAGGTCTTGTGGAAAAAGGTCCGTAAGCAAGAGGGCGCTGAAAAAGTCGACTGGCCGGCGAAGCTGCAGACAGGAGACGAGGACTCTACTCAAGGTGTGTCCCTTTATTCCTGCCTCAACCGGACCCGGGTGTCTGAAGGGTGGAGCCACTCTAGCATACGTGTTATTCTCCGATCCCAAAACTGCCCAGGATGCGATCAAGAAACTCCACGCCCACATCTTCAAAGGCTCAATAATCTCAGCTACCCTCAAAAAACGCGTCGACAACCTCCAAAAACCCATCGCATTCACTTCTACCCGCGTTTCTGCCTCGTCCCCCTCCACTAAATCCCAGCCCGACCATAGGGCTGCTCCCAGTCGTGCAAACCGCCTGATCGTTCGAAACCTACCTTTTGACATCAAGGAAGAGGATATCAATGCGACGTTCCTTCCATACGGGCCCATTCATTCGATCGACATCCCAAAAACCGAGGACGGCCGGGCAAAGGGCTTCGCCTTTGTCTGGATGATGTCCAAAGGGGATGCTCAACGGGCCTTGGAGAAGTGCAATGGTACGAAAATTCGGGCCGGAGTTGCGGAACAACTCGTCCAGGCGAAGCAGAAGAAGAAAAAACAGGTGAGGGTCGAGGAGAGGATATCCAAAGAGAAAACTAGGAAGGAACAGGAGCAGGCAGAAGAAGAAGTGGCGGGCGTGGAGAGGGTTATTGCGGTGGATTGGGCACTGAGTAAGGATAGATGGGAGGAGGAGAAGGCGAAAATGGACGAGGATGTGGAGATGGGTGAGGATGAGGGTGTTTCGGACAGCGGGGAGGGTAGTGAGAACGAGGACGAGGACGATTCAGAGTCCGGTTCAGATGAGAAGGGAGACTCTGATCCCGGGGAAAACTCGAGTGATAGTTCTGACGATGAAGACGAAGTGGACTTGGGCGAAGAACCCCAGAAACCGCAATTGCCACCACCTGAGGCGGGGACGACATTATTCGTTCGAAATATCCCCTTCGAAGCTACCGAAGATGAGCTGAGGGTACTGTGAGTGGTTTCATCTCACTACGTTGCCCTAGTGCTCACTGTGTTGCACAGTTTCCGCACGTTTGGCCCTCTCCGTTACGCACGCATCACGATGGACTACGAAACGGGTCGATCCAGGGGAACGGGTTTCGTCTGCTTCTGGAACGTTGAAGACGCGGACAAGGCAGTCGAGAAGAGTGACCTTTTGCGCCTCGAGACTACCGGATCAACTTCCACAGTAAGCCCCACTTTAGTCTACGGGTTGCGTTCGTAACGCTAATGTGCCTTGGATAGGTGAAACCTAATCCGTTTAAGCTTCCTTCAATATTAACCCCCGATCCCTCGTCGAGCCTGGCGCAGAGTCTGGTTCTGCAGGGGAGAACATTGGATGTCGTGCGAGCCGTCACCAGGAATGAGGCAACGAAACTTAAGGAAGAAGGGGAAAGGAAGCGAGAGAAGGCAGACAAGCGAAATGCATACCTGCTTCGCGAAGGAGGTAAGATCTGGCATCTCACTCATTTGATCAATTCATTCACATGTGCCTGGAACAGTGATCACGGTCAACTCCCCTGCGGCTGGATCCCTATCTGCAGAGGAGTTGGAGAAGCGAACAAACTCTTTCAATGCCCGTCGTAACCTGCTCAAGACGAACCCTTCGCTCTACGTATCAAGGACGCGGCTGAGCGTACGACAAATCCCGGTCGGTGTCACGGAATACATGCTCAAACGACTAGCAAACTACGCCATCCGGGAATTCGAGGAGGAGGTCAGAAGGGGAGAACGAGAACCGCTGGATGCCGGAGAACTAGAGGAAGAAGAGGTAGCTGGGAAAGGGAAAGATAAGAAGAAGAGCGGGCAGAAGGTAAAACAGGCGAAGATCGTGAGGGAATCAGGCAAAGTGGATGCCCTAACGGGGAAAGGGAAGAGCAAGGGGTACGGATTCCTGGAGTTGCACAAACACGATGATGCGTTGCGGGTCCTTCGGTGGGCGAACAACAACAAGGAGGTCTGGAATTTGTGGGATGGGTGGTGGAAATCCGAAGTAGAGGAGGCGATCAAGAAGGAAAAGGGGAGTGGGGAAGACGGAGCGACGCGGCTGAAGAAACTCAAGGAGGAGGTGGAGAAGGGGGAAAGCAGGTGGAAGGTGACCAAGAAGACACTGATCGTCGAGTTTTCGATCGAAAACGTCCAAGTGACAGAAAGACGAAAGAGTCGCCAGACCACGACCCCGGTTCGTCTCCTGCTCTCAGCAACCGCCAGCCACCTAACCTTTTTGTAGGGCACGCCAAAACCGAAGGGCAGGGCGGAGGCTGAGAGGGAGGATCCGAGCGAGGCACGGCGGCCGAAGAAACGGCAAAGGACGTCGGCCCAAGATGCCAGTTTGGGCAAGGGTTCCCCCAAAAGCGGCAAGCTACCCGGTGCACTGGTTGCGCAGAAGGGGAAACAGCGGAGGGCGAAAGGGGGGTGAAACGCACACCAAAGTGGCTACTAGTTCGCAGGAGGGCCGTGGATCGGGTTACAATCTTATGTGGTTCGAACCCCAAAAATCGCCTGGAATTCTAGTTGCGTTTACCGAGAGGGTAACTACCACCGCCAGACGTGATATCAGAGCGTGCGGAAGTGGAGCCCAGCTTCGTGCACAGGCCCGACTTTGGCGGCCATGATTTAAATCGTTTTCACGAATCTTCACCAGTTTCCCCCACTCACCGGCTATTTGGTGGAGTTAACGCTGGAGTGCGACCGTGTGATGTTCCCGACATGGCTGAATACTTCGAGTCGGGCCAACTCGTCAAGTCAGATCACCACGAGTAAACGAGGTTGATCTTCTTGACACAGTTTCCGTCATCGATCGCGACACGGAGGGATATTAGATTAGGATGGTTCGGGGCGGCCAGAGCGCCTGCGACGTGATCGGTGCTACATCCTCTTCTGCACAACAGCCCAACATACGTGAAGGGTTAGTAAACCCGGGCTGGGCTTCTCCGGAACAACTTACACCACATCCAACTGGCGGGTTTGCCTGTCCGAGTCGGCCACCAGTCGATTTCCTTCTTGTGTTCTCTCAGAAGAATGAACCGGTTTATAACTAGAGCGTAGTTGGCTTACTACCCCCCCAAACCACTCCAAATGGCCATCACCCAAGATCTCCTCCACGACGACTCCGACGCCAGGGTCTGGCTGATCACCGGTACCTCCTCTGGCATGGGCAGGTCTCTCGTTAAGTCTGCCCTCGACAGAAACGACAAGGTCATCGCCACCGCCAGAGTCCTCGAGCAGATTCAGGGCCTTCGCTCCTTCGCCGACCCGTCCAGGCTCTACCTCATGCAGCTCGACATCACCGACTCTCAGGATGTCATCAACTCCAAGGTCACGGAGGCGATCGCAGTCTGGGGTCGCATAGACGTCTTGGTGAACAATGCCGGTACCGGCGTTAAGATGATCTTGGAGGAAGGAGGGTACGTCCCTCGTTGCCCACCGTGTCACCTTCTGCGATAACATCCCTCTTGCATTCAGCGTCGAGGGGATAATCCGTCAGTTCGACACCAACGTGTTCGGCGTCATGGCCGTTACTTACGCCGTATTACCCCATATGAGAAGACGCCTCTCGGGAACGATTGTTATCACTGGAAGCAGATCCGCATTTGCGAATGAATTCCCAGTTCGTAGTCCTACTGTCACGAGTATTTTCTACCCTAACCTCGATTCTCTCCAGAGCGTTGGCGCATATGCTGCGTCGAAGGCTGCCGTTCATGGTAAGCGTTCCCTTGGCTATCGTTTGCGTTTCCCTCGTGCTAACACCAGATTGTACAGCCCTTGGAGAGACCCTCGCAACCGAACTCCGCCCATTTTCCATTCGGGTACTAGTGCGTGTATTGTACGCATTGTCCTCCCTCGCACTGACCCCTCCCCCTCGTAAAGATCCTCCAACCTGGTAGCTTCCGCACCAACTGTATCATGCACCCTAATTTCGCACAAAAGAAGATCAAGGACTATCAAGAGGTCGACCAGAAAACTAAATCGGTTTTCCTCGCACTCGATGGCAAACAGCCTAACGACCCAGACAGAGGCATGGAAGTTGTTGTGGACGTTGTCAGAGGAGAAGGAAGAGCTGCTGGCAAACCTTTCCCCCTCTGGCTCGCCCTTGGTGCCGATGCTGTTCAGGGAATCCGTGCCAAGGCGACCAGGATTGTTGAGAGCCTAGATGTATATCAGGACCTTTCTGTTGCCGTCGGTTATGACCAACCCTAGGCTTCTCAGTTTTTCGTAGCTTTTTTGTTGGACTTCCGTTAGAACTTCTCAAGTCCGCCGTTTTGGCAACATACCCACTTGACACATTCGTAGATTTTCCGTTTATCTCGTCAGTCCAATGGCTCGTCTTCAGAAACGCATGCAGAGGGTCATTTGTTTACTCGGCATCGCCGGTATGCTCTGCGGCATGTCGCTTGGAAACCTGTGGGAGCAACGTATGCCTCCTATTCACCAAACCGAAAATGCATGGCCGGGCCAGTGCGCCAAACGTCCCATCGGGAGAACCCCCGTATCTATGTCCCATGAGCTACAGGACGACTTGGAAGCAAATTGTAGCATCCACATAGACCTCCTGGGATGTGGGTTTACTTTCATGAGGATCGAATTTGTTGCGAATGAATGTGTAGAAGAGTACCGGATGTGTGATGGAGACCTTGCAGGATTACCACCCCGACTAGCTCGCACTTGTCGGGGAATCCACGATGGCCACGGAGGGGTCAAGGAGGAGCCCAGGTCAGGCGTCGGTCTCGTCAGCGGGAGTTTGCTTCCTTGCGGCGATAGGCATTAGCAAACTCACATCCTCGCCTCACACCTCGCCTGCTCGGCAAACTACAGGAGATCAATCATGTTCGGAAAGGATTTCGACCCTAAGCTTTGACAAGCTTGTTCAATACCCGCTACTCGACCCACCTATTCGGCAAGATTATCGCAATTGAGCCCTCCCGATGTTCCGTTTTGCCTCCTCCTCAGGCTCCCCTCGGCGGAATTCTGCATCACGCAATGGAAGATCATCGTCATCTCTTGCCCCAGAGTTCCTAATCCCGGCCCAGGGTCATGGGCGTCTTGTTTCCATTCCAATTTGCCGAGATGCCGGGCTCGGGAAACCAGCTTCCAAATCCGCAACCGCAGCGAGGCAGCTCGTTCGGATTCCATCTTAATTTCTCCGATCGGGAAGTCCCGAGCCGGAGCTCCTTCTTCCATCGATTCTTCGACGATGCCCGTGGTTTCGAGCCATGAGCTGGAACAGCCCGAGGAAAAATCGGACTACCAGGAGGCAACTGACGATGTCGAACGTTCTCAAGTTGCGAAGCGATGGACGCGTGCAATGAGGAAGTACGGTGTCGAAGCGAGAGGTTGACTGGACTTTCTTTGGTTGGCTTGAGATTCGAGCGCTGAGCCGATCGTCCCAGGTATCCTCCCCGTTCCCCCAGAATGCAGAACGGACACACAGTACAGCAAGATATTTTTTGTTTGGTTCTCTATGAACTTTAACATCCTCTCGTTCGTCTGCGATCCTTACTCTGTGTTGCGTACTGACTCATTGACTCTCGGCTTGTTTCTCAGGTTCTCGGCCGGGACGCTCGGTCCGGTGGCCTTTGGACTAGGGTTGCGAGACTCGTGCTTGGTAATACTATTTTTCAACATCCTCTGCGCTACCCTACCTTCGTACCTGTAAGCGTCCTCGGCGTCTTTGTCTCGATCCCGGGTAAACTGACAAACCGTTTCTCAGGGCTACTTGGGGCCCGCGAACAGGTGTGAACTACACGTCCTGTGTATCGTGTTCTTGGCGGGTTTAACACGGCTTAGGGCTCCGGCAGATGTGCCAGGCACGGTATAGCTTCGGGTGAGTAGGCCCAATACGCTCGGTCAACTGAATACAGGATGACTATTCCATTCCGTGAAGGTATTATGGGGTGATATTACCCTGCATCCTCAACCTCACCACTATGTGCGGGTTTTGTATCTTGAACTCCATCTTGGGGGGTCAGACACTGGCCAGTATATCGGACGGGAAGTTGAGCTGGAGGTAGATGACGCCTGTCAAATTCTTGTGAGCGTGTATCACTCATGCTGGAGTGTGCTGGTGCTAGTGTGGGGATAGTCGTGGTCACCATCATATCGCTGGTCGTAAGTTTTTCCGAGTGTGGGCCTCTCTGGATCCGTCCTAACTTCTGGCACAGGTTTCGTTTTGTGGGTATAAGGTGCTGATGTGGTTCGAACGCATCATTTGGTTCCCTGTTCTCGTAGCCTTTGTCGTCGCGCTCGGGGTCAGTGGCAAGCACCTGACCTCGCCACCTGCGGAGCCCGCGGCTGTTCAGGCGATCCTGTCGTTTGCTGGAGTTATTGCGGGCTTCACGATAACGTACTCCCCACTGGGTTCCGACTTTACCATGTATTATTCCCCGGATAGCCCAAGGTCTGTCACTTTCACTGCGATGGTTGAACGGAAGTTCACTAACCCGTCCCAGTTGGAGAATCTTCACATACTCGATCCTCGGGTTTCTGTGCTCCATCGTGGGTTTCATGTGATTGGGTTGATTTTTTCGCTCACGTACACGGGTCAGGTCCCACTGCAATGTCTTGGAGCAGCATGCGCCATTGCCGCTCAAACCGTCCCATCATGGGCAGCGGCGTTCGAAGGCAACAACGTCAGTGGGTTGCTGGCTGAGATGTTATCTCCAGCTGGGACTTTTGGAAAGATCCTGGTCGTTTTGCTCGCAATCAGCTTGACGTCCAACATCACAGCAACATTCTACTCGATCACGCTGAACTTCCAGATATTGATTCCCCGTCTGGTCGTGTTGCCAAGATACCTCTTGTCTTTGGCCGCAACCGCGGTGTACGTTCGTTCTCGGCGACCCCAAACTACCGAAGGATTTATTAAGCCTCGTTATTAGGATTATTCCAGTCTCCCTGGTCGGGGCACACCGATTCTATGATACTCTGACCAACTTCCTTGCACTCCTGGGATATTGGGCGTCCATGTTTGGAGCCGTCGTCCTCTTAGAACACTTCGTTTTCAGGCGGAACGATTTTAGTGCATATGATTACACGGCGTGGAACACGCCAGGAAAACTCCCCACCGGATTCGCGGCCCTTGTGGCGTGCTTAGTCGCGGTCGGTGTCATCGTTCCGGCGATGGAGCAGGTTTGGTGGACAGGGCCGATTGGGAGAAAGACAGGGGATATCGGATTTGAATTGGCATTCGTCGTGACGGCGTTGGTTTACCCGGTTGCGAGGAGGATAGAATTGAGAGTGCGTGGGGTGTGATTTACCCTCGAGATATAATTGTGTACTAGAATACGGGAATCGCAATGCGTAAAGTACATGCTGTAGTCTACGAAGTGGTATGATACACGATTAGACGGTGAATATATAGGTAGCTGGTCAGGAACGGCAAACACGGAATGTGAAGTTATAATGAAGTGGCACTCATTTCGAGTTCTGAATCTCCGGATCCCCCTGCAACGATTTCAGGCTCATGAAAACGTTGTTGATTCCTTCACGGACTCGGTCCTTCTCCTCCTCTGCAACCCGCGAGAGCAAGAACGCGGTCTTATCTGGGTGGTATCGCAGGAGGAGTTGGCGAATCCGATCCTTCCTCTTCGATGGGGTGGTATCTTTCCCTCGCAGAGGGGAGAGGACGAACTCCCTGACTGCACCCGCAGTCAAGTCATCAGGACTCTCCACGCATCTACCCACGGGCCAAGCTACGCCTCCGAACCGAATTCCCTGATCCTGATCCTCCAGTGCGTCAGAGGAACTCTTGCGGCCAATCAGAAGGCTCGCACGCCACCGATCCTCGTACTCCGCCCATTCCGCTAAAGCTTTCCTCTCCCGTTCCTGTTCGTCAAGCTGGTCGCGGATTCGTTTCGTTCGCACGAAGTCTCGTCGACCGTTGCTGTCTCGGAGGACCCCGCCCGATCGGACCCATTCCAAGTCACCTTTCAAGGCTTCGGAGGTTTCTAATTCGACGCGCTTTTGGCGCCGGTGGATCTCGGCGCGGTTGGCGTGTTCGACGAGGGGGAAGGTGGAGCTAACATCGTTGCTGGCGTTGTTGACGGCGAAAGGGGGACGCGAGGCGGTGGTGAGGTTCGTGGACGTGGACGAAATCTTCGCCGTGCCCAACGGGTGGTTCTCGCAGTCAGCAGCTGAGGCGGGCGGGAGCGGTCGAATGGGCCGCGGACTCTCGTACTGGGGCCAACGCAACTCAATCGGCTGAATGGACTTTGGAGAAGACAAGGCAAAGTATCCAGGTATGTAGCGAGGAGGGGAATCCAACGTGGTAGATGCTTGGGCGTACGCGTTCATGGAGGCGATAATCTGAAAAGTGACTGGTTCTCGCGTGGGACCCACAACTCCAAGGAAATTGCCATGTGTTGAACTTCTGACGTAATCTACTATTGCCGAGGTCTGCTGATTTGACAGAACCACCCTTACAACGTACTACGCCTAGCTTCCTCCTACTTCATTCGTGTATCCGATGGTTTGTGTGCCAAAGGTCCTCCGGATCCAGAATCTGAGTTACGATGCATGGTGGGTGAAGGGTGTGAGTTGTAATCACGCGTCCTCTTCCCAATCATCTGGCACGTGCAAATCAACCTGTGGGATCGGCACCACCGGTGCATCGGGCTTCCTCGGAGAGGCAGTTTGCTCCCTCCGTACAGGAGTGATAGGTCGCACGAGGGACGCGGCAACAACCGGATTCACGCTAGTCGAGGCAACGGGCTGGGGTTGCTTCGTGACAACAGAAGACCAACCTCTGCTCCACGAAGGCCCGCTCGGGGTTGCCACAGGCTTGGGAGGGCCGGGAGCAGGTGGTGGTGTGTGGCGAGCACGAAGGTCTGTCAGCCTACCCAGAGCTGGTGCCGTCACGGCGGATAGGAGTGGGTCTGGGATCCGAGTATCGATCCTCCGGATCAGCTGGACACTTCTGTGCGGTTCTGGATCGACTAGCTGAGCGTCCATCCGGTAGACTGCAGCTAACTAGAAATACATTATAAGTTTCTCGTTTTCGTCAAGGAAATGTTGTGGGTTAACCTCTTGAACAAACTTTCTCCTCTCCGGAGGCATCTTCGGCAAGACCTGAGTCTTCCTGTCGGACTGAACGAAACTAAGTGAAAGGAGTATCAGCAAACGGCCATGGGAAGAAAGGGGGGGTAGATAACGTACTCGGCCAGGCTCTTTTCTACGACGGGAATGAACTTGGAGTTCGCCCGAGCGAACGCAACCAGCTCGTCACGATACGTCGCCTTGTTCTTCTCGGTCCTGTCAGACGAGATTCCCAACGCTTCCGCCAACCGCGCGTTCCTTTTCGCAACTGCGCACTCATTGGTACACGTAAGGGTCTTGCCGCCTTCACCGCCAGCCGGGTTCGAGAGTTTCCGACCGCATTGAACGGACTGACGAATTCGCCCGCACGAACAGGTGACGATCACCGTTGCAGTGCAGGGTTCGGTCTCCTGACAGGAGCCTGGGGCATGGCACAGATCCGTACAAGGGTGAATAGCGGGGAGGCTGGGTTGATTGGGTGAGGGAGTGATTGGTCGGCGATCTAAAGGCCGACTCACCATAACTTCCGTGGCTTCCCACAAGGGTTTTTGCACAACCCACAGTCGTCAGAGTGACACGTTCTGTCACACCGATGGAAGCCACACTTGAGGGGTCTAAAAACGTCTCAGAGGACGACGCGAATGGGGAGGGAACGGAGAGACCAACTTTTCGCATGGCAGACCGCAAAACACCTTCTCCCTGGAACAGGTAACATTCTCCACCATCCTCTTCCCACACGCACACCGTTTGGTTGTCAGGAAGGAACAGGGAGGGCAGGGCTGCGGGTCTTCGTGACATAGGTGTGGGTGCTTTAGATGCCCGCATGGTGGCAACGGGCGGTCACAAGGGTAGCTGCAAAATATCTTCGTACCACAGGGTATCGGAGGCTCAAAAACCGTCCGAGAACAATGACAAAACCTCTGGAATTTGCAATCAATATGGCGATCAGAGGAAGAGCAGGATGGAAACTTCACCTCTTCGAACGAACTTCTCAGACACGGTGGACAGGGACCCCTGTGGTCTCTCTCTTCACAAGAGTGGTTCCCACACGCAAGCGGTTTCCCACATACGAGGTCACAGACGTGCCAGCCGTGCTCGTCTAACGCATCCTCCTCGGCCTTTTTCTTCCCCTTCCCTTTGATCCCAGCGAGAGATGCGAGCGGACAGCAGACCCTGTTGCACTGGTGCTTGCCACAGCTACGCAACGCGGGACATGGTCGGTCGCAGAGGATTTCTGTGTGTGTCTCGCCCCGGTCTCTGTGGCACTCTACGTCTTGCGTAGTGGCACCGCATCGACAAGGGCGGACTACCTTGATCCGACAAAGAGGACAGGGTCCAGGGTGACACGATGAGGAACAGCTGTGCGGGCAGCCGTCGAGCTGCCTCAAGCAGAGTGATTTACAGGTTGGTATCGGATCTTTGCATGTTTCCCGTGTGAGGTTGCTGCCTGGAGGGAAGTACTCGGCCTCTGATGGAGATATGGCGTGTTTTCCACAAGGACAGTGAGTAGCGATGGAAGGAGACCGTGGACAGGGGGCAGGTTTGAAGGAAGGCACATGACACGGTTGTGAGCATTTGTGGATGCCGCAGTCGAGAAACCTGGCCACTATCAGTTCGGTAAATGACACGGATAAGTGGTTGGTGGTCACCTTTGGCAGGAATTCTCGCATCTGAAGCGGCCAATCCATGATTCTTCGCCATCCACATTGCAAGACCGGGGCTCTCCAGCGCCACAGGCAATGTCCGTCTCTACTTCCCCGCAGTAGCACTTCACGATCTCCCTTTCGGCACAGGGTGTGCAGGGCCCGGAGTGACAAACGTTTCCACACGAATGGTTGCCGCAGGAGAGCTTCTTGTCACAGATATTCCCACAAGAAATCCTCTCGGCGGCACCGGACTCCAGGGTAGAAATGTTCGAGCACTTGTACGAAAGCACTTTGCTACCACAGTAACACGGAACCTGGGTTGTGATTTGACATGGAGGGCAGGGTCCAGGATGACAGAATATGGGGCAAGGATGGCCGCATGTTCTTGGCCTCGTACAGATATTACCACAAGAGTGAGGCGTTGCCAACCTGGGGGGTTTGGGATTGGCTTCCGCTCCACAAAAACACCTGATTGATGTAATCCTTCAGTAATGAATCGAAAAGGGGCCAACGGGGCACGTACTTGTAGGAGGATGGTTCAGTCGTTCGCTTCGCGCGACATCCGGGACATAGCCATTGGCCTGGTTTATCTTCACCACGAGCCTTGTACGCTTGCCGAACATCCGCAATACTCTTCGAAGCCCAAGAACGAACACATTTGAGATGCAAAGTCACCCAACAACATTGCGTTTGTTGAGAGTCCTCCGTAGGTTCAACCGGAGCAGTGGGGGAGCATGACCAGGTGGGTTCATGTGGCCGGATGGGATTGAAGCATATAGTGCAGTCGAGGTATGGGGGAGTACGGAGGTCGTGGATGAGTGTGGAAGTAAGATCGTCCGCTGCGTGGTCGACCCGATACTTTTCACGGTTAGGGTTGACACGACGCCCTTCCTGGCGGGGTTCGACATCCCCGGTAGTCAGTTTCCCGTCGAACTTCCCCTGCCTCCTTTGTCTGGAGCGACCTTGTTTCAGAGACGAAGAGTTGGCATCCGGAGAGTCACGGATGGGCTCGGGGTCAACATCGGACTTGTGGCCAGGTACGGGTTTGTTTCCTCGTCGAGGCGGCTTTGAATCGCTAGCATCGGTGGTACCGCCGTCGGGCTTCCCCCGATTTCGTCGCTGTCGGGAATCCGACTCTTTAGTTGGGCGCTTCGTGTCGGCGGGATTACGAGAGTCCTGAATGCCCGGGGTATCAGTTGACTTGGATTTTGGCTCTTTTCTCCGGTGCGGGCGCGAGGTTGAAGAATCGTTCGCTTTGTCCGGGGAAGTAGACCGAGGGATGGAGGGAGTTTCTCGAGCTCCGGTGGTGTCCAATTTCGGCGCATCGCCAGGCTGTGGATGACCTCTTGAACGTTCTAAGTTCTTTCTGGGAGGCCGAGGGTTTTTCGGTTGTCCTGAAGGCGGGCGTTCGTTCCTACGGCGATAGGGAGGAGGTTCGTCTGTAGCTGGCTCCTCCATGCAATGGGCAGGCGTCACTGAGCTGATCGTTGCTGGTGTAGTCAAGGTCTCCGTCGTCGTAGCCGTTGCGGACAGAAGCGGGTGAATAAGCACAGGGCATGTTCGTTTGATAAACCTTTGATCAGAGTCAGACTGACCGTGACGTCCGAACTTTTTGATCCGCATCCGACTCCTAACAACTCATCTTATCCAACACGCGCCGGCACCGACATCGTCAACGACGACGATAACGAAACATGACCGTTCCATCCTTGGATATCGTCGTTGTGGAGATAACCAACACCAATAACTACTCACAGCTCAGCCACACGCTACGCACCTTCGCGCCGAACGATGTTAGGGACACTCTCCTTGCCGGTCCATTGACCAACGGCCAAGATCCTCTCACTGTGCTTGACATCGTGCAGCATACAATCGGAGTGCTTTACATTTTGTGCGCCCGACAACACACCGCTCTGCGATGTTGTAGATAATGACGACTCACACGCCACAGATCAGCGAGGTTTCGAACGAAGAACAACCTCCCAACCCTAGGATATCTCGAGAATTTCTGTCAAAACTTCGATGTGCACCAAGCGATGATTGTGAGCGAACACGGTAGAGTCATCCAACGCCCCTCCTCTGGACGCCATTGACATGACCGAATTTAGTGGTGTATTTGGCCCGGAACCTGCAAGATGTCGCGGAGGGTACAGACTCTGTGCGGCTTTCTCAAGTTAATCATATAAACTCTCACTTAATCCGTATACGCTCAGCCCAAGCAACCCTTAACGTGCCTCCTCCATCTTGTCTCCCGCTTCCCACCAACCCCATCGTACCTAACCCCTATCCATCCCATCTTCATTGCAGTAGGCGGCCTCATTCAATCCTATTGACCCGTGAATAACCCAAATGCTTCCAGGGATGCGTTGCTACCGGACACTTTCAGTTGGCCCTCTCCGTGCTCCAGGTCCCCATCACAGAGATCGATAACTCGCTGGGTGAACTTCACTATAACGATAGCTTGGTGTATCACTATGCTGGGGGGATCGCGTTTGCTGCACTGAAGAGGTGGGAGGAAGCCGAAGAGTTCTTCGAGATCTGCGTCAGCAGCCCCGCACAGGTCCCCGCTGCTATCCAACTTGAGGCATACAAGAAATTAACCCTAGTTCAACTCATATCCCGGGGAACGGTGAGTCAATCTCAGTTTGCCACACGATTTGGCGCTAATGGGCTTAAAGACCACAGCCGTACCAAAATACACCAATAATTCTCTAATCCGGTTATTGAAGACATCGCCGTACGGGTCGTTCGCAAAGGCATACCCCCAGCAGGTTGGGGCGCTGAGGAAAATTGTCGATACCGACGCTGCACTCTTTACCAACGTTAGCCCTCAACCACTGGTATCTCGCTGTCGCTAACAATCTCGCAGGACGGCAACATTGGCCTCATCAACCAAGCGCTAGAGCGTGCACCGCGAAGGTTAATCAAAAAGCTCACCTCGACATACTTAACTCTCGGTTTGGCCGAGATTGGCAAGAATGTACGAATTTCTGACATCGAGGAGGTCCGAGCACTTGTCTTGAAGATGGTGGGACATGAGCACCGTAGTTCCTCGAGGACCCTAAACTGACCACTCTGAAGATTGAACGCGACGAGATTTGCGCCACCATATCAGCAGATGATACGGTGACATTCTCGGACCCCCCGGCACAATTCTCGAAGACGGAGATCGATCAGGTGCTGGCAGAAGCCCAGAACCAAGCGGCACTCTTCGCGGCGCTGAATAGAGAGGTTGGAAAGAGCAAGGAGTTCTTAACGAAGGTACGAGCTGCCGTCCTCGTTTCGACCTTCCGGGCGGGCTCTGATGTTTTATCTAGGCGACAAAGAACAAGGATGAATGGGGCGGCCCGCCCGAGGAAGAGATATATGCTGGAGGGAGCGTTGGAGCCTGGATGGAGGAAGCGTAATAAATGTTGACTGTTGTACATGTTGTAATGTGGGCTGAAAGTTGATAATCTCTGGTTATGTTGGCGGTGTAGAATTCTAGTTTCGTCCCGGCAGTCGCAAGGTCGGGGTCGATGATCAAATGATTCCGAATGGTTTATGGGAAAGCAAAACGAAAAGGCAAAGTACGGATGACGCTAAGATGGACGGCAAGAGAGCTATACATGGTCCTATTGTCCGAAGTACGAGAAAGGCCACCATATCAAAGACAGTACCCACGCCAGCCACAACCCCGACGAGACCGAAGACTCTACCTCGCCGACATGAATTCCGGGTGCCCTCCTAGGCGAGGGCTGGGTTGAGGTGGGCGTGCGCGAAGCGCTTGGTGTTGTGAAGTGCCTTCATGATGAAGGAGATAGGGGTGACATAAGTAATGTCTGCGAAATCGGTGTCGTTGGGATTGAAAGTACCACTGTTGATGATGCCGGCGATGCGGTTGAAGGCGTCGGCGACGCAAGACCCAGAGTCCCCTTTGGCAGAGAACTTGCCCGGATGCTTGTCGGTAGTGATGATCGGCCACTCCCTCGACTCCTGGTGCTGGTCGGCAAAATACTTACGGGAATAAGACGAAACATTATTCGCCCAGCCTATTGTCATACCAGTCTTCCCGCCGTTCTTAAAAACCACCAGGCATGAGTCTCCGTTCGCGTCGAGCATGGGTGGCTTGGTAAGATCGCACTCGGGGACCTGGTCTTGGAGCTTCATCATACGGTCGATGGGGAATTTGAAGGAAGTGGAGCTAGTGTGGTGCAGATAGACCTTATCCGTGGATTCCCGACGCGTGTACTTGCCTCCTATATTAATGGTGTTGCCACGATAGTTTTGGCGTCGATCTTGGTGACGGCGAGGTCTAGCGTGTACTGACTGGGATCGGTAGAGAGGGTGATGGGAGGAGCCCAGACGAGCTCCCCGATGACGCGCTTCTCCTCCGACCCCCACTGAGTAGCAATCTCGTGGCGCAAGGCTCTGAGTGCCTTCAACCTCTCCTCTGCCTTCCGCAGTTCCTCCTCCGCCCCCTCGTACCCCAACTCGATCATCCCCTTTGCATCTTCGATCGCGTACTCTTCGCCCTCGATATCGTAGTCGATGGCGGCAAGCTTCTCCTTGAAACCGGAGGTGCCAAGGATCACCACGTCTTCACGTGCCTTGCTGGTGTTCATTGCTTGTGTTTCCTCGTTATTGTCCTTGTCGACGGGGAGGATGACGTGCCGGGCGGTGACGAGGTAGATGCTCTTGTCGTCACCGCCGGCGCTGAGGTAGAAGCCTGCTGTTCCATCGGCCCAGAGCCTATGCTTAGCGGAGATTGGGATACCGAGGTCGCGGTGTATGGATCGCGAGCCTCTGTGAAAGTCGGGTGAAGAAAGTCGACAGGATCAAGGAACCTATTGCCCGTTTGTTCCACAACACGAGACTCCCGGATTTCTACATGATAGTCGGGGATATTGTAAGCGTCGATTAAAGTGCGACAACGGACGGCGATGAGGCTGCCCTCCTCGAAGCTGAGTGCCCCGAGCTCGACTCCGATCCAGACTATGGCCGTGCTGGAGGACTGTCCGACCTCGACGATGCGGAAGGCGTCGATACTGGTCCAATTCACGCCCATCGTGTTCAGGCCATGGCGAAGGTCCTCGGATAAACCGTGGTCCCAAACTCCAGCGAGGGGGTGGTCACCCAGCTGCCTAAGCTCTTTGAGGACAGAGTAGGCCTCAGGGCCAGTGGGCTCTTCGTGGGGGTCGGGGTTGGTAGTAGCAATGAGGCGCGGTTAGGAGGGCAAGCCCTTGTAGTAGATCTTAGATATAGCCTCAGTCACGACGAACGGTACGGGGTCCGACATATTGAAGAGTTCGATAGCAGATACAAGGCCGCTGAAAGCCCCCCCGCCGGACGGAGCGATAGATGTGGGAGAGAGGAAGGAATAAACGTGTAGCCCCCTAAGTTCATTCTTCGCATATACCGACCCCTCTCGGGAAGTAAAGGGTTCCAGCGTCTGCCGCATGATGTTTTGGACTGTCGTCACGGTGTGACACCCACCAGTTGCTACCTCCCTTTGCACCTCAAGCCTGCAATGGCCACCCCAACCCCAGTACAATCGAATCCGTCATCGTCTTCCGTCAGGTTAGCCCCCATTGAGCAATGCTGTGGCTAACGCCTGGCTGATCAAATTTTCGTAGCATTCCCCAAACGGCAGCCGCTGGAGGGTTGACGATCACCCAGCCAGCACAAACAGCGACATCCTACTTCAAGATTACCCCAGACGAGCCAATTACCTTCGGGTGGAACTTCACATACCTTTATGTTACCCCCCAACACTTGACGGTCTCGGCTCTCTGCGACAATGGCTACACATACCCGGTTGGTCCGACAGATGGCATTATACCCGGAGACTCGAGGTCGGTGGTCTGGGACCCATATGAATACAATCAAGACCACCCAGAACTTCAACTTCCGCAAGCAACGTACACACTAGCAATCTGGGATGAGCGAGGGCCCGGCGCCGTGAGGCAGGGAGGAGTGTTCAATCCAAACACCGCGTTGACATTTGCCCTATACACTCCTCAGCCGTATACACCTCTTGCAAGCGGTGAGTAGCATTTGTTTCCTTCGCGAGGTAGCCTAAGTCATGGTTTTATCAGGTTGGCAATGTGGTGCTTGTAGCGGCGGTCCCCATTCTGCCCCACTCAGCGGAACCTTCGTCACGGTGATGGCGACCCTGGTTTGCATGTTCCTTTCTGGTTTCATTTGCCTTCGTTCAGCGATGATTCGGAATCGAGAGTAACCGCCTCGTGCTTCCAAAGGACAGATCTTGTTCCTCCATTCTCCCTCTGTGGGTTTTCTTCTGATTGACTTTTCTCCGGATAATTTTATGTCATGAATCTTCTTTACCCGTTGGACGCTTTTTCTAGAGATGTGCTGATACTTTACGAGCTCAGTTTTTTATCACTGTTGTTGTGGAAACGCACGCAGGTATCCCATGGACACCACTTCCCTTTCCTTCGCTACCATATTCTTTACGCTCTCTCTACAACCATCACGCATCACGGACTTGTTCGGCATAATCATGAGAGCTGACCGAGACCCTTCGTTCCATTCCGGAGGTGTATATGGGGGACCTAAAGATACATTGACTTATGGTAACAGGGAATCGGGGTGCTGGAAAAGTACAGTAAATAAATGGAAAGTGATGACAGTACTTGGGGTATGGATCCTGGCGGAAACAGGAAAATAAATGCAGGCAAAAACACAAATGGGCCGGGGTACCCACCCAGACACCCGTAGATGTGGGAGGTCCGAGTGACCCCAGGAGCTAGCTTGGCGTGTTCACCATGCCGGGAGGGTCGGGCAGGGGAACCTCCTCAATGTCCAGGTCGTCTCGACTACTCGCACAACTGGAGGGGTAAGTCAGGGCCCAAAGGGATGACGAGGTCGTCCGCGACGCCCTTCTTGAGTCTTGAGACTTGCAGAGCCCGCTCATCTTCTCCAAATCGAGCATTTCAGTGGCGGAAGGGGGGCCTGACTTGACCATCACAAATGGTAGAGGTTTTGGCAGTGGCGTCGTTGGCGCCATCGGAGTCTCACACGACGACTCTCCCTCCTCGATATCCGAAAAATTACGGGGTCTGAAGTCCAATTTCAGTGACAGACGGGGTCGGCGGGGAGCAGACGTGGGCAAAAACCCATCCGCTGTGACCACTCCGCCTTCTCTATTTAGCACTCGGCTCTGTGCTACGCGCATGATGACGAGTAATGGGGACAGAGGCTATGTAGAATTCAATAGAACATCAGCTCGGGCCCCGCATCACCAGGGCGCGAACGCGAAACAAACTCGCCTGGATTTGACACACGATAGGGAAGACCAGATTCTGACCGAGGCTCTGCTCCGCACAGAGGGCGATCAAGACGAGGGTGGGGACCAGGTAAAACAAGGTGCTTTGGACAAACATGCAAGCGATCCGGTTGCACATGATTCGGGTTGTGTCGATTCTACGACCGGTCCGTACGATGTAGTACACGATGTGAGCCGTCAAGTAGACATTGAGTCCACACGACAGGGAGAGGTAGGTGATTATCGGGACGTTAGAGGTGGCAGACCAGGAATTCGTGTACGCCGCGGCAATTTCTTGGTGGTAGGCGGTGGATATGCCTATTGTAAAGGTGTGAGACAGGGCAGGGAACAATTTTGGGATGGTCGTATGCACCGACGGAGGACATGAATATCAGTAACGGCAGGACGATTGTGGCGAGCCTACGGCCGGTAATTGCAAAAAATCTGAACAACTGAAACATGTTAGATTTAGGTGCCGCCGTGGAGGGGGGAAAAACTTACGAGGATGGAGTCGGAAATCCAGTTAATTATCATGAACCTACAGGCAATGTGATTAATCGACCGTACGGATTGGAACTAAACAGCAAACCTACAATGTGACGCGCGCAATATTGAAAGCGGAGTCGGAGCCTTCGACCATTCGTTGTACGTCCCAACTCCAGCGAACCTGGAGCACCAGGCTCGCGGTCACGCACACAAGCAGAAGCGTCGAAAGAGCCAACCACAGCCGATTTTGGGGAGCTGAAAGGGATGACGTGTGGCAGATGTACTTTAGCGCGACGAAGAAAACCGCGGCATGCGCGCCTGAAGTCTGCAGGAGTCAACGCTGGTGTTTAACCGGAGACCGGGAAGGACTAACCGTATGCCATGCACGACAGCATAGTACCTAAGGAAGTGAATCTATACAGGTTGTGTTCAACACCGATCCCTTCAGAGGTGTCGTATTCCGCCGAGCACGAGATGGCCATCAGGATGTGTACAAAAGATCGTTGCATCTGGGGCCACGATGCCTGGCATCGACGCGAGGTTTAAAAGGGAGGAACCCAGGTGATACCACCACAGTGCGGTACCGGCATTGAATTGAGGGCCAATACTAGTATAACTGTTATACGGATTCCAAAGAGTCCAGATGCCGACCTCGCAGCCAACTGAATGGGAGGCGAGCTCGTTTTCCGCAGAAAGATGTTTTGGTAGAAGCTGTGACTGGATCCCAATGGCATGGTTGCCGCAGATGGTCCCGACTGATCGGCGAACCATCATACAGTCACGCGCCACCGCACCAAGGGCTTCTCTTCCCCCCCCTCACCGTTTTCCCACAAACCACCAGTACAAGCACGTAGACGTATTCATAACCCTAGTGACAGGCCGCCAACCACGCAGTTCATCACATATTAAAAGGACTGATAACCCCATCCCTTTAATAAATCCTTTACCGCACCGTCAACCCTCTCAAGGCTTGTCTGTAACCCAGCAAACACCATAACAGCTTCGGGTTTATCTACCCAAGGGGTTATCGTGGACTTTCCTACAGTGGTTACCAACTACTCACCTCGGTCGCCATACCGCCCGAGGAAACTGCGCAGTGGCCGGAGGAACTTGAGCTCTGTGTCCGCGACTCTCACCCTGTCACGGATTCCGGTCTAACACGAGTCAGCTCTCCCCGTCTATCCCGGGCATGACTCGAGCACCGACCCTGTTCTCCGTATCCCGTTGGATTAGCACATAATAGAAAGCCAAACATTCGATCAACCGATTCGGCTCCGGAGAGTAGACGAAGTCGTCCAAATCGAAGTTGGGGTCGTCGAATAGATCGTGAGGATTGGGGCGGAAGAGAATGGGGCCTAAGATTTCTAGGAACCGCGAGGTTCCAAAGATGTCTCCAAGTGGTGACAAGACGGGGAGAATGTTGGTCCCGTTCAAAGCGTGAAGAACGCTCTCCTTCGTCAGGGTGATCGCGGCAATTCGGGTTTGCGGTGAGTGCGTTGGGTCTGTTAGCATGTCCATTAGTACCTGTACTCGTAATGTGGGTTCCGTCAGCGATAGTGTGATGGCCGTGAGGCGGAATAACATATGTCGAGTGGGGGGATCTGGGTGAACACCCATCAACGAAGGGAGGATGAGGGAGAACTTGATCATGAAGTCAAAGGGGAGGGTGGGGGGATGGGGCTTTATTCGAGCCATGGCTGAGATGTGGATGAGGAGAAACGCGGACGCCTCATCCAGACCGTTATTTGCCCTCAAGCAAGCCAGGATAACAGGGAAGTATGTCTCAAGTAGTGCAAAGTGATCGGCATCCTGGAGGTCGATATGTGCTAGAAGGATGAGCTTTCCAAGGGTAGGATTGCTGGAAAGCGAAGCGATGTCATAGCCCAGTCGATTCGCGACGGCCTAAAACTCAGGTCTGTGGGGTCATTCGATAACGGAAGGCAGGGCGAAGTACCAATGCTCCAGAGACAAGTTTCTCCCCGATCTTCCACTCGGGGTCGATTGCGGAGTTTACCACCAACGTCGGGTATAGGGCTTCAAATGTCCTCTGGGCCAAGGATGTGTGTAAACAGTTTACGCTTGCAGCTAGAGTGGTATCAAGCAACGAGAAAAGTGCGACCTTCGCTGGTGGTCAGAATTGGGTCGGTTTTGAGGGCCGATTCGACTCACAATGCATGGCGTAAGTTGCGTGACGTCGGAAAGGTGATCCGCGAAGTAATCCAAGAGGTTGTTGACTAAGGCGGTTATGGAGTGGAGGACCGCCTGACCCTCGGGTGGTTGTGAACGTGACACCAGAACGAGGATGGATTCTCCAAGATCGCGGAGCACCCCTTGAAGACGTTCCCCCGTAGTTTTCGCCTTAGGCAGCACCCGTGGCAGGACTGGTCGCTCCGCGGGGTGAGGTATCGGCGACGGCGGATTATGAAGTAAGCTTACTATAGGCGTAGGAGAAAATGACCCGTTCTAGCTGGAGGGTGGGAGAGAGTGCCTCGGATTCCTCCTCTTCCTCGTCCTCATCTTCGCCAGCGTGCCTCAAACGTTCCAGGATCTCTTGCAGAACAAGTAGGATCTCCTTAGCGTTCGCCTTTTCGGAGACCACTCTGATTACTGGGACGGCATGGGCGCAATGGCAGGGTATCAGGAGCGGCATGACCGCCAGGGGATCCTGTGCTCCACATATTGGTTACGAAGGCAGAGATGACCATCATCAGACGAACCAACGATGGTGTAAGGTGTGATGCATCCAGAATCGGATACAGCTGCGCAAGCGAACCCTGGGCGCCCTTGCCATGCACTATCGCCTCAATCGCTGTCTGGAGCGACCCTACATCCTGCGAATCGTCAGCAACGATGTTGAGACTCGCTGGTGCCCGTTACCTGGAACTCGGCCATGTAAGCACGGCTTCGGGGGTTCTGGTTTACTTACACACCCCGGACGACTAAGGCGCCCCTAAAATAGCCCGTTGATCCCGCTTGTTCCCGGACGGGCCGGACCCGAGGCCTTTCTACTTGCCGAGCACATGCCGTGAGGACTTGAGCCACCCCGCGGGACGGATAATCTTTTCCCTCGTCACTTTGTAATCCCCAGGAGGTCCCGGGATATTTAAGGATTTGGGCGCGGCTGTCGCGGTTATGAATGCCCCCATCCCTAACGCCCTACTTACCCCTTCCTCCCGTCTCCAGTATGACTCTCTTCGTGAACAGCAATGGCACGAACCTCACCGGCCGAACCGTCGATACCCCTGACGGATCACTCAAGTTCCAACGACGTCTCATATCCGGATCGTCAGGAACCGTCTATACGGCTGAATACGCCAAGACCCACCGGCAGGTCGCGGTCAAGGTGATCCCCAGGATTCGTCAGTCTGCCGACCGTTCGGCAGAGGAGTTCTACGTGCAGCAAGACGTCCAAGACCACGAAAATATTGCCCATACGGTTGCCCTCTACTCCAACGTCCGCCTCGGTCACGGTATCCATGGCGGCTTCACCGGAGATCTCCTCGTCTTCGACTTCTACCGTGGTGGCGATCTCTTCACCGCTATTGCTTCCTACCACTACGGCGCGCAGGAAGCTCAGATCCGCGATACCTTCCTACAAGTGCTCTCCGCAGTCGAGCACTGCCACGAACACGGCGTCTCCCATCGCGATATCAAACCAGAGAACATTCTCTGTAGCGATGACGGCCGTCATGTCTTCCTCACCGACTTTGGACTGGCGACGACAGAAGACATGGTCCACTGTCGATGCGGGAGCCCTATGTACATGAGTTGGGGTCAGTGAATCTCAACTCCTATATCGGATAACTGGCTAACTCATCCTTGATCAAGAATGCTCCACACATCGCCGTGGCGATCCCGCTAGCTTCTCTGCAAAAGCTTCCGACGTATGGTCGCTCGGGATGATCCTCCTCGCCCTTGTTACCGGCCACTGCGCCTGGCAATCCGTCCAACACCCCGACTACACCTTCTACCGCGCAAGCCCCAACGCATTTTGGAAGGAGCGCTTCCCGATCTCCCAGGATCTGCGTACCTTGTTGAACGAAGCGTTCGTAGAGAAGGCTGAGGAGCGTATAACGCTACAGGAGATGCGAAAGAGGGTCGCCGACATGCCGACTTTCTACCTCACTAAGGAGGAACTTGCTTGTGCGTCGTCGACGGTGAAAGCCGTCTGGGTCGCTTACGTTGAGCGGGGACACATCCAACACGAAGAGGGTACCACGCCGAAACCCTTGTGCCCCGATGACGCCCCTCACCACATGCCATCCTCGGCTAAGAGTCTTCTACACCACGCCCGGAAAGTCTTGCCTTTCGTTCGGCCACACAGGGTCGACCGGGTTCAGTCATGACAGAAGGAAAGCGGCGTCGATGTTTTCCGGATGATGTATATTATGTACGATACTCCTGACATTATAGGAGTAGATAATGCGTGGTGGTTGGTTACTTATGAGCGTACTGTTCTTCGCTTTCTTGTCTCCATAGATACAAAAGTAGTTAGAGTGTTTATTATCCCCTCCGGATCTGTGATCAGGAGGGTTTACAGATTAGAGCAAGTGCGGTATCCAAACCGGAGGATTACGAGATGGACCACACCCAGCCCGAGCGTGACGTTCCAGTTTTCGAACCAGGTATCAGAAATGGCGAAAAGTACTAGAGAGGAAGTGGTTAGAGCGTATAACCTGCCACTTGAGGGGCAGGCGGAGGGAACAGAGAGCACCTGGAAGGTAGAACTGTGAGCCTAGGGCATGTCAAGCCAATGAGATTTACCTTGGCGGCCAATATCACGGATTTCACGGTCCGCACAACAACCGACTTCGGAAAAACCACACGTATCGCCATCCCACCAGGCAATGGTACCGAGAAAGCCCACACCGTGTTGTGATGGTTGTGCCGCGAGTCGTCCTCCGATAACTTACGCTCCGGTTTTGTCGGGGGCAAAATCGGAGTCGATCGCGGTGATATTGATGTTGTCCGGCTTCTTTCCCCAGACCAGGAAGGGATGGGTGACGAGGATCTACGGGAGGGAGGGGCGGGTAGCCTTGTTGTGTCTGACTCAGCACTGGCCATGGGTGGTTGGACCTTCCCCTTCAATGACACGGGTATGAGTGAGGTCGCGGTTTGTGCCAGGCTCGTGGCCTCCGGGAAGGGGTCAAGCTAGGATGTCTTTGAGATGAGGTGAGTGAGACTTGAACGCTAGGTACCATCCTACCTTTCCTTCATCGATCCCCATCAAGACGCGTTCTGACGAGGGACGAACCGAGGGGATGACGTGCAGCAAGCTTTCCAAGAGTCCCAAAAAGTTCTTTGACAATCGCCTCGCTTTGAATTTCACCTCATGCTCTTGTGTCGACTTGAACCTGCGATTGAGCGTCAGCACTCGCGAACCCCTAGAGTCAAATTTCCGTTACCCCGGGTATTCCAAAATTTCCTTCTCGAGTCTTTCCATTTTGTCACCCTCCCCAAGAGCACTACCGCCGTTCCCACCAGAAGCGTAGGTATACGGAAGGTGGAAGAAGAGCAATTTGTGGAGAATCATTCCGAGCGACCATATGTCCGACTTAGAATCCATCTGTGCCAGGACACCCGTTTGTGGAGAGGGCAATGATTCGGGTGAGGCATACTCCAATGTCCCTGTGTTTCCTGATCGCGTTCGGGAATTTACCATGTCCTGCGATGTGCCAAAGTCCGACAGCATCGCGCGGGGTATCAGTTTCCCTTGGTCCCATGTCAGTAGAACATTCCCAGGTTTTAGGTCGAGATGCAATATAGACTTGTTGTGCTTGAGTGACAGTCAGAATACAGAACATCCTGAGGGGTGGGACCCTACCAAGAACGCGAGCCCTGCCGTGACATCGCGAAATAAGCTCTTCACTTCCTCCGCACCCAGTAAATGAACAGCCTTGAGAGAGGCCGGTGGCCTGGAAGGTCTGGGGATTCCTTCCTTGTGTGCTTGTTGCTGTGCTCGGAATGCACGGATTCTCGCTGACCGGGAACGGATGTCCTCTGGGGGATGGACATCTTCCGGCGACCCGGACTGATGCATATCAGACCCTTGGTTACGACCGAGTCTTGCATCGATGAAATCGTCCAAGCTGGCGACCGTCAGAGGTCGGATTTATAAACCAAAAAGGGGGACAAACCTCCCACCCTCTGCCCATTGCATAAGCATACTGTGAAAGCTGTTAGCGCAATTAAGGATTTGACTTCAAAACATACAACAAGGTTGGAACTTTTGGACCGAACGAGGAGAACTGTGCGGTCTCCAGCCATGAGTGGTGATACGTTACGATATTTGGGTGGCGTAATTCCTCCAACAAGCGGACCTCCCGGAGGGTATCAACCAAATAGGTGTGCGATTCGCCAACGGCAATCTTCTTCACGGCGAAGCGGCCTAGAAAATACAGATTCATTCCTGCGGAGGGTGCGAGCGGATGACAGCGCAACGTACCGAGACGATTCCCATCCAAAACGTGCTGGTGATGCGATGTGTGTGAAAGGGAGTCACAGGGCGAGATCGCTGGAGACGCACCTGACACAAAAAGACGCTCCCGTTTGCACCCATACCCAACCTACATTCTTCCTCGAAGAAGGCATGAAAGTATCCCTGAGCCATCGTTTCTACAGCGAAGGTCGAGTTCTCCGCCGCAGGAGACACGGGTTCGATGATGGGTGGTGTCGGCGGTCGGGAGGAAGCCTCATTCGAGACCTCCAGTAGCTGAAAGTAGTTGGCTGCACGATCTTGGGTGTCTTCTCCGCCCTCGTTATCAGTGGGTAGTGGACGGTTGCGGTACGGGCAGAGGGAGGTATCTGGGAGGTGGTCGTGGTGCACGACCGACGGTCGGATAGACAAGGCGTGAGAGGTGGGATTGTAGAGCACAACCTGGTTCTGTGCCTGGAGAATCGTCCTCCACCCCTGGTCAACGGGAGGGATAGCGACTGTGATGAGAGCCCTCGAGTCTTCCCGGTTGGACATCGCTGCCAGGTGGTTACCTGCGGCGAGCGACTGCAACGAGGTGTTCTCCCTGTGCGATTTCTGTCACATTGAGCTCCGCTGTGATTGCAGCAAAGGCGAAGACACGCACAGCGTTCGTGTGCACCACCGAGTGATTCGCTAACACAAGTGCTGTCAGAATCAGATCGACCCGAGACGCGGTCAGGCTCAGACCACCCCACCAACGTCAGCCCCGACCTCAACGAACACGACGACCATGACCGTCATCCAACGACCTCTCAAGGGCTCCCGGTTATCTTCCTTCTACCCTGTAAAAAGTCTCCCCTCTCTCTCTTCGCTGGACAGCGCGTTCCAGCTACAGGAGTACATCTCGCTTCTTATCCGACTCGATGTCCACGACGTCCAAAGGATTGTCTCTCTCCCTGGGAAATCCCCCAACACTCAGGATACCGGCACGCCCCTCGAGGAACTCAAAAACGAAGAAAAGGATTCAGACAAGGACGGGAAGGGTGATGTCACTGTGGACGAACCCTGCTGGATCTACGAACAGCTACGGTCTGCAGTTTGCACGTTTCGCGTTATGCTGGATACGCTCATCTCTGGATTACTGTAGGCGTCTCGCTCAAGACCTCTCTCACCCACTTATCACGACATTACAAGAAGAGTGCACGCGCCAGACGTGCCCCGAGATGAAAGCTGGCGAATGGCTGTATCTGTGCGTCGCTCACGGAAATGAGGGAGCAATGGAGGTGTGTTCTTTCCGCGACGCGAATTAGATACCTGCTGAACTCTCATCCATAGCAATGTTGCGCCATAGACTACATCATTCATACAGTTGACAGCGCGACCGCGTTGTTGAACTCTCCCAGGGCCTTTCCCTCTCGGTTAGCGGCTTATCGAACTCGCTTATACTCATTCTAACCTAGAACTACAGTCTCTCAATACCTGCAAGCTCCTACCGCCATTTCTCCTCCCTCGCTCGCCGGCTTGGTCGTATCTTCGCTCATGCTTACTTTCACCACCGCGAAGCGTTCGAACAGGCAGAAGCGGAGAGCTCATTATACGGACGCTTCCTCGCTCTGACGTCCAAGTTCGACCTTGTCCCCGCTGAATTCTTGGTTATACCCCTATCGCACACCGACAACCCCGGGGAGCATCAAGAAGTCGAACCCCCGCGTCTACTGGGGGCAGCTCTTGACCCTCACAGGGGGCAAGAGTCTGCTGGCGGAAAGGAGGATCCCAGCTCAAAACAGGATTTTGTAGAGCTGTCACTTGAATCGAACGGCGAAGGTTCCTCTGATCTACTAAGAAGTCCGGCCGGACCGGACGGTCAGAGAAGACGGAACAGGACAGACACGATGATCTTCAGCGAAGCTGTCAATATTGCGGAGGACTTGGCCAAGGCGCAAACGGAGGCGGAACTGGAGGGGTCTACGCCATTCACAGAGGATCTAGCGATTGATGAGGTCGCTGAAGTTCCCTTCATATCAGAAGACATCTCTTTAACTGGCGATGCGGCTCCAGTATCAAGCGATCTTTCACCGGAGTTCGACGACCAGGTTCTGACGGATGAAGTGGAGGAAATCCCCCTTCCTTCTGTCGTGGATTTGGAACTCGCCGTTCATGAAGACTCTGGCGAGGAATCAAGCGACGAAGAGGTCGTCTCAGAGGAGGAAATCCTTGACCCAACCGTGGCCAAACTGCCAATATCTCCGGAGATACCAGGCTTGGAACCGCCGCTCACGGTTGCCACTGAACCATCAATATCGGAGACCGCCTCAGATGAGAAGGAACCAGAAACAACGGGTATCCCGGAGCCAGTGCAGTCGACACCTGAAGCTTCTAAACCCCCGGCGGAGGTCGAGGTCACACCGGTGACCACGGATGACGGCGAGGACGTTGAAGAGGACGAAGAGGAAGAGGAGTCGACATCACCGTTAGAACCACCCCCACCAGTGATAGTAGTTCACGACGGCGGCGGCGATGATGGTGATGATGATGATTGTGATGATGACGATGACGGCGGCGACGACGACGACGGGTCCCAACCGGCAAACCAGCCGGAAGCTGGGTCTTAGGACTGCTGGTTATTGGCGCGTAACCTACATAACCAGTCGGTCCAATAGTAGCAAGGGTTTGATAATGTGGCCGACATTGCCCGAGATAGTTTACACGCCCAGTCAGCATTTCACCAATCCGATGCCAATCCCCTCGTGTATATAAGCCAAGGGGTGGTGATAAGATGAGATCATCAACGTCCATTCTTCCCTTCCTGCCTCCTTTCCCTGCCCACGATGAGCGGTAGACTCGCTTCAGGCCCGTCTTTTACTCCGCCACTCTGATTTTCAAGGGTCTTGACATAGCTCCTGCTCTAGGTTATGCTACCTGGAAGAAACTCCAGACTATCTACGACACCGAAAAATCACAGCTCGTTCTCAAGGACCTCTTCGCCCAAGATGCGGACAGGTTCAAGAAGTTCAGCAAGGAATATGTCTCTCCAGACGATCCCGCAGTCACCTTCCTCTTGGATTACTCCAAGAATTTGATTACCGAACCCATCCTCAACACCCTCCTTGAACTCGTTCGCGAGGCTGATGTTGAGAACTACCGGGACAAGATGTTCTCCGGAGAGCACATCAACACCTCTGAGGATCGTGCTGTCCTCCACGTCGCTCTCCGCAACTTCGACGAGTTCAAGATCAGCGAGGAGGGTGCCAGTGAGGTTTCCACTGTGCTCGAACACATCAAGGAGTTTACCGAGTCCGTTCGGAACGGAATCTGGAAGGGGTACACGGGAAAGACGATCGACACTATCGTCAATATCGGTATCGGCGGTTCCGACTTGGGTCCGGTCATGGTCACCGAGGCTCTCAAGGCCTACTCCAAGAGGGACCTCACCGCTCACTTCGTCTCCAACATCGACGGAACCCATCTCGCCGAGACTCTAAGGGTTTGCAACCCCGAGACAACGCTCTTCATCATTGCCAGCAAGACCTTCACCACTCAGGAGACGATCACCAACGCTGAGAGTGCCCGGGATTGGTTCCTCAAGTCCGCCCAAGACAAGGCTCACGTCGCAAAGCACTTCGTTGCCCTTAGCACAAACACCAAGGCTGTCACTGCCTTTGGCATCGCTCAGGAGAACATGTTCCAGTTCTGGGACTGGGTCGGTGGACGTTATTCCCTCTGGAGTGCCATAGGATTATCGATCGCTCTCGTTATCGGCTATGATAATTTCGAGAAGCTCCTCAAGGGTGCCCACGGCATGGACAAGCACTTCAGGGAGGCGCCTCTGGAGAAGAACCTTCCCGTCATTTTGGCTGCCATTGGTATCTGGTATAACGACTTCTACGGTGCCCAGACTCAGCTTCTTCTCCCCTACGACCAATACCTTCACAAATTCGCCGATTATTTCCAGCAGGGAGACATGGAGTCGAACGGCAAGTTCGTTACCAAGGGTGGTCAACGTGTGGACTACCAGACCGGTGTAAGCCTCAGTCTTAAGCACTCTCGAACGATTATTGACCCTTGCGATATTCCAGCCTATCATCTGGGGTGCCGCTGGAACCAACGGCCAGCACTCTTTCTATCAACTCATTCACCAAGGAACCAAGTTGATCCCCGCAGACTTCATCGCCCCTGCCACCACCCTCAACCCGATCCGTGACTCCCTCCACCACCGCATCCTCCTCTCCAACTTCTTCGCTCAGCCCGAGGCACTAGCCTTCGGGAAGACTGAGGAGCAAGTGAGGAAGGAGTTGGGACCGAACGCTAGCGAACCTCTGGTCAAGAGCAAGGTCTTCGAGGGCAACAGGCCAAGCAACAGCATCATATTCCCACTTTTGACACCCGCTACTCTCGGTCCGCTCACCTTTCATTTTTGTTATTTAAAGTGCTGATCGGCTTTATGACAGGCGCCTTAATCGCTCTTTACGAGCACAAAATCTTCGTTCAGGGTGTTGTTTGGGGAATTAACTCCTTCGGTGAGTTGGCCGTGATCACCAAGGACACATCGGCCGCTAACAATGGATCAGACCAAATGGGTGTTGAGCTCGGCAAGGTCTTGGCCAAGGCCATCCTTGCTCAGCTCAATAAGCCCGAAGACGTCACCGGTCACGATGGCTCTGTGAGGATTCCCGTTTTCCGTCTCTATCCTTTTCTGGATGCTAAAATACCTTGCAACAGACGACCGGTCTCATCCATTACTACCAGAAGTACAGGAAGGAGTAGACAAATGTACGGTTGCGTTCGATGAAGCATGTAATACTGTAACACCACTCGAGTGCCTCTGGCACAAAACTGAATGGCGACCCTAGGAAATTTTGGTTAGATATCTCTGTCGGAACTTCGTTTGATGCAGAAAAGAAAAGTTCAGAGGTGCACGAAAGTTTGGCTGTGTGCTTGACCATTCGTCAAAATGAATTACGCCTGGGGCGGCAACAAATATCATCCCTAGAAGGGGGAGAGTTCGAGACGAGCCTACTCACTTCGCCGTTGGATCCCTTGACCGAGGTTGAACGTCGAACCTTCGATGTTGGGGGAGAAAGCAAAAAGTGAAATGATCGAGGATCGGGGGTCACGAACGCGTAACAGTGTCACAACTGCATATTCCCATTCCGCCTCCGATGTCCTTGTTCGCTGCTGTGCGACGGCAGTCCACGACCTTTGTCTGTGCGACGTGCAGAGTTAGGACGTACGCGTCCAAGGCGGGGAAGAAGGGCAAAGACTCTACTCCGGCATCTTCCACGAAACTTCCTCCAGCGGAAACGACATACAGTACGCTTGGCCCCGTCCCGTGGTCTCGTTCGCGTGCTTATATTGAGCATTTTTAGATGGGACATCATCGTGTCCACCTGGTACTGTCTTGACCGGCTTGAATTATTTAAAAGGTCAAACGCCAGTTGTTGCGCTTCCGGATGAAGACTACCCGCCATGGCTCTGGGGGTTGCTCGAGCCGAGGAAACTGGTTGACGATGGCCCCGGAGGGAAAGCGGAGAAAATACAACTTAGGAAGGAGAACAGGCAGCGGATTCGTGACCAAAATCTTCTCAAAACTCAGTGATTTACCGTCCAGCTCACAGTGAGTCGATCCTCCGTTCTCACACGCGTTTGACCGTGCTGACACTTTGAGCAAAGTAGAGTTACCAAGTGTAATACTAATAGGGTTTGACCACCCCACGTACTGAGTCCGTACCATCGACGAGAACGAAGGTTGCGGCTAAAATAGATACCTGAACGGTTCTACGAGGAAGTCGATCCGGTTAACGTCCTACGCGGACAGGGCTTTCATTGCATGTCTAGAATCTACCACGCGGGCCTAATGTACTCCTACGGTTCAGTGGTGTGCCTCTTTCGCGATTTGAGCGGCGTGAGGATTGCGGGGATCCCGAGCGTATTCCTCCGCTATAGACCAACGAGAAATAGTCAGAGACGCTTCGGAACCGCAGTCGGACGCGAGACGTACATCGCACACCAAGGTCCTGCATTTTCGAGACGAGGAAGAAAGTGACGGTGGACGCGGCAACGAACGGCCAGATAGGCCTAGCGACCTACAACACCCAATAAAGCTTGGTCAACACGCCACGGGTCACTCTACGGCCAGGAAGGGAGGAAAAGTCGTACGGGAGTGGGCCACTTGCGGAGACCGAGGAAGCTCATGGTTTGATTAAGGGATTGGAGGAACGTTGGTAAAGTTGGTGGTCGACGTTTGTCTTGAGAGATGGGAGGTGATCGGAAACAACCGCTTCCTCCGTCTCTGCCGCGTGCATGACCGACACCGATTGGTCTTTCAATCTACGCTCTTCTGCTTCTGGGTTCTTCGACAGTGACGACGACAACGAGGAGAATGTTGGAGATGCTGGAACCCATTCCCACCCACCTTCGAGCAGCTCCCAGACCCTGCAGCAGATCGATCTAGCTGCAAGGGAGGATAAAGCGCTATACAAACCTAACCCGTGGTCTATTGCCAGAATCAATGCTGCATCTCGCCCTCGACAACTTAACGCTACTCGAAAGTCTGCACCGGAAAAACCTGCCGCAAAGAAACTTCCGCAAGGAGCGATTGTGGACGCTTTCAAGAGACAGGCCCAGAAACCAATTACTACGAAATCTTCTGCTCAGACTAATGGACGACAAACCCCATCGCAAAAACCTGCTCTGACCTCTGCTATCGATGCTCCTGATAATCCTGTATCTGCTCCTGCTCGTTCCCCCGCTACGATTGCGCATATAACCACCTCTGCTGTCAATCCTGTACCAATCCTGTCACAACCAAGAATCCCACAGCAACGCCAGGGAACCCTGCCACCACTCTTCTTGCCCAGGAAAGCCTCTCCTACTTCGCATCCTAGTCCGTCGACCCGTCAGTCCCCAAACCCGCATGTTGCTCCCAGCCTCGAGCGTGTCCAGCCTCTCTCGAGCCCTGTCCCT
>Ga0307511_10000159_pt1 | contig 65231 bp, 58 predicted proteins | sample 13_EM_MG_FD_200266 | JGI IMG/M metagenome (GOLD analysis project Ga0307511, IMG submission 200266) | Populus trichocarpa ectomycorrhiza microbial communities from riparian zone in the Pacific Northwest, United States - 13_EM | ecosystem: Host-associated > Plants > Roots > Unclassified | place... | reverse complement strand
TGATCGGGCGTGTTCTCGTACAGGCCCGCCCAGCCGCCGGTGCGGCGCAGGTCGAGGAGGCCGGGGGCGCGCCGCCGCATGGCCTCGGCGAGGCGCGGGATCCAGCGGTCGTGGGTGTCGGTGGCGAAGCCGGGACGCTCGTCGGGGTCGGACATGCCGACGAGGAGGCCGGGGCCCTCGGTGTGGAAGTAGAGGCTCGTCGTGAAGTCGATCGTCATGGGGAGCACGGTCGGCAGCCCGGGGACGGGTTCCGTGACGGCGATCTGGCGGCGCAGCGGCTGCACGGGGAGGTCGACGCCCACCATCGCGCCGACGGCCTTCGACCAGGCGCCGGCCGCGCAGATCACCGTGTTCGTGTCGATGCGGCCGAGGGTCGTGGTCACGGCGGTGATGTACTCGCCCTGGGTCTCGATGCCGGTGACGTCGGTGTGGCGCAGGATCGTCGCGCCGTGGGCGCGGGCGGCGGAGGCGTAGCCGTGGACGACGGCCTCGGGGGTGCAGTGGCCGTCGTCGGGCGAGTAGGCGGCGGCGATGAGGCCCTCGGTGTCGATCAGGGGGGAGAGGCGGCGGGCCTCGGCCGGGTCGATCAGGCGGCTGGGCACGCCGAGGGAGTTCTGCAGCCGGACGCCCGCCTCGAAGGAGGTGACGTCCTCGGGCCTCGACAGCAGGAACAGATAGCCGACGCGGTGTAACCCGATGTCGTGACCGGTGTCCTCCTCGAAGCGGCCGAAGGCCTCCAGGCTGCGGGCGCCCAGCTGCACGTTGAGCCCGTCGGAGAACTGCGCCCGTACCCCGCCGGCCGCCTTCGAGGTGGACCCGGCGGCGAGTTCGTCCCGTTCGACCAGGACCACGTCTCTGACGCCGGCCCGGGCCAGGTGGTAGGCGATGCTGGTACCGATGACCCCGCCGCCGATGACGACGACCTCGGCCTGACGCTTCACGGGCGCTCCTTCTGTGGCGCGCCGGTGACGGCCCGGGCCGCGGCAGGGTCCTGGATGCCGGGTCCGGCGCTGTGGTGGGGGACGTGCGGTTCAGCGACCCGGTCGCCGGAGAGGAAGAGGACGTCTTCGGTCATTCCCTCTTCCTGTCCGGACTCCGCTCACCGGAATCAGGACCAGTGCGCCACCGCGTCCAGATGGGGCAGGTGGTGGTCGAGACGCTCCCGCTTGGTGCGCAGGTAGGTGATGTTGTTCTCGCAGGGCGGGATCAACAGCGGTACCTCTTCGGTGACTTTGATGCCGTGTTCCAGCAACGCCTCGCGTTTGCGCGGGTTGTTGGAGAGCAGCCGGACGCTCGCCACGCCCAGGTCGTGCAGGATCTCGGCGGCGACGCCGTAGTCGCGGGCGTCGACCGGCAGGCCGAGGGCGAGGTTCGCCTCGACGGTGTCCAGGCCCTCCGCCTGCAGCGCCATCGCGCGCAGCTTGGCCAGGAGGCCTATGCCGCGGCCCTCGTGACCCCTCAAGTAGACGACGATGCCCCGGCCTTCGGCGACCACGGCCCGCATCGCCGCGTCCAGCTGGTCGCCGCACTCGCAGTGCTGCGAGCCGAAGGCGTCGCCCGTCAGGCACTCCGAGTGCAGCCGGGTGAGTACGTCGTCCGTGCCGATGTCGCCGTAGACCAGGGCCACTTGCTCGTCACCGCGGTCGTGGTCCAGGTAACCGATCGCCTGGAATTTGCCGTACACGGTGGGCAAGGGAGCATTCACGACGCGTTCCGCGCCCCTGGGCTGCGCGGACTTCTGCTTGCCGAGTACGCCAATGTTTTCTGTCATGATCTGGTTCCTAAGCAGAGACGAAAGGCCGTGAAACAATGAATGGTTCGGGCTCACGGACGGCGGCATACGGACTGGTGCCGGCGGACACCACGGAGGACGTACGGGCTAGGGGGGCAGGTGTCTCGGCACAGGTCGCGGTCCTTCCGGTCGGCAGTTTCGAGCAGCACGGCCCATATCTTCCCCTGGCGACCGACACCCTCGTCGCCTGTGCCGTGGCCCGGGAGATCGCCGCGGCGTACCCGGTGCACCTGCTTCCGCCGGTGACGATCGCCTGCTCGCAGGAGCACGCGGCCTGGCCGGGGACCGTCAGCATCTCTTCCGTGACCCTTCATGCGGTGGTGCGGGACATCGCGGACTCGCTCCGCCGCTCGGGGGTCGAGACCCTGGTGGTGGTCAACGGTCACGGCGGAAACTACGTACTGGGCAACGTCGTTCAGGAGTCCTCCGCGCGCGGTGAGCGGATGGCGCTGTTCCCGGCCGCCGAGGACTGGGAGGAGGCGCGGGAGCGGGCCGGGGTGCTGACCTCGCTGCTCACCGATATGCACGCGGGGGAAATCGAGACCTCCATTCTTCTGCACGCTCATCCCGAATTGATCCGTCCCGGTTATGAGACCTCCGATTTCGTCGCCGACGACCGTCGTCATCTTCTGACGCTCGGTATGGCCGGCTATACCGAGTCGGGCGTCATCGGGCGCCCGTCGCTCGGCTCGGCGGAAAAGGGGAAGGCCTTGCTGGCGAGCCTCGCCGATTCCTTCGGCGCGTATTTCTCGGTGCTGACCGCGGACTCCTGAGCGGGTGCCGGGTCCGGTACGGCGGTGCCGGACCCGGCGGTGCGCAGGCCGGTGTACCAGCGGGCGACCAGGACGAACAGGCCGGGCAGGGCGGCGGCGAAGCTGAGCACGCCGTAGATGACGGCGACGGACAGGCCGCTGCTGGCGCCGAGGCCCGCGGCGCCGAACGCCCAGGCGGTGACGCCCTCGCGGGGGCCCCAGCCGCCGACGTTCAGCGGCAGGCCCATGGCGACCAGCGCGAGGACCGCGATCGGGAGGAGCTGTCCGACAGTGGCGGCGGATCCGGCGGCGTGCGCGGCGACCACGAACATCGCGAGGTGGCCGGCGAGGATGACCAGCGAGGAGAGGGCGACGCCGGGCCAGTTGGCGCGGGAGAGGAGTCCGGCGCGCACCTCGTCGAGGGTGGTGCGCAGGGCGCGGCCCCGGCGGGTGGCGGTGGGCGGACGGTTCATCCGTACGGCGGCCACGACGGCGAGGGCGCCGACGGCGGCGAGCAGGACGAGCGGGGCGATGCTGCGGGCGTCGGCCATCACCGGGGAGTCCAGGCCCAGCAGGACCGCCACCCCGACGACGGCCAGCGCGATCTGGCCGGCGACGCGTTCGAGGACGACGGCGCGGACGGCGCGGCCCATGTCGCCGGCGCTCTGTCCGTGGCGTACCGCGCGGTGGACGTCGCCGAGGATGCCGCCGGGCAGGGCCGCGTTGAGGAACAGGGCGCGGTAGTAGTCGGCGACGGCCGGGCCGAGCGGCAGCTTGATGCGCAGTCCGCGCGCCACCAGCGCCCAGCGCCAGGCGCTGAACACGGTGGTGACCACGCCGATGCCGAGCCCGATGAGCAGGGTCGGTACGTCGATGCGGCTGAGGCCGTCCACGAAGACGCCGGTGCCCAGGCGCCACAGGAGGACGCCGAGGATGGCGATGCCGGCGACCGAGCCGAAGTGGGTGCGTACCGCACGGGAGTTCACCCGGGTCAGGATCGCGCGCAGGACGCGGCGGGCGCCCCGGGCGCGGTCGGTGGTGGGGCGCGGTGCGGCGACGATCACTCCGATACGGTCGCCGGAGACGGCCGAGCTGTGCAGCGGCGGGGTGTGCGCGGGCCGCCTGTGCACCTCCTCGACGGTGCCCCGGTCGCGCAGTTGGAGTGCGACCGGCGTGGGCCGCTCCACGCGCACCCGGCGCCTGGTGGTGCCCGGTCGCGGTGCGACCGTCCTCATCGTCTCGACGCTCATGATGTTCCCCCTGTGGGCCGGGCCAGCGCCAGCAGGTCGCTGTGGTGGACCAGCACGGTCAACTCCCCCGCCGCGCAGGCCGCGAGGCGTTCGCGCAGATAGCGGTCGGCGCGTTCCTTCAGTTCCGGGCGTTCCTCGACGGCCGCGCCGACCCAGCCGCGCAGCCACTCGGCGGTCAGCGCGAGGTCGTCGGGGCCCAGGCGCCAGGCGCTCGGGTGGACGCGGACCGTGGCGCCGTGCGCGGCGAAGGCCTCGCAGGTGACGGTGACGGCGTCCGGGCCGAGGAGTCCGTCGCGCCGCTGGTGGGCGTTGAACGCGTCGGCGATCTCGGCGTCCATCGGGTCGGCCGGGGTGAGTTCGACCCGTCCGGCGACGGAGAGGGTGAGCAGCGCGGGGCAGCCGGCGCCGACGCACGCGGTGACGAGCGCGTCGACCTCCTCGCGGGTGAGGACGTCCAGGAGCGCGGAGGCCGTCACCAGGGAGGCGCCGACCAGCGCGTCCGGGGTCAGCCGGGCCACGTCGCCGCGCCGGGTCTCGACCGTGACGCGGCTGCCGTCGGCGGCGGCACGCGGGGAGGCGACGGCGGCGAAGTGCAGGAGGTAGGGGTCGCGGTCGTGCAGGATCCAGTGCTGGGCGCCGTCGAGGCGCGGGGCGAGCCAGCGTCCCATCGAGCCGGTGCCGCAGCCCAGGTCGTGGATGACGACCCCTGACTTTCCGGGCAGGTTGGCGAGCCGGATGCGCAGCGGGTCGAGGAGTTCGGGTGCCCGCGCGACGGCGTCGGCGCCCTCGCGCAGCTCCAGCCACTCGGGCGCGTAGCGCGGCGGGTCGTCGGGTCCTACGTCCCGCAGCCGTACGGTGGCCCGCTCGCCGGGGCGGGTCGCGGGTCCGGCGCCGGGGATCACCGCACCGTGCCCGGCCTGCTCGCCGGCATCCGCCGAAACGGTCCCCACCATGATGTCCTCCGGCCCCGGCTGGTCAGCCGTCGCGTCCTTCGCCCCGGGCTGCGCCGGGGCCACCAACATGCCCAGCGGTACGCCCCTGGGCCCCGGCTGCGCCGGAATCCGTCCGGTCTTGCCGCTCGCTCCCGCGGCCCGCGCGGTGGTCGTCTTCCTCATGCCGCCCTCCGGGATTCGCTGGGGAGCCGGGTCAGTACACCGGCGAGGCTGCGGGCCGTGGTGGCCCACCCGTCCAGGGCCGCGCGCCGGCCGCGCGCCGCCGCCTTCAGCCGGCGCCGCACATCGGCCTCGCCGAACCAGCCGCGCAGTTCGGCGGCGAGGGCGGCGGGGTCCTCCGGCGGGACGAGGATGCCGGGCACCCCGCCGTCGGGGGCGCGGCCGACCGCCTCGGGCAGCCCGCCGACGTCCGTGGCCAGCACGGGGATGCCGCGCGCGAGGGCCTCGGTGACGGCCATGCCGTAGGTCTCCGCGTACGACATGAGGACCATGAGGTCGGCGGCGGCGTAGCTGGCGTCGAGCTGGGCGCCGGCCTGCGGGCCCGCGAGGTGCAGCCGGTCCTGGAGGCCGTACTGCTCGATGAGGCCGCGCAGGTGGTCGACGTACTCCGGGTCGGTTCCGAGGCCGCCGACGCAGGTGCACGTCCAGGGCAGGTCGGCCGCGGCGGCGAGGGCCTCGATCAGCCGGTGCTGGCCCTTGCGCGGGGTGACGGCGGCGACGCACAGGAGTTGGGAGACGCCGTCGGTGCCGGAGGCGAGGGGAGCGATGTCGGCGCCGGGGGTGGCGACATGGACCCGGTCGGGGGCCAGGCCGTGGTGGGAGACGAGGCGGCGGACCGCCCAGTCGCTGGTGCCGATGACCGCGGACACCGCCCGCAGGACCGTGCGTTCCTTGGCGTCCAGTTCGGCGGCGACGGCGGCTTCGAGGCCGGTCTCGTCGCCGAGCGGGAGGTGGACGAGGACGGCCAGACCGAGCCGGTCGGCCTCCGGGACGACGATCTCGGGTACTCCGCAGGCCACAAGACCGTCGAGGAGTACGGCGGCGCCGTCCGGCAACTCGCGCAGCACCCGGGCGAGTTCCGCGCGGGCAGCCGCACCGGGCCGGGGCCACTCGCCGTCGACGGCGTGCTTGTGGACCTGCCAGCCGAAGCCGGGGAGGTCCAGGCTGACCCGCCGGTCGTAGGCGTTGCCGCCGCTCGGCGCGGCCGGGTCGTCGACGCCGCCCGGCATCACGAAGTGCACGGTGCGCAGGGACATGGGGATGATCTCGGCATTCCGGGAGGCCGCGCGCTGTGCGGGCAGGAATCCCAGCGAGGGGGCGCGGTCGATGGTCACGTCGCTCACAGGGCACGCTCGTAACTCGCCCAGGCGACGTGCGACTCGTGCAGGGTGACCTGGAGAGCGCTGAGGCCGCGGGCGCCCTCGCCCAGCGCGCCCTTCTCGATCCGCTCGGCGAGCCGGTCGGCGATGACCTTCGCCAGGAATTCGGTGGAGGTGTTGACGCCCGCGAAGTCGGGCTCGTTGTCGAGGTTTCTGTAGTTCAACTCGCTGACGACGGCGCCCAGTTCCTGGGTGGCCAGTCCGATGTCGACAACGATGTTGTCGTCGTCCAGCTCTGCGCGCCGGAAGGTGGCGTCCACCAGGAACGTGGCTCCGTGCAGGCGCTGCGCGGGGCCGAACACTTCGCCGTGGAAGCTGTGGGCGATCATGATGTGATCGCGGACGGTGATGCTGAACAACGGACGACCCTCCAGGTGCGGCGCGTCTGGTCCCCCGGCTGATCCCTGCCGGGGGATGCCGTGTAGTACGGCTGCACGCCTCCCCCTGTTCAGCCCTCTCTCACTCTTTTCTCAGGTCAGACGCGCTTGTCGTAGCGGATTGAACGATTCTCAACCGATGTCGGTGTATCGGACCCGGTGACACAGTGCCGGAATCTCTCCGGACGCGAGCCTCGGCAGCAGGTCCGGCAGCTCCTCGAAGTCGCTCTCCCCGGTGACCAACGCGTCCAGCGCCGGATCGGCGAGGAGATCGAGAGCGAGGGCGAGGCGGTCGGCGTAGCTGCGGTCGGCCCGGTGCGGGGAGACGGTGCCGACCTGGCTGCTGCGGATGACCAGGCGGCGGGAGTGGAAGGCCTCGCCGAGCGGGAGGCTCACCTTCCGGTCGCCGTACCAGCTCAGTTCGAGGACGGTGCCCTCGGGAGCGAGGAGTTCCAGCGCGCGGGCCAGGCCCTGTTCGGTGGCGCTGGCGTGCACGACGAGGTCGCAGTCGCTGAGCGCGTCCGCCGGGAGCGCGAAGCCGACGCCCAGGGCCTCGGCGGTCTTCGCGCGCGCCGGGTCGGCGTCCACCAACTGCACGCGTACGCCCGGGAAGCGGGCCAGCAGCGCGGCCACCGACGAGCCGACCATCCCGCCGCCGACCACGGCGATCCGGTCGCCGATCAGCGGCCTCGCGTCCCACAGGGCGTTGACGGCGGTCTCCACGGTCCCCGCGAGGACGGCCCGCCCGACCGGCACCGAGTCCGGCACCGGTGTCACGGCGCTCGCGGGGACGACGTAGCGCGTCTGGTGCGGATAGAGGCAGAAGACAGTACGGCCGAGCAGCGCGGCCGGGCCCTCCTCCACCACCCCGACGTTGAGGTAGCCGTACTTCACCGGGCCCGGGAAGTCGCCCTCCTGGAAAGGAGCCCGCATCGCCGCGTGCTGGCTCTCGGGGACACCCCCTCGGAAGACCAGGGTCTCGGTGCCGCGGCTGACGCCCGACCAGAGGGAACGGACCAGCACCTCGTCCCCGGCGGGGTCCGGAAGGGTCACGTCACGTATCTCGCCGTGACCTGGAGAGCCGATCCAGAACGCCCTGGCGATGCGTTTCATCGGAATCCTCCTGAACGATCGGGAAGCTGTTCACGTACGGGTAACCACAGGCCGCGCACAGTACGCGGCGTTGATCGACTCTGTCATATGGCCGGAGGGTGTGCGGTGGCCCTGAACAACACATACGAAGCAAGGCTGGTCCAGCAGGAGACCGCTGTGGGAGCGGGCGTTCAGATCCTGTTGCTGGCGTTGCTCGGTACGGCGATCGGGATGGGCCCGGCGGGCTGGCTGACCGGACTGGCGTTCGCGATCGCCACCTGGGCGGTGCTCTCCCAGGCCCTGCACAAGTCCCGGACGCGTAACTTCGGCCCGGCCAACCGGGTCACGCTCGGCCGCGCCATCCTGGTCGGCGGGGTGACCGCGCTGGTCGCGGACTCCTTCGAGAGCTCGCCCCCGGTCACCCTGCTGGTCGGGCTGACGGCGGTGGCCCTGATCCTGGACGGCGTCGACGGCAAGGTCGCCCGGCGCACGGGAACTTCCACCGCGCTGGGCGCGCGCTTCGACATGGAGGTCGACGCGTTCCTGATCCTCGTCCTCAGCGTGTACGTGTCGACGCAGCTCGGCCCGTGGGTCCTGCTGATCGGCGCCATGCGCTACGGGTTCGTGGCCGCCGCCCGCGTCTGGCTGTGGCTGAACTCCCCGCTGCCGCCGAGCACCGCCCGCAAGACGGTCGCCGCCACCCAGGGCATCCTCCTGCTGCTGGCGGGCTCGGACCTGCTGCCGCACGCGGCCAACTTCGCCGTGGTGGCGCTCGCACTGGGCACCCTGGTGTGGTCCTTCGGCCGCGACATCCTGTGGCTGTGGCGCACCTCCCGCACCAGCGCCGTCACCGAGGCCCCGGCCGAGGAGAAGGTCCTCGAACTGGTCTCGCAGTAGCACCGTTCATATCGAAAGGGCCCGGACCACCTGACGGTGGATCCGGGCCCTTCGGCTTGCCCTACTACCCGTACGACTCGAGCGCTACGGCGGCTACGACCGCGGCGCGCGGCTGCGGACGACGGCGAAGGCGCCGGCCGCGAGGCCGAGGACGCCCACGATCAGGCCGGCGATGCCGAGCCCGCGGGCGGTCGAGTCGCTGCCGGAGCTCGACGAGGAGGCGGACGTCGTCTTCGTGGCGGTGGCCGCCGTCGAGGCCGAGGCGGCCGGGGTCTCGTCGGCGTCCTCGCTCTCCTTGGCGGTGAGCTTGAGGACGGGCGCCGGGTTCTCCGGCTCGTCGTCGCCCGCCGCGGCCTCCTCGATCCAGCGCACGACATTGCCGTCCGAGTAGGTCTGGAGCGTCTTGAACGTCAACTGGTCGGTGTCATCGGGCAGTTGGCCGAAGGCGACGTTGAAGTCCTCGAACTGTCCGGCGCCGATCTTCCCGCCGGTCCAGGTGATCTCGGAGACGGCGTCCGTGATGGTGCCGTCGTCGGTCTTGACCGGCGTCTTGAGCTTGCTGGTGGTGACCTTCGCGGTCCAGCCGTTCTGCGGGGTGACCAGCACGCCGAGGACGGGGTGGTCGGTGGGCAGATAGACCTGGACCTTGGTGGTGGAGGCCTTGTCCTCCTCGTTGGGGACACGGAAGGTCAGGACACCGTCCACGGCTCCCTTGGCGTAGCTCTCGGGGTGGACGGTGACATGCGCGGAGGCGACGCCGGCGGCGGCCAGAACTCCGGCGGTGGCGAGCGCGGCGACGGTGCCTGCGCGGCGCAGGGTGGTGCGGTGTGCGGACATGGTGAGGTGATCTCCGTACGGGAAAAGGAAGTTGGCTGGTCAGACCGGGTACGGGATCGGAACCGGTGGCCCTCTGCGGCTGACCGCGTGCCGCAGGAGGAGCTGGCGGAAGGGGGCCGCGTCGGCGCCGGTGCGTCCGGGACCCACCGTGCGTGCGGGCAGGGGTGCGGGGGCGTCCCGCCACCAGGCCACCAGTCCGGGTACGAAGGCGACGGCCCAGCGCAGCAGCGACCACAGCGCGGCCTCCCCGCGCCGCAGCCACCAGGCCGCGACGAGCGCGGCGACGACATGCGCGGCCACGGCGTGCGGGGTCATCGCCTGCGTCTGCCGCATCGGGGCCATGGTGTCCCCCGACATGTGCGCCATCCCGGCCATCGCCATCCCGGCCCGGGGCCGCGCGAGGTCGAAGCCGAGGTGCAGCCCCGCCTGGGTGGCGAGCATCGCGGCACCGATGCCGGGCAACGACCGCTCCCGCCCACCGAGCAGGAACCCCGTGCCGAACACGACGAGGAACCCGGCGCCGTCCGCCCACAGCGGGGGCGTCGCACCGGTGGCGAGCCCGTGCCCGGCGGCAGCCAGCAGCACACACACCGCGGCGAACACCGCGGCGCGCAGGCTCCGGACCGCCGGGGATGCGCTCATGGTGACGGATCCTCCCACGGGCCGCTGCCGCCGTTGCCGTCGATGGCTGTTTAGGGGGCAGCTCATATCTGGTTCATGGCTTGGTACGGCGGTGACGCGTGGGGCGTTCAGTGCGGGTGGGCAGACTCCTGCGGGCATGCGCCGGTTTACGGGGATTCGGCGGCCGGTACGGCAGCCACCCCTGTTGGCCGCTCCCGATTTGACAGACCCGCGGCCGACCCCTAAAACCTAGCCACATGACATTCATTTTCAAAACCACGAAAGCGGCGGACCGGTAGTGCGCGTCGCGTTCGTCGGCAAGGGCGGCAGCGGAAAGACCACGCTGTCGGCCCTCTTCGCCCGCCAACTGGCGCGCTCCGGCGCCCCCGTGCTCGCCATCGACGGCGACATCAACCAGCATCTGGCCGAGGCCCTGGCCCCCGGCACCGAACCGGTCACCGCCCCACCCCTGGCCGACCGCCTGAGCGAGCTCAAGGACTTCCTGCGCGGCACCAACCCGCGCATCGCCTCCCGCGAGGCCATGATCAAGACCACCCCTCCGGGGCGCGGCTCACGCCTGCTGCGGCTGCTCGGCGACGACGAGGTGCACGCCCGGCACGTGGTCCGGGCGGGTGACGTACCGCTGATGGCGACGGGCGAGTTCGCGGAGAGCGACCTCGGGGTGGCCTGCTACCACTCCAAACTCGGCGCGGTGGAGCTGTACTTGAACCACCTCGTCGACACCACCGGCGAGTACGTGGTGGTCGACATGACGGCGGGCGCCGACGCCTTCGCCTCCGGCCTGTTCACCCGCTTCGACCTCACCTTCCTGGTGGCCGAGCCCACCCGCAAGGGCGTCTCCGTCTACCGCCAGTACCGGGACCACGCACGGGAGTTCGGGATCCGGATCGCCGTGATCGGCAACAAGGTGACCGGTGAGGACGACCTGCTCTTCCTCAAACAGGAGGTGGGCGACGACCTGTTGACCCACCTGGTCCACTCCCCCGCCGTCCGAGCCGCCGAACAGGGCCGGTCGGAGGGCGAGTTGGAGCCGCACAACGCGCACGCCCTGCGTCTGCTGCGCGAGGCCGTGGACTCCTGCCCCCGTGACTGGCCGACCCTGCACCGCCACGCCGTCGAGTTCCATCTGCGCAACGTGCGGGCCTGGGCGGACCGGGCGACGGGCCTGGACCTGGCCGCCCAGGTGGACCCGGGCTACGTACCGGGCCCGCCCGCACTGACCTGACGACCGCCCCACCCCACCGCACCCCACCCCCCCCACCACTCCCGACTACCCGACAGGACACCCCTTTTCATGTCTCTCGACGTCTCCCCGAAGCTCCTCGCCGAAGCCCAGCACGGCAGCATCCGCGAGGCGGACTTCGTGGACACGGTCCGCACGTCCCTGCCGTACGCCTACGACCTCGTCGCGGGCCTCGCCGCCGAACTCCACGACGGTACGGCGGAGTTCACCGACAACCAGACCCCGCCGCCGTCCGAGAAGGAACGCGGTCAACTGCTGCGGGCGTTGGCCAGCGACGCGATCCGGGGCAGCCTGGAGCGCCACTTCGGGGTGGCCCTGGCCTTCCAGAACTGCCACCGGGTGGCGGCGTTCCGGCCGACCGCGCGGGACGGGGAGACCTTTGCCAAGTTCACTTCACTCCGGTCCCAAGTGCTGAACCAGTCACCGGAGTTCAGGGACTGCTGACGGGCAGCACCAGCGCGACGAACCGCTCGGCGTCGTCCAGCCACGGCATGTGTCCCGCCCCGGGCTGGATCACGAACTCGGCGTTCGGGAAGAGTTCCGCGTACCGGGCCAGAACTCGCGGCGGAGCGGAGATGTCGAACTCCCCGGCGAGGACGCGCACCGGGGAGGTGAAACCGGCCAGCGCCGCGCGGGTGTCGGCCGGGCTGAAGGCGCCCTCGGCGGCGTAGACGGCCGCGGCCTCCGCGTTCTTCTCCTTCGCGTCGGCCTCCTCGAAGGCTCGTGCCGTCTCGTCCCAACGGGCATGGGCGAAGGGCGAGATGGCCTCCCAGGAGTCGGGCGTGGCCCGCCCGGCGGTGATCTCCTCCAGGGCGGCGAACGCGGGTCCGAACCACGGTTCGGACCCGCGCAGCCGCGCGACCCGCAGCCGGTCCTCGGCCGAGATCTGCATGCCGACCGCGTAGACGCTGGGGGCGACCAGCGTCAGCCGGGCCACCCGGTCGGGGTGACGGGCCGTGTACAGCGCGGCCAGATTCGCACCGGCCGAGTGCGCGAGCAGGTCGATCCGCTCCAGGCCGAGGTGTTCGCGCAGGGCCTCGACGTCGTCCACGAGCCTGTCGCAGCGGTACGACGCCGGGTCCCGCGGCACCTCCGAGGCGCCCGTGCCCCGGAGGTCGAGACGGATCAGCCGCCGGTGGGCGGTCAGGCCGCCGAGGGTGCCGAGGTAGGCCGAGTCCCGCATCGGTCCACCGGGCAGGCAGACCAGGGGCGGGCCGTCGCCGGAGGCGTGCGCGGCGAGGCGGGTTCCGTCGGGTGCGGTGAAGGTCGGCATGGGCGTGAGCGTGTCAGGGGGCGGGATGTGCGGCAACTTGATTCCGTGGCCCGGTGCGAACAGCAACCCGATTCCCGGGCGCGCTGCATACGGGATATCGGATTGTCGTGCGGCGAACGGGCCGGTCCGGTTCCGCGCTCCGGACCGGCCCAGCTCTCACTTCTTCTGTTCGACCCGCACCCAGTCCACCTCCGCCTGCACTCCCCCGGCCGCGACCTTGTCGACGCTCGACTGCGGCAGGCCCCAGTACGGGGTGGTGACCTGGTTCCAGCCGGCCGGGTAGGCGCCGCCCAGGGCGAGGTTGAGGATGACGTACTGGTTGTGGTCGAAGACCCATTGCCCGCGCGTGGATTCGAGTGTGTTGCGGGTGGTCTCCTGGACGAGGTTGTCGTCGACGTAGAAGCGCATCGCGGTCGGGGTCCATTCGACGGCGTACGTGTGCCACTGGTCGACGGTGCCGCCGTTCGGGTAGGTCTGGCGGGCGCCGATGTTGCCGTCGGCGGAGTAGCCGGGGCCGTGGAGGGATGTGCTCGTCCAGTTCGGGTAGCCGATGTTCTCCATGATGTCGGTCTCGCCGGAGGCCGGCCAGGAGACCGACGGGTTGTCGACGTTGCTGCCGAGCAGCCAGAAGGCGGGCCAGAATCCGTCACCGACCGGGAGCTTCATACGGGCGCTGACCTTGCCGTACGTGAAGTCGAACTTGGTGTTGGTGTCGATGCGGCCCGACGTGAAGTCGTAGGTGCCGCCGCCCGCCTGGGTGCAGCCCTTGCAGTACTTCGCCGCGAGGATCAACTCACCGTTCTGCGTGCGGACGTTGTCCGTCGAGTCGACGTACGCCTGGGACTCGCCGTTGACCGAGCCCATCTCCGTGCCGGTCCGCACGACCCGCCACTTGGAGCGGTCCAGGGCCGCGGACGTGAAGTCGTCGAAGAACGTCGTCCGGTACGTGCCCGACTGGTCGCCGGGGAGGGCGGGGTAGGCCGCCGCCGCGGTGCCGCCCGTGCCCCAGACCTGGAACTCGTAGAGCGAGTAGCCGAATTGGGCCGTGTACGGCGCCGGGTTGTAGAAGGAGCGGCGTTCCTTGCCGAGCATGCGGACGTAGCGGCCGGTCACGGGTTGAGGCAGCGTCACCGTGTCGTGGCGGCCTGTCGCGTCGGCGGGGGCCTGGACGTTCGCGCGGCGCGCGGCGATGTCGGCGGCGGACGGTTCGTAGACCGTGCGCCAGGTGGTGTTGTCGTCGGAGACCTGGAGCAAGTAGTCGACGGCGTAGGCGGATTCCCAGTAGAAGTCGACCGTGTCGATCGTCGAGGTGGCGCCGAGGTCGACCGAGACCCAGCGGTCGGCGTTCCAGTCGCTCGACCAACGGGTCGCGTCGTCCTTGAGGTTGGCGGGCCAGCCGCCGTCGGTGACGTACGCCGGTGAATTGCCGTTGTGCTGGTAGTAGTTGGAGTACGCGGGGTGGTTCAGGGCGAGGTTGGTGCGGGTCGTGGACGCGGGGGCCGGTTCGCCGCCGTAGACCTTGAAGGAGTAGAGCGAGTAGCCGTACGGCGTGGCCCGTTCCAGGCCGCGCAGGCGGATGTAGCGACCCGTCACCTCCTGGGGGTACGTGCTCGTGGTGACCGAGCCGCCGGTTCCCGCCGTCTCCGTGTAGAAGGGCGTCCAGTCGGTGCCGTTCTTGGAGATCTCCAGGACGTATCTCTTGCCGTAGGCGGCCTCCCAGTCGAGGGTGACGCGGTCGACGCGGAGGGTGGTGCCGAGGTCGAGGCGGATCCAGGCGTCGTCGGCGAAGTTGCTGGACCAGCGGGTGGCGCCGTCGCCGTCGAAGGCGAGGCCGGGGGTGGTCCCGGCGTTCTCGCTGCCGGAGGCGGTGACGGCGGCCGGGTTCGCGGCGTAGGCGGCGGCCGCGCGGTCGGTGTCCCAGGTCGCCGCGGCGGCGGCCTGCGGGGCGGGGGCGGCGAGGGCCGGGGTGGCGAAGAGAAGGGTCAGCGCGGTGAGCGCCGTGAGCAGGGTGCGGGTCGGCATGCGAGGTCTCCTTGAGGGGCGGATCTCCTTCTGGGGGTGCTCGTGCTGACGTGCGCATGACATGGACGGGAGCAATGGGGCTGAGGGGACTCATGGGGTTGATGGTGGTGCCCCGGTGGGCGCGGGCTCCCCCGCCCGCACCCACCGGGGCGGTCTCGGTCAGGCCGCGCGCCGGGCCCGGCTGCGGTGGTCGCGGATGATCTCCGCGTACCGGTGGCCGGAGCCCTTGATCGTGCGGACCTGGGTGTCGTAGTCCACGTGGACCAGTCCGAACCGCTTCTCGTAGCCGTACGCCCACTCGAAGTTGTCGAGCAGCGACCAGGCGAAGTAGCCGGCCAGCGGGGCGCCCTTGCGGGCCGCCGAGGCGCATGCGGCGAGGTGCTGGACCAGGTAGTCCTGGCGCTCCGGGTCGTCGACGGTGCCGTCGGGGCGTACGAGGTCGGGGAACGCGGAGCCGTTCTCGGTGACGTAGATCCGGCGCGGGTCGTACTCCTCGGTGAGGCGGAGCAGCAGGGTCTCGATGCCGGAGGCGTCGATCTCCCAGTCCATGCCGGTGCGCGGGACGCCGAGGCGGCGGACGGCGCGGGTGTGGGGGGCGGGGCCGGTGGGGTCGTCGGCGACGGTCGCCGGGAAGTAGTAGTTCAGGCCGAGCCAGTCCAGCGGGGCGGCGATGGTCGCCAAGTCGCCCGGCTGTTCCGGGAGTTCGACGCCGTAGGTCTCGACCATGTCGGCCGGGAAGCCGCGGCCGTGCACCGGGTCGAGCCACCAGCGGTTGACGTGGCCGTCCTGCCGGCGGGCGGCCTGTACGTCCTCGTCGCGGTCGGAGGCGGGGTACACCGTGGAGAGGTTGTTGACGATGCCGACCTGGGCGTTCGGGGCGGCGGCGCGGATCGCCCGAGCTGCCAGGCCGTGGCCGAGCAGCAGGTGGTAGGAGGCGCGGACGGCGGCGGTCAGATCGGTCCAACCCGGTGCCATCTTGCCTTCGAGGTGGCCGATCCAGGCCGAGCAGGAGGGCTCGTTGAGGGTGGTCCAGTGGGTGACGCGGTCGCCGAGGCGTTCGGCGACGACCGAGGCGTACGCGGCGAAGTGCTCGGCGGTGGCGCGCTCGGGCCAGCCGCCGCGGTCCTGGAGCGCCTGGGGCAGGTCCCAGTGGTAGAGGGTGACGGAGGGGGTGATGCCCGCTTCCAGGAGTCCGTCCACCAACTGGTCGTAGAACGCGAGGCCCTTGGGGTTGACCGGGCCGTCGCCGCCGGGCAGCACCCGGGGCCAGGCGATCGACAACCGGTAGGCGTTGGCGCCGAGTTGGCGCATCAGGCCGATGTCCTCGCGCCAGCGGTGGTAGTGGTCGCAGGCGACGTCGCCGTTGTCGTCGTTGTCGATCTTGCCGGGGGTGTGCGAGAAGGTGTCCCAGATCGACGGCGAACGCCCGTCCTCGGCGACGGCTCCCTCGATCTGGTACGCCGCGGTGGCCGTGCCCCACAGGAAGTCGTGCGGGAGTGCGGCGAAGTCGATGGTCACTGAAGTCCCTTTACGGTCAGCGGAGTTGGTCGGGTGGGTCACTTGACGGCGCCCGCCGTCAGTCCGGCGACGAGATAGCGCTGGAGCAGCAGGAAGCCGGCGACCACGGGCACGCTGACGACCAGCGAGGCGGCCATGATCTGGTTCCAGTACACGTCGTTGAGCGTGGAGTAGCCCTGGAGTCCGACTGCAAGGGTGCGGGTGGAGTCGTTGGTCATGACGGAGGCGAAGAGGACCTCGCCCCACGCGGTCATGAAGGCGTAGACGGCGACCGCGACGATGCCGGGGATCGCGGCCGGTACGACGACCCGCAGCAGCGCGCCGAGCGGGCCGCAGCCGTCCACCAGCGCCGCCTCGTCCAGGTCCTTCGGGACGGAGTCGAAGTAGCCGATCAGCATCCAGATGGAGAAGGGCAGGGAGAAGGTCAGATACGTCAGGATCAGGCCGCCGCGCGAGCCGAACAGGGCGATGCCGGTGGCATTGCCGATGTTGACGTAGAGGAGGAACAGCGGGAGCAGGAAGAGGATGCCCGGGAACATCTGCGTCGACAGGACGGTGACCGTGAAGACGCGCTTGCCGCGGAACTCGTAGCGGCTCACCGCGTAGGCGGCGAAGACCGCGATCACGACCGAGCAGACCGTCGCGGCGACGGACACGATCAGCGAGTTCATGAAGTACTTCGCGAGCGGGACCGTCGACCAGATGTCGATGTACGGGCGGATCGTGAGCCCGCTCGGCAGCCAGCGGAACTTGCCCGTGACGTCCGAGAGCGGTTTCAGGGAGCTGGAGAGCATGACGTACACCGGCACCAGGACGAAGCCGGTGAGCAGGGTGAGGAAGATCCGCCGCGACCAGATGAAGGAGCGGGGCGGGGCCATGGGCGAGGTGGGGCTAGACATCGGCGGTTTTCCGTCCGCGTGAGGTGAACACGAGATACACGCCGGTGACGACGAGCAGGAACAGGAGCAGCAGGACCGACATCGCCGAGCCGGTGCCGAAGTTCCAGGTGACGAACGACGCCTGGTAGATGTGCACCGAGATGAGGTCCGCGGCCTCGGGGGCCGACCTGCCGAACAGGACGTACGGCGTGTTGAAGTCGTTGAACGTCCACAGGAACAGCACCAGGACCAGCACCTGGTTGACCGGGCGCAGTGACGGCAGGGTGATGCGGCGGATCTGCTGCAGGCGTCCCGCGCCGTCGATCGAGGCGGCCTCGTACAGCTCCTTGGGGATGTTCTGCAGGCCCGCCATCACGATGAGGAAGGCGAACGGCCAGCCCTTCCACACCGACACGATCAGCAGCGCGTAGAAGCTGTTGTCGCCGATCAGCCAGAACGACGGCTTGTCGGTGAGGTGCAGCTGGTCGTGCAGGACGTGGTTCACCAGGCCGTTGTCGTGCTGGAACATGAACACCCAGGTGATGACGGCCGCGTAGACCGGCAGCGCGTACGGGATGAGAAAGAGCGCTCTCAGGAAGCCCCGGCCGCGGAAGGTGTCCTGCATGTAGATCGCGGCGACCGTGCCGATCAGCCAGCAGAAGCCGACCGAGAGCAGGGTGAAGCCGACGGTGACGAAGAAGGAGTGGAGGAGCGCCTTGCCCACGGGGGCGTCGAAGTCCACCGACACCTTGTAGTTGTCGAAGCCGGACCAGGGCGCGGTGCCCCAGTCGCGGATGTAGAACTGGGTGAGCTCCTTGAAGCTCATGACGATGCCGATCACCATCGGCACCAGGTGGACCAGGAGTTCGAGGACCAGCGCGGGCAGGAGCAGCAGGTAGGGCAGTCCGATACGGCGGATCCGTTCGCCGCGCCGCCGGCGCGGGCCGGGGGCCGCCGGGTCGGAAGGGTTCTTCCGCACGGCGGCCTCCGGGGTGACAGTGCTCGTCACAGTCGCACTCACTTCGCCGGCATCTGCTGCTGGGCCTTTTCGAGCTCCGCCTTGACGGACGCGGTGGTGACCGCGCGTCCGGCGGCGGCGTCGGCGAACAGGTTCTTGACGGCCGTGCCCACCGCCGTCTCGAACTGCGACTCGTCGGCGACCTGCGGCAGCGCGGCGGCGCTGGTGGCGAGGGTGTTCTTCAGGACGGAGTTCGCCGGGGTGTTGAACGCCGTGTCCTCCTGCGCGGCCTTCACCGGCGGGATGGAGCTGTAGGCGGTGTTGAGGATCTTCTGCTCGGCGTCGCTCGTCATGAACTTCACGAACTTGGTGGAGCCGTCGAGGTTGTCGGTGTTCTTGAAGACGGCCAGGTTGATGCCGGCCACCATCGAGTTCACCTGTGCGCCGGTGCCGGGGGTGCCGGACTGCACGGGTATCGGGGCGATGCCGTAGGCGCTGTCGCTCATGCCCTGGGACTTGAGGTTGGCGGACGCGGACTGCCACATCAGCATCGCGGTCTTGCCCTTGGCGAAGTCGCTGACCGACTGGTTCTGCGCGTACTCGGCGTTGCCGACCGGGATGACCTTGTCCTTGGCCATCAGGTCGACGTACTGCTTGACGGCCGTCACGACGCCGTCGTTGGTGAAGTCGGCCTTGCCGTCGGCGGTGAAGAAGTCGGCGCCGTGCTGCTTGGCGAAGACGAAGGTGTGGTGGATGTTCTCGGAGACGTTGGAGCCCTCGGCGCCGAGTGCCTGCTTTCCCTTCGCCTCGATCTTCTTGCCGTCGGCGATCAGCTCGGCCCAGGTGGCCGGGGGTTGGGAGATGCCCGCGTCGGCGAAGATCTGCTTGTTGTAGTAGAGCGCGTACGCCATCGAGTACAGCGGGACGGCGGCCGGGTCCTTGCCGGCGGCGCCGGTGGAGCCGAGCGCGGAGTCGACGAAGCGGTCCTTGCCGCCGATCTTCGCGAAGTTGGCCGTGCTCCACGGCAGGAAGGCGCCGGTGGCCTGGAGGGAGGCGCTCCAGGTGTTGCCTATGTTCAGGACGTCGGGGCCCTGGCCGGAAGTCGTCGCGGTCAGGATGCGGTTGAGCAGGTCGGACCAGGGCACGACCTCCAGCTTCACCGTGATGCCGGTCTGCTTCTTGAACTTGTCGAGCTCGGGCTGCAGGACCTTCTTGTCGATCGCGATGCTGGCGCCCTGGTTGGAGGCCCAGTAGGTGAGCGTCTTGGGCGAGTCGTTGGATCCCCCACCCGTGGACGAACCGCCTCCGCAGGCCGTGGCCGCCAGGGCGATTGACATGGTGACGGCGCCTACGGCCGCGGCTCGGATGCTGCGCATACTCCGGGTGTCCCTTCAGGGAATGCACTCACGACTTAATTTAGGACGTGAGTTAAACCTCGGAAGCCAAAGGCGTCAAGAGTTTGGACGCCACTCGTCGAACTCGGTCGTACCTCTTGACGACCGCGTTCACGGACCTGAAGCATTCCCCCGCGAGAGAGCGCTCCCAACCCCACCGGCGTTCATTTCATGAACAAGGAGAGCCGCGACATGTCCTCAGTTCCCCGCAGAACCGTCCTCGGTGCGGCCGCAGCTGTGTCCGCCCTGGCCGGGCTGCCCGCAACTGCCTCCGCCGCCCCCGCAACTCCCTCCGCGAACAAGCCACTTGCTCTTCCGGGTGGCGGCGATCTCGGCCCCAACGTGATCGTCTTCGACCCGTCGACGGCCGGCATCCAGGCCAAGCTGGACCAGATCTTCGCCCAGCAGGAGACGGCCCAGTTCGGCACCGGCCGCTACGCCTTCTTCTTCAAGCCCGGCACCTACTCCGGGCTCAACGCCCAGCTCGGCTTCTACACCTCGATCGCGGGCCTCGGCCTCTCCCCCGACGACACCACCATCAACGGCGACGTCACCGTCGACGCGGGCTGGTTCAACGGCAACGCCACCCAGAACTTCTGGCGTTCGGCGGAGAACCTCGCGCTCGTCCCCGTCAGCGGAACCAACAGGTGGGCCGTGGCTCAGGCGGCCCCCTTCCGTCGTATGCACGTGCGCGGCAGCCTCAACCTCGCGCCCAACGGCTACGGTTGGGCCAGCGGCGGCTACATCGCCGACAGCCGGATCGACGGCCAGGTCCAGCCGTACTCGCAGCAGCAGTGGTACACCCGGGACAGCGTGATCGGCAGCTGGCTCAACGGCGTCTGGAACATGGTCTTTTCCGGCGTACAGGGCGCACCGGCGCAGGGCTTCCCGAACCCGGTGTACACCACCCTCGCCACGACCCCCGTCTCGCGCGAGAAGCCCTTCCTCTACCTCAACGGCACCGAGTACCGCGTCTTCCTCCCCGAGAAGCGCACCAACGCGAGCGGCGTGACCTGGGGCAACGGCACCCCGCGCGGCACCTCGCTGTCGCTGTCGCAGTTCTACGTCGCCAAGCCCGGCGTCACGGCCGCCACCCTCAACCAGGCGCTCACCCAGGGACTCCACCTGCTGCTGACGCCGGGCATCTACCACCTCGACCAGCCGATCCAGGTGAACCGCGCCAACACCGTTGTCCTGGGCCTCGGTTACGCAACTCTCGTCCCCGACAACGGAGTCACGGCCCTGAAGACCGCCGACGTCGACGGCGTACGGCTGGCCGGGTTCCTGATCGACGCGGGCACGGTCAACTCGTCGACCCTGCTGGAAGTCGGGCCTGCGGGCACGACGACGGACCACTCCGCCAACCCGACCACCGTGCAGGACGTGTTCGTCCGCATCGGCGGCGCGGGCGCGGGCAAGGCCACCACCAGCATGGTCATCAACAACCGCCACACGATCGTCGACCACACCTGGCTCTGGCGCGCCGACCACGGCACGGGCATCGGCTGGGACACCAACCGGGCCGACTACGGCCTCGTCGTCAACGGCGCCGACGTGCTCACCACCGGTCTGTTCGTGGAGCACTTCAACAAGTACGACGTGCAGTGGAACGGCGAGCGGGGCCGCACGATCTTCTTCCAGAACGAGAAGGCGTACGACGCCCCGAACCAGGCGGCCATCCAGAACGGCTCGATCAAGGGGTACGCGGCCTACAAGGTCGGTGACAACGTGACCGTGCACGAGGGCTGGGGCCTGGGCAGTTACTGCTACTACAACGTCGACCCGACGATCGTGCAGCACAACGGCTTCGCGGCCCCCAACCGTTCGGGCGTGAAATTCCACGACCTGCTGGTCGTCTCGCTCGGCGGGCAGGGCCAGTACGAACACGTCATCAACGAGACGGGGGCGGCGACTTCGGGCACGTCGACGATCCCGTCCACGGTGGTGTCGTACCCCTGAGGTCGTGGTGGGTGCGGGCCGGAGCTCCCCCTCCGGTCCGCACCCGCCACCGTCACACCCGTGGTGTGATCTCCGCCATCGGCGACCAACCCCCGCCCTCCGTCTCGACGTTGATGATGTCGGGCGTCGCGGCGACGACGTCCGGCATCCACGCGATCGCCGCCTTGAAGTGCTCGGAGCCGACGTGGGCGGCGCCGGCCTCCGGGGAAGCGAACGCCTCCAGCAGCACGAAGCGGTTCGGGTCGACCGCGTCGACCGACCACTCGAAGAACAGGTTGCCGGGCTCGGCCCGGGTCGCGGCGGTGAAGTCGGCGACCCGGTCGAGCCATTCGTCGCGGTACTCGGGGCGGACGGGGAACCGTACGGCGATGAAGATCATGCGGTGCTCCTGGATCGTCGGGCCGGCACGCGGAAACGTACCGACCCGAGCGTGCCTGCCACGGGCAGGCGGCGGGAGGTGCCCCACCGTGGACACCTCCCCTACGGGGACGTGCACCGTGCGGTTCACCACCGCGCCCGGCGCCGGCGCACACCCCGTCGGGGTCCGAGGAACGTCCCTCGGCCCCCGCCTCCGTCTCCGACTGCCGCTGCCGCTGCCGCTGCCGCGCAACCGCCCTGTCCGGCCCGCGAGTTCGACCTACGAACAGGTGTCGTCCAAGCCCACGTCCCCGAGACCGGCGACGCACCGCGTCCCGCGCCCGGACACCCCCGACCCACAGCCGAACGCACAACCACCCTGCACGGACGGCGAGTTCGCCTCGGGCCCACCTTCCCCCTCTTCCCCAGACCGACGACGCACCGCACCCCTCGCCCGGACACCCCCGACCCACAGCCGAACGCACAACCACCTTGCACGGACGGCGAGTTCACCCCAGGCCCGCCTTCCCCAGACCTGGGAACGGGCAGCGGGAGGCGCCCCGGTCCGGGACACCTCCCGCCCGGGCACCGCTGCCGGGCCATTGCCCCGCACGCACCGGCACGCACTCCGTCACCCGCGCGGGGAACGGCCCCCGCGACCGGCGGCGGAAGGCGCCCCGCGGAGACGCCTCCCGCCCATACGCCGCTACCGGGTCATCGCCACTCCGCCCGGCACCCGGGCATACCCCGTCGGCCGGGCCGTGAACGTTCCGCGGCCCTGGGTTCGGCTGCGCAACCTCGTCGCGTAGCCGAAGAGTTCGGCCAGGGGCACGGTCGCCGTGACGAGCGCGGAGCCCGTGCGGGTCGTCGAGCCGGTGACCCGGCCGCGGCGGGCGGCCAGGTCGCCGAGGACGCCGCCGACGGCGTCCTCGGGCACGGTGACCGCGACCTCGGCGACCGGTTCGAGGAGGACCGTCTCGCAGGCGCGCAGGGCCTCGCGCAGGCCGAGCCGGCCGGCCGTGCGGAACGCCTGCTCCGAGGAGTCCTTCACATGGGTCGCCCCGTCGGTCAGCGTGACGCGCAGTCCGGTCACCGGGAACCCGCCGACCGGCCCCTCGGCGAGGGCGTCGCGGCAGCCGGCCTCCACCGAGCGGACGTACTCCTGCGGCACCCGCCCGCCGACGACCGCCGAGCGGAACTCGAAGCCGGAGCCGGAGCCGTCGAGCGGTTCGACGTCCAGTACGACGTGCGCGAACTGGCCCGCGCCGCCGTCCTGTTTGACGTGCCGGAACACGAAACCGGACACTCCGCTCACCACCGTCTCCCGGTAGGCCACCCTCGGGCGGCCGACGTCGACCTCGACCCCGGTGGCCAGGCGGATCTTCTCCACCGCGACCTCCAGGTGCAGTTCGCCCATGCCGGACAGGACCGTCTGGCCGGTCTCGGCGTCGGTGCGCACGACCAGCGAGGGATCCTCCTCGGCGAGCCGGGCGAGGGCCGACGCCAGCCGGTCGGTGTCGGTGCCGCGGCGTGCCTCGACCGCCACGGAGACCACCGGGTCGGCGACCGCGGGCGGTTCGAGGACGAGCGGGGCGTGGGGCGCGCACAGGGTCGAGCCGGCGCGCACGGACTTGAGTCCGGCCACGGCGACGATGTCCCCGGCGACCGCGCGCTCCAGCCGTTCGTGCCGGTCGGCCTGCACCCGCAGGATGCGACCGATCCGCTCGGTGCGCCGTGTGCCCGGATCCCACACCGTGTCCCCCCTCTCGATCGTGCCCGAATAGATCCGCAGGTACGTCAGCCGCCCGGTCCCCGCCGCACTCACCTTGAACGCCAGTGCGGAGAGGGGCACTTGAGGGTCGGCCGCCCGCTCCTGTTCGCCGCCCTCGTACGTTCCCCGTACCGGGGGCACGTCCAGCGGCGAGGGCAGGTACGCCACCACGGCGTCCAGCAGCGGTTCGATGCCCCGGTTGCGGTAGGCCGAGCCGCACAGCACGACCACACCGTCGCCGGTGCGGGTCAGGTCGCGCAGTGCCGCGCTCAACGTCCCGGCGGACAGCGTGGATTCGGCGCAGAACTCCTCCAGCGCGCCCGGATGCAGTTCCGCCACCGCCTCCTCCAGCAGCCGCCGGCGCCGCCGCGCCTCCTCCAACAGGCCGTCCGGCACCGGGACTTCGGCCACCGGACCGTCCGTGTCCGGCCACACCAGCGCCCGCAGGCGCAGCAGGTCGACGACTCCGGTGAAGCCGGCCTCCGTGCCGATCGGCAACTGCACCACCAGCGGCGCCGGATGGAGCCGTGCGCGGATGGAGGCGACGGCCGTGTCGAGGTCGGCGCCCGCGCGGTCCAGCTTGTTGACGAAGGCGATGCGCGGCACGCCGTACCGGTCGGCCTGGCGCCACACCGACTCGCTCTGCGGCTCCACGCCCGCGACGGCGTCGAACACCGCGATCGCGCCGTCGAGGACGCGCAGCGAGCGCTCCACCTCGTCGGCGAAGTCGACGTGTCCCGGCGTGTCGATGAGGTTGACGCGGTGGCCGTTCCAGGCGCAGCTGACGGCCGCGGCGAAGATGGTGATGCCGCGGTCGCGTTCCTGGGGGTCGAAGTCGGTGACGGTGGTGCCGTCGTGGACCTCGCCGCGCTTGTGCGTGGTGCCGGTGAGGTAGAGGAACCGCTCGGTGACGGTGGTCTTGCCGGCGTCGACGTGGGCGAGGATGCCCAGGTTGCGGACGGCGGTGAGCGGGTTGGTGACAGGGCGTTCGGTGCGCACGGCCCGTGGCCTTTCGAGAGTGATTCCGTGCAGGGCGGCGCGATTCCCGTACGAGAAAGGGGAGTTGACGTGGAGTCGGATGCTCAGATGCTCGTCACGGGTGTCCGGTACCGGCCGCGCGGCGGGTACCGGAGGGACGAGGACAGGAGGATCACTGCGGTGCGGTCACGCACGGCGGGCTCCCCTCACTCGTCAATGGTTGTGGTGAGTGTAGGGAAGCCCGGGGTGGTGGGGCACGGGATTTATCGGGGGCGGGCGGTCAGGCGCAGGCGGGCACCCCGTCGCCCGTCCGCGGGGGCTCCGGGAAACCGGGTGCGACCTGCGACGTCGCAGGAGGTTGGTCAACGCGGCCGGGCCGCACGCCGGGGGCTGAGCCCGAGCCGTTTCAGCGCGTAGGTGTCGAGCCGGGTCAGGAGGCCGTTCAGGATCAGGGTCATCACCACCAGGACGATGAGGCCGGCGAACTCGGTCGCGGCGTCGAGGTTCATGGCGGAGGTGAAGAGTTCGTGGCCGACGCCCTCGGAGGAGGCGATGAACTCGCCGCCGATGACGCCGAGGATGGCGAGGGGGCCGCCGGTCTTGAGGGCGGCGAAGAAGGGGGCGGCCAGGGTGGGGATGGTGACGTAGCCGAGGACGTGGTGGCGGCGGCCGCCCATCACCTGGACGATCTCGACGAGTTCGCGTTCCCGCAGGCGCAGGCCGAGATAGACGTTGTAGAAGACGACGAAGGACACGCCCGTCACCGCGATGTTGATCTTCGACCAGGGGCCGATGCCGAAGAACAGCAGGAAGAGCGGGGCGAGGGCGATCTTGGGGATGCCGTTGACGGCGGCCACCAGGGGTTCCAGGACCCGGCCCGCGAGCGGGAAGGAGCCCAGGAGCAGGCCCATCACCGTGCCGAGGACCACGCCGATGGCGAATCCGGCGGCGATCTCGATCGACGTCACCCTGATGTCGGTCCACCCGGAGGAGGAGCCGAGCAGCTTCCACAGGGCGTGCGACACGTCGGTGGGCTTGCTGACGGCGTACTCCGGGACGACGGGTCCGCTCATCACCTGCCAGAGGACCAGGCAGAGCGCGATCACCGCGAGGCGCAGCGCCACCACGACGACGGTGTCGCGCCGGCGGGCGTCCGTCCTGCGGCGGCGTCCGGTCGCGGCCGCGACCTCGGTCGTGCTCTCGGGGGTGCTGGTGGCAGTCGCCATCGTCTGCTCCTCACGCTTCCTCGCCGGCCGTGTCATGGCAGGTACTTGTTGGTCCAGTCGCTCGTGGTGACCTTCGAGCCGTCGGGGAGCGCCCCGATCGCGTCGATGAAGGCCGTGGTGGTGTTCCAGGTGGCCGCGTCCATGGACGCCTCGGCCGGCCAGTCGACCTGTTCCAGGCTGCTTTCGAGAACCTTGGCGGGTACGCCGGGCAGCGCCTTCTGCGCCACGGCCAGGACGGTCTTGTCCTGCTTGTCGGCGAGATGGGTCCGCATGTAGGCGGTGCCCTGCTGGACGGCCGTGACGAATTTCCCGGCGATGTCGGCGTGCCCGGTGGCGTAGCTCTTCTGGGCCACGACGAACTGGCTGTATCCGGAGTGCGTGGCGTCCCATTCGGGCACGGTCAGCGGGGTCGCCACGACGACGCCGTCCCCGGAGTCCGCGATCTGCAGGGGCAGCGGCTCCGAGGTGACGAACCAGTCGATCTCGTGGTTGTTGAGCGCGGCCTTGTCGGCGACCGGGCTCGGCAGCGACACCCACTTCAGCCTGGTGGGGTCCACGCCGTGCGACTTGAGGAAGATGCCGGCCTCGGCCTTGGTGTTGGCCGAACTGGCGCCCGCCGTCGAGTCGGCGAGTGCCTTCGCCACGTCGGCGGCCGGGGTCGAGGCGGTCAGGTCGTGGTCCTGGGCGAACTTCTTGCTCACGACGAGTCCGAGCGGGTTGCCGAGGCCGTCCGCGCCGAGGGCGATCTCCGGGAGGCCTTTGGAGAGCGCGGTCACGAACCCGGTGGGGCTGTCGTGGAGGAACTGCACGGAGCCCGCCTGGAGGGCGGACGGCCCGGTCGCGGCGGTCAGGGTGACGTACTTGATCTTGAGCCCCTGTTTGCGGAAGTAGCCGTTGGCGTCGGCCACTTTGAGGGGCAGGTCGAAGATGTTGCCGCCGGTGCCGACCGTGACGGTGGTGAGTCCGCCGGCGCTCGCCGAGGAGTCGCCGCCGCACGCGGTCAGCAGGGCCGTGCCGAGCGCCATCGTGGCCGCCAGGGCTGTGGCGGTACGGGTGTCCACGGTGCGTAGTCTCATGAGGTCTCCTGTCACCATGCCTGCTGCGTACGGAAGAAGCGCTTCCAGAAGTCGAGCCGCTCCGGCTCCGCGACGGGGACCGGTCCAAAGCCCTCGCCGACCTCCATGACCGTGGCCGAATCCGGGCTGTACGGCGGCCAGTCGGGGAGCCCGGGCCCGTTCGGGTCGCCGGTGGCGACGAAGTTGGCCCAGTAGCCGGACATGATCCCGGCGACGGCGCGGTCCTCGGCACTCCACCCGGCGTCGTCCTGGTCGAGGTTGTCGAGGACGAAGTCGATCTCGGAGCTGTGCGAGGCGCGCCGCGGGTCCTGCCCGCGGGCCGGGGAGCGGTGGGTCCAGAAGTAGGTGTGGACCGGCCGGTCCGCGTGTCTGGTCCAGTCGGTGCCCCAGAGGAACGTGGAGACACGGGCGTTGTCGCGTACGGCCGCGTTGTGGGCGCGGCCCGCCTCGTCGTCGGTGACAGCCGGGTACAGACGCAGGAACTCGTCGGCCATCTCGCCGTACTTCCTGCGGGCCGCGGCCGCGAAGTCGTCGAGAGTGACGTGGACGGGTGGCATGCCCGGCCGCCAGGCCTTCCGGCCGGCGGTGCGGTAGCTCGCGAAGGTGCTCTCGGGGACGGCTCCGCTCTCGTCGCGGTTGCTGCCGGCGAGGTAACCGACGTTGTTCTGGAGCCCTTTGGCGTACGTCTCCGCATACCCGGCGGGCAGCACCCAGCCGTCGGCGACGGGCCGGAACAGCGGCGGCTTCGCCGAACTCCCGGTCTCCACGGGGGAGTCGACGGCCGCGTCCCCGTCGACCAGCTTCTGCCAGGGCAGTGACCGCAGCCGTGCGAGGGAGGGGCCGCCGCGCTCCCCGGCATAGCGCGCGCCCGCGCTCTCGGCGTCGGCGAGGGTGCGGTACGACGTCGCCAGGTACCGGAGTTCGGGGTCGCGGGAGTACCGGGCGTGGCTCTGCGCGACGGCACGGTGGAACAGGCCTTGCGCCGGCGGGGACATGGCGAGGAAGTTGACCGCGCCGGCGCCTGCCGACTGTCCGGCGATCGTGACCCGGTCGGGGTCGCCGCCGAAGTCGGTGATGTTGTCCCGCACCCAGCGCAGGACCGCGACACAGTCGAGGAGGCCGTAGTTGCCGGAGGCGTGGTGTCCGGACTCGGCGCTGAGTTCGGGGGTGGCGAGGAAACCGAAGGCGCCCAGGCGGTAGTTGAAGGTGACGACGACCAAGTCCCTGCGGGCGAGGGCCTCGCCGTCGTAGCGGGGGCTCGCGCCGGTGCCGACGCGGAAGCCGCCGCCGTGGATCCAGACCAGGACCGGGCGGCGCTCCTCGGTGGAGGCTGCGCCGGTCCAGATGTTGAGGTGGAGGCAGTCCTCGCTCATCGGGAGGTCGGTGCCGGCGACCTCGCTGTTCGGGGCCTGCGGGCACATCGGGCCGAAGGTGTCGGCCGTGCGCACACCCGGCCAGGGCGGCGGGGGCTGCGGCGCGCGCCAGCGCGACTCGCCGACCGGGGGCGCCGCGTAGGGGATGCCCCGGTAGACGGTGAGAGCGCGGTCGCGGCCCGGTATGCCCTCCACCAGCCCTGCCTCGGTTTCCACTGGGTGGCGCATGAAGACCCTTTCTCGTGTGCGGCGAGCGGTCGGTCAGTCGGGTGTGTGGACGGCGTGGTCGGCGGCCGAGCGCAGCAGGAGTGCCTGGCGGGCGGAGGCCACGTGGTGGCGCATCGCGGCGACGGCCGCCTCGGGGTTGCGGGTGACGATCGCGAGGAGGATCGCCTGGTGCTCCTCCAGCGAACCGGCCCTGGGGTGGGGCGCGGAGAGGTTGCGGTACTGGCGCATGACGAGCGGGTAGAGCAGCGTGTCGTAGGCCTTGGCGAGGGTCACCTGGTGGGCGGCCGCCTTGACCTGCTGGTGGAAGAGGCGGTTGCCGCGCGAGTAGGCGGCCTGGTCGCCGCGTGCCTTGCACTCCTCCATCTCCCGGAGGGTGGCGCGGAGTTGGGCGATCTCCTCGTCGGTGGCGCGTTCGGCCGCTTTCCCGGCGAGGGCGGACTCCAGCGTCTCGCGGGCCTCCAGGATGTCCGCGGCCTCCTCGACCGTGAAACTCCGGGTGCGCACACCGCGGTTGACCTCGCTGGTGACATAGCCCTCCTGGGTCAGCCGGACCAGGACCGACCGCATGGTGCTGCGGGAGACGTTGAACATCCTGGTCAGGTCGGCCTCGGTGAGCCGGGTGCCCGGCTCGACGCTGCCCGACAGGAGCAGGGTGCGCAGTCCTTCGTAGGCCTGGCTGTGCCGGGTGGGCGACGTCCGGCCCGGATCCACGACGTCGTCGTAACCGCTGATGTCCACCTTGATCACCTGTATGTCTGGGAAGGGATGTCGACTGCTCCGGGAGTATCTCTGTTCAGCCGCGCGCCTCGGCCAGCGCCGGATACAGCCGTCGGGCGGTGTCCGCGAAGATCGCCCGCCGGGCGTCCTCCGGCAGTACGGCGAGGACGTCCTCGGCCAGGCGCAGCAGCTCGGGCAACGACTGTTCCGCGGCGGGGCAGTTGGAGCCCCAGGCGATCCGCTCGGCACCGAACGCGGCCACGACGGGTTCGAGGAAGTCGGCCGCCGCGTCACCGGCGTCGTACAGCCGCTCCAGGTTGCGGTGGGTGAGTTTGAGGAACAGGCCCGGATGCTGGGCGAGTTCGGCGACATCGGCACCGGCGCGGGCGGGCGAGGCCGCGATGTCGGGATAGCCGATGTGGTCGAGGAGGACCCGCACGTCCGGGAACCGCTCCAAAACCCGCCGGAGTTGCTTGGTCGCCGGTCCCAGGCGCATCTGCAGACAGACGGTGATGTCCAACTCCCCCGCCCTGCGCCAGAATTCATACGTCTCCGGCGCGGCGAACCACTCCCCCTGCGTCGGCACCGTGCTGCCGCTCGTGAACAGCCGCACCCCGGCGAGGAAGCCGTCGCCGACCGCGCTCGCCAGGATGTCGGCGGCGTTCTGGCGCAGCGGATCGAAGGTGCCGACCGCGACGAAGCGTCCGGGGCGGCCGCGGCAGCTGTCGAGGACGTAGGAGTTGTCGTAGCCGTAGGCCGTGGTGGCCTGGACGAGGACGGCCTGGCCGATGCCCGCCCCGTCCATCCGGGTCACCATGCCGGCGGCGGTCACCGGCCGGGACTCGGCCCACGCCGACTGCTTGCCGCCGAGCGGCGCGCGCGGGTAGCGCGAGGTGTCCTCCGAGATGATGTGGCAGTGTGCGTCGACCACGTCCATGGTCCAACTCCCTTGTGCGGTACGTCGTTTCGGTCAGGCGTCCGGGTAGTCGCCGACGGCGAACAGGGCGTGCGGGTCGGTGGGGAAGTCCGGGTCGAGCAGGCCCTGGTCACGGGAGAACCGCACGAGCGCGGTCAGGCTGGGCTCGTTGACGTCGATGCCGTACGGGACGGGGTCGCCGTCGATCTGACGGGCCTGGCGGGCGAGCCGGGGCTGCGCCGACCAGTCGGGATCGGCGGCGATCTGCTGGCGCTTGCTGTCGGCGAAGGCCGCGTAGAGCCTGCCGGGGAGGGCGGGGTCGCGGTCGACGAGTTCGGAGCGGAGCGCGACGAGCGAGTGGAGCGGATAGACGCCGATCCTCAAGTACCAGTCCATGGCGAGGACTTCGGCGTCGGGGAGGAGCGGGTACGGGCCCTCGCTCACCGGGCCCTCTCCTCCCGCTACGTCGTCCGCCGCCGTCCAGCCCGCCCGGGGTGCGCCCGCCCGCCCGGTGCCCGCGTTCCCGGTGAACGCGGCGTCGATGTCACCGGTGCGCAGCAGTTCGCCCAACGACCGTCCGTCGGCGACCCGTTCCACGTTCGGCGGGGTGCGGCCCTCGATGTGGTCGTCGTCGTCCACCACCCAGGTGATCTTCCCGACGTCCACGCCGTACTGCTCGGCGAGAATGCCGCGCACCCACACCCCGGTGGTCACCGTGTACGCGCGGACCCCGACCCGGCGCCCCTCCAGGTCCCGTGGCACGCGGATGCCGGACTGTTCTGCACACTGCACATCTCCGTGGTGGAAACGGCGGTTGAGGAAGACAGGGATCGCGGTGAGCGGGATTCCTTCCTGGCGGGCCATCAGATAGGAGACGGGGGCGAGTTCGCACACGTCGAACTCCAGGTCGCGGATCATCCGCCGGTAGGCGCCGATGACCGGCCTGACCTCGACCGGCTCGATCCGGTACCCGTCCACCTCGACATCGCCGTCGAGGAGCGCCTGCCCGTGCGGGTACTCCCCGAGGGCCACCGAGAGCTTCTGCATTCCGTGCCTTCCGTTCGCTGATGTGTGCACCCCGGGGTCAACCGCCGAGGCGCGCCGGCTCCACCCCGAGGGCCGCGCAGGTCCCCGCCACCAGCTCGTCGAAGGCGACGGGACGCGGCAATACGCCCTGCTCCAGGGCGTATTGAGCGGCCAGCGCGACCGGTCCGCGCAGTGCCTCGAAGCCGACCGGGGCGAAGTCCACGGGGCCGGTCGGCGGGATCGTGGCGCGCATCGCGTCGTACGCGGCGCAGACGGCGGTGGAGTGCTCGCGCGCGGCCGATTCGGTGACGCCGACGACATGGTTGACCGGGGCGAATCCCTTGGTGAGCGCCCACTGTTGAGCCACATCGGATGCATCCGGGATGGCGGTGTGGATGATGTCTATTGCCGGGGTCTCGTTGCCCATGATCCCGAAGTCGAGGCGGCCTTCGAGGAAGTCGGTCCGGAGCCGGGCGCCTTCGGGGGCCCGCTTCACCCAGTCCGGGTCCTGGTGGCCGTCGACATGGCCGTCCTCGTAGACGACCCAGTCGACGTTCCGCAGGTCGACCCCGTACTGCTCGCCGAGGAATCCGCGTAGCCACACCCCGGTGGTCTGGCTCCAGGAGCGGACGCCGACGGTCCTGCCCTCGATGTCGTCGACGGTCAACTCACCACAGGTGATAAGGGTTTGGTGCTGGTGGCGGCCGAGGGTGGTGACCGGGAGCAGCACGACCGGCTTGCCGTGGGCGACGGCCTGGAGGAGCGTGACGACCGCCACCTCGCAGAGGTCGACGTCCCCCTCGTTGACGAAGCCGCGCGAGGCCTTGTGGACGGGGCGTACGTCGAGTCGTTCGAGGTCCGTGCCGGTGGCGCGGACGGCGGATCGTGCGGCGGTCGCGAGGTCGTCGCGGCCCAGAACAGTCTTCATCCCGTGCTCCCCCTCCGGTGGAACCGCTCGTGGTGCCGGCGCAGCAGGTCGGTGCCGTAGTCGTTGCCGTTCGGGGTGCGGACCACGGTGTGGATGTGCCTACGTGAGGGCACGTCGTTGTCGAACATCACCCCGGCCTGGTGCTCGAACTCGATGAGGATCACCGGGCTGTGGACGCGGTAGTAGAAGACGCCGTTCAGGCTGCCGTCGCCGATCCAGGCGAAGTGGGTGTCGGCGAGGTGGGCGGTGACCTCGTCCATGCGGACCCGGGCGTGACCGGCTCCGGCCCGGTTGACGTAGAGGCCGACGAGTTCCGCCGCGACCGCGCGCTGATTGGACGTCAGCTCGCCCAGCGGCACGCCCACGACGTCGAGTTCGAGGTTGTCGCGGAAGGCACCGGCGAACAGGTCGGGCGGCAGCTCGTCCGCGATCACCGCCAGCTTCCGCTGACTGCTCGTCAGAGTGGTGAACAGCTCCTGTCCTACGGCCTCTTCGCGCCGGAAGACGGATGTCCCCGCGTACTTCCCGGACGTGGCGGTCACCGGTTCGGCGCCCAGGAAGGTGGGCGTGAGGACCATCTGGTCGCCGACGAAGACGCAGTTGACGTTGACGTGGTGGCCGTCGAGCTGCCAGCCCCAGGGGCCGCCGTGCTCGGGTTCGCCGTAGACGCTGAACCAGTACAGCCACTCGTTCAACAGGTCCTCCTCGCCCCGGAGTTCGCCGATGGTGAGGTTGAGGTGCATCAGGTCGAGGACCTGGGTGTAGCCGTGGGCGCCGAGACTGGCGCGGACGACGTCCAGGGCGCGGTGGCGTCTCTCGTCGTCGAGGTCCTCCAGGCAGAGGCCGTGGCGGAGGAAGTACCTTGCCCCGTTGGCCCAGTGACGCCAGGTCAGGTCGTCGACGGGGAACCTGCCCGCCGAACGTTGGGGTGGTGGGAGAGCGGCCAGATAGTCCTCCGCCGCCCGGCGGACGCCGGTGACGTCCACGCCGGTCTCGCGCAACGGGAAGAGGCCGGGGCGCACACCCTCGGACGTGGCCACCCCGCGGAAGGGCTCCGCCGCCGCGCGGCGCCGCCGGTCGACCTTGGCCAGGAGGTCCGGCGTCCACCGGTCGGGCCGTCGGGTGGGGGCACTCGGTCGGTGTCGTAGTCCTGTCATCGCTGCCTCCTCTCAACGGCCCCGGACGAACGCTGTTTCCTTCTCGATCGCGCCCACGTCCACGGGTGAGCGCACGAGTTCCTGCTCCAGGGCGTAACGCCCGGCGATCTCCAGGCAGTTGGCGAGGGAGTCGCTCCAGCCGGCCGCCACCGCACGCCCGGCCGGCGAGTCGTCGCGTTCGTGCCCCGTGGCGGCGATCGCGTCCTGAAGGGCGCGGTACAGGGCGAGTACCGCGTCCGGTGCGGAGCGCAGGACGTCGTCGCGGACGACGACCACGTGGTTGGCGGGGACGGTGCCGTGCCGGTCGATCCAGGCGAGTCCGGCGGCCTCCGCGTCCGGGATCAGCGGGACCAGGCCCTCGCCCTGGCCGCCGATCGCACGCGGACCGAGCACGGCGGCCTCGACGTCCCCGGCCCGCAGCAGATCGGCGACCCGCCCGGCCTCCGACCGTTCCACGCAGGCCGGTTCGCGATACTGGGCGACGTGGGGTTCCTCGGTGGTGACCCAGGTGATGTCGGAGGCCTCGACGCCGTACTCCTCGCGCAGGATGCCGCGTACCCACAGGCCGGTGGTCTGGCTGTAGGAGCGCACGCCCACCCGGTGGCCGACGAGCCCGCCCGGGGTGAGGTGCGGTCCGTCCGGGAGCCGGGTCAGGGAGCGGTGGTGGGTGCCACCGATCATCACGACCGGCAGCAGCGTGACCGGCACGCCCGCCTCACGGGCCTGGAGGTAGGTGGCGAGCGCCAACTCGCAGACGTCGTACTCCAGTCGGCGGACCATCCGGGCGAAGGCCGGGTACAGCGGGGAGGCCTCGACGAAGCGGCAGTCGCCGCCCGGTACCGGTGTCTCCTTCAGCCGTCGGGTGTGCGGGTGGTCGCCCAGCAGGACGGTCAGCGGTGTCATCGGTGGCCGCCTCATACGTCCTCGCCGTACATGAGCCGCCGGTAGGGGACGCTCAGCACCTCGCGGGTGATGCGGACGTCGATGACGGTGGGCCGGGGCGTGCGCACGAACTCCGCGACGGCTGCGGTGAGTTCGGCGGGGGTGCGGACCGTGGCGCCGGCCCCGCCCAACGCGACGGCGACCGGGCCCAGTTCGGGTGTCGGGATCAGGGCCAGGTTCGGATCGAGGCCCTTGGAGCGGGACTTGTGGTACTCGGCGCCGAGTCCCTCGTCGTTCATGACGACGACCAGGAGCGGGATCCCGTACCGGCAGGCGGTCTCGAACTCGGAGAGGTGCATCAGGAAACTGGCGTCGCCCTCCACCACGAATCCGGGCCGCCTGCCCTCTGCCACCAGTCGGCCGATCGCGAGCAGCGGAGCCTGGCCGATGGCACCGAACATGCCGTAGTTGGAGAGGACCTCGCGGGAGCGCTGGAACAGCATGGTGCCGAAGTCGACCTGGTGCCCGCTGCCGAGCACGAGGCCCATGTCGCCCGGGAGTTCGTCGTCGAGGATGCGGATCGCCTGGCGCGGGTCGATGCGGCCCGGTTCGGTGACGTACGACTCCGGGGGCCGGAGCGGTTCGGCGAGGCGGCGCAGTACGTCGTCGGTGTGGAAGCCGTCGAGGTGGACCGAGTGTTCGTCCAGGGTGCGGTTCAACTCGGCGACGGCGGTGACCGCGTCGGCCTGGATGTAGCAGTCGGCGGCCCTGCCGTTGCCCATCACGAGGTGCGGGGAGACGTCGATCTGGATGTACCTGGCGTCGGGGAAGAGGTAGCCGTGCTCGATGGTGTAGCTGTTGAGGCCGGCGCCCACCGCGATCACGCAGTCGGCCTCCTGGAGGAGTTCGGTGGCCGTCCTGCTGCCGAAGAGTCCGGCCAGGCCGACGTGGTAACGGGTGCTGTCGCAGAGCCAGTTCTTCGCCTGGAGAGTGGTGGCGAGGAGGGCGCCGGTCCGCTGCTGGAGGGCGAGCACCTCGCCGCCGGCGCCCGCGCGGCGCGCCCCGCGTCCGACGACGATCACCACGCGCTTGCTCGCCCGGACGATGTCGCGGGCCGCGGCGATCCGGGCCGGGTCGGGCAGCAGCCGGGGGCTGTCGAGGAGGGCGAGGGAGGGGACGTACTCCTCCTCGTCGTCCAACTCGCCCTGCTGGATGTCGATCGGGGCGCTCAGCATCACCGGGCGTGACTCGGTGCGGGCCCGGTAGAAGGCGCGTTGTACGGCGTCCTGGGCCTGGTCGGGGCGGGAGAGGTGGACGAAGCCGCACTCGATCGCGGCGGCGAAGCGGCGCTGGTCGAGGTACTGCACGGCGCCCTGGTCGCCCCAGCTCGTCTCGCCGCAGAAGGCGACCAGCGGGGTGCGGGCGCGGTTCGCGACGATCATCGAGGTGGCCAGTTGCGAGGTGCCGGGGCCGCTGGTCGTCGTCACGACCCCCGGGCGTCCGGTCGTTCGCGCCCAGCCGTCGGCCATGCCGAGGCCGGAACCCTCGTGCCGTACCTCGTAGAGGCGGACTCCGCGCCGGTCGAGCGCGTTCATCCAGTGCATGTTGGCGTCGCCCATCATGCCGAAGACATCGCTGGTGCCCTCCTTCACGAACGCCTCGGCGAGGGCTTCGTAGGCCTTCAATTCCCGGCCTCCTTCGGGTAGTTGGATTCGACGTTCTTGAGCACGCCCGCCAGGCGGCCGAACACACGCAGCGCGTTGCCGCCGTAGACCGCCCGCCGGTCGGTGTCGCCGAGCGTGTCGAGGGAGTCGAGGAGGTATGTGGTGTCGTCGAACCGGTGCCCGGTCTCGGGGTCCACACCGCGGACGGCGCCGATCATCTCCGAGGCGAAGAGGATGTTCCCGGCGGGGATCACGTCGACGAGGAGCTGCATGCCGCGGCGGTGGTAGACGCAGGTGTCGAAGTAGACGTTGCGCAGCACCGCCTCCTCCAGTGGTGGGCGGCCCTGGTCCTGCATGACGCCCCGGTAGCGGCCCCAGTGGTAGGGGACGGCGCCGCCGCCGTGCGGCAGGATCAGCTTCAGGTCCGGGAAGTCGGTGAACAGGTCGGACATGCACAGCTGCATGAACACCGCGGTGTCGCCGTTGAGGTAGTGCGCGCAAGTGCCTTGCAGGGCAGGGTTCCTGGACATCGCGACATGGACCATCGCGGGGACGTCGAGTTCGACGAGCTTCTCGTAGAGCGGGTAGTACACGTGGTCCGTGAGGGGCGGCGCCTGCCAGTAGCCGTCCGAGGGGTCGGGGTTGAGCAGACAGCCGACGAAGTCCGACTCCTCGACGCAGCGCTCCAGTTCGGTGACGGAGTTGCGTACCGAGGCGGGCAGGGCGTCCCCCGGCGACTGGGGCAGTTGGCAGACGCCGACGAACCGGCCCGGGAACAGTCCGCACACCCGGGCGATCAGGTCGTTGCTGACTCGGGACCAGTCGAGGCTGGTGTGTTCGTCGCCGTAGTGGTGGGCCATCTTCCCGGCGCCCGGGGAGAAGAGCCCCAGGTCCGTGCCGCGCTCCAGCTGGAGCTTCAACTGCCCTTGTTCCACCGCGTTCTTGATCTCGTCGTCGGTGATGTGCAGTTCGTCGGGTGACACACGGGCGCCGGACTCCTCGAAGGCGCGGAGCTGCCGTTCCCGCCAACTGCCCAGCGCCGGTGGGGCGGTGGTGAAGTGTCCGTGGCTGTCGATGATCACTGGAGTCCCTCCCTTCCGGGGGTGCGGCCGGTCAGGGTGCGCCCCAGGTCGAGGCCCGGGTAGGTGCGGACGGGCGCCGACATCAGGAAGCGGTAGCCGTCGTCCAGCACCTGCTTGACGTTGTCTGCGGTGACATGGGGATGGCCCACGGCGATACCGCGCTCGCCGCAGACGTCGAGGACGCGGCGCTTGGCGTCCAGGACGCGCGGATGCTCGTACTGGCGCGGCACGCCCAGTTCCTGGCTGAGGTCGCCCTCGCCGATCAGGATCAGGCCGATGCCGGGCACCTGGTCGAGGATGCCGGGGAGGTTCTCGATGCCGCGCTGGTCCTCGATCATGAGGGCGACGAGGACTTCTCCGTCCGGGTCGAGCGGCCAGACGTCGCTTCTCGCGTAGTACTCGGCGTTGGTGAGGCCCCAGTAGCGGGCCGCCGCGCCGGGGCTGTCGCCGCGCAGGCCAGCGGGCTCGTGGCGGAGGCTGCCGGGCAGGCTCGGGTAGCGGCAGGCCGCGACCGCGTTGCGGGCCTCGTCCACGGTGGTGATGTGCGGCCAGACGACGCCGTACGCCCCCAGGTCGAGGACCTGCTTGGCGTGCCACTGTGCCTTCTCGCCGCCGTTGGCCGGGATGCGCACGAGCGGGGTGACGGAGGGCGCGAGGCCGTCGGAGGCATGAATCAGGCGGCGGCTGAGGAGGTACTGGAGGCTGTCGCGCAGGGCGGTGACGTCCCAGGGTTTGTGCTCGGTCTCGAAGACCAGGGCGTCGTAGTCGGTGGTGGCGAACTCGACGGCGGACACGGGGTCCGGGGCGGCGAAGGAGGCGAAGACGTGGCGCCCCGACTCCAGGGCGCCGATCACGTTGTTGAGCCTGGGTCGTGTCATCGCCGGCCTCCTGTCGTCGCCGAGGCACCGGCTGCGGAAGGTTTCTGACACCTGTTCAGGAGCCGGGTCCACCAGGCCCGCAGGCGGCCGAGCGGCCCAGGGGAAGGTGCGACCGCCTCGACACCTGCACACCGCTGGATCAGCTGCGCCGCGAACTCCCGGGTCATCCGCGAGACCAGCGCCCCGGCCCCGGACTCGACCAACGAGGCGAGCCTGCCCTTGAGTTGGACCTCGCCCAGCACGCTCACACGTGACTCGTCCGGTCCGTCGCCCTCGGTCACCCGGAACCTGGCGCGGGCGGTGAAGCGGGTGCCGCCCTGGCCGTCCTTGCCACGGGCCGCGAGCCGGCCCTCGTGTTCGGACTCGGTGAGATCCAGGGCCACCCGGGCGGCGAACGCCACCTTCATGGCGCCGAACCTGACTACGAGGGTTCCGTCGAAGGAGCCGTCGTCGTGGGCCTCGCCGAGTGCGGCGCCGTTGATACAGGCGACGACCTCGGAGGGGGACGAGACGATCTCCCAGACACGTTTCGGCGGGCTCGGAACGGTGATCTCTTCAGCGATCGATATCAACGCTGGACACCTCGCAGAGCAGCTTGGCGACGGCTGGGGACGGGCCGGGGGCGCGCTTACGCGCCGGCTTGCGACGTCTGCAGCTGGGACTTGAACAGGCTCCACAGATCGTTGTAGAGCTCGGAGAACTCGCGGGACTCGACGAGGGAGCCGATGCTGCGCGGCCGTTCGAAGGGGACGGGCAGCACCCGGCGGATCGTGCCGGGGCCGTCGGACATCACGACGACCTCGTCGGCGAGGTAGATCGCCTCGTTGAGGTCGTGCGTCACGAAGACGAGCGTGCCGCCCCGCTCCCCCTCCCAGAGGTTGAGCAGGTCCTGCTGGAGCTTGAGCCGGGTGATGGCGTCCAGCGGGCCGAAGGGTTCGTCCATCAGCACGATGGACGGGTTGTAGATCAGGGCCCGGGCGATCGCGCAGCGCTTCTGCATGCCGCCGGAGAGCTCGCGGGGGTAGTGGTCCTCGAATCCGGTGAGGCCGACGACCTTCACCCAGTGGGCGACGCGCTCCTCCCGCTCGGCCCGGGGGACCTTGCGGAACTTCAGGGCCAGTCCGATGTTGGCCCGGACGCTGAGCCAGGGCAGCAGGTTGGCCTGCTGAGTGACGTACGCCGCCTCGGAGTTGACGCCGGTCACCTGCTCGCCGTCGAAGTGGACACGGCCGAGGGTCGGGGCGAGCAGTCCGGCGGCCAGGTTGAGGATCGTGCTCTTGCCGCAGCCGCTGGGGCCGATCACGGCGACGAACCGGCCCCGGTCGACCTGGAACGACACGTCCTCGATGGCGGGCCGGGGGCTCCCCGGGAACTCCAGGGTGACGTGGTCGAAGCGGAGGGCCTCGGTGTGGGGTGCGCGCTGATTGTTCGACAACTTTGTCTCCGCGCTCGCAGTGGATTGTCCGACAAGCGATGCAGTGAACGTAACAGCGGCGCCCCATGGCGGCAAGAAGTGTGCAGCAAGAACGCGTTACCTCTTCACGCTCAACTCCCTTGCCGCGCAGGATTGATGGACAATCCAGCGCGGCTGGACGTCAGCGCGCGCAGACGGCGATGGAGTCGGGGTTGGGCAGGGGCAGGGAGTTCCCGGTGCCGGTCAGCAGCCCGGAGCGGGGGTCGACGGCGAAGACGTCGACGGTGCTGCTCGCCTCGTTGGCGACCAGCAGCCAGCGCCCGCTCGGGTGCACGGTGAAGCTCCAGGGCTTCAGTCCTCCGCTGGGGATGCGCTGGAGGAGGGAGAGCGATCCGGTGCGCCGCTCGATCTCGTACACGACAAGGGTGTTCTCACCGCGACTCGATGCGTAGACGAAGCGGCCGTCGCGGCTGATGGCGAGTTCGGCGCCGCTCTTGGTGCCGGTGAAGTCGGGCGAGTCGATCGCGAGACTCTGCCGGTGTGCCAGCTCGCCGGATCTGCCGTTCCAGTCGAGGAGTTGGAGTTCCGCGGTGAGTTCGGTCAGCAGGTACGCCTTGCGCCCGTCGGGGTGGAAGACGAGCCGTCTCGGACCCGCTCCGGCGTCGGTGGCGTAGGCACCGGGACCGCTCTCGGCCGGGGACAGCGCACCCGTCGTACCGTCGAAGCCGTGGACGAAGACGCGGTCGGCGCCGAAGTCGGGGACCAGGGCGTGGCGTCGGCCGGGTGCCACGACGACCTGGTGCGGGTGCGGGCCCGACTGGCGTGGGCTGGGCCCCGATCCGGTGTCGACCACGACCGACACGGGTGCGCCGAGTGTGCCGTCCCGGTGGATCGGGAGTGAAGTGGCGAGGCCCGCCTCGAAGTTGGCGACGAGGAGGGTGCGCGAGGGCCGGTCCACGCCCAGGTACGACAGGCCGCCGCCCGCCGTGGCTCCGCCGTCCGTGCTCACCTGACCGAGTCGGGTCAGCGCGCCGGTCGTGCGGTCGACGGCGAGGGCGGTGACGATTCCGCCGTTCAGCTGGCTGCCGACGTAGAGCAGCGGGCGGTCCGGATGCGCTGTCACCCAGCCCGAACTGACCTGTGCCACCGGCCCGTTGGACGTCAGGACTCCTTGAACGGGGTCGAACGCGACCCCGTGGACCTGGCCGCCGTTCCAGCTGCCGACGTAGAGCAGATCGGGTCTCGCCTGTGGAGTGGCTTCGGCGCTCGGTGCTCCGGCGGTCAGCGGCAGGGTCGCCGCGGTCGCCGTCGCCGTCATGGCGCCCAATAACGTTCTGCGGGACACAGCCCCTTTGATCTCGACCATGGGAAGCAACAGTTGTCGCGATGCGCGGCAGCGTCCACAACGCGTACGAAGCTTTGCGTGCGGGTCGCGCAAGCTGAGCTTTCGCGATCCGCACGCTCGACCCGCCTATTGATCGGGGGCGTTGGGGCGGGCGAGGCCGAGGTCGTAGGCCAGGATCACGGCCTGGATGCGGTCGCGGGCGCCGACCTTCGCCAGGACGCGGCCGACATGTGTCTTCACCGTGGACTCGGAGACGAAGAGGCGCTCGGCGATCTCCCCGTTGGTCCAGCCCTGGCCGATGGCGAGCAGGATCTCGCGCTCGCGTTCGGTGAGGGAGCGGATGCGGGGGTCGTCCGTCCCCGGAGCAGCCGTAGGGCCTTCCGGTGAGTGTTTCGGCAGGTGCTGGGCGTAGGCGTCGAGCAGGCGGCGGGTGAGGGCGGGGGCGATGACGGCGTCGCCGGAGGCCACCGCGCGGATGCCGGCGAGGAGTTCCTCGGGGTGGGCGTCCTTGAGGAGGAAGCCGCTGGCTCCCGCGCGCAGTGCCTCGTGGGCGTACTCGTCGAGGTCGAAGGTGGTGAGGATCAGGACGCGGGAGCGGTCGCCGGCCGCGACGACCCGGCGGGTGGCCTCGATGCCGTCCATGCCGGGCATCCGTACGTCCATCAGGATCACGTCGGGCCGCAGTTCGGCGGCCATCCGCACCGCCTCGCCGCCGTGCCCGGCCTCGCCGACCACCTCGGTGTCGGGGTTGGCCTCCAACAGCATGCGGAAGCCGAGGCGTTGGAGGGGCTGGTCGTCCACGATGAGCACGGTCGTCATGCCGCTCCCCCGATCGCGTCGAGCGGGGTGAGATCGAGGGTGGCCCGTACCGTCCAGCCGCCGCCGGGGGCGGGGCCCGCGGTGACGGTGCCGTGGTAGAGGGCGGCGCGTTCTCTCATGCCGGCGAGTCCGTGTCCTTCGTCGTGGCTCGGTGCGGGTCCGGTGCCGGCCGTGCTGGGGCCGGTGTCGTGGCAGTCGATGTGCACGCGGGTGTCCTCGACGTTCACCGTCAGCTCGACGCGGGTGTCGTGGCCGGCGTGCTTGAGGGCGTTGGTGAGGGCCTCCTGCACGATGCGGTACACGGTGAGCTGGACCCCTCGGTCCAGGGCGGCCGGATCGCCGCCGGTGCGGTACACGACGTGCGGGCCGGCCGCGCGGATCCGGGCGCACAGGGCGTCGAGGTCGGCGACGCCCGGCTGCGGGCTGAGTTCGGGGGCGTCCGGGGTGGCGGTCTGGACGCGCAGCACGCCCAGCATGCGCCGGAGTTCACCGAGCGCCTGGCGGCCGGTGTCGCCGATGAGGAGCAGGGCCTGCTTGCCGCGTTCGGGGGCGAGGTCGGTGGCGTAGGCGCCGCCGTCGGCGAGGGTGATGATGACGGAGAGGTTGTGGCCGATGATGTCGTGCATCTCCCGTGCCACGCGGGTGCGTTCGGCGGCGGCGGCGAGCTTGGAGCGCTGGTCGCGCTCCACCTCCAGACGGGACGCGCGGTCGCGCAGGACGGCGAGCTGGGCGCGCCGGATGCGGATGACGAGGCCGAGTGCGACGGCCGCGGTGATGGTGCTGACCAGGATGAACATCGCGTCCAGGACCGGCACTCGGGACGGCAGCCGGGCGAAGAACAGCACCAGGGCGCAGAGGGTGACGGCGCAGGCGGCGGGCAGTCGTCTCAACTGCCCGTGCAGGGCCAGGCTGTAGAGGGAGATCAGCAGCGCGACGTCGGCGCGGAGCCAGGTGCCCAGCCCGAGCTGGACGAAGAACACCGCGGCGATCACGGCGAAGGCCAGGGTGGGCCTGCGGCGCCGCCACAGCAGCGGCAGCACCAGGCCCGCCTGCAGGGCGATGGTCGCGGGCCAGTGCAGATGGATGAAGCTGTTGTCGAAGCCGTGCCGCCGGCCGGCGTCGTCGTCCACCAGGTCCGGCAGACAGAACATCACCGCGACCACGACGATCAGGGCCGTGTCCAGCACCCACGGGTGTCTCCGGTCGCCCTGCTTGATCCGCCGGCCGAACCGGGACAGCCCGCCCGCCACGGGGTGGCTCCAGGGGAGGTCCGCCTCCCCGAAGGGCGCGCGGGCGGGGTCGTCGAGGCTCATCGGTGTCACTTGTCCGGGTTCATGGCGGTCATCTGTCCATTGTGGGGGCCCTGCGCGCGCCGCGCGGGCGCAGGGCCCCGGCCTCAGGCGTCGGTCCGCACCAGCCGGTAGGCGGCCCCGGCCAGCGCGAGCGCCGTCCAGCCGAGGAAGACCAGGAGCCCGGCGCCGGGCGAGAGGGTCGTCGCGTCGTGGGTCAGCGAGAACATCGCCTCGCCCGCGCTGCTGGGCAGGTAGGGGCTGATGTCGTCCTGCCAGGAGGTGGGCAGCAGCGAGATCAGTCCGGGCACCAGCATCAGCGAGGCCACCAGCACCGAGATGCCGCCGGCGACCGAGCGCAGCAGGGCGCCCAGCGCGGTGCCGATCACCCCGACCAGACCGAGGTAGAGCCCGGCGCCGAGCAGGCTGCGGACGACTCCGGCGTGCGAGAAGGAGAGGGCAGCGGGGGTGCCGGAGACGATGCCGCTGACGATCGGGAACGCCACGAACACCCCGACGAGCGAGACGCCGAGCGCGACCGCGCCGAACACGGCGGCCTTGGACCACAGCACCGGCAGGCGGCGCGGTACGGCGGCCAGTGTGGAGCGGATCATGCCGGTCGAGTACTCGCCCGCGGTGACCAGGACGCCCAGCACGCCGAGGGCGAGCTGCGCGAAGTTCGTGCCGAAGAGGGAGAGGCCGAGCGCGGTGGAGTTGGCGTCGTCGGGCCGCAGGTGCCCGCCGTCGTAGGAGGACTTGTAGTGCGCGGCGGAGATCAGGCCGAACGCGATCAGGAACAGCAGGCCCAGGCCCAGGGTGATCCAGGTGGAGCGCAGGGACCACAGCTTGGCCCACTCGGAGCGCAGCACGCGGCGCCCGGTGACCTTGTACGGCGGACGGGCCGGCCGTACGGCTGCGGGTGCGGCGCTGTCGGTGGCGGTTGCGGTGCTCACGCGGCCCTCCCGGGGGTCTCGACGGTGGTGGTGCCGTGGTACTCGACGGCGTCCCGGGTCAGGTCCATGAAGGCCTGCTCCAGCGAGACGGTCCGTGCGCTGAGTTCGAAGAGCGGGATGCGGTGCTCGGCGGCCCTGATGCCGATGGCGCGCGCGGTCAGCCCGGTGACGTGCAGTTCCTCGGAGCCGACCTCGCCGGTGATCTCCACGCCGGGACCGGCGAGGACCTCGCGCAGCCGGGCGGGCTGTTCGGAGGCCACGGTGACGGTGTCGCCGCCGGCCGTGCGGACCAGGTCGCGCACGGTGGTGTCGGCGAGCAGCCGTCCCCGTCCGACGACGATCAGGTGGTCGGCGACCAGCGCCATCTCGCTCATCAGGTGCGAGGAGACGAAGACGGTACGGCCGTCCGCGGCGAGCCCGGTCAGCAGGTTGCGGATCCACAGCACGCCTTCGGGGTCGAGCCCGTTGACCGGTTCGTCGAGCATCACGGTCGCCGGGTCGCCGAGCAGCGCGGCGGCGATGCCCAGCCGCTGCCCCATGCCGAGGGAGAAGGCCCCGGCCCGCTTCTTGGCCACCGACTGGAGCCCGGTCATATCGATGACCTCGTCGACGCGACGGCGCGGGATGCCGTGTGTGTAGGCCTGCGCCATCAGGTGGTCGAACGCGGAGCGGCCCGGGTGGATCGACTTGGCCTCCAGGAGCGCGCCGACCTCCTGGAGGGGCGCGGCGTGTTCGGCGTAGGGCCTGCCGTTGACCGTGACGGTGCCGGCGGTGGGCGCGTCCAGGCCGACGATCATGCGCATCGTGGTGGACTTCCCGGCACCGTTCGGGCCAAGGAACCCGGTGACCGTGCCCGGCTTGACGACGAAGTCGAGCCGGTCGACCGCCGTCTTCTCCCCGTACCGCTTCGTCAGCTGTTGCGCCTCGATCATCGCCATCCCTCACGCTCACGTGCTGCTTCCCCGACTGGACACCGTCAACGCTAGAGGGCGGGGGTCCAGAACCCGTCGTACCGAGGGGCCGTTGGGGGGGCGGGCGTAGTACCGAGGTACGACCGCATGGTGCGTGTTGTGTACGTTCCCACTCCCTTCGCGCGGACAGCACGTCCACCAACTGCGGGAAATACAACCGTCACACATATTTACAGTGCCTGTTACCTCTCTTACTGTGAACGTTCTCAGAACCCAACCCGCATGCGCATGTCAGTCGACCCAAGGAGGTCGGGTACCCCGTGAAAATCCCGGGCCGCATAGTGAAGGCCGCCTTGCTGCTGGCCGCAGTCGCCCTGCCGGCGGCGATGCTCACCCCCACGGACGCCGCCGCCGCGAACTCGCTCACGATGCTCGGCGCCGACGTCTCGTCCGCACAGCGCGCGATCGATCTCGGCGCCAAGTACTACGACTCCAGCGGGACCGCCAAGGACCCCCTCGACATCCTCAAGGGCGCCGGCGTCAACTACGTCCGCCTGCGGATCTGGAACAACCCCGCCAGCGGCTACAACAACAAGGCGAAGGTGCTGGCCTACGCGAAGCAGGTCAAGGCCAAGGGCCTCAAGCTGCTGATCGACTTCCACTACTCCGACACCTGGGCCGACCCGGGCAAGCAGTACAAGCCGGCGGCCTGGTCGAGCCACGGCATCAGCGCGCTGCAGACCGACGTCTACAACTACACCTACGACGTCTGCAACAGCCTCAAGTCCCAGGGCACCACCCCGGACAGCGTGCAGATCGGCAACGAGATCAACGTCGGCATGCTGTGGGACGACGGCAAGGTCGTCAACAACAGCTTCACCAACCTCGGTCTGCTGCTGAAGTCGGGCTACAACGCGACCAAGGCCTGCAACAGCTCCACCCAGGTGATCATCCACACCGCCGACGCGGACAGCGACTCCAACGCCCGCTGGTTCTACGACGGCATCAAGGCGCAGGGCGTCAACTGGGACATCACCGGGCTGTCGTACTACTGCATGTGGCACGGCACCCTGGCCAACATGGGCAGCGTCGTCTCGGACATGAAGTCCCGCTACGGCAAGGACGTCATCATCGCGGAGACGGCCTATCCGTTCACCTCGTCGGACGCGGACAGTACGGCGAACTCGGTGACCTCGGGCTGCTCGGGCTATCCGCTCACCTGGGCGGGGCAGGGCGCGGAGTTCACCGCCGTGCAGAACACGGCGCGCAGCGCGGGCGCGATCGGTGTCTTCTACTGGGAGCCGACCTGGTACGCGGTCACGGGCAACGGCTGGGACCCGGCCAACATCTCGGGCAGCGGGGACGGTTGGGACAACATGGCGATCTTCAACTGGACCGGCCAGGTCAATCCCAACGTGAAGTGGACGCCGTAGCAGGGTAGTTGGACGGACCACGAACGGCATCGCCTGCTTCCCCGGGCGGTGCCGTTCTCCGCGTTCAGGGCTGAGGATCCGTCAGGGCACGGTATACGGCCGCCGACTCGGGGTTGGCGCGGCAGCGCCACACTCCGTGCGGGCAGTAGTCGCTGATGGTCTGGTAGAGCGGACGCTGTCCTGCCATCCAGGTGAGCATGCCGCGCACGTAGGCGGGGTTGTCGCCGTTGTCGAACAGGCCCCACTCGGGGTACGCGAGGGGCTTGTGGTGGGCGCGGGCGAAGTCGGCCTGTGCCAACAGGCCGTACGGCTCCGTCAGTTGACCGGAGAAGGGCAGGCCCCGGGGGGCGTCGTAGGCGTCCATGCCGATGACGTCGACGTAGGCGTCGCCGGGGTAGCAGTCGGTCCAGGGGATCGCGTCGTGGCCGCGGTTCGGGGTGAAGTCGAAGCGGAGGCGCTGGCCGGGGACGGACCGCATCGCGGTGACGATGAGCGTCCAGTACCGCTTCCACGCCGTGGGGTCGGGCGCGCAGCGGTGGGTGTAGGTGGTGCCGTTCATCTCCCAGCCGAGGACGATCTCCGTGTCGGGGGCGCCGAGTTGGACCAGGCGGCGGGCGAGCGTGCGGAAGTGGTCGTCGTAGTGTCCGTTCGCCCCCTCCCCCAGCTCGGTGCGGACCACGTCGTCGGACAGGTGCGCCTCGTTGCGGTCCAGCATCGGGACGTTGAGGACCAGCAGGCGGTCCTGGCGGGCCCGGCGCCACCGGGCCCACTGGTCCAGGTCTCCGGTGGCGCCCTCGATGCCGGTCCAGGTGTCGCCGGGCAGATACGCGTGGCCGACCCGGGGTTCGGGCCGGCCGAGCCAGGCGCCGAACTCCGCGACCCGGCGGACGGCTTCGGGGCCGTAGCCGACGTAGGCGCCGTAGGCCGTCGGCGGGCCGGACGGGTGGGCCGGGGCCGCCTGCGCGGGCCGGGGCGGGGGCTCGCCGCCGGGTACGCAGGCCGGTCCGGCCAGCAGGACGAGTGCGAGGGCGGCGGTGAACAGGGCCGGCAGGCTGCGGCGCGTCCCGTGCGGGGCCACTGGACGCCTCTCCTTCTTCCCGGGTGCGTGGGCGGCGGATCGCTCCGACGCCCGAGCAACGTACCAGCGCGGGGCAGAGGATGACGTAGCACGCTATTCACGACATGACCGGCGCGACCCCGGAGTGGGCCGGTGCGGCGCGACTTCACGCCCACGCGAAAGGACTGCGCGCCGGGGCGAAAGACCATGTCGGTGGGTGCTTGGCAGAGTCGGAGCCAAGCATGCGGAACCGGTGCGGAACGTGGTGGCGAGCGGTCACCGGCACCGGTGTCCGGACCGGCGACAAAGGATGAGCATGACCTCGAACCCCCAGGTGCAGACCGTCCGCGGCCCCGTGGCGGTGGGCGACCTCGGCACCGTCCTGATGCACGAGCACGTCTTCGTCGTCAGTGAGGAGCTCCGGCAGAGCCTCCCGGAGACCTGGGACGAGCGGGAGCGCGTCGACGACGCGGTGACCCGGCTGAAGGCCCTCGCCGCGACCGGCGTCACCACGCTCGTCGACCCCACCGTCATCGGACTCGGCCGCAACGTGGCGCGCGTCGCCCGGGTCAACGCGCAGGTCGACCTCAACATCGTTGCGGCGACCGGCATCTACACGCTGGCCGACATCCCCGACTTCTACCGCTACCACGGCCCGGGCACGGTGCTCGGCGGCCCCGAGGGCATGACCGAGCTGTTCGTCCGGGAACTCACCGAGGGCATCGCGGACACCGGCATCAGGGCCGCGTTCCTCAAGTGCGCCATCGAGAACGAGCTCACGCCGGGCGTGGAGCGGGTCATGCGCGCGGTGGCGCAGGCCCACCTGCGGACCGGCGCCCCGATCACCGTGCACACAAGTGCCGTCGCCCGTACGGGACTTGTCGCGCAGCGGGTGCTGCGCGAGGAGGGCGTGGATCTCGGCTCGGTCGTCATCGGTCACAGCGGCGACACCGCCGACCTGGACTATCTGCACGAACTCCTCGACAACGGCTCGTACGTGGGAATGGACCGGTTCGGCCTCGACATCCTGCTCCCCGAGGACCAGCGGGTGGCGACCGTCGCCGCGCTCGCGCGGGAGGGCCTCGCCGAGCGGATGGTGCTGTCGCACGACGCGTCCTGCCACATCGACTGGTTCCCGCCGGGCGTACGGGAGCAGATCGCGCCGAACTGGCACCACACCCACCTCCACGACCAGGTGCTCCCCGCGCTGCGCGCCGCCGGCGTCACCGAGGCCCAGCTCACCACCATGCTGGTCGACAATCCGCGCCGGTACTTCACACCGGCCGGCGCCTAGGGTCACGGTCTACGACTGTGCGGCGGGGCCCGCGTCCGCGCCGGACAACTCCCGGGCGCCGCGCCTGACTTCGCGCGGGGTGGTGCCGAACTCGGCGCGGAACGCGGTGGCGAAGGAGGCGTGGCTGCCGAAGCCGCTGGCGTGGGCGATCTCGGCGATCGAGTACGTGGTCCAGCTCCCGCTCGCCAGCCGGCCGCGGGCGACGTTCAGCCGTTCGCGGCGGATCAGGTCGCGCGCGGTCGTGCCCGCGGCCTGCAGCACCTGCTGGACGTAGCGCACCGACCAGCCGAGCGCCCGCGCGATGCCGGCGACATCCAGTTCCCGGTCGCAGGCGTGCTCGCGGACATGGCGCCGGATCGCGGCCTCGACACCCGCCCGCTGCCCGGTGGGCGCCGAGTCGGTGCCGCCCTCGGCGGCCAGGCACACCAGGTCGAGGAGCCGGTCGCAGGCGAGGTCGAAACTGATCTCGGAGAGGTGCTCGCGCTCCTCGTGCAGGGTGGCGGTCAACTCCCGGACGATCCGGCCGAGTCCGCGGGCGCCGTCGAGCAGATGCGGTCCCCTTGCCGCGACCGCGCTGCGGGCGGAGAGGTGCCGGCCGGACACGATCAGGGAGATGCTGCGCAGGCCCGCGTCGTGCGCGAACGTCAGCGGCCGGTCGATGTCGCACAGCGCCATGGCGCCGGGCCCGATCTCACCGGACGCGGCCCCCTGCTCCAGCCAGGCCGATCCGGCGAGCGGGACGAGGAGTTCGTGGGTGCCGCGGGGATCGGTGCGGATGTGCCGGTTGTCCCGGTCCACCACTTCCTCTCCGCCCGAGCACAGGGCGAGACTGTAGGTCTTCGACCGCTGCCACTCCAGGTGCCCGGTCCACGGAGCGCGGCGGTCCGGCACTCGGATGCGGCTCGCGCCGTGCAGACCGGTGAAGACCTCGTCCCAGGCGCTCGCGGAGGAGACGGTCAGAGCTTGGCTCCAGGAAGACACATCTCATCCTATCCGGCCGAAAAATGACGATGCCCGTGACGGAGGAGCGCACCGTGCTCCCACCTTTGTGATCCAGTTCACCCCTTTCGGGTCGAACTTCTGGACCGGCCCCCCCATCTTGTCCGTGTCACGCCCCGTGTTCCTTTTTCCGCCCTACCTCTACGGGAGGCGTCATGGCATCGGCATCCCCTGCACCTGTGGTCCTCGTCGGACGATCGGCCGAACTGGCGCTGATCGACCGGCACTTCGACCCCGCCGGGGCGGGTGGTGCAGCGCTGATGCTGACCGGAGAGGCCGGGGTGGGCAAGAGCGCGCTGCTGGACGCCGCGGCGCCTCGCGCGGCCGGGGCCGGATTCCGGGTGCTGCGGGTGGCCGGCTGCCCGTTCCAGCAGGGGGTCGGCTTCTCGGCCCTGAACCAGCTGCTGCAACCCCTCGCCGACGCGATTCCCGCGCTGCCCGCCCGGCAGGCAGAAACCCTCCAGGCGGTCCGCGGACTGTCCGAGGAACAGCCCACCGAACTCCTCGCCATCGCGAACGCCGTGCACGCCCTTGTGGCGCACGTCGCCACCGGGGCCGCTCCGCTCGCGCTGATCGTCGACGACGCGGCCTGGGTGGACCGGTCCAGCGCCACCGTCCTGGGTACCCTCGCCCACTCCCCGCGCACCGGGCACCTCGCCGTACTGGGCGCCTCCCGGACCGGGGACGCGTCCTTCCTCAGCAACATCGGGATACCCGAGCACGAGGTCCGGCCGCTCGACGACGCCTCGGCGGACGAACTGGTCGCCGAGCGGTTCCCCGCCATGGCGGCCCGGGTCCGCCGCCGCCTGATCGCGGAGGCCCGGGGCAACCCCCTGGCCCTGCTGGAGCTGCCGGTACCCCTCAACTCCCTGCAGCACACGGCGCGTTCCACCCTCCCGGCCGTGCTGCCGCTGACCGAGCGCCTCAAGGGCATCTTCTCCACCCGGGTCGCCGCGCTCCCCGCCCCGACCCGGAAGCTGCTGCTGCTCGCCGTGCTCGACGGCTCGGGCGACCTGCACGTCCTGCAGCGGGCCCTGGGCGGCCCGGACCCGCTGGCCGGGCTGTCCCCCGCCGAGCGGGCCGGACTCGTGCAGGTCGACGCGGTCACGGGCCTGCTGGGGTTCCGGCACCCGCTCACCCGCTCCGCTGTCCTGGACCTGTCGACCAGCGAGGAACGCCGGTGGGCGCACCAGGCGCTCGCCGCCGAACTCCCCGAAGGATCCGAGCACCGGGCCCGGCACCTCGCCGACGCGGCGATCGGCCCCGACGACCGGGTCGCCGCCCTGCTGCACGACGTGGCCTACGGCACCCTGCGCCGCGGTGACGCCGTCGGCGCCATCAACACCCTGCTGCGCGCCTCGGAGTTGAGCGCCGACGGATCGGCGAAGGCACGCCGGCTCGCGGAGGCGGCCTGTCTGGGCGCCAACATCACCGGTGACCTCCGCAATGTGCGCGCGCTGCTGGACAACGCCGACCACGCCGACCCGTCCGGCACCGACTCGCTGGCCGCCGCCACCGCCGCGGCCAGTCAACTCCTCAACGGCGAGGGCGACGTGGACACCGCCCACCGGCTGCTCGTCGGCGCCATCGACACCCATGTCCGCCCCGGGGACACGGACGAGGACATCCTCCGCGAAGCCCTCAACACCCTGCTGATGGTGTGCTTCTACGGCGGCCGGCCCGAACTGTGGAGCTCCTTCGACACCGTCGTGGCCCGCCGCCGCCCGCCCTCCTCGGGCCGGCTGCTGCCGGTGATCCTGGGCGCCTTCGGCGATCCGGCCCACGGCGCGCCGGCCGTCCTCGACCGCCTCGACGACCTCGTCGCCGGACTGCACCAACAGACGGACCCCGTGCGGGTCTTCGGGATCGCGCTCGCCTCCGCCTACGTCGACCGGCTGCCGGGCTGCCGGGGCGCGCTGCGCCGGATCGCCGAGGACGGCCGGGACGGCGGGGCGGTGGCGCTGGCGATCCAGGCGCAGTTCCTGCTGGCCAACGACGCCTGGACCGGCGGCCAGTGGGACGACCTGCTGACGGTCACCGCGGAGGGCCTGCGCTGGTGCGAGACGTACGACTACCGCCTGACGGCCTCGACGGGCCACTTCCTCCAGGGAGTTGTGGCCGCCGCGCGCGGCGACGGCGACACCGCGCGCGGGATAGCGGACCGGCTGGTGTCCTGGGGCGATCCCCGGGGGCTCGGCGCACTGCGCGTGTACGCCTCGCACATCCGGGCCCTGTCGGCGCTCGGCGACTCGGACTTCGACACTGCCTACCGGCTGCTGCGGGCGCTCGGCACCCCGGGTGAGGTGCCGCGGTTCATGCCGCACGCCCTGTGGCTGCTGCCGGACTTCACCGAGGCCGCGGTCCGCACCGACCGGTACGAGGAGGCGGCGGCGCACGTCGCGGCGGTCCGCAAGACCGACATCCCGTCGATCTCGCCCCGGCTGGCCATGCTGACGGACGCCGCCGAGGCGATGGCCGTCGCGGACTTCGTCGACCACGACCTGTTCGAGGCGGCGATCCACGCGCCCGGCGCCGAGCGCTGGCCGTTCGACTGGGCCCGGATCTGCCTGGCCTACGGCGAGCGGCTGCGCCGCGCCAGGGCGGGGGCCGCGGCCCGGACGCATCTGGAGGCCGCGCTCGCCACGTTCGACCGGCTGGGGGCGGTTCCGTGGAGTGCGCGTGCCGCCGACGAGCTGCGGGCGAGCGGGATCCCGGTCGGTCCGGTGGTGTCCGACGGCCGGGACCCGCACGCGCTGCTGACCCCGCAGGAGCGGCGGACGGCCCGGCTGGCCGCCACGGGACTGACGAACAAGCAGATCGCCGCACAGCTCTTCCTGTCCCCGCGCACGGTGGCCGCCCATCTCCGCGGCGTCTTCAGGAAGTTGAACGTCACCTCCCGGGGCGGCCTGCGCGATGCGCTGACCGGCCCGGTTCCGTGACGCCGTCGGCTCAGTGCCCGGCCGGGCTCTCGCCGGGGTTCAGGTGCCAGCGCCAGTTGGGGCGTTCGTAGGCGATCTCGAAGCCGAGGCGGAGCATGTTGTGCAGGGAGGTGTTGTGGGTGCCGGGCTGTTCGGCGCCCGTCTCGGCGACGAGGACCCGGCAGCCGAGCTTCCGTGCCGCGCGGGCCCGGGCGGCGAGCAGGGCGGTCTGGCCGCCGCGACCGCGCGCGTGGGGCAGTACGGCGCCGGCGAACATCTGTGCCGTCTCGCCGCGGACGAGCAGGGTGCCGGTGCCGACCAACTCGCCGTCCAGCCAGGCGGCGTAGGGATGCCAGCCGAGCCGGGTCACGGTCGAGGCGGCCATCTCTGCGTAGTGCTCGACCGGTGTGCCGAAGGCCCGCATCATCACCGTGCCCCATTCCAGGGCCTCTTCGGCGGCCGGCGGGGTGACCCGGATGCCGTCGGGCCGGTCCAGGGCGTCGGCGCGGGCGACGGCCTCGTCGGTCGGGCAGACGAGCTTGACCCAGGACGGGTCGCGGACGATGCCCTCCCGCGCGCAGATCTCCGGCCAGTCCTCCGGCAGGAAGGCGGGCGCGATCTGCAGGACGGCCTGCGGGGTGCGCTCGGCGCGGTAGAAGTCGCAGATCTCCGCGACGAGTCGGGCGGTGACGGGGGCGGTGATCCCGAAGCCGAGGGCCTTGCTCCAGAAGTGGGTGCTGTCGTTGCGCATCGACAGCACGACCCCGCCGCCGATCCGGGTGGCGCTCATGCCGAGCGCGGTGCGGACGGGTTCGGGGGTCTCCGTCTGGAATCGGTAGAGGGCTTCCGCCTCGGACTGCTCGGCGACGGACGGCTGGACGACGGTCGTCAAGGTGCTGCTTCTTTCTCGGACGGTCCCCCGGGTGGGGCACGCGGGCAGCCCGCCTGAGGGGAACAGGCGGGCTGTCGGGGGGAGTTGACAGGTAGTCAGGTGGTCAGCGGGGTGTCGGAGGGAACGCCGTACCGCCGCCGGGTTCTCCGGCAACCGGGCCGGGGAACGCGATCAGCCCCGGTCGGCCGCGGCCTGCTTGATCAGTTCCGCGACCGCCTCCGGCCGGGAGACGTAGACGGCGTGGCTGCCGGCGGCCTCGGCCACGGTGGCGCCGGCCCGCTCGGCCATCTGGTGCTGGACCGGCGGCGGGATCATGTGGTCGTCGGTCGCCACGAGGTACCAGCTGGGCTTGGTCCGCCAGGCGGGCTCGGTGATCGTGCCGCCCAGCGCGTCCAGGCCCCACGGCACCTGCGCGTCGGCCAGGAACGCGGCGTCCTCGGCAGGCAGGTCGGCGGCGAACGACGCGGCGAACTTGTCCCGGTCCAGGAACAGGAAGCCCTCCTGGGGCGGCAGGATCGGCGGCACGGGCGCGCCGGGGGCCGGGTCGGCGACCAGGGTGCCGACCGACTCGTCCTTGTCCGGCGCGAAGGCCGCGATGTAGGCGAGCGCGGCCACCTTGTCGTGGCGGCCGGCCTCGGTGATCACGGCGCCGCCGTAGGAGTGGCCGACGAGCACCGCCGGTCCGTCCAGGGCGTCGAGGGCGCGGTGGGTGACCGCGACGTCGCCCTCGAGGGACAGGGTCGGGTTCTGTACGACGCTGACGCGGTATCCGTCCTGGGTGAGCAGGCGGTGCACGGACTGCCATCCGGAACCGTCGACGAATCCGCCGTGGACGAGAACGATGTTCTTGACGGCGCTCATGCCGTTGCTCCTTGTTTCTCGGGTAACCCTCCGGACAACTCCACGCTAGAGCGGGCCGTCCTTCGGGGCTTCGACCAAATGACCTAGTTGCGGGCAGCGGCCTCGACGAACGCCGTCACCGCCTTGGTGAAGGCCTCCGGTTCCTCCAGGTGCCCGAAGTGCCCGCTGTTCTCCAGGACGACCAGTTCCGAACCCGGGATCAGCTCGTGCAGTTCCTCGGCCCAGCGCACCCCGCAGACGACGTCGTGGCGGCCGACGAGGACGAGGGCCGGCACGGTGAGCGAGCCGAGCGCGGCACGGTCGTCGACGGCGTCCGGGGTGAGGTCCTCGTCCAGGCCGGAGATGTAGGTGCCGGTCACCGCGGCCCGGGCGGGACCGAACTCCGCCTCCCGGCCCCAGAATTCGGCGAAGTACGCGGGGAAGATCCCGCGGGCGACGGTGGTCATCTGCGCGTCGTCGGAGATGGTGGGGATGCTCTGGAACGCCTCCACGACCTCGGGGAGCCCGGGGTTGTCGGCGTGCCGGGCGGCGAACTCCTGCACCAGGCGCACGGCCTCGGCGCCGTGCTCGGGACCGGTCACCGGCGCGCTCTCGTAGAGGATCACGCCGGCGATGCGGCCGGGGTGGTGCAGCGCGTGGTACTGGGCGACGAAACCGCCGTGCGAGTGCCCCAGGAGGTGCACCTCGGGGACGCCGAGGTGGTCGATCAGTGCGGTGAGGAAGCGGCTGTAGCGGGCCCGGGTGTAGCCGTGCGGGTGGCTGGGCAGCCGGCCGGAGGCGCCGGTGCCGACGGGTTCCGGATAGACGACCGTGAGGTGCTCCTCCAGCGCGGGCATGCGCAGGTACTCCCAGAAGATGCCGGGTCCGCCGGAGTGCGCGACGCACACGGGACCGGTCCCGTGGACGTGGTAGCGCTGTGTGACGCCGTCGATCTCGACGGTGTGCGTTCCGGTCGCAAGGGGGTCGTTCGAGGTGGTCATGGGATCTCCCTGGTCCGCGGGTGGTGAGGACACCGACAGGACGCGAGGGACGGGGCGAAGTTCGAAATGGATCGAGTGATGCCCGTCACACCAGCAGGGAGTGCGGGATGGCCACCGGCCGGGGGTGGACGAGACGCAGCCGGTGCACCCGTCCGGCGCCGTCCAGGCTCATCAGCCAGGCCACGGCGGGCGGGCAGTGCTCGGGGTCGTCGTCGGGGTTGCTGATGTCCATCTCCCACAGGACGAGCGACCGGCTCGCCACGGCGTGCGCGAGGTGCTGGCGTACGCCGGCCTCCAGGTCGCACTCCATTCCGCGCACCAACAGGCTTCTGCCGCCCACCGGTTCACCGCCGCGGACCAACGCGGCCTCGGGCGACCACCGTTCGGTGACCAGCCTGCCGAAGTGTCCGCGCTCGGCGGCCTCCAGGGTCTCCCGTGCTTCGACGCGGCTGGCGCGGGTGCGGCGGCCGGCGTCGCCGTGCGGGGCGTCGGCCGTGGCGGCGAGGGCCAGCGCGAGCCTGGCCCGGCCCTGGCTGAGCCGGCTGCGGACGGTGCCGACGGGCACCCCGCAGGCCTCGGCTATCCGCTCGTACGACGTGACGCCGACGCTGAAGTGGCGTAGCACCAGCGGCAGTCGCAACGTGGGCGACAGCTGCTCGACGGCCTCCCAGATCCAGTCCCGCATCGTGTGGCGCTCCAGCCACCGCTCCGGGCCGGACTCCGTGGCGGGCAGGTGGTGGTCGTCGAGCGGCCGGTGGTCGGCGGTACCCCGCAGCAGCGAGCGGGCGGTGTTGCGCACGATCATCCGCAGCCACGGCCCCACGGCCTGCGGGTCGCGTACGTCCCCCACCCGCCGCAGCGCGGTCAGCGCCGCGTCCTGCATCACGTCGTCGACGTCGGGCCCCGGCCCGAGCACACTCACCGCGACCGCCCGCATCCCGGCCCGGTGCCGCTCCAGCAGCAGCCCCAGGGAGGCGACGTCACCGGCCTGCGCGGCCAGGGTGAGCGCCACGTCCTCGACGCGCGTGATCTCGCCCGTGCTCCGGCTGTTCATGCTGTTCCTCTTCCGCGTTCCCGTCGTCCCCACGAACGTAATGGGCGCGCCTCCTGACGTCACATCGCGGGGTCACCGGGCCGGACCGGTCCAAGTCCAGGCCTCCGCCATGTCCCGGACGGGCGCCGGGGCGGACGCGGCCACGATCCGGGCGCCGTACCGCCGGGAGGAGACGAACTCGGTGCCGGCCCGGAGCAGGACCGCGCAGGCCGGCGCGGTCCACGGGCCCCTTCGACGAGTCCGAGTAACCGAGCATGACCTCCTGGACATCCCCGCGCAGCGCCACGAGCCGCCGGTAGGACGGGTCCGAGAGCATGTCCTCCAGGATCGTGTCGGCGGCCTTGAGCTCGTCCGTGGTCTCCAGGAGCGGCACGATGCCGACCTTGGCCCAGCCGGCGTGCAGGTCGATCAGCCCGGCCTCGCGGGCGAGGACCGCGGCGGCGAACACGTCGTCGGCGCCCTGGCACATCGAGATGATGTACGACTCGATGACCTCGGGCCCGAAGACGGCGAGGGCCTTCTTGACCGTCTCGAACACCCCGAGCGTCTTCTCACCGGCCGCGTCGACGGGCGCGGGGGTGGGCGCGAGGGGCCTGCGCGACCGCAGCAGACCGGTGGCGTCGGCGATCCGCTCCCGCCGGCGGTGGGGTGGCGGGGTTTCGTTCGGGACCGTGCCGATCATGCCCGCGCCGGGACTACGGCGTCGAGGGCGGTCCCGTCGTGCCGCGCACCTGGAGGGTCGGCGGGGAGAGGACGGTCTCGCCCGGGCGGGCCGGGTTCGCCATCCGGTCCAGGAGGTGCTGTGCGGCGCGGCGGCCGATGTCGTGGCTGGCGTTGTCGACGGTGGTGAGCCACAGGTGTCGCAGCCGCGCCAGGTAGGTGTTGTCGTAGCCGACGAGGGAGAGGTCGCGCGGCACCCGCAGGCCGGACTCCTCGGCGGCCGAGAGGGCGCCGACGCAGGCGATGTCGTTGAAGGCGAAGACCGCGGTCGGCGGTTCGGGGGCGTTGAGCAGCCGGACCATGGCGCGGTAGCCGCCCTCCTCGGTCAGGTCGCCCTGTTCGACCCTCGCGAGGTCGGTCAGGCCGCGTTCGCGCACGACCGTCTCGAAGGCGGTGCGGCGCAGTTCGCCGACGACGCCCTGTCCGGCGATGTGGGCGATGCGGCGGTGGCCGAGGTCGACGAGGTGCTCGGTGGCCAGGCGCGCGCCGTGCGCGTCGTCGCCCGCGACGACGTCGACGTGCGGCAGCACCGGCTCGCGGGCGCCGGCGACCACGGTGGGGATGTGGCCGGCGGCGGCGCGCAGCTCGTCCGTGGCGGGGAGGGTGCCGACCGCGACGAGGCCGTCGACGCGCAGTTCCGTGAAGGTGCGGGAGAGATCGTCGTCGAGGCGCCGGTTGAGGCGGCCGTCGGCGAGCAGCATGTGCAGTCCGCGCTCGTGCAGGCGGGAGCCGAGGCCGTCGAGGAGTTCCACGAACCAGGGGTTGCGCAGGTCGTTGAGGAGGACGCCGACCGAGCGGGTGCGGCGCTCGCTGAGGCTGCGGGCGGCGGCGTTGGGCCGGTAGCCGAGTTCCTCGACGGCGGCCAGCACGGCCTGCCGTTTCTCGGGTCGCACCTGCTCGGAGCCGCGCAGCACCAGGGAGACCAGCGACTTCGACACACCGGCGTGTTCGGCGACATCACGGATGGTCGGTGCTCTCATGGTTGGACCGTTCCATGCGCTCCGGCCGGCTGTCAAAGGCATCTAAAGGTATTGACATAAGGACGTACGCGTTTCAGGGTGGCGGGAACAGCTTCTGGACCGGTCCAAAGAAGGGCAGTCATGGTGACCTCGCTCGGTGTAGCCGTCGTGGGCTTCGGATGGATGGGGCGGGTGCACACCCAGGCGTACGCCCGCGTCCCGCACCACTTTCCGCAGCTGACCGTGCGGCCGCAGCTCGTGTCGGTCGCCGAGGACGTGCCCGGGCGGGCCGAACAGGCCGCCGGGCAGTTCGGCTTCGCCTCCACCACCCGCGACTGGCGCGAGGTCGTCGCCGACCCGCGCGTGCAGGCCGTGAGCATCACCGCGCCGAACTTCCTGCACCGCGAGATCGGCGTCGCGATGGCCGAGGCCGGCAAGCACATCTGGATCGAGAAGCCGGTGGGCCTGTCCACGGCGGACGCCTCCGCCGTGTCCGACGCGGTCACCAAGGCCGGAGTCCAGGGCGCGGTCGGCTTCAACTACCGCAACGCGCCCGCCGTGGAGGCCGCCCGCGATCTCATCGCCTCCGGTGAGCTGGGCACGGTCACCCACATCCGCGTCCGCCTCTTCAGCGACTACGCGGCCCACCCGGACGGCGCCCTGACCTGGCGCTACGAGCTGGAGCGCGGCGGCCACGGAGTCCTCGGCGACCTGGCCTCGCACGGCGCCGACCTCGCACACCATCTCCTCGGCGACATCACCTCCCTCGCCGCCGACACCGCGATCTTCCTGCCGCGGCGGGCCCGCCCCACCGGCGCGACCGCGGGCCACGCGCTGGCCACCGGCGGCGAGTTGGGCCCGGTCGAGAACGAGGACTACGTCAACTGCCTGCTGCGGTTCGCCTCCGGCGCCCGGGGTGTCCTGGAGGCCTGCCGGGTCTCGGTCGGCGAGCAGAACAACTACGGCTTCGAGGTGCACGGCACCAAGGGCGCGGTGTTCTGGGACTTCCGCCGGATGAACGAGCTGGCGGTCAGCCGCGGCACCACGTACCAGGACCAGCCCGTCACCACGGTGTATGTCGGCCCGGGCGACGGCGAGTTCGGCGCCTTCCAGCCCGGCGCGGCCAACGCGATGGGCTACGACGACCTCAAGGTGATCGAGGCGTACCGCTTCCTGCGCTCCGTCGCCGAGGGCAAGCCGTACGGCGCCACCCTCCCCGACGCGGTACGCAGCGCGGCGGTACTGGACGCCATGGTGCGCTCCGTCGAGAGCGGCGGCTGGGCGAGCCCGGCATAGAGAAGCACCTGGGTGAGCCCGGCGCGAGGGGCGCACACTCCGGCGCCGGCAGTGTTGGTCAACCCCACGGCTGTCATGGCAGGGCGCCCGTCACCGCACCTCCCCCGGCGGTACTCACATGGGGCTGCCCCTGTCGGCGGGGGCAGCCCTCGGACACCGCCGATCAGCCGCGTCCGGCCCGCTCGTACATCGTCTTGGCGGTGGCGCCCAGGATCTCGCCGTACATCTTGGTCGGCTGGAAGGCGTCCAGCGCGCTGTTGACCGAGACGAGGGTGCCCTTCCCGGTGGCCTCGTCGAACCCGGCCAGCCACGGGCCGCCGCTGGAGCCGCCGGTCATGTCGCAGGGGATCATCTGCTGGCCGTTCTCCTTCTTCTCCGTACCGACGCAGCGCAGGAGTTCCTCGCCGAGCTGCGGATGGGTGGCCGGGTAGCCGAAGGAGGAGATCTTCCCGCCGACCGCGCGGTTGAAGGCGATCGGCGTTCCACCCACGACGTCCGTGAGCCTACGACCGCTCCTGTCCGCGTCGACGACCATCGCGGCCACGTCGTTCGTGCCCTCCTCGCCGAAGGTCCGCGGCGTCAGGACGGTACGGACCGCGAAGGCGCCGTACGGCTGTCTGCCCTTGCTGTAGGCCGGGACGAACACCATCGACATGTTGGTGTTGACGGGCGAGGCGGAGCGGCGGACGCAGTGACCCGCGGTCATCACGACGGACCGGTTGGCGCTCTGCACGGCGGTGGCCGTGCACCAGGTGTCGGCCCCTCCGGCATTGACCATGAAGAGCCGCCCCACGGTCTTCAGCTGTGGACCGGTCCACGTCTTGGTCTTCGGCCCGGTCGGCCCGAGGTCCACGGACTTTCCTACGGCCTTGATCCGGGCCGGCGTCCAGTAGGCGAGGGCGTCCTTGCGTTCCTGCGTCGTGAACCCGAAGGAGGACACCGGGTCGGGAGCGGCGGCGCGGTCGGCGCCGGAGACCGCCGTGGCCGAGACAGGGACCGCGAGGGCGAGGGCCGTACCGGCCACGGCCAGTGCCATGGCACGGCGGACCGGGCGTCGGCTCCCGGTGAGGGGGCTGTCGAACATGGGGGATTGTCTCCTCGACTGGTTCAGGTGGTTCAGGTGGTTCGGATGGTTCGGACGGGCCCGGCTACGCGCAATCCAGGAGAGGTGGATCCGGCGATCCGGGTTGCGTCGCCGGGTCACCGGTCCTCTCGCGGAGAAAGGCGAGGAACTCCCCCACCGTGCAGCTCCACAGCCGGCGTTCCACCAACGCCGTGTGCCGGCGGGCGAGTTCGTGATCGTCGCCGTAGACGAACCTGACGACGAGCGGGCCCTCGCAGGCGCGGATCTCGATGCCGCTCGGCTGTACCTCGTCCGCCGAGTGCAGGCCCACCGCGATGCCGATGATCTCCCGGACCAGCACGCCCGCTCTCTTGAACGGGCCGTCGGACGAGGTGTGCCACACCACCTCGAAGTGCTCGTGGGCGGGCGCCTCGGGATCGGGCCGCCGGTCCACGTCGTTCGCTGTACTGGACACACCTACGTCCTTTCTGTGCGGCAGGGAACTTCGCTGCATGGACTGCCTAGTCGAGGGCGTCCTCGGGGTCGGTCAGCCAGTAGGTGGTGGTCAGGGAACTGTCGATCCAGACGCCCTTGGCGGGCAGCGCGACCTTGACGCCCGAGCCCACGAAGTCGAGCGCGCGGTTCTGAAAGATCACCTTGAGCGTCTTCGCGGTGTAGCCGCCGGAGCCGCTGCCGTCGGCGGCGGAGAGGAGGACGCCCGCGTAACCCGACTGTCCCGGGCGCAGTGTGGTGACCGCCTGCGGCTGCGTGTCCTTGTCGACCGGGGGCACGGCCTGGGCGTCCTGGAAGTCGAGGGCCGGGTAGCCGTACAGGTTGCAGGTCTGGGAGCCGGTGTTCTTGACGGCCAGCAGCAGATGGTTGAGCGGACGCGTCACGGTCTGCGCGGTGACCTCGGTGTCGGCGCCGGTGCAGGTGACGGTGACGGTGACGGTGCCCGAAGAGCCCTTGGACCCGGTGGATCCCTTGGAGGCGGTGCTGCTCCGGCCCGGCTTCGAGACCGTCACGGCCGAGTCCGTGCCGGAGGCCGCGGCCCCGGTGTCCGTCCCGGACGTCCCGGGCGTCGCGGTGGCGGAGGCGCCACTGTCGGCGGCGGCCGGGTTGGACCGGTCCTGAGCGGCCTGCTCGGTTCCGCAGGCGGTCAGTGCGAGCGAGGCGGTCGCGGCGAGGCCGGCGGCGAGGAGGGCCGTACGGCGGCGGAAGATCGTGTCGGACATGGTCAGGTTCCCCCTGGATGCGGTGCTGAAGGCGAGCCACCCGGTTCGTGGTGGTCGCGCCGTCGAACAACCGCAGCGTGCGCGGCGATCCGTCCCAGGGGCTACGGCAGCCGGGGGATACGGGAAGCTGGAACGCTCGCACAGGGGCTGACCTGCGGGGACACTGGGTCCCTGGAACGCGTGGACGGGACGGGGCACCGGCCGGACGTGCGGTCCGGCCGGTGCCCGTGCCGCACGTTCAGCAGTACAGGTTGCCGCCCGGGGTGGTCCCCAGGATCGAGGTGAAGCGGTTGTAGGCGTCCACGCGGCTCTGCACCTGGGCGGGGCTCTTGCCGTCGCACTCCACCGAGCCGTTGATGCTGCGGATGGTCTGGCCGAAACCGGCGCCGTTGACGATCGCGTTGTGCGGGGTCATGGAGCCGGGGCCGCTCTGGGTGTTCCAGTACCAGAGCGCGGTCTTCCAGGCCACGGCCGAGTCGTTCTGCACCAGCCAGGGGTTGCCCAGCAGGTCGATGCCCAACGCGTCCCCGGCGGCCTTGTAGTTGAAGTTCCAGCTGAGCTGCAGCGGACCGCGCCCGTAGTAGGCGGACTGGCCGGCCGGGCAGCCGTAGGGCTCGTTCCAGTTGCAGTACGTCGGGTAGTTGGCGGTGTTCTGCTCGACGATGTACACCAACCCGCCCGTCTCGTGGCTGACGTTGGCGAGGAAGGCGGCGGCCTCCTGCTTCTTCGTGGTGTCGCTGCCGGTGTTGGCGAAGCCCGGGTAGGCGCTGAGGGCGGCGGTGAGACCGCTGTACGTGTAGAAGGAATTCCGGCTCGGGAACATCTGGTTGAACTGCGCCTCGCTGACGACGAAGGTGCCGACGGGCGTTCCCGAGCCGCCGTCGCAGGCGTACGGCTCCCAGAACCAGGTGCTGATGACCGGGTCGTAGCCCGGGTTGTCGTGCTCGGCGATGTACGCCTTGCCGTCGGTGTAGCGGACGATCTGGCCGGTGACGTACGACTGGCCGGCTACCCAGTTGGGATAGCTGGAACAGGACGCGGCGGATGCTCCGGCGGCGGGTAGGACCACGGGCGTAAGGCTACCGAGGACGAGTGCGGTCAGTACTGCGGCGATGCGGCGTCTCGACACAGGGTTCAACTCCTCTGTGGAGCACGGCCGTACCCCGCCAAGGGCAGGGCGAAGCGGAGCCTTGTGCGCACGGGCCGGTCGGACCGGTCACGACGTGGGGGGCGGCCGTGGTGGGGGATGACGCCCCTCACTGAACCGCATTGGTATGTACCAGTCAAGGGTATAGACCAGTCAACTCCACGTAGGGGCTGCCGAGTTGCGACCGGCCCGTGCCGCGCGGACCCGCGTCACCTGCGCAGAGTCGTCACCTCCAGCCCCGGAGCGGCGGCGATCTCCGCCCCGGTGAAGCGTTCGGTGACCCACTGCTTGCGCGAGAAGAGGCGGGTCTGGTCCGAGAAGTGGGGCGACGTCGGGTTCGCGGACTCTCCGTAGGTGAGGAGGGTGTGGGCGCGGGGCCCGTCGGGGGTCAGCTCGACGGTCATCAGGAAGCTGCTGCCGAAGGCGCCGGCGGTCGGGGTGCCGGTACCCGAGTCGGGCCCCGCCTCCACGACGTCGAAACAGCCCGCGTCACAGCCGGGCAGCGGGATCCCGGCCCACTTCTGTACGGCGCCGAGCTCGACGTCGACCGGGAGGTCACGGGCGGCGAACTCCTGGACGGCGTCGGCCAGGGCGTGCCGGACTCGCAGGTCGTCGCCGTTGAATCCCCGTGGGGTGGTGAGGGGCTGGGCGGGGTCGTAGGGAACGCGGCGCCATGTGTCGGGCGGGCCGCCGTCGAGGAGGCGGTTGTAGAACGTGCTCCACAGCGCGATGCCCCGGCTGGTGGCGTCGGCCCTGGTGTCCCAGCGGGCGAGAGTCGTGCAGGCCTGCGTCACGTCGACCTCCGTGCCGTCGGTGGCCGTCAGGCTCGGGTGGGCGCGACACATGGCGACGATGTCGTCGCGGCCCGTCTCGGCCGACCGGACGCGGTTGCCGAGCATCGACGCGCGCAGGGTCGCCTCGGTGAAGCCCGGGGCGCCCAACCCGTCGGTGCCGTCAAGTCGTTGGGCGATCATGGCGAGCCCGAGCTGGGCCCGCCCGTCGAGGTGGGGATCGGTGTCGTACACGTCCGGGAGACCGGTGATCGGCGCCTCCGGATTGACGTACTGGGGGCCGTTGTTGGAGTTGGCGACGTAGTCGGTGCGGACCGACTTCGGCTGGTGGGAGGGGCCGTAGAGGCCGGGCACGAGCGCGTCGGGGTCGCTGCCCCAGGCGCAGGCCGACGTGGAACCGTCCAGGGCGTCGGGCGCTCCTTCGGCCGTGACGGTGCAGCGTTTCAACTGCCCGTCGGTGAGGTGCGGTACGGCCGAGGAGTCGGTGAAGTACGTGGCACCGCTGGTGTCGGCCGCGAGGGTGTAGGTCCAGGGGACGCCCTGGAAGGTGTCCTGGGCGGCGCGGAGTTGCCCGAGGGTGCGTGCCTTCCCCATGGCCAGCCAGGTGTTCATGGAGCGCAGGTTGTCGGCGTTGGCGTCGCGGATCGCGTAGGCGGTGGTCGTGGTCCAGCCGGACGACAGGACGGGGCCGAAGCGCGAGGTGTACAGGGTCCGTTCGACGGTCGACAGTCGACCGTCCGCGCCGCGTACGGCGACCGGGACCGTACGGCGTTCCATCGGCACGGCCCTGCCGTCGAGCAGATAGCTGGTCGGGTCGCCGGGCACGAGCTTGAGGGCGTAGAAGGAGCCGTGCTGGGCGTCGCTCGCGGTGTGGGTCCAGGCGAGGGTGCGGTTGTGGCCGATCTCCACCAGCGGGGTGCCGTAGAGGCCGGCGCCGGACACGTCCAGGGTGCCGGGGATCGTCAACTGAACCTGGTAGAAGCGGAAGTTGCCGTCGGCCCAGGGCAGGTGCGGGTTGGCGAGCACCATCGCGTTGCCGGTGCGGGTGGCGTCCCGGCCGAGCGCCCAGCCGTTGCTGCCGACGTCGGCGGAGGCGAGGCCGAGACCGACGAGGCCGTTGCCGGAGGCGGTTGTTGTGGGCGTCGAGGCCGCGGAGGTCGTCGGGGGCTGTGCGTCGCCGATGTCCGGGGCCAACGGCACTGTCATGGTCGCCCTGTTGACGTCGTAGACGACGTTCCACAGGTCGAGCGCGGTGATCGGCCGCACCCAGGGTTTGCCTTTGCAGCGCGCGTCCGGCAGTCGGTCCACTCCGGTGTCCCGGAGATAGCGGTTGTACCCGGCGGCGTATCCCTCGACCATCCGCCGCAGTTCCGTCGTCGGCCCCAACGGCGCCTTCTTGTCGAGCAGTCGGCGTACTGTCCCGGCGCGCAGCTGTCCGCCGTAGTAGGTGTCGCTCGCGAGGTTGGCGCCCGTGCCGGAGTCTCCGTCCGGCCCGAAGAACCGGGACCGCTCGCCCCGCAACGTCACCACCTGGTCGGCGAGTTCGCACACGTTGTCCTGCGCGAACGCGTAGCCGTAGCCGTAGCCGAGCCCGTCGAAGTCCTGGGCCAGGATGTGCGGGACGCCGTACTCGGTCCGGCTGATGCGGACCGTGTGCCCGCCCTCGGCCACGGTCGTGGCGGCGGCGGACGCGGGGGCGGGCAGCAGGGCCATGGTGGCCGAGGCGAGGCAGAGCACGGCCCCGAGGACCGCCGACCTGCCCGATAACAAACGTCTGTGACGCTTCGTCAGTTCTCCGGTTTCACGCATGCCCGCCACCCTGCTGTGCGAACGGCGGGGCGGCATCCCACCCTCGGCGGATTTCCGGGCCGATCTGTCAGCCTCGGGATGTAGACCCTGAGGCCCGGCACAGCACGGCGCCCTGGTCGGGCTGCTGCTCGACCAGGGCGCCGTGACTTACCGCTTACCGCGTTCCAGTACTGCCTAGTACTGCTCGGTCTCCACGAACCGCGTGTCCGCGTCGTTGGTGGCGAAGGTGTCGACCGCGGCGGTCGGGTCGAATCCGGGCGGGCTGTCCTTCAGGCCCAGACCCAGACCGGCCAGCTTCGCCTTGACCTCGTCGATGGACTTCGCACCGAAGTTGCGGATGTCCATCAGGTCGGCCTCGGAACGCGCCAGCAGTTCGCCCACGGAGTGGACGCCCTCGCGCTTGAGGCAGTTGTAGGAGCGGACGGTGAGTTCCAGCTCCTCGATCGGCAGGGCGAGGTCGGCGGCCAGGGCGGCGTCCGTGGGGGACGGGCCCATGTCGATGCCCTCGGCGTCGATG
>Ga0307511_10000158_pt1 | contig 65261 bp, 66 predicted proteins | sample 13_EM_MG_FD_200266 | JGI IMG/M metagenome (GOLD analysis project Ga0307511, IMG submission 200266) | Populus trichocarpa ectomycorrhiza microbial communities from riparian zone in the Pacific Northwest, United States - 13_EM | ecosystem: Host-associated > Plants > Roots > Unclassified | place... | reverse complement strand
CGGGCGCTGGTGTTCGGCGGCGACGTGCTGACCGCCACCGACATCGGCGTCGCCGCCGGCGCGCTGGACATCGGGGACCGGGCGCGCGTGCGCCACCTGACCAGCGACTTCGTGCGGGACGCCTTGGCGGCCATCGAGGCCAAGATCAGCGAGGTCATCGACCGGATGCGCACGTCGCACGAGCTGCCGCCGATCGTGGTGGTCGGCGGCGGCGGCTTCCTGGTGCCGGACGACCTGGACGGCGTCGGGGCCGTGCACCGCACCGAGCACTTCGCGGTGGCCAACGCCATCGGCGCGGCCATCGCGCAGGTCGGCGGCGAGGTCGACCGGATCTACCCGCTACAGCCGGGGCGCCGCGATGCCGTGCTCGACGAGGCCAAGCAGGAGGCGGTGGACCGCGCGGTCGCCGGCGGCGCCGACCCGAACCGGGTGGAGATCGTCGACGTGGACGAGGTGCCGATCGCCTACCTGCCGGGCAACGCCACCCGGATCCGGGTCAAGGCCGTCGGCGACCTGATGATGGCGGGGCCGTCGTGAGCCGCGAGCTGACCGCCGAGGACCTGCCGGACATCGCGCGCGGCGCGGCCCTGCTGGGCACCGGCGGTGGCGGGGACCCGTACCTGGGCCGGCTGCTGGTGGAGCAGGAGTACCGGCAGGGCCGCCGGGTCCAGCTGCTCGACCCGAGCGAGATCGCCGACGACGCCCTGGTGATTCCCAGCGCCGGCATGGGCGCGCCGACCGTGCGGGTGGAGAAGCTGCCGCGGGGCAACGAACCCAGCCTGGCCCTGCGCACCCTGGAGGAACACCTCGGGCGCACCGCCGACGCCACCATGCCGATCGAGTGCGGCGGCTCCAACTCGATGGTGCCGCTGCTGGTCGGGGCCCAGCTCGGGCTGCCGGTGATCGACGCCGACGGCATGGGGCGGGCGTTCCCGGAGCTGCAGATGCAGACCTTCGGCGTGTACGGGGTGCCCGGCTCGCCGCTGGCCTTCAGCGGCGCGCACGACGAGCGCGGCGTCATCGACACCGGGGCCGACAACAGGCGGCTGGAGCGGCTGGCCCGCGGCGTCACCGTGCAGATGGGCGGCACCGCCAGCATCGCGCTGTTTCCCATGTCCGGCAAGGATGTCCGGCGCACGGCGGTGCCCGGCACGATCACCCTGGCGCTGCGGATCGGCCGCTGCCTGCGTGAATCCCGTGACCGGCACGCCGACCCGTTCGAGGCGCTGGTGGCGCTGTTCAAGGAGACCATGTACGAGCACGCCCGGCCGGTGTTCCGCGGCCGGATCGTCGACGTCGAGCGCCGGACCACCGGCGGCTTCGCCCGGGGCCAGGCGCTGATCCAGGCGTTCGGCGGGGATTCCGTGCTGTCGCTGGTGTTCCAGAACGAGCACCTGGTCGCCAGTGTGGACGGCCGGGTCCGGGTGGTGGTGCCCGATCTGATCACCGTGCTGGACACCGAGACCGCCGAGCCGATCACCACCGAGGCCCTGCGGTACGGCCAGCGGGTCACCGTGTTCGCCATCTCCGCGCCGCCGATCATGCGCACCCCCGAGGCGCTGGCCGTGTTCGGGCCGCGGCAGTTCGGGCTGGACGTCGACTTCACGCCGGTCGAGGAAATCGAGTGACCGTCACCTCGCTGGGACTGGACGACGTGGACGCGCTGCGGCGTGGCGCGAGCCTGCTCGGCTCCGGCGGTGGCGGCGACGCCCAGCTCAGCGGTTTGTGGCTGGCCAAGGAACTCACCGACGGCCAACGCCTTCGTATGATCGACGCCGACGAGCTGTCCGATGGCTGGGTGCTGACCCTGTGCGCCGCCGGCTCGACCGCCTCGGTGGCGGTGGAGAAGCTGCCGGCCGGCGACGAGCTGAGCCGCTGCGTGGCGATGGCCGAGAAGTACCTGGGCGTCACCATGGACGCGATCGGCCTGCTGGAGATCGGTGGCAGCAACGCGCTGTTCCCGTTCATCGCCGCCGCCCAGACCGGAAAACCGGTGGTGGACGGGGATCTCATGGGCCGAGCCTTCTCCCGCCTGGACCAAACCGTTGCCGCGCGGGAGGATCTGCTCGGCGCGTGGGTCTGCGCCGAGGCCCACGGCGCCGCGATGGTGGTCGACGGCGTCGACGCCCACACCGCCGAGCGCGTGCTGCGCGGCGCGCTCACCGGCCTCGGCGGCTGGGCCGCGCTGGCCTACCCGGCCATCCGCGGGTCGCGGTACCGGGAGATCGTGTTGCCCGGCACCGTGACCGCGGCGCTGGAACTCGGCCGCCGGCACCGGGTCGGCTCCGCGACCGGCGACGACGGCGCGGCCCTGGCCGACCGGCTCGGCGGCGTTTTCCTCGGCCAGGGCACGGTTCTCGAGGTCTACCGCTACACCGGCCGGGCGTTCGCCAGCGGCAGCGTCGCGGTGCGGACCGCCGACGGGCAGCACGTGCTGCGGGTCGAGATGCAGAACGAGTACACGATGGTGCTGCGCGACGGCGAGGTGGTGGCCACCGCACCGGACGTGGTGTGCCTGCTGGACGCGCACACGTTGCAGGCCATCCAGACCAGCCAGGTGCGGCGCGGGCACGAGGTGGTCGCGCTGGCCCTGCCGGTGCCGGACCGGCTGTGGCAGCCGGACGTGCTGGACCGGTTCGGGCCGCGGGCCCATGGCCTGGACGCCGATCCCAGGAGGTCGGCCCAGAGGAGGTTGGCTCGGTGAAGGTCAGTCACGAACCGGTGTCGCTGCGCCAGCTGGTGGCGCATCCGGCGCTGGACGGCGCGCGAGTCGTCGGGGGCGCGGCCCTGGACGGGGTCGTGCGCAGAGTGACCGTGCGACCCAGCGTCGACGCGTCCGGGCTTGGTTACGGCGACCTGATCGTGGTGGCCGGGCTCGACGACGCCACCGGCTGGCAGGTGGAGGCCGGCATCCGGCGCTGCGCCCTGGCCGACGTCGCCGGTCTCGTGCTGCCGGCCGGGCGGCGGGATCCCTTGGCCACCAGCGTGTTGCTGGCCGAGCGGCTCGGCCTGCCGCTGGTGCTGCTGGCCGAGTCGGCCAGTCCGCACGACGTCGCGCTGCGGCTGGCGCAGCTGGTCAGCACGCCCGAGGTGGTGCGGTCCGAGCACGTTCTCCGTTTCGTGCGCCGGATTCGCGGCCAGGTCGACAGTCTCAGCTCCGTCACCAAGACCGCGTCCGAGGTGCTGTCCGCGCCGGTGTCCGCGTTGAGCGCCGACGGCGAACTCGTCACCGGCGGCCACTCGCCGGCCGAGTTCCGGCGCGATATCACGCTGCCCCAGGTCGTCACCGAGGACGAGACCACCTACGTCATCCATCCCGTGATCGCCGGCTCCGCCCCGCTGTGGATCGTCGCCGCGCTCCGGCAGCCCGCCGTCACCATGATCGAGATCGCCCAGGCCGTGCTGTCCGCCGCCGAGCCCTGGGTGCTGGCCTGGCTGGCCACCCAACGTCTCGACGCCGAACGCGACGCCCGCGCCCGCACCACCTTGCTGGCCGATCTCTTGCGGTTACGGGAGGACGCCGGCGCGGTCGTCCGCCACCGCGCCGCCATCCTCGGCTGGCGTCTCGACGGCTGGCATATCGGCATCTACCTTCGGCGGCTCAACGAGTCCCCGTCCGACAACCTCGCCGACCGCGACGAAGTGCTCCGGGCGTTGGAGGAGAGCGGCATCGGCGGTCCGCTCGTCGAGCAGTCCGACGGCTGGGTCGCCTGGCACACCAGCAAGTCCGAGCCGTCCCCCGCCGATGTGAATTTGTTGCTCGGCTCCGTCCGGGATGCCCTGGGCCGCTTGGGTTCCCGCATCGAGATCGCCGCCGGCGTCGGCCGGGCCGCCGCCGGCACCGGCGGGTTGGGGCGTACCGTCGAGGAGGCCCGCGAGGCTGCGCTTTCTGTGGACCCGACGGTGTCTGATCCGGGCCAGGACGCCCTCGTAGCCCACATCGACGCCCTCGGCGTCGGCCGCCTCGTCCGCGCGTGGACCCGCTCCCGCTCCGCCCGGGCCCTCGCCAGCACCCTCCTCGCCCCGCTGGCCGACCAGGAGCTGCTGCTCACCACCCTCGACGTCTACCTCGAACACGAGTCCTCCGTCGTGGCCACCGCTGCCGCCCTGGGCCTGCACCGCAACACCGTCTCCGACCGCATCACCCGCACCCAGCGCCTGCTCGGCGTCAACCTCCGCGACCCCGACGATCGGCTGGCGGTGGAACTCGCCTGCCGGACGCTGCGGCCGAAGGTCCGCGGCGACAGCCGGGGGGAGTGAGGTTCAGCGGGGCTGGGGATCCGCCAACGAGCTCAAGGCATCCCGCAACCCGGCCCGCGCCGTGATCCCCAGTTTGGGGAAGACGCGGTAGAGATAGGCGCCGACGGTCCGATGCGAGACGAAGACCCGTTCGGCTATCTGCTTGTTGGTCAGCCCGGAGGCGGCCAGCTGCGCGATCTCCAGTTCCTGCACGGTGAGCAGGGCGCTGGCGGGCGCAACCGTCGCCCGCCCGGCGGCGCGGAGCTCCTGGGTGGCCCGCGATGCCCAGGGTTTGGCCCCGAGCTGGTCGAAGGTGGCCTCGGCGTCGCCGAGTGGCGCCCGAGACGCGACTACCGCCCGGGCCCGACGGAGGCGTTCACCGTAGGCGAGTTGCACCCGCGCGAACTCGAAACGCCATTTGCCCGCCCCGGGAACGGCCAGGGCGGACTCGAACAGCGCAAACGCCCGCTCGTCATCCTCGGCGCACATCGCCGACGCGCCGCCGACGAGCATGGCGAGCCTGGGCGAGAGGCCGGCGATCCTGTGTCGGCGCAACACCTCGACATGCCCAGCCGCCTCGGCGACACGACCGGCTCTCACGGCCGCCTCGACGAGGTCGAAGGGATGGCGCACGGCGTGCGGATGGTTCCGCGGGAGTTGCCCGGCCGGGGTGACGGCGGTCGCCGCTTGGTAGGCGCCCTCGTAATCACCGCTGCCCAGCAGGGAAATCGTCCGGGCGTGCTGGGCGAAGGAGACCGCGAGCCCGACGCCGCGGGGCGTGGCCCAGCCGACGATGTCGTCGAACAGCGCGCCGGCCGTCTCGGTGTCGCCGCGAACGCCGGCGAGCAGCATGTGGGTGTGGTGGAAAAGCCAGGCGGAGAACTGGAAACCGGCCACCTCGCAGGCGTCGAGCCCCTCGTCGGCCAGCTGCGCGGCCTCGTCCCAGAGGCCGGTGAGGAAGTTCTCCCGGCACAGGTACGACAGCGCGCCGATGTGGCGGCGGATCGGCCCGTGCTCACGGCTCTGCCGCACCACCCGCCACAGCGGCTCCCGCAGGTCGCCGGCGCGGTCCAGCGGCGTCACGGCGTACGCGATCGAGGTGACGCGCGACAGGTCGCCGTCGTGGTGCGCGGCCTCGATGATCGCGTCGACCTCGCCGAGCGCGGTGTGGGCGGTGCGGGCCGGATCCGGGTACGTCTTGAGCGCGAGGCCCAGCACCCCGGGCAGCCCCGGCCGGACGCGGCCGGCCACCGCGAGATAGGCCTCCCACAGCTCCGGTTGCCCGCTGTGCCAACAGAATTCCTGCAACGCCCCGAGGGCGGCGATGAGCGCGGGATCGTTCGCGTCGCAGCTGTCGCCGATGGCGTCCAGCAGCAGCCGGCAGGCCGTCTCCATCGTGCAGTCGGTGTTGATCATCAGGTAGACGGTGGTCACCGCCGCGCGCAGGGATTGCCGGCCGTCCGGGTCGAGACGCCGCGCGTCCGCCAGCAGCTTGGCCGCGGTGGCCAGGTCCCCGGTCACCTGGGCCCCGATGTGGGCCGCCTCGGCCAGCCGCCGGCTTTTGTCCACGGCCAGCGGACTCAACTCGGCGGCCCGCGTCAGCAACGCGATCGACCCGGCGCCGTCGCCGCGAACCAAGGCCTGGCCCGCGGCCTGTTCCAACGCCGCCGCCACCTGCGCGTCCGGTTGCACGGCGGCTTCGGCGAGGTGCCAGGCCCGGCGTTCCGGATCGGCGTCCGCGGCCTCGGCCAGCGCCCGGTGCGCCCGGCGGCGCTCCGCGCCGGTCGACATCTCGATCACGGCCGCGCGGATCAGCGGGTGCCGGAACTCCAAGCGGCGGCGGGATTCCTCGACGTGCACGAGCCCCTCGGTCTCGGCGACCGCGAGGTCGTCCCGGCCGCCCGTGGCCGACTCCAGCACGCCGAGACGCCCGGTCGCGTCGAGGGCGGCGAGCAGCAGGATCTGCCGACTGGCCGCCGGCAGAGTGGCGACGCGAGCGCCGAACAGGGCCTGTAGCCGACGGCTGAGCGGCAGCAACGCCGGCAGCGCCTCCTGCGCGGCGGCCTGGGGCGCGCTCAGCGCGGTCGGCAATTCCAGCAGTGCCAACGGGTTTCCCCGGGCCTCGGCCAGCAGACGCCGCCTGACCCGGGGCGCGAGCCCCGGAAACCGCCCGGCCAGCAACAGGTCGGCCGAGTCCTCGTCCAGCCGCGACAGCTCGAACTCGGCCAGGCCGCAGTGTTTCAGCACGATGTCGTGATCGGCCCGGGCCGCCGCGAGCAGGCCGATCCGGCTGCCCCGGATGCGGCGGGCGACAAAGCCCAGCACCGTGGCGCTGGCGCGGTCGATCCACTGCACGTCGTCCACGACGAGCAGGACCGGTTGCCGCGCCGACAAGAGCCGAAGCAGCGCGAGGGTGGCGGTGGAGATCACCAGTGGCGCGGGCGTCGCGCCGGACCGGCAGCCCAAGGCCACTTCCAGGGCCTGCCGGTGGACGTCGCTGAGCCCGTCGACGGCGTCCAGCACCGGCACCAGGGCCTGGTTGAGGGCGGCGAAGCCCAGCCCCGCCTCGAACTCGCTGCCCTCGGCCCGCAGCACCCGTGCGCCGGCCGCGGCCGCATCCTCGGCGGCCGCGGCCAACAGGGCGGACTTGCCGATCCCGGCGTCCCCGAAGACGACCAGGGCTCGGCTGTTGTCCGCGCCGACCGCGAAGAACTCGGAGACCTGGCCCAGTTCCCCGGCCCGCCCGACCAGTGGCCGCGTCGAACGGACCGCGGCCGCCTGCTGCTCCGGCATCTTCCCCCCTTCGCTGGTCGTCACCCCCGCTATGAGAGATGCCCGACCAAACCCCCATGTTGCGTGACCCGTGTCACAGTCCCTGTCGCGGGTCGCCCTCTATGGTCGAACGTTCGCCGGCCGCCCGGATAAATCATTCGACTGTGGCCGAAAGGTTGGACGGGCGGCTACGTTGAGGTGTACCACTGATTCGGGGGTGTGCTTCAGGTGCGAGAACTCGGCGTGTTTCGGCCGGCCGTGCGACTGGTCGGCCGCGCCGCGGAACTGGCGCGCGTCCGCGATTTCTTCGCCGTGGACGCCGGCAATGACCGCGCGCTGCTGCTGTCCGGCGAACCCGGGGTGGGAAAATCGGCGCTGGCCGACGCGGTCGCGAATGCCCTCGTGACCTCGGGTGTCCGGGTATTGCGGGCCGAGGGCAGCGAGTTCGAGTCCGAGGTGAGCTTTGCCACGCTCAACCAGGCGTTCATCCCGATCCTCGACTCCGTGCGCGAGCTGCCGCCCGCCTATCGTGACGCCCTGGACGCGGCCTTGGGATTCAGTGCCGAAATGGCGCCCGAGCCGCTGGTGCTGGGCAATGCCGTGCTGGCACTGCTGAATCTGGTCGCGGCCGAGCGGCCGGTTGTGCTCATTGTCGACGACTTGCCGCTGATCGACCACGCCAGTGAGACCGTGCTGGATTTTGTCGCGCGCCGGCTGCGAGGAACCCCTGTCGGACTGCTGGTCATCGCTCGTTCCGGCGGCCGGAGCCGGCTCGACGGAATCGCCAAGCTCGAATTGACGACGCTCGACGAGGAATCGGCGAACGTGCTGATCGGCACGCGATTCCCGCGAATGGCGCGCGTCGTCCAACGGCGGCTGCTGACCGAGGCCCGCGGAAATCCGCTCGCCCTGCTCGAACTGCCGGCGGCGCTGACCGAGTCGCAGTCGACGGCGCTGGAGGCCCTCCCGCCGCTGCTGCCGCTCAGCCCCGGGCTGCAGAAGGCGTTCGGTGCTCGGATCGGAAAGTTGAGCGCGGCGTGCCGGCGATTGCTGCTGCTCGCCGCGCTGGATGGGACCGGCGACCTCGCCGTGCTGCGGTCGGCCGCGCCGGCCATGGACTGCCGGGACGACCTCACCGATCTTGTCGCCGCCGAGCGCGCCGGCCTCGTCAGCGTCGACGCGGACATGACATTCGCTCACCCGTTGATCCGCGCCGCCGTGGTCGGCCTGTCGACCAGCGGCGAACGCCGGCAGGCGCACCGGGCGCTGGCCGACGGGCCGCACCAGCCGCCGGAGCGGCTGGCCTGGCATCTCGCCGAGGCCACCCTCCACGCGGACGAGCAGGTCGCCGCACTGCTGGCCGACACCGCCGGCGCCACCATGCGTCTGGGCGACGCGGCCTCTGCGGCCGCGATGCTGACCCGGGCGGCCGAGCTGAGTCCGCGGCCGGAACAGCGGAGCCGGCGGCTGGCGCTGGCCGCCTACATCTGCGCCGAGGGCACCGGCGCGCTCGACACCGCCGCGAAACTGCTGGAGGAGGCGCGGCACGTCGACCCGGAGGTCGGCCACTCGCTGCACGCGGCGGTGGCCTCCGTCTACGTCCTGCTGGGCAGCGGCTGCACCATGGACGTGGCCGGCCATCTTCTGGTGCACGCCATCGAGAACGCCGACCCGGATGACCCCTCGCTCGACGACGCCCTGCACGCCCTCAACGTCGTGTGCTGGTACGGCGGGCGGCTGGAGCTGTGGAAAGCCTTCCACCAGGCGATGAACCGCCTCGGCGCGGCCGCGTCGCCGGTGCTGGCCCTGGTCGCCAAGACGTTTCCCGACCCTGTCCGCACCGGACGGAAAGCGCTTGCTGACGTCGACGCGATCGTGGATTCCGCGTACGAGGACCAAGACCTGAGCCGCATCGTGCGAATCGCCACCGCCGTGCGCTATCTGGACCGGGTCGGCGACCTGCGGGACCCGTTGTGGCGCGTGGTGCGGCAGGGGCGCAACGGCGGCCCGGCCCGGCGCCACCTCACCGCGCTCGCGCACCTGGGCGTCGACGACGTCCTCGCCGGCCACTGGGACGAGGCCGGCCGGCTGGCCGCCGAGGGACTCGACATCTGCGGGCGGACCGGCTACCGCTTCATCGCCTGGCAGTTCCAGTACAGCCAACTGTTGCTGGCGGCCGGCCGCGGTGACCTGAACGCCGCCACCGCGCTGCACGAGGACGTGATCCGCTGGGCGACGCCCCGCGGCGTCGAGGCCGCCGTCGTCTTCGCCCGCCAGGCCTTCACGCTCGCGCTGCTCGGCGGCGGCGACTACGAGGCCGCCTACCGGTCGGCGATCGCCGTCACTCCGCCCGGCGAGCTCCGTTCCCATGCGCCGCAGGCCTTGTGGGGCGCGTTCGATCTGGTGGAGGCGGCCGTCCGGACGAACCGCCACCGCGAGGCCGCCGCCCACGTCGTGACCCTGCACGAGGCCGGCGTGGCCGAGCTGTCGCCCCGGCTGGCGATGCTGGTCGCCGGGGCCGCCGCGCTCTCGGCCACCGAGGACGACCGGGCGCTCCAGCGGTTCGGGGAGGCGCTCACGGTGCCGGGCGCGGACCGCTGGCGGTTCGAGTTCGCACGCATTCAGCTCGCCTACGGCGAACGGCTGCGGCTGGCCCGAGCGACCACGCAGGCCCGAGCCCAGCTCGACGCCGCGATGGTGACGTTCCGCGAACTCGGGGCCGAGCCCTGGACCGCCCGGGCCGCCCAAGGACTGCGCGCGGCCGGCCAGCCGGACACCGGCGGCCTGGACCGCGGCGAACTCACCGTCCAGGAGCACGAAGTCGCTCTGCTGGCCGCGTCCGGCCTGACCAACAAGCAGATCGCCGCCCGGCTGCTGCTGTCGCCCCGCACCGTGAGCACGCACCTGTACCACGTCTTCCCGAAGCTGGGCATCAGCTCGCGGGCCGGCCTCCGCGACGCGCTCACCTCCCTCGAACGCAGCGAATAGCGTTGCCGCGCAGGCGTTTGACGGGCTGACCCGTCAAGCCCCCGCTGCCCGCACGGGCAACGACCCGTGCCTGCTGGTCCCCGCTTCCGCACCCACCTTGCCCCCTTTCACTATTTAAGTAGTGAATCGTGCTAGCCTGGCCGGGCGATGAAGGGAGACGCGGATGGTGGACCGGCAGACCCCGGTGCGGACCGACGGCCTGGGCAAGCGGTACCGGCGCGGATGGGCGCTGCGTGACTGCACGCTGAGCATTCCGCCGAATCGGCTGGTGGCCCTGGTGGGGCCGAACGGGGCCGGCAAGAGCACCCTGATGGGGCTGGTGACGGGGCTGACGCGGCCCACGGCCGGCGCGATCTCGGTCTTCGGCGACGCGCCCGGCGGCGGCGGCCTGCATCCCAGGGTGGCCTTCCTGGCCCAGCAGAAGCCGCTGTATCCCCAGTTCACGGTGGCCGAAACGCTGCGGCTCGGGCAGCGCACGAACCCGACCTGGGACCAGGCCTACGCCGAGGGCCTCATCCAGCGGGCGCAGGTGCCGATGGCCGCCAAGGTGGGCACGCTGTCCGGCGGCCAGCGCACCCGCGTGGCCCTGGCTTTGGCGTTGGGCAAGCGGCCGCGCCTGCTGCTGCTCGACGAGCCGCTGGCCGACCTGGACCCGCTGGCCCGCGAGACCGTGCTGCGCAGCCTGGTCGAGGAGAGCCGTGCGCAGGGCATCACCGTGGTGCTGTCCTCGCACGTGCTCACCGAGCTGGCAGGGGTGTGCGACCACCTGGTGCTGCTGGTGGCCGGCCAGGTGCGGCTCGCCGGCGACGTCGACGACCTGCTGGACAAGCACGTTCTGCTGGTCGGGCCGCCCGACGGCCGGCCGCCGGTGGCGGCGAGCGCGGTGATCGACATCGACCGCACGCCCGGCTCCCAGCAGGTGCTGGCGCCCTCGTCGCTGGCCAACGGCGCGCCGGGCTGGCAGCCGTTCCGGCCGACGCTGGGACACCTCGCCCTGGGCTACATGCGCAACGAAGCGCCGGAGGTGGCCGCGTGATCTGGGTCGTCTGGCGCCAGCAGCGCGCCCAACTGATCACCCTGCTGGCCCTGCTCGTCGTGGGCGGGGGCGTGCTGGTGGCGCTCGGCTCGTCGATGGTGTCCTATGTGGACTCCCATGGCCTCCAGGTCTGCCTGGCCAACGGGATGGAGACGAACAGCCTGTGCCGGAAGGGCGTTGACGACTTCCAGCAGGCCTGGTTCGACCGGATGAAGGCCGGGCAGCTGTTCATCACCGTGCTGCCGGTGCTGGTCGGCATGTTCTGCGGCGCGCCGCTGTTCGCGCGGGAACTGGAGCAGGGCACACACGTGCTGGCCTTCACCCAGTCGGTGAGCCGGGTCCGGTGGATGGTGAGCAAGTTCGCGGTGGCCGCGCTGCCCGCGCTGGTCGTGGTGCTCGCGTTGCAGCTGCTGGTCGAATGGTGGGTGGGCGCCGCCGGTGCGATGGGTCCGCTGGCCACCGGCCCGTTTTTCTACCTCACGTTCGACGGCAGCGGCACCGCGCCGGTCGCCTACACGTTGTTCGCCTTCTCGCTGGGCATGTTCGTCGGCGCGGCCTCCCGGCGCACGCTCGTGGCGATGACAGTGACGCTCGCGGCGTTCGCCGTGGTGCGCATCGCGCTGTTCACCGTGCGGCGATTCCTGCTGCCGGCGCAGCGAGTCGTCTCGGACGACCCGACGGAGCCGGCCGCCGGCCGGACCTCGCTCGTGGTCCACTACGGCTTTCTCGACGCCAAGGGCGCCCAGGTGCCGACCAGCCCGAACTACAACACGAACTGCGGGTCGACCAGCGCCACGCCCACGACCACCGACTACGCCACCTGCTATCGCCAGCATGGTCTGGCCAAGTCGTTCGCCGACGTCATCCCGCCCGACGCCGCCGGCACCCTGCACCTGGTGGACTCCGGGATCTTCGTCGGGCTGGCGGTGCTGCTCGTGCTGGCCACCGGCTGGGCGGTGCGCCGGCAGGCGTGAGCTCCGAGGAGGCGCTGAGGCGCAGGTGAGCAATTATGCTGACGGTGTGATCGAGTTCCGGATCGACCGACGCTCCGGGGTTGCCACCTACCTGCAGATCGTCCACCAGGCCAAGCAGGCCATGCGACTGGGTCTGCTCGGCCCGGGCGACCGCCTGCCCACGGCCCGCGAGGTGGTGGCGGCCACCGCGGTCAATCCGAACACCGTGCTCAAGGCCTACCGGGAACTGGAGCACGAAGGACTCGTCGAGGGCCGCCGCGGGCTGGGCACATTCGTGACCAAGTCCCTGGCCGTCGACGCCATCGACCGGCACGGCCCGCTGCGGGTGCAGCTGGTCGACTGGATGGACCGGGCCGCGAACACCGGGCTCGCGGTCGACGACGTGGACGCCCTCTACAACGACGTCCGCGACGAGCAATACCCGATCGGAGAAAAACCGTCATGAGCGTCAGCGAGGCGTCCGTCCCGGACGGGGCCGCCCCAGACAAGATGGCGCTGCGGGCCGAGGGCCTGTCCAAGAGCTATGGGCGGACCCGGGCGCTGTGGGACTGCTCGTTCGAGCTGCCCGAGGGCCGGGTGATCGCGCTGGTCGGCCCGAACGGGGCGGGCAAGAGCACCCTGCTGTCGCTGGCCGCGGGGCTGATCAAGCCCACCAGCGGGTCGGTCAGCGTGCACGGCACGCCGGTGCGGGGCCGCATGCATCCGGACATGTCTTTCCTCGCCCAGCACCGGCCGCTCTATCCCGACTTCACCGTTCGGGAGATCATGCGGGCCGGCGCGGCGATGAACGAGCGGTGGTCGCAGCAGCGGGTCGACGACGTGCTCGACGCCCTCGCCGGCGTCGACCGCGACGCCAAGGTGCGCACCCTGTCCGCCGGCGCCCGCACCCAGGTGGCCATCGCCCTGGCCCTGGGCCGCCTGCCCAAGGTGCTGCTGCTCGACGAGCCGCTGTCCGACCTCGACCCCTTGGCTCGCGACGAGACGCTGCGCATCGTCATGACCGAGGTCGCCGAGCGCGGCACCACCGTGCTGATGTCCTCCCACCTGCTCAGCGACCTCAGCGAGGTCTGCGACCACCTGCTCCTGGTCGACGAGGGCCGGGTGCAGCTGGTCGGCGACGTCGAGGACGTGCTGGCCGACCACCGCCTCCTCGTCGGCCCCGCCGGCCAGGAGTCCGCCGTCCCCGGCACCGTCGTCGCCGCCTCCCGCACCGAGCGCCAGGCCACCCTGCTCGTCCGCGGCGCCGCCGACACCCCCGCCGGCTGGGCCGCCGAACAGCCCGACCTGGAGTCCCTGGTCATGGGTTACCTCCGCGCCTCCCGCGAACGCCGCCTCACCGTCGCCCGCCGCTGACGGCCGCACTCACAGGTCGAGTGCCTTGACCACGGCGCCGGGGTCGGGTCCGAGGATCGACGCCAGTCGAGGCGCCAGGTCGCGGCAGGCGCCCAGCAGCGGCGTCAGCACGCGTGCGAGGTCGCCCGCCCCGAACCGGGCCGACGGCCCGGCGACGGTGATGGACCCGAGGGCGGTCGGCTGTTCGCCGGCCGAGTAGGCCAGCAGGGGCGCGGAGACGCCGCTGATGCCGGGATGGTTCTCGCCGTGGGAGATCTCGTGGCCGCGGTCGCGGATCGCCCGGAGCTGGTCCGCGGTGATGCCGGCGAGGTCCATCGCCGCCAGGTCCGTCTCGGGCAGGTAGGCGAGGATGATGCGGCCGCTGGCCCCGACGACCAGGGGCGAGCGCTCGCCGAGGACGCCGGCCGGGTCGAGGACCGGTCCCGAGGGCGCGGGGACGCCGAGCACCAGGACGCGGGCCGCGCCGGAGCGCAGGTGGAGCACGACCGCCTCGCCGGTGTTGTGGGCCAGCCGGGTGATGACCGGGTAGATGGCGCGGAGCAGGGCCGGGCGGGGACCGATGAGGGTGGCCAGCGCGACCGACCGGCTGGCGAGCCGGTAGCCGCTGCGGCCGAGGTGTTCGAGATAGCCGGCCCGCTCCAGCTCCTGGAGGATCCGGAACGCCTGGGACTCCGACAATCCGACGCGGTCGGCGACCGCCCGCAGCGGCGCCGGCTGGCGCATGCCGGCGAGCGCCTCCAGCACCTGAAGTCCCCGTAGCGCCGTGCTCACCCCAGCATGCTTGCAGATTACGCAAGTTAGCTGGAGACGACGACCGCCGGTGCGGGCCAATGGGGCCATGACCGCAGCGTCCAAACCCGATGGCGTCACCGGGCAGCTCGTGACCTGGATCCATGAGCTGGCTTGGGACGATGTGCCCGACAACGTCCGTGCCCGCGCGGCGCACCTGCTGCTTGACGGCCTCGGCTGTGCGCTGGTCGGGGCCCAGCTGCCGTGGTCGAGAGTGGCTACCGACGCCGTGCTGGGCATCGAGGGCGGCGGCGACGCCATGGTGATCGGCACCGGCCGGACCACCACGCCCGCTGGCGCAGCGTTGCTGAACAGCGCGTACATCCAGGGCTTCGAGCTGGACGACTTCCATCCGCTGGCGCCGTTGCACAGCGCGTCGCTGCTGGTGCCCTCGCTGCTGGCCACGGCCAGCAACACGGGACAGGACGTGACCGGCCGGGACCTGATGCTCGCCGCGATCGTCGGGTTCGAGGTCGGCCCGCGGGTCGGTTACTCGATCGGCGGCACCAAGATGCTCTCCCGCGGCTGGCACTCCGGGCCGGTCTTCGGCACCGCCGCGGCCGCCGCGGCGTGCGCGAAGCTCCGGGGCCTTGACCCGGCCGCGACCGAGGACGCCCTCGGCTTCGCCGCGACCCAGTCGGCCGGGCTGATGTCGGCCCAGTACGAGGCCATGGGCAAGCGGATGCAGCACGGGTTCGCGGCCCGCAACGGCTTCTACTCCGCGGCCCTCGCGGCGGCCGGCTACACCGGGATCGACCAGGTATTCGAGCGCGAGTACGGCGGCTACGTCGCCGTGTACGGCGAAGGCCACCCGACCGATCTCGACGCCATCGTCCGCGGCTTGGGCGAGCACTGGGAGACGACCACGGTGATGGTGAAGTCCTGGGCCGTCATGGGCGGGCTGCACGGCGCGGTCCAGGCCGCCCAGGCGTTGCGGGGCCGGCTGTCCGGGCGCACCGTCGAACGGATCGACATCCGCGTCGGCGACGTCGTCTACCACCACGGCTGGTGGCCGCCCGAGCGGCCGCTGGAGGCGATCGGCGGCCAGATGAACATCGGCTACGCCACCGCGGTCACGCTCCTGGACGGCACCGCGCTGCCCGAGCAGTTCACCGCGACCCGGCTCGATGCCGACGACGTCTGGCGGCTGCTCGACCGCACCCACGTCGAGCTGGACTCGGGCATCGACGAGCTGCCGATGCCCGAGCGTTTCCAGACCCACGTCACGCTCACGTTCGCCGACGGGTCGACCGAAACCGAGACGGTGAAGGCGCCGCACGGCAATCCGCTCGACCCTGTCACCAACGACGAGGTCGTGGCCAAGTTCCACGCACTCGCCGACCGTGTGATGGCCCCCGAGCGGGCCGCCGCGATCGTCGACGCCGTCCTCGGACTCGCGGACGCGGACTCCCTCGCGCCGCTGGTCGCCCTGCTGGCCGAGCCGGTCGGAAGGGCGATCGACTGATGACCACCCGCGCCCGCGCTCGACTGCGCGAACTCCTTGACAGCAAACAGCTTGTCGTCGCACCCGGCGTCTTCGACGGCCTCAGCGCCCAGCTGGCCAAGCGCACCAGCCAGACCGCCGCCTACCTGACCGGGGCCGGCGTCGCCGCCGCCGGATTCGGGCTGCCCGACATCGGCCTGGTGACCCAGACGGAGATGGTGGAGCGGGCGCGGGTGGTGGTGCGCGCGCTGGGCGAGGTGCCGCTGCTCGCCGACGCCGACACCGGATATGGCGCGCCGATCAACGTGATCCGCACCGTGCGCGAGTACGAGGATGTCGGCGTCGCCGCGATTCAGTTGGAGGACCAGGCTTTTCCGAAGCGGTGCGGCCACCTGCCCGACAAGGAGCTGGTCGGCGCGGACGACTTCGTCCGCACGCTCGGCGCGGCCCTGGCGGCGCGCACCGACGACGGGATGCTGGTGATCGCCCGCACCGACGCCCGCGGCCCGCTGGGCATCGACGAGGCGATCGCCCGCGCCAATCGGTATGCCGCCGAAGGGGCCGACATCCTGTTCGTGGAGGCGCCGCAGAGCGAGGCCGAGATCGAGCGGATCGCCAACGAGGTGAAAGCGCCGCTGCTGCTCAACCTCGTGATCGGCGGACTCACCCCTGATCAGTCCGTCGAACGCTTGCAGGAGCTCGGTTTCGCGGTCGCGATCCACCCCTCGGCCGTGCTCGCGCACGCCGCGCTCGGGGCGTTGACCGCGCTGTGCCAGCTGCGGGGGATCGGGGTGGAGCAGTTCCTGCCGACCAAGCCGGCGGAGTTCTTCAACCTCGTCGGCATGCGCGAGTGGTTCGAGCTTGGCCAGACGTATCAAGGGAAGGACGCCTGAGATGGGCATGACGATGATCGAGCGGATCCTCGCCCGCCGGGCCGGAGTCCCGCGGGTGCACGCGGGCGACACCGTCACCGTCGACGTGGACATGACGGTCCTGATCGACCTCCAGTTCGCCACCATGTGGCTCCAGCCGCTCAAGATCGCCGACCCCGACCGGGTCGCCATCGTGATGGACCACGCCGTGCCCGCGCCGACGGTCAAGGACGCCGCCGGCGGGCCGCACGCCCGGAAGTTCGCCGCGGAGTTCGGGATCGAGCGGTTCTACGACGTCGGCCGGCACGGGATCTGCCACCAGGTGATCGCCGAGAACGGCCTCGCCCGGCCGGGCGAGATCCTGGCCTGCACCGACAGCCACACCTGCGCCGGCGGCGCGTACAACACCGCCGCCCGCGGGCTCGGGCCGGCCGAGGTCTACTCGATCCTGTGCACCGGGCGGACCTGGTTGCAGGCCTCGCCGACGATCCGCTACGAGCTGGTCGGCGCCCTGCCGGGCGGCGTCAGCGGCAAAGACGTCTTCCTGCACATCGCGAATGCCTACGGCGATGCCACCAACATGAACCTGGAGTACGCGGGCCCCGGCCTGGCCTCGATTCCCTTGCACGACCGGCGCACCATCGCCACCCAGGGCGCGGAGATCTCCGCCGACTTCTCGACTTTCGCCTACGACGACGTGCTGGCCGAGCACTTCGAGGTGCTGGGCGTGTCCGGCTTCGAGCCGGCGTACGCCGATCCGGACGCCTCGTACGCCGCGGTCCGCGAGATCGACCTGTCCGCCCTGGTGCCGTACGTCGCCCGGCCCGGCACCGTCTCCCGTAACGGCCTTCCTGTTAGCGAGGTCGAGCCTCGGCGGATCGACCAGGCGTTCATCGGCTCGTGCGCCAACGGCCAGCTCGACGACCTGCGTATTGCCGCGGATGTGTTGCGCGGCAAGCAGGTCGCCCCCGGCGTGCGCCTGATCGTGACGCCGGCGAGCCAGCGGGTTTATCGCGACGCCATGCGTCTGGGCTACTTGCAGGACATCGCCGACGCCGGCGGCGTGGTCACCAATGCCACCTGCGGGGCGTGCTTCGGGTATCACATGGGCGTGGTCGGGCCGGGCGAGGTATGCCTGACTTCCAGCACCCGCAACTTCACCGGCCGGATGGGCTCCCCGGAGGCCGAGATCTACCTGGCCTCGCCCGCCACCGTCGCCGCCTCCGCCGTCGCCGGGCACATCGTGGGGGCCGCCCTGTGAACGCGAAACTCCGGGTCGCCGGCCAGGTGTGGGTTTTCGGCGACGGCCTCACGACCGACGACATGTATCCGCCCGACGCGATGAAGCTCGACCTCCCCGAGGCCACCAAGCACGTCTTCTACCACGTGCGCCCCGGCTGGACCGACCTCGTGCGGCCCGGCGACATCGTCGTCGCCGGCCGCAACTTCGGCCTCGGCTCCTCCCGTCCCGTGGCCGCCCTGTTCACCCAGCTCGGCGTCGCCGCCCTGATCGCCGAGGAGTTCAACTCCCTGTTCTTCCGCAACGCCGTCAACGCCGGCCTCCCCGCCATGACGGTGCCCCACGCGACCTCCGTCTTCCACGAGGGCGACACCGCACTCATCGACCTCTCCACCGGCTCGTGGCACAACGAGACCACCGGCGTCGGCGGCGACGTCCCCGTCCTGCCCGGGCTGGTGCTGGAGATCATCGCCAGCGGCGGCGTGCTGCCCCGCCTGGCCGACCAGGGCTACCTCCCCGCCGAACTCGCCGCCGTCCTCCGCTCGCCCACCGTCGCCGCCGCCAGCGAGGGCAGCGGCGCGTGACCCGCTAGCTGTGCCTCAGGCCGCGACGAGCAGTCCGATGCCCAGGGTGACGACACCCACGCCCAACGACAGCGCGCCCAGCCACACCAGCCAGATCAGCCGGTTCGGCTTGGTCGCCGCACCACTTCCCATGGACGAGAAGAAGAATCCCGCGGAGATCAGCGCCGCGGACGCGGGCACCCCGAGCCGCGCGACCCAGCCCCATGCCCCGTCCAGCCCCGCGGCGTCGGCCAGCACCAGCGTCACCAGGCTCAAGGTGACCAGCACGCCCGCGTGCGCGTGGCCGGCGCGGGCGAATGCCTTCTGGAAATCGGTCATGGGCACTTTCCCGCGGACGATCTGGCTCATGAACCATCCGCCGAACTCGATCCCGACGATCGTCAGCAGCGCGATGCCCGCGATGTAGCGCGAAGCCGCCGTGAGCGCCAAGGTGTGCATGGCTACCTCCCCTTTGAGAACGCCGTTATATAACGCTGTTTCGACAGGGTTGTCAAGGAGAGAGGGGTGGTCCAGCCGCCGAAATGACCTAGTCCCTGCTCGCGCCGGACTCGGTCCTGCGCGCCGTCGGCGGACGCGTTCCGCTTCGAGGGTCGCGCGGAGGTCGTCGCGTTGCCGACGGTCTTCTTCGCGTCAAGGTGGACTATCTCGACTGCCACACCGATGTCGGCGAGGGTGCGGACCGCGTGGTCGGGTTGCACGGACGCTCGGGCCGGATCGAACAGACGGAGCGCGCGTCCCGACAGCCGGACGGCGCGCCTTGGCGTGGTTACCCTTGTCGTGTCCCGGCCGGATATCGACTAGCGGGTCCTGTGTCGGACGCTGCGTGGCAGTCTGCTGGGACACCAAGGGCAAGGACGAGCGGGAGGCCACACCGCCAGTGCGTCACGGCAAGCCGGCGAGTTGGCTCAGCTTGGCGAGATCCTCGACCAGCAGGACGCGTCCGCGCCGGTTGAGCTGCTGGATCGTTGTGCGCGCCAGCGCGTCGTGGCGGAGGTCTCCCGGCGAGATCGCGGCCACCCGGTTCAGCGCGAACACCGATGAGGCATCGTCCCGGTTGCGCAGGTACGCGTACGCCACCGCGATCAGATACCCCGCCCGGGTGCCGATGAGACCGTTCAGCGGAAGTGTGGTGGTACGGGCCAGATGCAGCGCGGCATCGAACTGGCCAAGCTGGATACTTATCCGAATCTTGCGCATGTCCACCTCGGCGTGACCGAAGTGGACGAACTCCGTCGACGCGTCTTCGTCGAGTCGGTCGGCGATCGCCCGGGCCCGGTCGAGCAGACCGAGCGCCTCCTGCCGCTGGTTCATCGCCGCGCACGCCTCCGCGGCCAGTAGGAGCAGTTCCCCTTTGATCGTCAGTGTTTCTGTCGACACCATGTGGTCCGCGCAGGTGAGCGCATAGTCACGAGCCTGGGCGTGGTACCGCATGGTCCGTAGACATGCCGCACGGTGCACCGCCGCGGCGCCGCGCTCGGCGAGTTCGGCCGACTGCTCCACGGCCGCGAGACAACGGTCAGAGGCTACCCAGGCAAGGTGCGGTTCGTTCACGTGCTCGCAGAGATACCTGGCCAGCCCGTAGGCCCGCCCAAGCTGGGTCGTCAGCTCGGGATCAGTGTCGCCCGTGCGCCGAGCGGAACATAGTCCACGCAACGCCGAGGGCAACAGCGCGGCGACGTCCTCGTGGCGACGGGGCGACGATTGCCAATGTTTCCACCCCTGAGTGAGCTCGGCGGCCAACTGGGCGACGTTCACGGGCGCCTCGGCCGGCTCGACGTGTGGAATACAGGTGGAGACCGAATCCAGCAGCGCGGTGCGCAGTTCGTCGCTCGACCCGCCCATCACAGGGATCTGTGGCGACGACGCCGTCCGCCAGCCGATGAACTCGGCGAGATCCTCGATGTGCAGCACCCTGGCCAGGCGGACGAGGACATCGATGCTGTTCAACGGCCGCTGTCCGCGTTCGACCTGCCGGAGCCATTCCTCACTGCGGCCGACCAGGTTGGCGACCACACGGCGGGACAGGCCCCGTCGGCGCCGGTATATCCATATTTGTTCGCCGAGGTCCGGTCGGACTGCCGGGGTCGAGGAGTGATTGTCGAGAGGGGCGCCGATCTGGGGACATGACTGTGTGTCAGGCTGCGCGGGGACGGTGACGTTCCTGGTCTTTTGGTGAGTGAGCATGGAAACAGGCTTTCTCAACGTGGATCAGGCGCTCGTCCCACCGGACTTGCCTGAGTGGATGGACGACAGACGCGTCATCGTTGACTCGCTCCTTCACGACAGCAGTGACGCCGGCAGCTTTGGCGGGAGCTGGGACAACGCGTTCAGCATGCCGGGGAGGATGGACTGCGGCAACCGGCGCATGCCCTCAATCGCCAGTGCGCGAGCGAGTTGGACCATGTAGCGGATCATGGACAGCGCGTGCTCGGCCGGGTACGGCCTGCTACCTGGCCTGATGGCGGTCGCGGGCCGCGCCCGGTGCCGCCGCGAATTAACATTAACACTGTCGCGGTGGCCGATCGGCTCCGTGTTGGTGCCGCTATTCGGGCGTCCTGCACCGGTGACCAATGCTGGGGTGCGCACGGATGCGCGGGGCAATTGATTCTGATATGCGGGCTGGGCCGGCTGCCATGTCCGGTCCACCTGAGGACGTGTTCGGGTTTACGCCGACGGGCAGTGCCTCAGGGCTGCCTGGTGTTCTGGGTGGATCGCAGTGCGCGGGCCAGGTCGTCGTCGGTCGCGGGTCGCGTGTCCGCGGCGAGTCCTCCTGTGATGGCGCCCAGAACGGCATGGACGAGCATCTCGCGGAGGTGTTCGCGGCTGATCTGTCGATGCTCGAGCCAGTCAAGGCAACTCGCCGTGATCAAGGCGAGCACGCCGCGCAGGGCGAGGTCCAGCGCCGGCGGCGCCGGCCGGCTGAGGGCCAGTCCGGCGGTGATGCGGTCGACCTGGCGGCGGATGTTGCGTTCGATCGTGGCCTGGATGGCGGGGTCGCCGCTGCCGTGGCCGTGATGCATGGCCCGGTAGGCGTGTTCGTAGCGTTGGACATAGGTGAGATAGCCGTCCAGTCCTGCGCGGAACCGTTGCAGCGGGGGCAGGTCCATGGGTATCTCGGTCATCCGGCCGAGTTCGTCGTCGGCTCGCTCGACCACGGCCGCGAAGAGGGCTCGTTTGTTGGGGAAGTAGTGGTAGATGAGGCTGGGGGAGGCTCCGGCGCGGTTGGCGATCAGTTCGATCTGCGCGCGTTCGTAGGGGTGTTGGGCGAACACCTCGGCGGCGACGCCGAGGAGTTGTTCGTAGCGGGCGTCCACGCTCAGGCGTCGACGGCCGCGGGCATCCCGGTGCTCGGGGCCTGAGGCAGGGGATGTGGTGGCCATCACCCCATCCTACTGAAGCGACTTGCAATAGCCCGTGACCTGGCTTACAGTTTCGTCGCTATTGAAACGACCTACAACAAGGGGCGGTCGGTTCGGGCCTCCGAAGCGATCACCAGCTGCTTTATAGGCTGACGCGGTGACGGACACGGATAGCTGGATCCCCGCCAGTTGAAGGAGACCTGTGCCTGACACCCCGGTGTTCATCGGCCGCGTCGCGGAGCGCGCGAAACTTGAACGCCTCGTCGACGAGCTCCGGGGCGGCGCTAGCCGAGCGTTGGCGCTCACCGGCGAGGCGGGTGTCGGCAAGACGGCACTGCTGGAGTATCTGCTCGGCCACGCGGCGGGGTGCCGGACGATCGTCGTGCGGGCCGTCGAGTCCGAGGTCGAGCTGGGATTTGCGGCTCTGCATCAGCTGTGCACACCGATGTTCGACCTGCTGGACCGGCTGCCGGAACCGCAGCGGATCGCCCTGCGGACGGTGTTCGGCTTGCAGACGGCCGTGGCCCCGGACCGATTCCTGGTTGGACTCGCGCTCCTGACCCTGCTCTCCGAGTCGGCCAAGGAGCAGCCACTGGTGTGCGTGGTCGACGACGCCCAGTGGCTCGACGTCGCCTCGGCACAAGCCCTCGGGTTCGCAGCGCGACGGCTGGGCGCCGAGTCGGTCGCGCTTGTCTTCGCTGTGCGTTCGCCATTCCGCCCGGCCGAGTTGTCCGGGCTGCCGGAGATGCCGATCGGTGGCCTGGACGCGGCTGACAGCGCGGCCCTGTTGCACACGGTGTACCCGGTGCCGTACGACGCCGAGTCTCGGCGACGCATCATCGCCGAGACCCAGGGCAACCCGCTGGCCATCCTCGAGGTGCCGCGCGTCCTGTCCCCGACCGAGATCGCCAGCGGCTTCTTCACCCACGGCCGCGGCGTGGCCGGGGAGATCGAGCATGCCTACGCCGAGAGAGGCGCCGCACTGCCGAGGGACACCCAGCGGTTCCTGCTCCTCGCCGCGGCTGAGCCACTAGGCGACCCGGTGCTGGTCGCCCGCGCGGCCGAACGGCTCGGGATTCCGCTCGGCGCGGTACTGCCGGCTGCCACAGCCGGACTGTTCGTCGCGGGCCCGAAGATGCGCTTCCGACACCCGCTCGCCCGCTCGGCGGTGTACCGCTCCGCGTCACCGCAAGACCTGCGCGAGGCGCACCGGGCGCTCGCCGCTGCCATGGGGTCCGGGGTCGGACCGGCCCGCCGGGTGTGGCACCTGGCGCAGGCCGCCGAGGGCCTGGACGAGTCGCTGGCGGCGCAGCTGGAGGACGCGGCGCAAGCCGCGCAGGCGCGCGGCGGGTATGCGCAGGCTGCGGCGTTCCTTCAGCGCGCGGCCGAGGTGAGTCCCGACCCGGTCCGACGGGCGGGGCGGAGCCTGGCCGCGGCGCGGGCCCAGCAACTCGCCGGCGACTACGACGGTGCCCTGGCCTCGGTCACCGCCGCCCAGGCCGGTTCGCTGGACGCGCTGGGGTGTGCCCATGCGCAGCTCCTGCGGGCCCAGTTGGAGTTCGCGGTCAACCGAGGCGTCGACGCCGTGGGTCTGTACCTGGATGCCGCCAGACAGCTGGAAGCTCTCGATGTGGCCCTTGCCCGCGAAACGTACCTGGAAGCTCTGGGGGCGGCCCAGTTCGCCGGGCGACTAGCCGTCGGCGAGGACATGCTCACTGTCGCAACGGCGGCGCGTCGGGCCCCGAAGACCGCGCAGCCGCGGGAATCCGACCTCTTGCTCGACGGCTTGGCGACACTGGTCGCCGATGGATATGGCGCTGGGGCCTCGGTCGTGCGGCAGGCACTGCGCACGTTCAGCCGCGAAGCGCTGCCGCCGGGCTCGGCGGCTTGGATGTGGCTCGCCTGCCGTACGGCGATCGACATGTGGGACTTCGAGACCTGGGACCTGCTCTCCGACCGGATCCTGGCTCAGGCTCGGGCCTCCGGTTCCCTGTCGGCGCTCCAGTTGGGCGTCGTGCTCAGGATCGGCACCCATATATTCGGCGGCCGGCTGGACGCGGCGCCCGCGCTCGTCGCGGAGGCCGCGGCGATCAGCCAGGCCACCGGCAGTCACATCGCACCGTACGGTGACCTGATGCTCAGAGCCTTTCGGGGCGACGAGCGCGGCACCTGGGACCTGATCGACCAGACACTCCAGAAAGTCACCGATCGCGGCGAAGGGCAGGGAATCGCCGTCGCCCACTACTCGCGCGCGGTTCTGCTCAACGGGTTGGGCCGCTATCGGGAGGCGTTCACCGCGGCTCAGCTCGGCACGTCCCACCCCGGCGATCTCGCGTTTCGCAACTGGGGTCTGGCCGAACTCGTCGAGGCCGCCGTCCGGGCCGGCGAGACTGAGGCGGGGACCGAGGCACTGGGACAGCTGGCGGAGATCACCAGGCCGTGCGGAACCGACTGGGCCCTGGGCATCGAGTACCAGTGCCGGGCGCTGCTCGCCGGCGGCAAGATGGCGGACAAGCTGTACCGCGAGGCGATTGCCCGGCTCGACGATGGCAGCATCCGCCCGGTTCTTGCCCGCGCTCATCTCCTGTTCGGCGAGTGGCTGCGCCGCGAACAGCGGCAGTCCGAAGCGCGGGAGCACCTGACGGTCGCGCACCGGATGCTCACCGAGATGGGGCTGCGGGCGTTCAGCGATCGCGCCGCGCGCGAGCTGCGGGCCGCCGGCGCCACTGTCCGCAAGCGCCCCGACGAGGCCACCGGTGATTTCACCCCGCAGGAGGCGCAGATCGCGAGATTGGCGGCCGAGGGGCTCTCGAACCCCGACATCGCCAGCCGTCTGTTCCTCAGCCCTCGCACGGTCGAGTACCACCTGCGCAAAGTGTTCGCGAAGCTGCGGATTTCCTCGCGCAAGGAGCTCACCGGTGTCCAGCACCTGGTGCGGGAGTCTCTCTGACCGCGTATTCGCTGTGTCCAGGAAGGTCGTGTCACCTACCGTTTGTCCATCCTGTCATGGGACGGATCGCCCCGCGGCGCGAGCGTCATCGCACTCGAATCGGGACTTGACAACTGCTGACAGCGGCTCGCACTCCAACAAAAAGGGGCGGGCCAGTATCGGACCGAACAGAGCCCGCAACTCATCGCGTGCCACTGAATGTGGTCGACTGTGACCATGGGTCACCTCGAAGACCCTGGAGGGCACGCCATGGACAGCCACCCCCGACTCAAGTCAATCAACAAAGCACTCTTGGTGCTGTCCGCGCTGCAAGACGCCGCGACTCCGCTGCGGCTGACGGAGATCAGCAGGAGGACCGGGTTCCCCAAGTCCACAACCCATCGCATGCTGTCGGCCCTGACGTCGTCCGGCATGGTCGTGCACGTGGGCAGCCACTACCGCGCGACTGAGTCCCCCACGACATCGCAGCCGTCGCCCAAGACGTCGTGCGAGCTACTGCGCCGGCTGGCCCCGTTCCTCGGGGATCTGCTGATCCGCACCGGACTGTCCGCCGGCATGGCGGTGTTGGCCGGCACGGACGTGGAGTTCGTGCACCGGGTGTACAGCCACCACGACGTCCCGTCTCCGAGCGACAGGACCGGCCGCTGCGCGGCCTGGCAGACAGCCGCCGGCCGCGTGCTCCTGGCCTTCGACGAGGCCGCTGCCCTCCGCGTCATCCAGGAGGTCGCGCTGCCCCCCGGCGGGGCGAACGAGCTGCTCGGCGAACTGGTTCGGATCCGACAGAACCGGTTCTCGGAGATGCGCAATCCGGCGGGCACGACCTGCCTGGCCGTGCCGCTGTGGCTTCCCCACCTGCCCACCACGGCACTGGTGGTCAAGGGCGTGAGCACCCAGGTGGACCGTGGCCGAGCGCTGCTCTGGCTTCGGCGAGTGTCCGAAGTCGCCACCCGTGAGGCCCGCCGCGCCGCGTGACGGCAAGGCCCGGCCGGGCGGCATTCCCGGTGGATTCACCGAACACCTGCGATCGGCATTCCAGGTTAGTTGACGGCACTTGTGGAAAATTTCGGTCCACACTCCTGGAACGCGTCGTGCACCGCCAACACTGTGGCTGATACTGATTGCTCACGCTACTCACGAGGATTGGAACCCTTCGGGTGGAGAATGTGACGACGATCCAGGACACAACACTTCTCTGGTGCCCGATACCGCCGGGCATCCATCCCCACTGGCGACAGTGGGAACGGAACACCGTCGAATGGCTGGAAAGCTTCTCGCTGGATGACGAACAGCGCGAGACCGGACGGCTGCACGCCATCATCGCCGGCGAGCTCGCCGGCCGCACCATTCTCACCAGCGACGAGCCGCCCGGCGCCCAGTTCTCCACGGACAGCCTGATGTGGCTGTTCGCGTTCGACGACGCCTACTGCGACGAGGGCCGCTACAGCCACGACCCGGCGTCGATGGCGATGCTCGTGGCGGAGATGGGCCGGATCGCGGAGACCGGTCGGACCATGTCGGCCAGCCCGTTGGCCCGCGCCCTGGCGGAGTTGCGCAGCCGGCTGAAGGTGTTGGCCAGCCCGGCGCAGACCGCTCGCTGGGTGCACGCCATGAAGGGCTATCTCGGCTACCAGGTCTGGGAGGCGGCCTTCCGCAGCACCGGCGGCATGCCGACGCTGGACGAGTACGCGGTGGCGCGGATCCGCAACGGCAGCATGGAAGTCTGCGCCATGACCCTCGACATCGCCGAGGGCTACGAGGTCCCCGCGGCGGAGATCGACCGTCCCGTGGTGCAGGCGCTCACCGAGATGGCCTGCTCGCTGGTCGGCTGGGACAACGACATCGCCTCGTACTACAAGGAACACGAGCGCGGCGACGACCGGATCAACCTCGTCGACGTCATCGCCAACCAGGACGGCACCGGCCCCGCCGAGGCCCTGCCGTCGGCGGTCGCGCTGCGCGACGCGGTCCTGGCCCGCTTTCTCGAACTGCGCGACGCGGTCGAGCCGCTGGTCGGCTCCCTGACCTGGCGGTACATCGGCGGCCTGTCCGCGTGGATCCGCGGCAACCTCGACTGGAGCGCGAACACCGCCCGCTACCGGCGGCCCGACTGCCCGACCGTCGCTGTCACCGACGAACGCGAGCGCGGCAACCGGGAGTGTCCGCGGCCGCCGGGCATCGCCTGGTGGTGGTCGAGTGAGTCGCTCCTGGCCGCTGCGACCGCATGACCGAGGACGCGAGACACGATGGGTCCGGCTCATACCAGCCGGACCCATCGTCTGTCGGAGGTGAGCCGTGCCTCAGATCTTGCCGATCTTGCTCGCGCCGCCGGGCGAACCGAGTTCGGTGAAGAAGTCCGCGTTGGCCTTGGTGTAGTCCTTCCACTGGTCGGGGACGTCGTCCTCGTAGTAGATGGCCCGCACCGGGCAGACCGGCTCGCAGGCGCCGCAGTCGACGCACTCGTCGGGGTGGATGTAGAGCATCCGGTCGCCAACGTAGATGCAGTCGACGGGGCACTCCTCGATGCACGCCTTGTCGAGCAGATCGACGCAGGGCTCGGCGATCACGTACGTCATGACACGACCACCGGCGACGACCCCGGCACTGGTTCCCCAGAGGAATCCAGCACTGTGTCGGCGATGCGCATGGCCTCCTCGATCAGGGTCTCCACGATCTGGTGCTCCGGCACCGTCTTGACGACCTGGCCCTTGACGAAGATCTGCCCCTTGCCGTTGCCCGAGGCCACACCCAGATCGGCCTCACGCGCCTCGCCTGGACCGTTGACCACGCAGCCCATCACCGCCACCCGCAGCGGCACCTCCATGCCCTCCAGGCCGGCGGTGACCTCCTCGGCCAGCTTGTACACGTCGACCTGCGCCCGCCCGCACGACGGGCAGGACACGATCTCCAGCTTGCGCGGCCGCAGGTTGAGCGACTGCAGGATCTGCGTGCCGACCTTGATCTCCTCCACCGGCGGCGCCGACAGCGAGACCCGGATCGTGTCGCCGATGCCCTGGCGCAGCAGCGCCCCGAACGCGACCGCGGACTTGATGGTGCCCTGAAACGCCGGGCCGGCCTCGGTCACCCCCAGGTGCAGCGGGTAGTCGCAGGACTCCGCGAGCAGCTCGTAGGCGCGGACCATGACCACGGGGTCGTTGTGCTTGACCGAGATCTTGATGTCGTGGAAGTCGTGCTCGGCGAACAGCGAGGCCTCCCACAGCGCGGACTCGACCAGCGCCTCGGGGGTGGCCTTGCCGTGCTTCTGCAGCAGCCGGGGGTCCAGCGAGCCGGCGTTGACGCCGATGCGGATGGGGGTGCCGTGGTCCTTGGCGGCCTGCGCGATCTCGCGGACCTTGTCGTCGAACTTCTTGATGTTGCCGGGGTTGACCCGGACCGCGGCGCAGCCGGCCTCGATGGCGGCGAACACGTATTTGGGTTGGAAGTGGATGTCGGCGATGACCGGGATGCCGGACTTGCGGGCGATGGCCGGCAGGGCGTCGGCGTCGTCCTGGGACGGGCAGGCGACGCGGACGATGTCGCAGCCGGCCGCGGTCAGCTCCGCGATCTGCTGCAGGGTCGAGTTGACGTCCGCGGTGAGCGTGGTGGTCATGGACTGGACCGAGACCGGGTAGTCACTGCCGACGCCGACCGAGCCGACGCGCAGCTGCCGGGTCCGCCGCCGCTCGCTCAGAACGGGAGGAGGCGTCGCAGGCATACCAAGGCTGACAACCATGCTGATCCATTCAGATCGACGGGGCCTTCTACGCCTACAACTTACCGTCTGAACGGTCCAGGAGTCGCACCACGGCTACGTGACGCTACGAACGCACACGCAGCGTCACCACCGGTTCGACCGAGCGTTTACAGGTGAATCGGATTCACAATGTCCGCGGTGATGGCCAACAGGGTGTAGGCGCCACCCACCAGGACCAGCAGATAGGTCAGCGGCAGCAACTTCATGTAGTCGACCGGCGCGCCGGCCGGCTTGCCCCGCCACTTGCGCACCGCGTCCCGCACCCGCTCGTACAGGTTGACCGCGATGTGCCCGCCGTCCAGCGGCAGCAGCGGCAGCAGGTTGAACACGCCGACGAAGAAGTTCAGGTTGGCCAACAGGATCACGAAGAACCACCACAGCCCGAGGTCGGCCGCCTGGCCGCCGATCAGGCTCGCGCCGACCACGCTGACCGGGGCGTTCGGGTCGCGCTGGCCGCCGCCGATGGCGTTGATCAGCGCCGGGATCTTCGTGGGCAGCGCCTTGAGGCCCTCCCACACGTTGCCGAACAGCTGCCCGGTGAACACGCCGGTCGCGCCGAACGCGGCGATCGGGCCATAGGTGATGGTGCTCGACGGCGACATGCCGATGGCCCCCACCGGACCGGTCGGGTCGTTGGCGCCCAGCGGCTTGGTCGGGTCCAGGATGCGCTGCACGGTGGCCACGTCCACGGTCAGCGTCAGCTGCTGGCCGCCCCGGTCGACCACGAAGGGCGTCGGGCCCTTGGCGACGCGGGTGACGTTCACCATGTCGTTGTAGGTGGGCGTGGCCTTGCCGGCGACCGACAGGATCTGGTCGCCCGGTTGCAGGCCCGCCGCCTTGGCCGGGGCCGGGTCGCTGGCCGTGCAGGGGCTGTAGCTGCCGGTGGCCGGGTCCTGGGTGGCCTGCGCGCACTGGCTGATCTGGCCGACGATGGGCAGGTTCTGGGTGTTGGGCAGGCCCAGCGTGACCGCCGCCACGTACAGCACGATCAGGCCGATCGTGAAGTGCGTGATCGAGCCGGCGGCCAGCACGATGACCCGCTTCCAGGTCTTCTGCCGGTAGAAGGCGCGCGGCGCGTCCTCCGGGGCGACCTCGTCCAGCGCGGTCATGCCGACGATCTCGCAGAACCCGCCGGCCGGGATGACCTTGAAGCCGTACTCGGTCTCGCCGCGCTTGAACGACCAGATCTTCGGGCCGAAGCCGATGAAGTACCGGGTCACCTTCATGCCGAAGGCCTTGGCCGTCAGCAGATGGCCGAACTCGTGCAGGGCGACGGAGATGCCGATGCCCAGCGCGAACAGCACCACACCCAGGACGTACAGCACCGTAGTTAGTCCCTTCCCGAACCGACCGGCCGCGCGACCAGCTCGCGCGCTCGCACGCGGGCCCAGTCCTCGGCGGCCAGCACCTCGGCCACATCGGCGGGTTCCCCGCGCCACTGGTCGGCTTCGGTGAGCACCCGGTCAACAGTGTCCACGATGGAGGTGAAGGCAGCGTTGCCCGCGAGGAACGCGGCCACCGACTCCTCGTTGGCCGCGTTGTAGACCGCCGGCAGGCAGCCGCCGGCCCGGCCGGCCGACCGGGCCAGCTCCACCGCCGGGAACGTCTCGTTGTCCAGCGGCTCGAACGTCCAGCTCGTGGGGCTGGACCAGTCGCAGGAGCGGGCCGCGCCGGCGACCCGGGCCGGCCAGCCCAGCGCCAGCGAGATCGGCAGCCGCATGTCCGGCGGGGAGGCCTGGGCCAGCGTCGAGCCGTCCACGAAGGTGACCATGGAGTGGATCACCGACTGCGGGTGCACGACCACGTCGATGCGGTCGTAGGGCACGTCGAACAGCAGGTGGGCCTCGATCAGCTCCAGGCCCTTGTTGATCAGGGTGGCCGAGTTGATGGTGATCAGCGGGCCCATCGACCAGGTCGGGTGGGCCATCGCGTTCGCCACGGTCACGTCGGCCAGCTCGGCCCGCTTCCTGCCGCGGAACGGGCCGCCCGAGGCGGTCAGCACCAGGCGGGCCACCTCCTCCTCGGTGCCGCCGCGCAGGCACTGGGCCAGCGCCGAGTGCTCCGAGTCGACCGAGACCAGCTGGCCCGGCTTGGCCGCCTTGAGCACCAGCGGGCCGCCCGCGATCAGCGACTCCTTGTTGGCCAGGGCCAGCCGGGCGCCGGTGGCCAGGGCCTTCAGCGAGGGCTGGAGGCCCTGCGAGCCGGGCAGGCCGTTCAGCACCACGTCCACCGGGGTGGAGTCGATCAGCTCCTCGTTGGCCTGCGGGCCGGCCAGCAGGCGGGGCACCCGGAACTCGCCCCGGTCGTAGCCGCGGCGCTGGGCCTCGGCGTACAGGGCGAGCTGGACGTCCTCCACCGCCGTGGCGCGGGTCACCGCGACCGCCTCGACCTGGTGGTCGAGGGCCTGGCGGGCCAGCAGGGCCGGGTCGGAGCCGCCGGCGGAGATGCCGGCGAGGTGGAAGCGGTCTCGGTTGGCGGCGATGACGTCAAGGGCCTGGGTGCCGATCGACCCGGTCGAGCCGAGCACGAGCACCCGCGGGTTCGCGGTGTCCATCGCGGTCATTCTCGCCGATTCCGGACGGTGGGGAACAGCACAGTCGGATGATAACGAGTTGGTAAAAGGTGCGTGATGATCGTCGGTGTGGGTACATCTGTGTGTCGTACGGACCGGACACACCGGCCGTGAGCAAAGGAGCGTGACCCTGTGGGCATCATCGCGTGGATCGTGCTCGGCCTGATCGTCGGCATCATCGCCAAGGCGGTCATGCCTGGCCGCGACGGCGGCGGCATCATCCTGACCGCGGTGCTCGGCATCGTCGGCGGCTTCCTCGGCGGATTCCTGGGCCGGACGCTGTTCAACGTCGATCTCGGCGGCTTCTTCGACCTGCGCACCTGGCTGCTGGCCATCCTCGGCTCGGTCATCGTGCTGGGCCTGTACCGGCTGCTTCGGGGCAACAAGGCGCGCGCCTAGGCCCTCGCCTGACGGGGCGCCCGGCGGCCACCCGCCTGGGCGCCCCGTCACTCCCGTATGCGACCATGGAGGGCGTTCGGACCCTCGTCAGACCAGGAGCGATCGTGGCGTCTTCGGAGTTGGAGAAGCGTCCGGGGAGCGTCGTCGACCCGCACGACGAGCCGTCGGTGGAGTGGGGCTGGCACGGCACCTTCCCCAAGGGCATCCGGATCGCCGGCTGGCTGACCGCCATCGCCATGCTGCTGATGCTGATCGGCAACCACCGCGGGCACATCGAGGACATCTACCTCCTCGCCACCGCCGCCGTGATCGTGGCCGCCCTCATCTTGGACCGCATCCGCAGCCGCACCGCCTGGCGCCGCTGACCCACCTGCCGGGACGCCCGCGTGCGGCATCGTCTTCGACGCGGCCACCGGCAGCTCAACAAGGTCGTCTGAGCCGTCCACAGAGGACATGAGCTGTGCTCACACATGGCTCATGTCCTCAATCCGGTAGCTCGACGGCACGTGTCGTTTCCACTCGGGGCGGCACATCCGGCTCCGCACCGACACCGCTGAACCGCCGCCGGATCCTCGATCCCAGCCACGGCTCGTCTTCCAGTGAAGCCAGCATCCGCCGGCCCGCACCGACCGCCGCCGCGGCGGAGTCGTCGCCGTCACCGATGACCTCAAGCGCCGCGTTGATGTCTTCGGTCAGACGTTCTTGTTCCGTCATCACACCAACTGCTCAGGCAGATTCCCGGTACACACGCCGGGCGATCTCCTCGACCTGCTCGATCTGCTCGGCGGTGAGCGCCGAGGCGCTTGGATGCCGCTCGATCGCCTCCGTCAGCAGCCGCCGCACCAGGGCAGAAGTGGGGATGTGCTCCGCCTCGGCTCGCGCCTTGAGCTTGTCGACCAAGGATGTCGGCACTCGCAATGACAACGCCGACTGCTGGTTCTCGGCGATGTCCGCCGCGATCGCCTCGGCCTCCTCCTCAGCAAGATCCTCTTGCGACCTCGCGTAGCGCAGCATGCGCTCGCGCTTCACCGGATCCTGTTCCTTCTCAGCGACTTCCCGCTGCTCAGCAGCATCCCGCAGAACTCCGGCGAGCACCTGTTCCCGTGTCGTCTGCTCACTCATCGGCCACCCTCTCCCGGTAGGCACGCAAGTCCGCCCCGCTGGTCTTCCACGCGTTCAAGCCCAAGTGGTCCCCACGGCCGATGATCACCGTGATCACGAACCCCGCCGAATGCGAGTATCCGATGACCCGAATGTCGCCCCAGTGGCTCTTGGGTCGGGGTCGCGGATGATCCGGCATGGATCGACCACCACCTCCAACGTCCACGCAGTCTCGATGTCGGTCGCGCTCGCATAGCGAGCCGAGCGTTTCCCGATGTATTCGGCACGATCGTCGTCCCACCAGAGACCGTACGTCACACACACATTGTGACACAACTACACACAAGCGATGATCAGCCTTCGGCGGCGAGCTGCCCGCAGGCGGCGGCGATCTCCTGGCCGCGGGTGTCACGGACGGTGCACTCCACGCCCTGGTCCTTGACCCGCCGCACGAACTCGTCCTGCACCGGCTTCGGAGAGGCATCCCACTCACTGCCCGGCGTCGGGTTCAGCGGGATCAGGTTCACGTGCGCGTACTGACCTAGGTGCTTGTGCAGCTTCTTGCCGAGCATGTCGGCCCGCCAACCCTGGTCGTTGACGTCCCGAATGAGGGCGTACTCGATCGACACCCGCCGACCGGTCTTGTCGGCGTAGCCGCGCGCGGCCTGGAGGACCTCGGAGACCTTCCACCGGGTGTTGACCGGCACAAGGGTGTCCCGAAGCTCGTCATCCGGCGTGTGCAACGACACCGCCAGCCGAACGTGCAGCCCCTCCTCGGTCAGCTTCCGAATGGCCGGCACGAGGCCGACCGTGGACACAGTGACGGAGCGCTGGGAGATGCCGAGACCGTCGGGGGCGGGGTCGCAGATGCGATGCACGGCGTCGATGACCCGGCGATAGTTCGCCAGTGGTTCACCCATTCCCATGAAAACGATGTTCGACAGGCGGCCGGGGCCGCCGGGCAGCTCGCCGTCCCGCATGGCGGCGGCCGCGGAGCGGACCTGGTCGACGATCTCGGCGGTGGACAGGTTGCGGGTGAGCCCGCCCTGTCCGGTGGCGCAGAACGGGCACGCCATGCCACAGCCGGCCTGGCTGGAGATACACAGGGTGGCCCGGTCGGGATAGCGCATGAGCACGCTCTCCAGCAGCGTCCCGTCATGGGCCCGCCACAGCGTCTTGCGGGTGGTGCCGTCGTCACAGCTGAGCTTGCGCACCTCGGTGAGCAGGCTCGGCATCAGCTGGCCGACGAGACGTTCCCGCGCGGCGGCCGGGATGTCGGTCATCTCCGCCGGGTCGACGGTCAGTCGGGAGAAGTAGTGGTTGGACAGCTGCTTGGCCCGGAACGGCTTCTCCCCCAGGTCGGCTACGGCCTGGGCGCGTTCGGTGGCGGACATGTCGGCCAGGTGCCGGGGCGGCATGGCGCGACGGGGGGCATCGAAGACAAGGGGGAGCGCAGTCATAGCCCACCTAGTGTCCCACGCCAGTGAACGTGACACAGGTCACACAATCGGACGTTGTATCGCGATATGTCAGCGATATATCGTTAGCGACGTCAGAACGACACACCACCCCGAAGGGAGCGCATCATGCGCAGCCACTCTCACTTTCCCCGCGAACACGGCTTCGGCACGCTGCCGGGCTTCCCGCACCACACCCCGCCCAACCGCCCGGAACCGCCGATGGGCCCGATGCCCTTCGCCGCCGGCGGCCCGTGGCCGGGTGCGCTCGGCGCGATGGCCGGCTTCCGTGGCGGACGCCGGGGCGGCCGGCGACAACGCCGCGGCAACGTCCGCGCGGCGGTGCTCGCCCTGCTGGCCGAGCGTCCGATGCACGGCTACGAGATGATCCAGGAGCTCAGCGAGCGCACGAAGGGCGTCTGGCGGCCCAGCCCCGGCTCGGTCTACCCGACCCTGCAGATGCTCGACGACGAGGGCCTGATCACCGCGGACGCGACCAGCGGCAAGAAGCTGTTCACGCTCACCAAGTCCGGCCAGGCCGAGGCGGCCAAGCTGGGCGAGCACAAGCCCTGGGCGGACGCGCTCGGCGAGGCCGACGAGGTCCGGGAGCTGCACACGGCCCTGCGTCAGCTGTTCATGGCCGTGGAGCAGATCACCCAGGCCGGCACCGAGGACCAGAAGTCCCGCGCCGTCGACGCCATCAACGAGGCCAAGCGCCGCATCTACGGACTGCTGGCCGAGGACGTCGACGACGATGACGCCGCCGAGTAGACCAACGCGGCGATGTGATCACGAAGGCAGGATGATCCCGGTCGGCTTCCGGCGCACATGCAGCCGGTAGCCGACCGGGATCTCCGTGCCCGTCGTCTCGGCGATGGCGCGCTCGGCCACCTTGGCCGCGAACTCGATGCGCAGCACGGCCTCCAGGTCGGCCCGCCGCTCGAACCGCCACACCGTCGCGATCCGTACGGTGCTGAACCCCTGCTCGTCGAAGAACCGTTGCACCGCAACAGGATCGTAGCCACGAACGTCGTCGCACAGCCACCGGCCGTACGGCGGCGCGGCGCCGTCGAGGTCGACGACCACCAGGGCGCCGCCGGGCCGTAACACCCGATCGGCCTCGGTCAGCCCGGGTTCGCAGCCGGGCCCGAAGAAGTAGGCCGTCCGCGCGTGCACCAGATCCGCGCAGCCGTCCGGCAGCGGCAGCCGCTGCGCGCCACCCTCGAGCACCCGAATGTTGTGCACGTCACGCGTGCGCGCCTTGGCTCGCTCCACCAACGGTGGATGCGGTTCCACTCCCGTGACGCTCGCGGCGTCGTGTGCGAACACCGGCAGGTGGAAGCCGTCGCCGCAGCCTATGTCGACGACATCGAGCCCGCGCCAGTCGCAGTCGGCGCGCAGCGCCCGCCAGATCTCGCCGGTGCTGTCCTGGGCGCGGTTCTCCACCGCGTACAGCTCGGGCCACTGCCAGATGTTGGGGCTGGGAAGCACGTGCACGGCCGTCAGTCTGGCCCTCATCCGGGCCGCGAGTTGCGGCACCCATGCCATCCCCATGGCACAAGCCAATCATGTGGCGGCTTGCCATGGGGATGATGCTGTGTCAACTATTGACTACACGCCGTGAACACACGAGGAGGTGCGTCATGCCGCACACCAACGGCCTCCTCTCCGGAACCCCCTGCTGGGTCGGCCTCGACAGCACGGATCCACCCGCCAGCCGCGATTTTTATGCCGCGCTGCTCGGCTGGCGGTACACAGTGGACCGTCGTGGAGGCGCCCTCGCGCACGTCGGCCGGGACGAGGTGGCCGCCGGCATCGATCCCGGTCGACGCCATGAATGGCGCTTGCACCTGGCGATCCGCAATCCCTGGATCGCCGCCGAACGGGTGCGCCAGCACGGGGGCCGGGTCGTGCGCGGCCCGCTGGAGGGCCGCACCGTGATCGCCGAGGATCCCAGCGGCGGCCTGATCGCGCTGAGCGCGCCGAGACCGGATGTCACGCTGGCGTACGGGATTCCGGGCTGCTTCGAGTGGGCCGACCTGAACACGCGGGACGGCCAGTTGGCGGACAAGTTCTTCCGCGGCCTGTTCGGCTACAGCCAGGGCCAGGTCGGCGACGGCGTCGACCTGGACTACACCGTCTGGTGGCTCAACGGCGAGGCCGTGCTGGGCCGCTACCAGATGGGCCGGGAGTTCCCCGCCGACACATCGCCGCACTGGATGGTGTTCTTTCAGGTCACGGACACCGACGAGGCGGCACGCTGCGCCCGCCGGCAGGCGGGAACCGTTGTGGTGGAACCCTTCGACTCCGAGTACGGCCGCGTCGCCGTGCTGACCGACCCACAGGGCGCCACGTTCTCGGTGATCGAGCCGTCCGAGGAGGAAGAGGAGCCGGTCGACCCGTACGACGACTAGCGCATCGCAACTGGTCCGTCGTCAGGCCAGCAGCTGGTCGCGGCCGTGGTCGACCGCCCAGGCGAGGGCGCCCCGCATCGGGGCGGCGTCGCCGAACTCGCCGGCCGCGACCCGCATCGGGGCCGGCGTCGCGCCGTCCAGCGCGGTCTGGATGTGCGGCAGGATCTCTGGATGGCCACCCAGCGGCCCGCCGAACAGCACCAATTCGGGGTCGAACACCGTGCACGCCGAGGCGACCGCCCGGCCGATCGCGGCCCCGAACGCCCGCTTGTCGCCGGCCAGCACGGTCGGCACGTCGATCGCCGGTGGCGTGCCGAATCCCTGGCGCAGCAAGGCATCCGTCAGCGTGAGGTCGTTGTCGCCCTTGAGGTACCCGATCTCGCCGGCCAGTCCGTGGGCGCCGCGGATGAGCTGGTCGCCGAGGCAGAGGCTCATCCCGATGCCCGCGCCGACGTGCACGTAGGCGAAGCTGGCGACCTGGGTCGCCGCCCCGGCCCGGCGTTCGGCCAGCGCCGCCCAGTTGACGTCGTTGTCCACTGTCAGCGGCGCGTCGACGACGTCGTCAAGGCGGACAAAGCCTTCGGGGAACGGCGATCCCGGCAGCGGGATCACCGCCCGGGTCGCCGGGTCGACCGGGTTGGCGACCGACACCGCCACCGCCCGCAACGGCCCGGCGGTCTCGATGCCGGCGATGATCGTGCGGACCTTGTCGACCAGGTCGCCCCCCGGCTCGGCCCGCCGCTCCGCGATCGCCGTCTGCCTCAGGTCGTAGGCCGTGGCGTGCACGCCGAACTGGTTCAGTTCGAGCGCGATGACGTGCCCGGTGTCGGCGCCCAGCTCGTAGAAGGTGGCGATCCGCCCGCGCTGGCCCGTCTCCCGCGATCCGGTCGCCGTCAGCAGGCCGGCCGCTTCCAGCCGGCGCACAGATTCGGAGATCGTCGGCCGGGAGATGCCGGTGCGGTCGGCCAGGTCGACGCGGGTCACCCGGCCGTGCGTGAAGACATCGGCCAGCACGGCCCGGTCGGTCAGCTCCCGCAGCATCTTCAGGCGCGGCAACTGCCGGGTGGCGGCGTCTTGTGGCTGGCTGGCGATGGGGCTACGGTAGCAAAAGTTCTAGTTAGGAGTCCTAACCAAAAGGAGCCGCCGTGGTCACCGCCCTCCCCGCCGACGTCCACGCCGCCATCCGGGACACCAAGGCCCGGCTCCGCCGGCAGATCGGCGACGTCGCCGGCCTGTTCGCCGAGGTCGAGAAGGCCATGCTGGAGGAGGTGCACGCCGTCACGAGCGCCGGCTCCGCCGCCTTCCCCGTCGTCGACTACGACGATGTCGCCGCCGACACCGTCCCGGTGGCGGTCATGGACGCCATCCGCCGCCGCGGCTGCGCTGTCGTGCGCGGCACCTTTCCCCGCGCCCAGGCCGAATCCTGGGACGCCGAGCTGGCGGATTACCTGGCCCGCAACAACTTCGCCGGCCAGTACGCCGGGCCCGCCGACGACGTGTTCGGCGGCCTGTCGTCCAGCAAGCCGCAGATCTACCCGATCTACTGGTCCAGGCCGCAGCTACAGGCCCGGCAGTCCGAGCGGATGACCGCCGTGCGGACGTTCCTGAACTCCTTCTGGCGCCACGAATCCGAGGGCCGCGTCTGGTTCGATCCCGCTCGGGACACCGGCTACCCCGACCGGATCCGCCGCCGCGAGCCCGGCTCGTCGTCCAAGGGCCTGTCCGCGCACACCGACTCCGGCTCCGTCGAACGGTGGCTGCTCCCCGCGTACCAACGGGTTTTCCGCCACGTCTTCGCCGGTCGCTGGGCCGACTACGACCCGTGGGGCGCCGCCCACCGCACCGACGTCGACGAGTTCGAGTCCACCGTCATGTGCTCCGCCTTCCGGACCTTCCAGGGCTGGACTGCGCTGTCCGACATGCGCCCCACCGACGGTGTGCTGCACGTTGTGCCCATTCCGTCCGCCATGGCCTACCTCCTGCTTCGCGCCCTCCAGGACGACGTAGCCGACGACGACCTCTGCGGCGCCGCCAACGGCCGCGTCCTCGCCGTCACCGAGCAGTGGCATTCCCTCCTGCTGCCCGCCCTGACGCCCATCCCCGCCGTCCAGCCCGGCGACACCGTCTGGTGGCACTGCGACGTCATCCACTCCGTCGCCGACGTCAGCGACCAGCAACGCTGGGGCAACGTCATGTACATCCCCGCCGCGCCCCTGTGCGAGAAGAACGCCCGCTACGCCGCCGACTGCGGCCGCCGCTTCCTCGCCGGCACCAGCCCCGGCGACTTCGCCCCCGAGGACTACGAAGCCGGCTGGCCCGACCGCGCCACCCCCGCCGACCTCGCCCCCACCGGCCGCGCCCAACTCGGCCTCTAATTCGACCGCCCAGCGCCAAAATCAGACCCCCACCCACCCGGGGGCCGGCCCCGTCGCCAGTCTACCCGCGGCACGGGCTAGTCGATCTTGAAACGGGTTTGCCTGTGGACAGGTCGGGCGGGAGCGAGGTTGTCAACAGGGCGGCTCGTGGCTCACCCCGGGCAGGTAGTTGTCCCAGGCCTGACGGCTGATGGTCGGGTGCGCGATTCCGCAGGCCCGGGCGGCGGCGCGGTCGGGGTCGATCTCCCAGAGCTGAGCGGTGTGTTCGTCGCTGGCGGTGGCGACGGTGTGCCCGTCCGGGCCGAACGCCACCCGGCCGATAGAGCTGGCGTGACCGGAAACTGGCGGAGGCCAGCGTGCGGCGATCCGGCGCGCACGCCAGTGAGAAGATCATGTCCTGGTGGTCACGGAGCTCAGCCACGAGGCGGGGATCTCCGACATCGCGGAGATCCCAGAGCCGCCCGATTACGCCGGCACGAACATCCGCAGCAGCAGCCAGGCCACCACGGCCGAGGGCAGCAGCGAATCCATCCGGTCCATCAAACCGCCGTGCCCGGGCAGCAGATTGCCCATGTCCTTGATGCCCAGGTCGCGCTTGATCAGCGATTCGACCAGGTCCCCGACCGTGGACGTGATCACCAGCGCCATGCCGAGCAGCACGCCCTGCCACCACTGGCCGTGCAGCAGCAGGGTGACCGACAGCGCGGAGCCCACGGCGCCGGTCACCATCGAGCCGGCGAAGCCCTCCCAGGACTTCTTCGGGCTGATCAACGGGGCCATCGGGTGCTTGCCGAACAGCACGCCGGCCGCGTAGCCGCCGGTGTCCGAGCACACCACGCCGATCAGGAAGCACAGCGCCCGGTAGACGCCGTCGTCCGGCACCACCAGCATGGCCGCGAACGACGCGAACAGCGGCACGTAGGACGCGACGAATATCGACGCGGTCACGTCGCGGACGTAGCCGTCCACGCCCTCCCGGAACCGCCACACCAGGCAAGCCAGGATGGTGACCACAAACGCGGCCAGCAGGCCGACCCGCTCGAACGGCCACGACAGCCACACCATGGCCTGCCCGCCGACGAGCACGGGCACCAGCGCGACGTTGATGCCGCCGGCCCGGCGCAGCGCGCCCGCCAGCTCGACCGTGGAGATCGCGACCGCGATGGCCACGATCCCCACGAACAGCTTGGGCAGCGTGAACAGGCACGTCAGGATGACCGCGCCCAGGCCGACGCCGACCCCGATCGCGGCCCACAGGTTGCGGCCCGCCCGGGAGGTCTTCGCCGGCGGCTGGTCGTCGGGGTCGCCCGCGGACGCGTCCTGGTCGTCCCGCCGCCCACGTGTGGTCGTCACGTCCGTGAACTCTCCCCTGCCGGCCGGTCCTCAGACCTCCAGCAGCTCGGCTTCCTTGTGCTTGACGAGCTGGTCGACCTGGCCGACGTACTTGTCGGTGAGGCCCTGGAGCTCCTTCTCGGCCCGGGCCACCTCGTCCTCGCCGGCCTCGCCGTCCTTGGCGATCCGGTCCAGCTCCTCCTTGGCCTTGCGGCGGATGTTGCGCACCGCGACCTTGGAGTCCTCGCCCTTGCTCTTGGCCACCTTGACCATCTCGCGGCGGCGTTCCTCGGTCAGCGCCGGGATCAGCACGCGGATGATCGAGCCGTCGTTGGTCGGGTTCACGCCCAGGTCGGAGTCGCGGATCGCCTTCTCGATCTCCCGGAGCTGGCTGACGTCGTAGGGCTTGACGACCGCCATCCGGGCCTCGGGGATGGTGATGCCGGCGAGCTGGTTGAGCGGTGTGAGTGAGCCGTAGTAGTCGACGTGGATGCCCTGGAACATGGCGGCGTTGGCACGCCCGGTGCGGACCGAGGCGAGGTGGTCCTTGGCCACGGACACCGCGGTTTCCATCTTCTCCTCGGCGTCGAGAAGGGTCTCGTCGATCACGGCTGCTCCTTAACGATGCTGCTGGCCGGTTGTGACTTTGCCGGTGCACACCATCCCAGCGTCAGGCCGAGGGCCTGTCGTCAGGGGTGTCCACCACGGTGCCGATCCTCTCACCGCGCACCGCGCGGGCGATGTTCCCCTCGGTGAGCAGGTTGAACACGATGATCGGCATGTTGTTGTCCTTGCACAGCGCGAACGCCGTCGCGTCGGCGACCTCGAGGCCGCGTTCGAGCACCTCCTGATGGGTGATGGTCTCGAACTTGCTCGCGTGCGGGTTGCGCCGGGGGTCGGAGTCGTAGACGCCGTCGACGGCCTTGGCCATCAGCACGACGTCGCAGCCGATCTCCAGGGCTCGCTGGGCGGCCGCGGTGTCGGTGGAGAAGTACGGCATGCCGACGCCGGCGGCGAAGATCACCACGCGGCCCTTCTCCAGGTGCCGCTCGGCCCGCCGCGGGATGTAGGGCTCGGCGACCTGCCCCATGGTGATGGCGGTCTGCACCCGGGTGTCGATGCCCTGCTTCTCCAGGAAGTCCTGCAATGCCAGGCAGTTCATGACGGTGCCGAGCATCGCCATGTAGTCGGCCCGGTCCCGGTCCATGCCGCGCTGGCTCAGCTCGGCGCCGCGGAAGAAGTTGCCGCCGCCGATGACCACGGCCACCTGCGTGCCGCCGCGGACCACGTCCGCGATCTGGCTGGACACGGTGTGCACCACGTCGGGGTCGACGCCGACGGCGCCGCCGCCGAACATCTCGCCACCCAGCTTCAGCAGCACCCGGCGGTAGCCGGCGCCGTCACCGTTGGTGGCGTCCTTGGTCGATCGGTCCTGGGTCAACGACATCGAAGCTCGGTTTCCTCTCGTCGTCCGCGGGTGGTCCTGGCGTGCGAAAGCGGGGCCGCCACGTACTGTGGCAGACCCCGCCTGCGCCGGGCCTCAGCCCTGGCCCACCTCGAAGCGAGCGAAGCGAGTCACGGTGACCCCGGCCTCGTCCAGCAGGGCCTTCACGGTCTTCTTGGACTCCTGCACCGACGGCTGCTCCAGCAGGACGACGTCCTTGTAGTAGCCGTTGACGCGACCCTCGACGATCTTGGGCAGCGCCGCCTCGGGCTTGCCCTCCTCGCGGGCGGTGGCCTCGGCGATGCCGCGCTCGTGCTCGACGATGTCGGCCGGCACCTCGTCGCGGGTGACGTACTTCGCCTTCATCGCGGCGACCTGCATGCCGACGCCCTTGACCGCGTCACCGTCCGGGCCGGTGAACTCGACTAGCACGCCGACGGCCGGCGGCAGGTCGGCGGAGCGGCGGTGCAGGTAGGTGCTCACCTGGCCGTCGAACGCGACGACCTTGGCCAGCTCCAGCTTCTCGCCGATCTTGGCCGACAGCGCCTGCACGGCGTCCGAGACGGTGCCCTCGCCCAGCTTGGCGGCGGTCAGCGCGGCCACGTCGGTCGCGCCGGAGTCCTTGGCGGCGGCCACGATCTTGGCCGCCAGCTCCTGGAACTCCTCGTTCTTGGCGACGAAGTCGGTCTCGCACTGGAGCTCGATCATCACGCCGCCGTCGGCGGCGACCAGGCCGTTGGCGGTGGCCCGACCGGCCCGCTTGCCGACGTCCTTGGCGCCCTTGATACGCAGGATCTCGACGGCCTTGTCGAAGTCGCCGTCGGCCTCCTCCAGGGCCCTCTTGCAGTCCATCATGCCGGAGCCGGTGAGCTCGCGGAGTCGCTTCACGTCGGCCGCGGTGTAGTTCGCCATCGTGCGGTGTCCGTTTCCTTCTGCGGGTGCGCGCGGGGTAGGGCGGTGGGCACCCGCCCGCCCGCGCGGTCGGCGCGGGCGGGCGGGTCGCCGGTCAGGACTGGGCGGTGACCTCGGTCGCGGCCGGGGCCTCCGCCGCCGGGGCGGCGGCCGGAGCAGCGGTCTCGGCGTTCGCGCCGACCAGGAGCTCCTGCTCCCACTCGGCCAGCGGCTCCTCGACCGAACCCGGCTTGTCGGCGGCCTGGGTGCGGGCGCCCGAGCGGGCGATCAGGCCGGCGGCGGCGGCCTCGGCGACCACCTTGGTGAGCAGGGTGGCGGAGCGGATCGCGTCGTCGTTGCCCGGGATCGGGTAGTCGACCTCGTCCGGGTCGCAGTTGGTGTCCAGGATGGCCACCACCGGGATGTTCAGCTTGCGCGCCTCGCCGACGGCGATGTGCTCCTTCTTGGTGTCCACGATCCACACGGCGCTGGGCACCTTGGACATGTCGCGGATACCGCCGAGGGTCTTCTCCAGCTTGTCCTTCTCACGGGTCAGCATCAGGATCTCCTTCTTGGTGAGACCCTGGAAGCCACCCGTCTGCTCCATCGACTCCAGCTCCTTGAGCCGCTGGAGGCGCTTGTGCACGGTGGTGAAGTTGGTGAGCATGCCGCCCAGCCAGCGCTGGTTCACGTACGGCATGCCGACCCGCAGCGCTTCCTGCGCGATCGCTTCCTGCGCCTGCTTCTTGGTGCCGACGAACAGGATGGAGCCGCCGTGCGCGACGGTCTCCCGCACGAACTCGTAGGCGCGGTCGATGTACGACAGCGTCTGCTGGAGGTCGATGATGTAGATGCCGTTGCGCTCGGTGAAGATGAAGCGCTTCATCTTCGGGTTCCAGCGACGGGTCTGGTGCCCGAAGTGGACGCCGCTGTCGAGCAGCTGCCTCATGGTGACGACGGCCATGGCCGGTTGCACCTCTTGGTGTCGAGCGCGCCGGGTGGCGCGCGGTTCGGTTGACGCAACGGGTCGGGTGACCCAGTGCCCTGGTGCCTGGCCGCCGTCCGAACCCGCCGACCGCCCCACCAACGAGTGGGGCACCGCCTTCGGGACCGCCGGACGGCGTACCCCCTTTGATCAGGGGTAAGCGCTGGCACGCGAAGTCGACCCGCGATACACAGGTCGCGGGAGAAGTGTACGCCCGAACCCCCTGAACGCCCGAATCGGGCTCCCACTTGTCCACAGCCCCCGACGCCCGGCCGCTTTGTCCACAAGTGGATCATCGCTCGTGGTCAGGCCCGCCCCGCCCGGTCGACGCTGTCCCCATGCCCACCGCACTCACCCTCGCGACGCTCCTGCTGGCCACAGCGGCCTACGGCTGGCCGCTCTCACCGATCGCCCAGCACGCCCGGCCACCGTCTTTTCCCGCCGCGATCGCCTTTCCCACTACGCAGGCCCCTCCGCCCGCTCCTACTCGCTATGGCTGGCCGCTGGCCCCGCCGCATCCGGTGCTGCGCCCGTTCCGGCGGCCGACCAGCCCGTACGGCCCCGGCCATCGCGGCGTCGACCTGGGCGCGAACGCCGGCGATCCGGTGCTGGCGGCGGCGGACGGAGTGGTTTCCTTCGCCGGCTGGGTGGCAACCCGGGGCGTGGTGGCGGTGGCGCACCTGGGTGGCCTGCGCACCACTTATGAGCCGGTCCGGCCCGAGGTGACGGCCGGCCAGCGGGTCCGGCGGGGTGAGGAGGTGGGGCGACTGACGCCCGGACACGAGGGCTGCGAGGCGGCGTGCCTGCACTGGGGCGCGCGGCGGGGCAATGAATACCTGGATCCGTTAGGACTGTTGTCTACACAGCGCGTCCGACTGTTGCCGTGGCGTGAACCACCACCTGAGTAGGTCGCCTGAATGCGCTGTCGAATTCCTGTCGGTTGCCGCCCAATCCACCCAAATCGGTCGCGCACAGCAGGTTCTTAAGTTGCTCCTATGCGACTCACATCGATCAAGTCAAGAATCGATCTGGTCATCCCACATCGTGAGGAGGCCGCATGGCAGTGGTGTCCCGCCTACTGGCCGCCCAGGCGCTGGAGCGGCCCACGTCGGCCGCGTTCATCGTCGGCGCGGACGGTAGGTCGCTCACCTGGTCGGAGCTAGCGTGCCAGGCCGAAAACTGGCGTGCGGCCAGTCATAAGCTGCCGCAGCGGGCCCGAGTCGGGCTCGTCGCGACCGATCCGCTCGCGTTCACCGCCGCCTACCTCGGCGCACTCGCGGCCGGACTGACGGCCGTGCCGCTCGACCCTCGGCTCACCGCGTCGGAACTGTCCAATTCGGTCGCACGGCTCCGGATCGACGTCTTGGCCACCGACACCCCCGACCTATTCGACGTCGAGACGGAAATGTGGTCGCTCACCGATTCCGGCCCGATTCCGGTCCGATCGGCGACCTTGTCCGCCCGTCCCAGCGACGGCGCGGCGCGGCGACCGGCGGTATTGCTGGCCAGTTCCGGCACAACCGGCGCGCCGAAGGGCATTCCGCTGTCCGAATGGCAGCTGATGCACGCGGCGCGGCGGGTGGCCCGGCACCACGGCTTCGGCCCCGACCAGCGCGGCTACACGCCGCTGCCGTTGTTCCACGTGAACGCGCAGGTGATGGGACTGCTGGCGAACGTGGTCAGCGGGGCGTCGCTCGTGGTGGACCGCCGGTTCGACGTGAACGCCTACTGGGAGCGCGTCGAGCGGTGGCGCCCGACCTGGCTGAACACGGTGCCCGCGATCCTGACCTCGCTGGCGTCGGCGCCCGCGCCAGGTGCGGACGTCGTGCGCGGCATCAGGTTCGCGCGCTCCGCCTCCGCGCCGCTGCCGGAGCACACGCTCCGCGCGTTCACCGAGCACACCGGCATTGGCGTGCTGGAGACGTACGGCATGACCGAGGCGGCCGGGCAGATCACCGCCAACCCGGTCGACGCGGCCGCCCGCCGCATCGGCTCGGTCGGCCTGCCGGTCGGGATCGGGCTGTCGGTGCTCGACCAGGACGGCCGCCCGGCCGCGCCGGGGCAGGAGGGCATGGTCGCGCTGCGCGGCCGACAGGTGGTCAGCCACTACCTCGACCTGTCCGCCGACGTCGCGGAGCGGGCCCGGCCGGCCCGGGACGCCAACGGTTGGCTGCTCACCGGCGATCTCGGCGTGCGCGACGAGGCCGGCTTCGTGCGGCTGGCCGGCCGCGCGGACGACGTGATCAACCGGGGCGGCGAGAAGATCCACCCGCTCGAGATCGAGAACGTGCTGCTCGGGCACCCGGCGGTGCGGTCGGCCGCGGTTGTCGGCGCCCCGCACGACCGGCTCGGCCAGGTGGCCGTCGCGTTTGTCACCGCCCATCCCGACGCGCACGCCGACGATCTCGCCGGCGACCTGCGTGAACTGTGCGAGCGGGAGCTGACCCGGTACAAGCGGCCGACCACGATCGAGGTGACCGGGCAGCTGCCCACCGGGCCCACCGGCAAGGTGCTGCGCCGCGCGCTGCGGGCCGAGCTGGCGACCGCGGGAGGGGCGCGATGACGCCGTTGTCGAACAACGATTCCGAGTCCAGGAGGCAGCGCATGAGCAGGGGTTTGCCCGGCACCACCATGATGATCGACCCCGGACTGCCGACCGGCGCGTTCACCGACGTCATCGACAGCCACGGGCACCTGGTGGACCTGGTCAAGTTCGGCTGGGGCACGGCGCTGGTGACCAAGGACATCGACCGCAAGACCGCGGTGCTGCGCGACGCCGGCATCGACTTCTACTTCGGCGGCACGCTGTTCGAGCACGCGGTGTGGACCGACCAGCTGCCCGACTACCTGGCGCTGGTCGAGCGCACCGGGGCCACCCACATCGAGGTCTCCAACGGCACCATCCCGCTGGACCAGCGCAGCAAGGCCGACTACGTGCGGCGGATGTCGGCGCACCGGCCCGTGCTGTCCGAGGTCGGCTACAAGGACGCCGACCGGTCCGCGCTGCTCACCCCGGCCGACTGGGTGGAGGCGCTGCGCGAGGACCTGGACGCCGGGGCCGTCATGGTGATCACCGAGGCGCGGGAGAGCGGCCGCAGCGGCATCGCCAAGGCCGACGGGCACATGCGCGAGGACGTCCTCGGCGCCGTGCTGGACGCGCTCGACCCCGCCTTGATCATGTTCGAGGCCCCGACCAAGGACCTCCAGGTCGAGCTCATCCGCACCGTCGGACCACACGTCAACCTGGGCAACATCGCCACCCACGACGTGGTCGGCGTCGAGACGCTGCGCCGTGGCCTGCGCGGCGACACCCTGCTCAGCCTCACCACCGGGGCCGTGCCCGCGGCCCGGTCGATGTCCCACTCGAACTGACCACGCGGCGAAGGAACCACGAGAATGCGCAACCAGTACGACGCCTGCCACATCGCCGTCCCGGCCCGGGACCTGGACGAGGCGCTGGAGTACTACGTCTTCGGCCTCGGCGCGAAGCTGGCCCGGCGCTACGACGACCGGATCACCCTGGACTTCTTCGGCGACCAGCTCGTCTGCCACCTGTGCGAGGACGTGCCGGACGAGGCCGTCGCCTATCCGCGCCACTTCGGCGTCAGCTTCGCCGCCGCCGAGGACTTCGACCGCCTGGTGCGACTGGTCGAGCACCGCAAGCTGCGAGTGCTGTCCGGTCCGTCGATCCGCTTCGAGGGCACCGCCGAGCAGCACCGCACCCTGTTCCTGGCCGACCCGTCCAACAACGTGATCGAGTTCAAGAACTACGACGACCCCCGCATGCAGTACTGATGACCGACGTGACCACCGATCGATCCAAGCCCTCGGTCCTGCACCTGGTCCGGCACGGCGAGAGCACCTGGAACCTCGCCGGCCGCATCCAGGGCCAGTCCGCCCAGGCCGGCGGCCTCACCGCCGCCGGTCGGGCGCAGGCCCACCGCACCGCCGACCTCCTCGCCGGCCGCCCGCTCCGCCCCGCCGCCATCATCGCCAGCGACCTGATCCGGGCCCGCGAGACTGCCGAGATCATCGCCTCCCGTCTCGATCTCCCCCTGGAGTTCGACTCCCAGCTACGGGAACAGCAGCTCGGCGACTTGGAGGGCCACCGCCTCGACTCCCCCTTCGCCGACGATCCCACCGCTCAAGACTCCGTCGACCGCCTGTGGCGTGAGCCCTTCCGCCGCCCCTCCGGCGGCGAGAGCATCGCCGACATGTACGCCCGGGTGCACCGGGCCTTCCGCCGCCACGCCACCGATCGTCCCGGCGTCGAGATAGTCCTCGTCACCCATGGCGGCCCCGTCCGCATGGCCTCCGCACCCGAACCACCCACCGCCGGCGTCCCCGTCCCCCGGGTCGGCGTCGACAACGCCTCCGTCACCTCGATCACCGTGACCTGAGCGGAAACCAGCCGATGGACCGGTCAGCTCCCGGACAGGCTGGGAGCTGGCCGGAGCCAGCTGGGCTGTGCGAGCCTGCGCCGCGTCCATCCCAGCTGTCCGGTTCGGGACTGGGGCGGTTCAGCTCTCGGACTGCTCGGCGAGCTTGGTGCGCAGGCGTAGGACGGCACGGGTGTGCAGCTGGCACACGCGGGACTCGGTGACCCCCAGGACCCGGCCGATCTCGGCCAGGGTGAGGTTCTCGAAGTAGTACAGGGTCACCACGATGCGGTCCCGCTCGGCCAGCTGGGCGATGGCGTCGGCCAGCTGGCGGCGGCTGTCCTGGTCGACGAGGCTGGCGACGGGGTCCTCGGCGTAGTCGTCGGGCAGGGTCTCCGCCAGGGAGGCGGTGCCCCGGCCGGCGGCGATGAGCTCGTCGAGGGCGACGACGCTGGTGAGCTGGAGCTGGGCGTAGAGCTCGCGCAACTCGCTGATGGTGATGGACAGCTCGTTGGCCAGCTCGGAGTCGGTGGGGGTGCGCTGCAGGCGGCCGCCGAGGCGCTCCAGGGCGCGTTCGACGTCGCGGGCGCGGCTGCGCACCGAGCGGGGCACCCAGTCCTGGGAGCGCAGGTCGTCGAGGATGGCGCCGCGGATGCGTTGCATGGCGTAGGTCTCGAACTTCAGGCCGCGCTCGGGCTCGAACTTCTCGATGGCGTCGACCAGGCCGAAGATGCCGGACTGGATGAGGTCGCCGACGTCGACGTGGGCGGGCAGGCCGGTGCCGACCCGGCCGGCGACGTACTTGACCAGCGGGGCGTAGTGCAGCACAAGGCGGTCCCGCAGCTGCTGCGCCCGGCTGCCGCCGTAGCTGCGCCACAGCGCGACGATGCCCGCCTCGACGTCGTCGGCCGTGCGCTGATCACCAGGGAGGACCCCGTCGGGCTGGCCCGCACCGTACGAGCCCCGCGAGCCACCGGCGGCCGGGCCGTGGCTGCCGTTGCGCATCGCTGTCGTCTCCGGGGCGCGTGTCTCCAGGGAGGGCACGGTTGCCGTGCGGGAACCTCCCCCGGCGTCCTCAGGAACGGGGGTGGGTTCGCTCATGGATCGCCTTAAGCCGTTCGACGGTGACGTGGGTGTATAGCTGCGTGGTGGCTAGCGTAGCGTGACCGAGAAGCTCTTGGACCGTCCGCAGGTCCGCTCCCCCTTCCAGCAGGTGCGTCGCGGCGGAGTGCCTTAGTCCGTGCGGACCCGTGTCGACTGCTCCGGGTACCGCACCGACCGCGCCGTGCACGATCTTGCGGGCCGTCCGCTGATCCAGCCGGCCGCCTCGCGCGCCGAGCAGCAGCGCCGCCGGCGAACTGGCCCTGACCAGGGCGGATCGGCCCTCGTCGAGCCAACGGCGCAGCGCCCGCTCCGCCGGTGCGCCGAACGGCACGACCCGCTCGCGGCCGCCCTTGCCCAACACGCGAATCACTCGGCTGGAGTAGTCCACGTCGCCCAGGTCCAACCCACACAGTTCGGACACCCGGACGCCGGTGGCGTAGAGCAGCTCCAACAGCGCTTGGTCACGCAGAGCAACCGCCGCGCCTTCCGCCGCCCCACTCTCGGCGGCGGCCAGCATCGCCGCCGCCTGCTCCTTGCGCAGCACCCCGGGCAACGTCCGATGCGGCCGCGGCGCCATCAGCAGCTGTCCCGGATCCGTCGCCAGGTGCCCGCGCCGCCGCGCCCACGCCGTGAACGTCCGGGCCGCCGCCGACCGCCTGGCCAGCGTCGACCGACTCGTCCCGGCGGCACGCAGCCCGCTCAGCCACCCGCGCAGGGCGGCCAGGTCGATGTCGGCCACCGTCACCGGCAGCGGGTGGTCGCCGTCGGCGGTGGCAGAGCCGTCCGCCGGGGCGGGCGGGGCCAGATGTCCCAGCAGGGACACCACATCGCCGAGGTAGGCGCGCACGGTGTGCTCGGAGAGGTTGCGTTCCAGCCGGAGGTGCCGCTCGTAGTCCGCGAGCACCGCCTCGACGTCTGCGGGCAGCCGTTGGCGGAGCCGGATCAGCTCCTGCGCAGCCGGCCGTCGTGGGGAGGGCATCGAACGCGTGTCACATCCCCGCGATCTGCGAACAGGCGCGCGGCCTCAGGGCGGCGACCCGACCGATCCGGTGATGTCCACCCGCGCGGATGACCCTCGTGTGACGGCACATAGCCCAACACGGTGCGCCGCAACCCGTTCGTGGTCAAGCATCGCCACACCCGTTGGAGTGGCCTCTGCCCGTTCATCCCTGTCCGCGACACCACCCCGCTTCACACTTTTGGACTAGCCCCAACATCTCCAACTCTGGCAGCAACGCTCTGACCCGCGACAATGGGACGCCGGATCCGACGGCGATACGCTCGGCGCTCACACCGCCCCGCGACGGCAACTCCTCGTGCACACGCAGCATCACCCGATCGAGGCCATCGGTGGAGCGCGGGGGTTCATCCGATCGAGTAGTTGCGTCGACACCGATCCGTCCGGCGTCGGCCATCACGTCGGCCACGGTGCACACCGCCGTCGCGCCGGCCGTGCGCAGCAGGTCGTGGCAGCCCACCGACATCGCCGACGTCACTGGTCCGGGCACCGCCATCAGCGGCCGCCCCAGCGCACTTGTTGTCGCCGCAGTGTTTCTCGAACCGCTTCGACGGCCCGCCTCCACCACGACCGTGCCCGCCGCCAACGCGGCGATGAGCCGATTCCGCACCAGGAAACGATGTCTGGCCGGCCGCGTGCCCGGCGGATACTCGCTGACCACGGCCCCGCTCGCGGCGATCCGGGCCAGCAGCTCGGTGTGGCCCGCCGGATAGGCCACATCGACACCGCAGGCCAGCACCGCGACCGTGGAACCCTTGGCCCCCAACGCTCCGCGATGCGCATAGCCGTCGATCCCAAACGCGGCACCGGAAACGACGGTCACCGACCGCTGCGCCAGGCCGTACGCGAGATCGGCGGCGACATGCTCGCCGTAGCCGGTCGACGCCCTCGCGCCGACCACAGCCACCGCCTCCTGGACGAGCTCGTCGAGCCGGGCGGGACCCCGCACCCACAGCCCCAGCGGCCCCGTCATGCCTGGCACGCCCCGGGCCGCCGCGTTGGTGAGGGCCAGCAGCTGCCAGGCCGGCCATTCCTCGTCCTCCGGAACGACCAGGCGGGCCTGCCGGGCCGCGGCCTCCTCCATGTCCCGCTCGGCGAAGTCCAGGTGCCGGCGCGCCGCCGTCTCGTCCTCGGCCGCCTTGCCGGCGCGCACCAGCTCGGCCGCCCGCACCGGCCCCAAGCGCGCCACCAGCGACACGACCGCGGGCGCCGGCGGCTCCCCCACCCGCAGCAGATAAGCCCTGGCCAACCGGATCTCGTCGGTTGTCACGCCGCTCTCCGGTCCCGGAACTCCAGGGCGGCCGCCACATCGTCGCTGTCGGGGCAGTCCTTCTCGGCCAGGTCCGCAAGCGTCCAGGCGATCCGTATGCACCGGTCCGCCCCTCGCGCGCTGACGAACCCGCTCTCAAGGCCGCGGTCCAGCAGCTGCCGGGCCTTGGGAGGCAGCCGGAAGTGCCGCCGCAGCTCGGGGCCTGGCACCTCGGCGTTGGTGTGCCATCCGTACTCAGCCCACCGCTCGGCGGCCCGGACGCGCGCCTTGGCAACGCGTTCTCGCACGGCCGCGGAACTTTCCGGTGGTCCGAGATCGCTGTCGTCCATGGCGTTGATGGGCCGCATCCGGGTGCGGATGTCGATCCGGTCCAACAGCGGTCCGGACAGCCGCGAGAAGTACCGCCGCCGCTCGTTGGGCGAACACGAACAGTCGACATCCCTGGGCGGCGCGCATGGACACGGATTTGTCGCCAGCAGCAGCTGGAACCTGGCGGGGTAGCACACCACGCCGTCCCGTCGAGCCAACCGGACCTCGCCCTCCTCGACGGCCGTTCGCAGCGCCTCCATGTGATGCGCTCCGAACTCGCACGCCTCGTCGAGGAACAAGACCCCGCGGTGGGCCTTGCTGATCGCACCGGGACGTGCGGTGCCGACGCCGCCGCCGACGAGGGCGGGAATGGACGCCGAGTGGTGCGGGGCGACGAACGGCGGCACCGCCACCAGCGGCACGTCGGAGGACAGTGTGCCGGCGATGGAGTGGATCGCGGTCACCTCCAGCGCCTGTTCGCGCGTGAGCTGCGGCAACAGCCCGATGATGCGTTCGGCCAACATCGTCTTGCCGGTGCCGGGCGGGCCGATCAGCAGCAGGTTGTGCGCGCCGGCGGCGGCCACTTCGAGCGCCCACCGGGCCTCGGGCTGGCCGACCACGTCGACGAGGTCCGGAACCATGGGGCTGGCGGCCAGGCCGGCCGGGGTCGGCTCGACCAGCGCCGATTCCTCGCCCTTCAGCCACGACAGCACGTCCGCCAGCCGGGCGGCGCCGCGCGTCTGCACGCCGTCGACCAGTGCGGCCTCGGCGAGCGTCTCCACCGGCACGACCGCGTGTTTCAAGCCGGACCGCTTCGCGGCCAGCAACCGCGGCAGCACGCCTCGTACGGGACGGATGCGGCCGTCCAGGGCCAGCTCACCGATCAACACCGTGCCGCCGAGCATCGTTTGCGGCACGCTCCCGGCACCGGCCAGCACGGCGCAGGCCAGCCCCAGGTCGTAGCCGGAGCCGCCCTTGGGCAGATCGGCCGGCGACAGCGCCAGGGTGACCTGGTCCGGCCATTCCAGCCCGGAGTTGCGGATCGCGGCCCGCACCCGGTCCTTGGCCTCGTTCAGCGCCGAGTCCGGCAGCCCCAGCAGCTGCACCTTGGGCTTGCCCTGGCCGACGTCCGCCTCGATCTCCACCGGCTGGCCGTCCACACCGAGCAAGGCCACCGACCAGGTGCGTGACAGAGGCATCAGAACGCACCCCTCAGGTGCTCCAACCGCGCCGGGCCGTGCCCCGGCCACAGGATGGAGATCAGGTCGAACCGGGTGTCGCAGTACGCCATGTTGTGCGCGGCCCGCCATCGGTGGGTGAGCCGGCGGATCCGGGTCGCCTTCTCGTAGTCGACCGCCTCCGCCGGCTTGCCGTAGGTGGTGCTGGAGCGGGTCTTCACCTCGCACACCACGAGCCGGTTGCCGTCGGTGGCGACGATGTCCAGCTCACCCTCGGGACATCGCCAGTTCCTGGACAGCACGACCAGGCCCTGCTCCTCCAGGAAGAGCGTCGCCAGGTCCTCGCCCAACCGCCCCAGCTCGGCAGGGCTGGGTGTGGTGCTGCATCGATCGCGGGTCATGCGTCGACAGTGCGCCGAACGGGGCAGCGTCGACCAGGCCGTCTGCCGCACCTGTGGACAAGTCGAGAGTTGTCCACAGGCGATCCCTAGCAGCACCCACAGGGCGAAGGCGTGTGGTTGGCTGGCCGGGGATCCGGTATGGGCAGCCTCGGGAAAAAACTGGTCCCCGAGGGGCCGGGGGTGACCGGGCTCGGGGACCAGCGGGAGAAGGCCAGGGCTCAGGTGGCGGGGCCGCCACCGGCGCCGAAGGGACCGTCTTCGGGGAGGCGCAGGTCGGGCTTGTCGAGCTCCTCCACGTTGACGTCCTTGAAGGTGATCACCCGGACGTTCTTGACGAACCGCGCCGGGCGGTACATGTCCCAGACCCAGGCGTCGGACATGCGCACCTCGAAGTACACCTCGCCCTCGGCGTTGCGGACCTGCACGTCCACGGCGTTGGCCAGGTAGAACCGGCGTTCGGTCTCCACCACGTACGAGAACTGACCGACGATGTCGCGGTACTCCTTGTAGAGCTGAAGCTCCATCTCGGTCTCGTACTTCTCGAGATCCTCCGCGCTCATCGGACCCGCGTCCCTCCTCGTCGTGAGCCAGGTACCCCGACCTCCGGGGACGCTCCATTCTGAACCACGCGGCGGGCGACCTCGTGCGGAGGGCACATGTTGTGCAGTCGCCCGGCCGCGGCGACGTTCACGTACGACCACCGGTGCTCGGCCGTCGGCCCGTGCTCGTTGAGCGCGGCCGTGTGGTCGGCAGTGCAGTAGCCCTTGTGCACGTCAAAGCCATAACACGGCAGGTCGCCGTGCAATTCCGTCATGATCCGGTCCCGGGTCACCTTGGCCAGCACCGAAGCGGCGGCGACGCAGGCGACCACCTGGTCGCCCTTGATCACCGCGGTGCTGGGGGCGGTGAGGCCCGGCACCTTGAAACCGTCGACGAGAACATAACCCGGATGGGTGGACAGCTGCGCCACCGCGCGCCGCATGCCCTCGATGTTGGCGACGTGCACGCCGATCCGGTCGACCTCGGCCGGCGGAATCACCACCACGGCGAAGTCCAGCGCCCGGGCCAGCACGAGGTCGTACATCCGCTCCCGGGTGGCCTCGGTGAGCAGCTTGGAGTCGGTGAGCCCCTCCAGCTTCCGGGCGTCGCCCGGCCGCAGCACGCACGACGCGACCACCAGCGGCCCGGCGCACGCGCCGCGGCCGGCCTCGTCGACCCCGGCCACGGGCCCTAACCCGCGCCGGTCCAGCGCCGACTGCAATGCCCAGTTCCCCGTGCTGCTCCGAATGACCGCCCGCTGCGGTCGGAGCTCATCGCCCGCGACTACCACTTCAGCGGTCGCCCCGGGCGAACAGTCCGAACAGCCGGCGCCGCACCCGCCGCCCGACCCACACGGTCGGGAACGCGGCGGCCATGCCGATGCCCAGCGGCAGCCCCTGCTGCCAGGCCGGCGCGCGCAGCGAGGCGGCCTCGGCCTGCGGGTTGACGGTCGTCACGGCGCCCCACCGGGTCGGCGGCAGCACGATCAGGCGCGCCTTGCCGATCACGTTGGACACCGGCACCGTGCCGGCCAGCAGGTCGCCGTGGCCCTGGAACCGCGAGTCGTCGGAGTTGTTGCGGTTGTCGCCCATCACCCACAGCTTGCCGTCGGGCACCTTGACCGGCCCGAAGGTCGGCTGCGTGGGCGGGTAGTCCGGCCGCCAGTAGATGTAGGACTCGTTGATCGGCTTGCCGTCGACCACGACCTTGTTGTCCTGGCAGCACGACACCGTCTGCCCGCCGACCGCGATGACCCGCTTGATCAGGTCGTACTCGTTGGGCGGGAACAGCGAGATGGCCGACCCGATGTTCTCGATGGTGCTCACGATCGGGTTGTCCGACTGCTGCGACTGGAACTCGCTCTTGTCCCAGTTGTCCGGCGCCTTGAACACGATCACGTCGCCCGGCTGCACGCTGGTGAAGTCGTAGCTCAGCTTGTCGACCAGCACCCGGTCGTCGGTGCAGCCGGCGCAGCCGATCAGGGTCATCTCCATCGACTCGGACGGGATGACGTAGACGCGCGCCAGGAACGTCTGGATCAGGATCGTCAGCACCAGCGCGGTGACGATCAGGATCGGCAGTTCCTTCCAGAACGAGCGCTTCTTCTCGGGCTTGCGCTGCCGGCGCGTGCGCGCGGTGCTGGCGCCTTCGAGAAGACGTGGCTCCGACTCGGCCTGCTCGGACTCCGAAGAAGTCGTCTTGGGTTCCTCCGGCTCCTGGTTGCTCGGCGGGTTCTGCGAGGGCACGACGTCGGTCACCGGGCCAGGTTACGCTAGCGCTGGTGGGGTCCAGGTACAGCAGGCCGTACGGTCCCCTACACGGGTAGTAGCGAATCCGCCCAATTCCGGCGGCGCCACCACAGCAGCGCCAGGCCACCGGCGGCCACCTGCGGATCGTGGTCGGAGATGAATCCCCAGCGCCCCGGCGGCAGCACGATCACCCGCGCCTTGCCGATCACGTCGTCGACGCCGATGGCGCCGTTCACCCCGCCGCCGCCCTGGAACCGCGAGTCGTTGGAGTTCAGGCGGCTGTCGCCCATCACGAACAACCGGCCGGCCGGCACCGTCACCGGCGCGAAGGGCGCCATCTTGGGCGGCTGTCCCGGCACGTAGTAGATGTACGGCTCGTCCAGCGGCTTGCCGTCGACCAGCACCCGGTTCTGCGGGTCGCAGCACTGGATGGTCTGGCCGCCGACGGCGATCACCCGCTTGACGAAGTCACGCTCGTCGACCTGCGCCAGCCCGACCAGCGAGCCGAGTCCCTGCAGCGCCTGCACGACGGGATTGTCGGAGTGCTCGGCGGTGAAGTCGTTGTGCGTCCACGCCTCCGGGCCGCGGAACACGACCACGTCGCCGGGCGACGGGTCGCGGAACCGGTAGGTGATCTTGTCGACCAGCACGCGGTCGTCGGTGCAGCCCGTGCAGCCGTGCAGCGTCTGCTCCATGGAGCCGGACGGGATGACGTAGACCTTGGCCAGGAAGGTCTGGATGAGGACGGTCAGCACGAGGGCGATCCCGATCAGGATGGCCGTCTCCTTGACGAAGGAGCCGACGCGGCTACGGCCCTTGCCGTCATCCTTCGATGGCGGCAAGGGCCGTTCCGTGTCGTCGCGCTCGTCCCGGGACTCGTCGGTGCTCACCGGGGCGATACGAGGGTGCGATCAGGAGCTGGCCGGGATCGCGTCCCGCTTCTCCTTGATCTTGGCGGCCTTGCCGCGCAGGTCACGCAGGTAGTAGAGCTTGGCCCGGCGCACATCGCCGCGGGTCACGCGCTCGATCTTGGCGATGTTCGGGGAGTGCACCGGGAAGGTGCGCTCGACGCCGACGCCGAACGAGATCTTGCGCACGGTGAAGGTCTCGCGAATGCCGCCGTTCTGCCGGCGGATCACGACGCCCTGGAACACCTGGACCCGCTCGCGGGAGCCCTCGATGACGCGGACGTGGACCTTCAGGGTGTCGCCCGGGCGGAAGTCCGGGATGTCGGAACGCAGCGACTGAGCGTCCAGAGCGTCCAGGGTGTTCATCGGTGGTCCGTCCTCGTCCTTCGGGTGTCTTCGTACAACCCCCGCGAAACGCACGGACGAACTCCACTGCTGGAATCCGGGTGCTGGTCCTGCCTGGGGGTCTGGCCCAACTGGCGCACGCCGGCGTCAAGCCGGGTGCAGCAACCTGTCCAGTGTGCCAGACGGGGGTAGGCGGGCCCAAATCGGGGGTTGCGGATGCGCCGCCGGGGCGGCGGCGCACGGGTGGATCAGGGGTGGTCCGGGTCACGCAGGCGGTCCAGCAGCGCCCGGTCGTGCTTGTCGAGCTGGTCGTCGGCCAGCCGGTCGAGCAGCTCCGGCCGGCGCCGGAAGGTGCGCTCCAGCGCCTGGTCGCGGCGCCAGCGGTCGATCAGCTTGTGGTTGCCCGAGCGCAGCACGTCGGGCACGGCCAGGTCGCGCCAGACCTCGGGCCGGGTGTAGCTGGGGCCCTCCAGCAGGCCGTCCGAGAACGAGTCCTGCTCGGCCGACAGCGGATTGCCCAGCACGCCGGGCAGCAGCCGGGCCACGGCCTCGACGATGACCAGCACCGCGACCTCGCCGCCGACCAGCACGTAATCGCCGATGGAGACCTCGTCGACCCGCATCCGGCCGGCGGAGTCGTCGACGACCCGCTGGTCGATGCCCTCGTAGCGGCCACAGGCGAAGGCCAGCCGGGGCAGCGTGGCGTACTCGCGGGCCAGTTCCTGGGTGAACGGCCGGCCCGCGGGCGTGGGCACGACCAGCCGCGGCAGCACGCCGTCGGCGTCCGGCCCGCACACGGCGTCCAGCGCCTCGCCCCAGACCTGGGGCTTCATCACCATGCCGGGGCCGCCACCGTACGGGCTGTCGTCCACGGCCTTGTGCACGTCGTGGGTGTAGTCCCGCAGGTCGTGCACGTCGACGCTGATGAGCTTCCTGTCGATGGCCTTGCCCAGCAGCGCGGCCCGCAACGGCTCGAGGTACTCGGGAAAGATGGTCAGCACGTCGATCCGCATCAGGCGTCCAGCAGCCCCTCGGGCGGGTCCACGATCACGCGACCGGCCGCGACGTCCACTGTGGGCACGATCTCGGTGACGAACGGCACCAGGGCCTCGCCGCCGTCGGGCCGCCGCACGGCCAGCAGCTCGCTGCCGGCGGTGTGCAGCACCTCGATGACCACGCCGACCCGATTTCCTTGGACGTCAACGACTTCGAGCCCTTCCAGCTCGTGGTCGTAGAACTCCTCGGGATCGCCGGTCGGCGCGAGGTCCGCAGCGTCGACAAGCAGCAGCAGGCCGCGCATCGCCTCGGCCGCGTCCCGACCGGCGACGCCCTCGAACGTCACCAGCAGCCGCCCGGTGTGAGGCCGGGCGGCTGCGATGGTGACGGTTCCGGACGCGCCGTTCCGCGCACGGGTCGCCAGCACGGCACCCGGCACGAATCGCTCCTCGGGGGAGTCGGTGTGCACGTCGACGACGAGCTCGCCGCGGATGCCGTGCGGCTTGACGACCCGTCCGACAACGCGAACGTCGGGATTGCTCAACGGTCGGTGTCCACCACGTCCACGCGCACGCCGCGACCGCCGATGCCGGCCATCACGGTGCGCAGCGCGGTCGCGGTCCGACCGCCCCGGCCGATCACCTTGCCGAGGTCGTCCGGGTGGACGTGCACCTCGAGGGTGCGACCGCGGCGGGTGGTCAGCAGGTTGACCCGAACGTCGTCAGGGTGGTCGACAATGCCCCTGACGAGATGCTCGAGCGCGTCCGCGAGCAAGCTCACGCCTCGCCGCCCTCGGACTTCTCCTCAGCGGTGGCCTCGTCCTTGGACTCGGCCTTCTTGGCGGACGCCTTCTTCTTCGGCGTGGTGGCCTCGGTCGTGGGCTCCTCGCCCGCGGCGGCCAGCGCGGCGTTGAACAGCGCCTGCTTGTCCGGCTTCGGCTCGGCGTGCTTGAGCGTGCCCTCGGCGCCCGGCAGGCCCTTGAACTTCTGCCAGTCGCCGGTGATCTCCAGGATGCGCTGCACCGGCTCGGTCGGCTGCGCGCCGACGCCCAGCCAGTACTGCGCCCGCTCGGTGTCGACCTCGATGAAGCTGGGCTCCTGCAGCGGGTGGTACTTGCCGATCGTCTCGATCGCCTTGCCGCTACGGCGGGCGCGCGAGTCGGCGACAATGATCCGGTACTGGGGCTGGCGGATCTTGCCGAGCCGCTGCAGCTTGATCTTGACGGCCACGGGTGGTGGTACTCCTCAGGCTCTCGTTGCTCCGGGTCGAGCACGTCGGACCGCGTGGGGACACGATCTTCGTGCTCAGGTTTCAGGACGCCACGGCACAGCGAGAGGGACCGGCAATGGCGGACAGCCGTCCATTCTGCCAGACGACGGCGGGCCGACACCAATCGCCCCCCCGCCCGGGACCCACGTTCGGTCTGCCTGAGAGCGAGCTCGCGGGGTTCAGTGCCAGAGGCCCAGGGACATCAGCAGGATGCCTACGGCGGGCACGAAGTTGTTGATCTGGTGGGCCACGATGCTGGCCGGCAGCCGGCCGGTGACCAGGCGGGCCCAGCCGATGGGGATGGCGATGACCAGCAGCAGCGAGGTGCGCAGCGGCTCGAGGTGGCTGACCGCGAAGATCGCGGTGCTCAGCACGAGGGCGGCCCAGCGGCTCCAGTTCAGCCGCTCGATCGCGCCCCAGAGCAGGCCGCGGAAGATCAGCTCCTCGCAGGCCGGGCCGATCAGCCAGGTGTAGAGGAACATCACGATGCCGAGCGCGAGCGGCAGCGGTTGGGCGTCGACGACGGAGGCCAGCGCCGAGGTCGGGTCGAGCTTGCCGACGGTCTTGGCCCAGATCGCGGCGGCGATGGCGGTCAGCACCAGGCCGGCCAGGCCGAGCTTGAGGCCGGCCCGCACGTCCGGCCAGCTCCAGCGCAGCCGCAGGTCGACCACCGGGCCGTTGCCGCGCAGCAGGGTGGCCAGCACGGCGACGCCGGCGGCCAGCATGGTGGGCAGCGCGGTCACCACGACGATCACGATCGGCGGGATGGGCTCGTCGGTGGCCGGGCCGGAGGCCGCGACCAGGAACACCGCGGACAGGATCAGCACCAGCTCGGCGAGCACGAACGCGCCGAAGCCCCATCTGTGCGCTGGGGGCACCTCGACCTGCGTTGTCGGTGGGGTCACCGGGCCTCCTCGGTGCGACGGCTGACGAGCGTAGTCAACGTTCGGTCAGGTCGCCGCGAGTGTGACGATCCCGGGCAGCAAGTTGTTGGTGGCGTGGGCGACCATGCTCGCGCCGATCCGCCCGGTGACCAGCCGGGCGGCCCCGATGGCCACGCCCTGCGCGAACAGCGAGGCCAGCCGGCTCGGGTCCAGGTGCAGGAAGGCGAAGATCAGCGCGGTCAGCACGAGGATCGTCAGCCGCGGCACCTGGTAGCGCTCCAGGGCGCCCCACAGCGCGCCGCGCACCAGAAGCTCCTCGGTGACCGGCGCGCCGATCACCAGGAACGCGACGTAGCCGACGAGCCAGGCGTCGACGTGGCTGGTGACCGGCGAGGCCTGCGGCGGGATGACCCGGGCGACCACCATCGAGATGATCAGGCCGACCACGACGGACGTCACACCGCAGACGAGGCCGACCATGGTGTCCCGCCGGGTGGGCAGGAAGCCGAAGTCGGCCAGCCCGCCGCGGCCGCGGCGGCGGGAGAACCACCACGGCACCAGGCCGAGGAACAGGTTGGCGACCAGCGGCAGCACCAGGCGGACGCCGGAGCGGGGCCCGTTCGGCGCCGGCAGGAAGCCGACGATCACCAGCGACACCAGGTAGTACGCCCCGAAGCCGAGCAGGAACGCGGTCAGCCCCCAGGCCAGGTCGGTCGGCGGATGCTGTTGCCGCTGCTCGTCCACCGCACTCCCCCGCCTCGCTAGCGAACCACCCGTCCGCGCAGCATGATCATGGACGGATCACGCAGCACCTGGAGATCATCTCGTGGGTCGTCGGCGAATACCAGCAGGTCAGCGGGTGATCCCTCGGTGAGTCCCGGCCAGCCCAGCCAGGACCGGGCCGCCCAGGACGCCGCGCCGAGCGCCTGCTGGCGGCTCATCCCGGCCTCGTGCAGGGCGATCACCTCGTCGACCAGCCGGCCGTGCTTGACGCCGCCGCCCGCGTCGGTGCCGGCGTAGACCGGCACGCCGGCCTCGACCGCGCTGCTCACCGTCCGCCGCACACGGGCGTGCAGATCACGCATGTGGGCGGCGTAGGCGGGGTACTTGTCGGCGCCGTCCGCGATGGACGGGAACAGCTCGATGTTGATCAGGGTCGGCACCAGCGCGGTGCCCCTGCGGGCCATCTCGGCGATGGTGTCGTCGGTCAGGCCCGTGCCGTGCTCGATGCAGTCGATGCCGGCGTTGATCAGGCCGGGCAGCGCGTCCTCGCCGAACGTGTGCGCGGTGACCTTGGCCCCGGCCGCGTGCGCGACCTCGATGGCCTCCTTGAGCACCTTGTCCGGCCACAACGGGGCCAGGTCGCCGAGGTCCCGGTCGATCCAGTCGCCGACCAGCTTCACCCAGCCGTCGCCGTACGCCGCCTGCTCGGCGACCGCGGCCGGCAGCAGCGACGGATCCTCCAGCTCGACGCCGAGGTGCCGGATGTAGCGCCTGGGCCGGGACAGGTGCCGGCCGGCGCGGATGATCCGGGGCAGGTCGAGCCGTTCCTGCAGCGGCCGGTTGTCGATCGGCACGCCGCAGTCGCGGATCAGCAGCGTGCCGTTGTCCCGGTCGGTGACGGCCTGCTCGGCCGCCTCCTCCAGGGTGGTGCCGCCCTGCGGGCCGAGGCCCACGTGGCAGTGCGCGTCGACCATGCCCGGCAGCAGGAAGCCACCGTCCACGACGGTCTGCGCACCCGGCACCGGCTTGGTGCGCACGCGTCCGTTGACCACCCACAGGTCGTGCTCATCGCCGTCCGGCAGGACGACGCCGCGCAGGTGGAAGCCGCTCACTACGGCACCTCGCTAGCGCTCGGTGTCCGCATTCGCGGACGCTCTGCGCTGAATGACTCGCTCGCAAGCTCGCTCATTTGTCCTTGCCGAACTTGAACTTCTTCGGGTCGAAGCCGGGCGGCAGCTGGTCCAGGCCGGCCAGGCCGGGCGGCAGCTCCTGCAGGCCGGGCGGCAGGTTGGACAGGTCGGGCATGCCCCCGGGAAGACCGCCCGGCAGGCCGGGGAAGCCGCCGCGCATCTTGGGCGGGGTCGGGCCGCGGTTGCCCTTGCCCTTCTTCCCCTTCTTGCCCTTGCGGCTGCCGCCGCCCCCGCCGCCGGGGAAGCCGAACCGGCCGGCCATCTGCTTCATCATCTTGCGGGCCTCGAAGAAGCGGGTGACCAGGTCGTTCACCTCGCTGACGGTGACGCCCGAGCCCTTGGAGATGCGCAGCCGGCGGGAGCCGTTGATGATCTTCGGGTCGGCCCGCTCGGCCGGCGTCATGCCGCGGATGATGGCCTGCAGCCGGTCCAGTTTCTTCTCGTCGAAGTTGGCCAGCTGGTCCTTCATCTGGCCGGCGCCGGGCAGCATGCCCAGCAGGTTGGCGATCGGGCCCATCTTGCGGACCGCGAGCATCTGCTCGAGGAAGTCCTCCAGCGTCAGCTCGCCGGTGCCCAGCTTGGCCGCGGTGGCCTGGGCCTTCTCCTGGTCGAAGTGCTGCTCGGCCTGCTCGATCAGGGTGAGCAGGTCGCCCATGCCCAGGATCCGGCTGGCCATTCGGTCCGGGTGGAAGACGTCGAAGTCGTCCTGCTTCTCGCCGTTGGAGGCGAACATGATCGGCTGGCCGGTGACCTCGCGCACCGACAGCGCGGCGCCGCCCCGGGCGTCGCCGTCGAGCTTGGTGAGCACCACGCCGGTGAAGCCGACGCCGTCGCGGAAGGCCTCGGCGGTGGTCACCGCGTCCTGGCCGATCATCGCGTCGACCACGAACAGCACCTCGTCGGGCTGCACGGCGGCCTTGATGTCGGCGGCCTGCCGCATCAGCTCCTCGTCGATGCCCAGCCGGCCGGCGGTGTCGACCACGACCACGTCGTGCTGGGCCCGCTTGGCCTCGTCCACGCCGGCCTTGGCCACCTTGACCGGGTCGCCGACGCCGTTGCCCGGCTCGGGCGCGAACACCGGCACGCCGGCCCGCTCGCCGACGACCTGGAGCTGGGTGACGGCGTTGGGGCGCTGGAGGTCGCAGGCGACCAGCAGCGGGGTGTGGCCCTGCTTGCGCAGCCAGGACGCGAGCTTGCCGGCCAGCGTGGTCTTACCGGCGCCTTGAAGGCCGGCCAGCATGATCACCGTTGGCGGCGTCTTGGCCAGGTTGAGCCGGCGGGTCTCGCCGCCGAGGATGCCGATCAGCTCCTCGTTGACGATCTTGACGACCTGCTGGGCCGGGTTCAGCGCGCCGGAGACCTCCGCGCCCTTGGCCCGCTCCTTGACGCCGGCGATGAACGTGCGCACCACCGGCAGGGCGACGTCCGCCTCGAGCAGGGCGATCCGGATCTCCCGGCAGGTGGCGTCGATGTCCGCGTCGGTGAGGCGTCCCTTGCCACGAAGGTTCGCCAGCACCGACGAGAGCCGGTCAGAAAGGGTGTCGAACACAGTCCGCACGACCTCGCAACTAGACGGTGGTGTTGCGTCGAGGGTAGCTGGACAGGTACCCACCAGTCTCATGAGCGCCACGATGCCGGCCGGACGGCTCAACCTCCGCACCCTCGAGTTCGCCGTCGAGGAGGTGCCCGTGCCCACTCCAGGGCCCGGCGAAGTGCTGGTGAAGGTGGAGGCCGCGGGCGTGTGCCTGTCCGACATCCACCTCATCGACGGCACGCTGCGGCTGCCCGGCAACGAGCTGGAGAAGGTCACCCTCGGGCACGAGGTCGCCGGCACGATCGCCGAACTGGGCGCAGGGGTGCCGGACGTGTTCGCTGAGGGGCAGCGGGTGCTGCTGCTGGCCGGCATGGCCTGCGGCAAGTGCGCCAACTGCGTGCGCCGGCGGCCCGGCTGCCTGCATGGGCTGACCCGTGGCGTCGAGTTCGACGGCGGTTGGGCCCACTACACGCTGGCGCGCATCGAGACCGTCTACCCCATCCCCGACAGCCTGCCCATCGAGCAGGCCGCCATCATCCCCGACGCCGTCTCCACGCCGTACGCCGCGATCACGCACACCGCCGGTCTGCGCCCCGCGCAGTCCGCCGGCATCTGGGGCGTCGGCGGTCTCGGCGCTCATGGCGTGCAGCTGCTGCGCTTCGCCGGCGCCGCTCCCATCGTCGCCGTCGACCCGCTGCCCCACGCCCGTGAGCGCGCCCTCAAGCTCGGCGCCGATGTCGCCCTCGACCCCATGGCCGCCGACTTCCGCCAGCAGGTCCTCGCCGCCACCGACGGCCGCGGCCTCGACTACGCCTTCGACTTCGCCGGCGTGCCCGCCGTGCGCACGCAGGCCGACAGCGTGCTCGCCCGTGACGGAGCCCTGGTGCTCGTCGGCCTGTCCGGCCAGGCCCTGAGCATCGCCAACGACACCGCCTTCAGCGCCAGCCGCCACCGCGTGCTCGGCCACTACGGCGGCCTGCCCGTGCACCTCGAGGAGCTCATCAAGCTCGCCGGCCACGGCCGCCTGGACTTCTCCGCCTCCATCAGCGGCCGCCTCAAGTTCGAGGACGCCGCCGAGGCCGTCCGCCAGCTGGCCGAGAAGGTCGACGACCCGATCCGCCTGGTGCTCGTCCCCTGATCAGCTGAACTGGCTCAAGTTTGGAAGGGGGCTTTCCTCCACTCGGAGTGGAGGAAAGCCCCCTTCCAAACGTCGGGGAGCAGGTCAGCCCTTGGCGGCGGTGATGACGGCGCGTTCGATGGTGCGGCGGCGGGCGGGGTCGAGGTCTTCGCCGTCGTGGGGGACGAGGCAGAAGGAGTCGACGACGGTGCCGCCGAGAGTGGCGACCTTGGCCCAGCGGACGTCGAGCTTGTTGGCCTCCAGGGTGGCGGCGACGGTGTGGAGCAGGCCGATGCGGTCGGCGGCGCGGAGCTCCATGACGATGGCGCCGGAGGCCTCGTCGTCGAACCAGAGGACGCGAGGGGGTGGGGCGTCGGCGGGGGGACCGCCGTAGTCGCGCTCCTTGGCCGACAGGCGTTCGGCCAGGGGCAGCTCGCCGGCGATGGCGCGGGTGAGCTGCTCACGGACCAGACCGGCGTCGGGCAGGGAGCCGAAGCGGGGCGACACGGAGAAGACGTCGACGGCGACGGCGGAGTGGCTGCGCAGGACGGCGGAGTGGACCTCGAGGGAGTTGAGGGCCAGCACGCCGGCGGCCCGGGACAGCAGACCGGGGCGGTCGGGGGCGACAACGGTGACGGTGGCGGAGGAGCGGTCCTCGGTGATGAGCACGTCGGGCTTGCCGGACAGGGAAACCTTCTGGGCCAAGGACTGTTGCTCGATGTCCAGGGGCTCGGGCCGCGGCGAGGGCTCGCCGGCCATGGCCGAGCGGCACCGCCGGACGAGGTCGGCGATGAGCCCGGACTTCCAGTCGGTCCACACGCCGGGACCGGTGGCCAGCGAATCGGCCTCGGCCAAGGCGTGCAACAACTCCAGCAGGACGGGGTCGCCGCCGAGGGTCTCGACGACCCGGGCGACGGTGGCGTCGTCCTCGACGTCACGGCGGGTCGCGGTGTGCGGCAACAACAAGTGGTGCCGAACGGCCGCGGACAGCACCTGGACGTCGTTGGGCCACAGGCCCAAGCGCTCG